>SXGT01102681.1_pt1 | contig 11485 bp, 15 predicted proteins | sample 3176221 | NCBI WGS metagenome assembly SXGT01 (sample SAMN11356862, study PRJNA531348) | freshwater metagenome | isolation source: freshwater sample F1-120 | place: China: Fuxian Lake, Yuxi | collected 2017-12-25
ATATTTTTAGGTATTTATTTCATTAAATTTCCTAATTAAGCTTTTCTCTTTTGAGTTTAAAAATTTACTAAACTCAATTCAAACTCATTAAGAATCTACTCCGAGGCAATATTATATATTTTTAGGTATTTATTTCATTAAATTTCCTAATTAAGCTTTTCTCTTTTGAGTTTAAAAATTTACTAAACTCAATTCAAACTCATTAACAATCTACTCCGAGGCAATATTATATATTTTTAGGTATGTCTTATATTTGTAATTTATGTAATGCATCTTTCACTGCTGAAAGATATTTAACTCGTCATACTAAAGCAAAAACATGTGAGAAACAACATGTATGCAATAAGTGTCAAAAAGAGTTTACTACTGCTCAAAATCTGCGATCTCATATGCAGCGTAAAGTACCTTGTGTTCCCGACGCAGTGCCTGTGATAAACGCTGACAATGCAAATAATACGTGTAAATATTGCGGAAAAACTTATGCAAACCGGTTTAGTTTGGACAGGCATGTAAAAACATGCAATATGAAAAACGACAATAGCCTGGGTAATTTATTATTACGACAAGAAATGGCAGAATTAAAACAGCAAGTACATGCTCTTCAACAAAATCAACAACCGGTTGTTATTAACAATAATAATACGATCAATATAGACAACAGCCAAAATCTTTATGCCAATATTACGATTTGTAGCTTTGGTAGTGAGGATTTAGCAAAATTAGACCAACAAGGTGTTATTGATTTATTAAAAGGTCGAGTTGATAATTTCATGACTGGTATGATTGATTATATTTACGCAAATTCTAAATATCCGCAATTTCATAATATTTTCTACGATCCAACACGAAAGAAAGTCTTGTTTTTAGGAAAAACGTTAGACAATAATTTAATATGGCAATTTGCCGATATTGAACGCGTTTCTAAAATTATAACAGATAAAATAAAAGATTATATACATCCACTGAATAGTCCTTATTATAATTTGTTGGCGCAAAATAAAGACACCGAGACGGCAAATAAAATTCCGCAGATTTTACATAAAAATTGGGAAACGCCCGAAATGGTTGAAGGTACAAAAGCATGTCTTTCAAAAATAACAAAAAATGAGAGTTTTATGAACCAGATAACTATTCACCCTATTGAAGACGTAAATGAAAATTGAATAAATGTTTTTTTATAAATTTGCAGATGTCTAGTCTTCAAACACTTGAAAGAAACAAAGTGGGATTTAATGGAAAAAAACGTCAAGTGTATGAAGCATCACAGTTTAGCAGAGTTTTTAAACATAATAGACGTACATTTCGAATCGAGCAAGGTTGGAAGTTTGTTCATGAGAGTGAGTGTCATCCACGCAGACTAAAAAATGTTAAATATATACCTGTGCTTGGAGGGCGTTATTATCATGAAGAAACGCATTATATATCACTAAAAGATTGGCATGATGGAATTGTAAAATGTATTACTGAAAAACGACAAATCACAAATTACAATTGGTATGGTGTGAACACATTTGTTATTTGCCAAAAGCACGGCGAAGGATATGCGGTGCTAATATCTGCCGGCAAAAATCTATACAAATTTCAAATCAGCGAAATCTAACACTCACTTCTTTTCAACAGTAAATCTTTTTTCTGCTACATTTGTAAGCTTGTGATCAGCAATAAATGAGTCTATATCCCAATTACGCCGATCCTGTGGCACTTTAGGGTCAATTAGAACTGCTTGTTGTTCTAGTAAACGTATGTGATATTGATGAGGTCCTGAATATTGTGGCGGATTTGGTCCTGCATAAGGAGTTAGAATTTTCCCAGCACCTTCTATATTTTTAATACCAGATTTTATTTTATTTCCAAGTACATCAACTACCACCATGTGCCGCCATGTACCGGTGTCCGGATTTTTTGGAGATGGTGCATCCGGGTCATCAACAATAACTGTATAATACGCATCCGGCTTTGCGGTACTATATAAAATATGGGGTGATTTAGCTGTTTGAATAATAGTTAATTCTCCTTTTGCATCCTCCCCATCATATTTCACATTAAAATTATACTCCACCAACGCCCACTGCCAAAACACAAAAGCAGCCAACACTAAAATGATTATGACCAGCAAAAACATCATGTTTTTCGAATGTATATTCCTATAAATATACTTTTTCTGATGACAGACTCAATTATTGTTGACGACGAATATATTGTTGCAGGGCTTGAAAACAGAACAATTAAACTTTGTCCACATTGTGGTGGATATGGCGAACTTGCCAGCGGATGTAACTATATTAAATGCCCTGTTAAGGAATGTGGCAAAGAATGGTGTTTTCAATGTGGGCTTAGTAAAGGAAATGGAGTAAATGAATGCAACGATAAAACACACAACTCACATTGAAAACAATATAAAGACATATGCATATTATATATACATATGAGTTTTTGGAAGACGATAAACGGATATCCGGAATACGGAATTTCCAATCAAGGGTTAGTTCGTTCTACGCAAAAAGCAGTTCCTACATTAATAAAAAAACTATTTCGAAGCGGTAGAAGTTATGTGAAGCTTTGTTCCAATAAAACAGTAAAACAGTTACAAGTTTGTTATTTGGTTGCATCACATTTTGTTCCTAATCCAAACAATTTTACTTGTGTAATTCACTTGAATGGAGATACCAGTAACGATAATGCATTAAATTTAGGTTGGGCAGAGAATCGAGACAATGTTTCTTCAGATAATTGGATAGAAATAGAAAACTTTCCGAAGTATGAAATAAGCCCTCTAGGTATACGAAATAAAACAACTAAAAAAATGTTAACCCCCGTAACAAAACCAGGTAGTTATCCTTTTGTGTCGTTAGTGACGGATGATGGAAGAAAAAATAGGTACATACATGTTGAAATAGCTTTACATTTTATTCCAAATCCTGAGAACTTACCAGTCGTAAATCATAAAAATGGAGACAAGCGAGATTTTACTTTATCAAATTTAGAATGGGTAACCATTTCTCAAAATGCGAGACATGCGAGAGAAAATAATTTAACTCCTTCGGGTAATAATGGTAGAGAAATAGAAGAACTAGATGATTTGGAAAACGTTATCGTAACTTATTCTAGTGTTCAGGAAACTGCAGAGACTATAGGATGTAGCTTGAGTACAATATCATATAATTTTAAAAATAGGTTGTCCACCTCAAATACTATAATTATAAAAGGGAGAACCTTACGATATAAAGTCGATGAATCAATCGATGACGAGACTTGGAGGTTGTTAAATACAGAACTTCCTGATTTAAACGAAAAATATCAAGTTTCTGATAAGGGTCGGGTTAGAAATACTATAACACTTAAAGTTCTTGCATTATGCAAAAATGGTTTATACAAATGTGTATCACTTTATGGAGCCAATAAACATTATATGCAACTAGTGCATAGATTAGTTGCATTTGCATTTTTAGATTTCGAATCTAGAGAACATCAAGTTAATCACAAGGACAAAAATCCTGCAAATAACAAACTTGAAAATCTTGAAATTTTAACAAACACAGAGCATTCTATTAAAGATCATGGAAAAAAGATATTAGGAGTGAATATTTATAATAATCATCAAATCGTATACAATAGTATTGCATGTGCTGCGACAGATTTGGGAGCAAAACACCAAAATATACATTTAGCTGTTCAAAATAATTCCGTATCTGCTGGACACAAATGGTCATATTATGAAGAATAAAACCGAAATACAAGGTTATTTTCGAGTCCCTCAATAACATAGGCATCGTCGACAATATTTATATCACTCATAGTATATTTACGCAAATATACATAAAACCATGGATTATACACAATTTCATATTAGTTTGCACATTCTTGCAATTTTGTTGTTGCTTTATTTAGTTGTGCAAAAATCGGAGCACATTGCAAATGCAGATATTCCGGCTGGTATCGGCGCGATGAATGCACACCTTTATACAAGCGGTGCAACAATGAGAATGCTGGGTCAGTCATTTTCATCAACAAACCAAGGAGTTCAATTGGATATTCGAAGTACAGAGAACCCTTCTGAAAAACAGACAGTTAAAGTTTCGCTCACAGAGAGATATCAGGATATTCCTGCAGGATTGCACTCTGGAGCTAATCTCTATACAAGCGGTGCCACACTTCGGGCTTTAGGCCAAGTATTCACATCTACAAACCAGGGCCGCAAAGTCACTCTTCACAACTCTGACAATCCTCAAGAAGTTATGGAAGTTTACGTCGCCCGATAACAGCTTCATCTCCATAAAAAAATAAATTACGTTTTAAATATTACTAATTATAGTTGCAACTATAAAGTTAAATGAGAGTTTGTCCACTTTGTATTTTAATTAACAAAAAAGAACCAATCACGGAGATTCCGTCATGGGGTGTTCAGCATGTGTCATATACACTGCCACAAATTAACTTCCAGCGACTGTTCAGCGGTGGTATGGTTATTGACAATACAATAACACCGGGGATAAGTAGCAAGTTTACTGGAAAAAAGATTACTGCCAGCGGCTTGCAAGTATGGAACAACATGAAACGCTGCGACGAATGCATTCAAAAAATAATCGACAGCGGGGCCGTGGTCACTCCGTGAGTACCGAGTTATTTTATTTTTTGACCTATTTAACTTGGGTAAGCTTTCATTACGAATAAAAACCTTATCCGACTTGGGTGACGGTTAGGGTTGCGGCCCAGTGAGCTAGTGAGGCTGATGGCGGCGAAACGGCAATAACAAGTTTGTTGCCCATGAATGATGAAAGTGCTACACTAGATCCTATCATTATTCCATTTTCGAGTTTAGCAATGATAATTTTACTGAATGTAAGAACGTTTGCAATGTTGCGTACACAAATTAACGATTTCTCACAATAATCATGATTTGATATCATAGAGCGTCCCACAATGTCCAAAGTACCATTCCAACTGTGATTAGTAGGAACAATAGCGCGTTCACCAGCCCCACCAAGAAACAATTCGGTGGGTCCTGTAGCAGATGTTACACCGGAATAATGATACATGGACGTTTGTGCATCACCATTTACGGCAATTTTACCAGACGCGCGACACCATTGTGCACGACTAATAGCACGAGCGTAAATTCCATCAGCAAAGCCTGCTAATGCACCAGGACTACAAGTTGTTTCTTGCCCAAAAGTTGTGGAATAGAAGGCGTCTGATAAGTTACTTAACCCATGTGAGAATGAATAACGTCCATTAGCAACACAGTCATTACCACCTGCTAAGGCACCGTCATCAGTAGCTTGACAATCCAATCCAAGAGTAAAAGACGCATCTCCGCTCGAAACACCTCCTGTGCCAAGTGCAACAGAACCAGCGGCGCTAGCTGTGTTACCATTACCGGCTGAAAAGGAACGTACGCCTGACGAGACATTTCCAAATCCCATAGCCACTGCTTGTGTTGCAATTGCGCTACATCCAGTACCTGACACAAATGAACCATCGCCACTCGCTACGTTATTTTGTCCAGTTAATGCCCGACCAGTGCACATTGCACCAACTCCGGATGCGACATTTTGACCAGTGCCCTCGGCGCGACCAAACGCATGACTACCGACTCCAGAAGCTGAAAGTAAAGCCGCTACATCTGCCTTTCCAGATGCAAAACTACTATCACCGGAAGCATTTGCACGTTCACCTCTTGCAAACGACAGCGATTCAGTAGCTTGTGAGAAAATTCCAAACGCCATTGCATGATCACCAATACCCACTGCGACACCTGCGGTGCAAGAGGATCCCCATACCATACTTTGATTAGAATTAGCAAATGATGCTTGGCCGCCAGCAATAGAATTATTTCCTGGTAAGACGTTACCAGATCCAACAACTAAGGAACAGTCACCGTTAATAATGTTTCCAAGACCGCTTGCCATCGCGTTGACTCCATTGACAAGGTTGGAGTTTCCACTAGAGAACGCATAAGCAGCACTTACATTATTTGCGCAACCAAAACTCGATGCAGAATTCCCAGAAGATATGTTACCAGTTCCGGCAGAGAATGAACCAATTCCACTAGATAATGAACTTCCACAAGCTGTAGATCGAAATGCCGATGCAATACCAGCATTACAAGAGAAAGAATCAACTCCAGATGCTGCACTACCATTAAGCTGTATAGCTCCATTAGTAGAAATAAGACATTTTTCAACACCTGCAACATCCATTGTAATAGTGTCATTGTCATTAGCACAAACTTCGGTATCGTTATTCATATCACGAATACATTGAACTACTTCGGTAACTGGTACAGATACCATTCCGTCTTTTAAAACAACACCTTCTATTTCTACACCCATACCTAATCCATCTTCATTAATAACATCTACTTTAAGTTCGCTAAGAATTGTTACACCTTCACCTGGTACTTTTTCGGTGATGGTATCAACTGTTAGCCCATTACAAACGGTTGCTCCGTTATCTACTCGAACGCTCGAATTAAAAATGGCATCACCTACTAAAAGTGACGTTCCTCTGCTTTCAAAGCATCTGCGAGCAATATAACAATCTCCAATAAAATTTCCTGAATCAGTATTTTGTTGTGCTGGTCCAGACATCTTTGATACTTTTGTGTATTTTTTTGAAAGGAACTTTTGCGTATATAATTTAGCATTTAAAAAGATATTATTCAAATATAAAAGTGAGAAGAATGCACCCAGCAAACAAACAGTAGTTTAATGGTAAAACACAGGACTTCCCATCCCGATAAGTGGGTTCGATTCCCACCTCGCATTCAGTCTCATTTTTTGTGTTAGCAACACACTTCTTTAACAGCGAATTCTGCGGGCTATTGAAAATTTAAAAAATTGGTCTTTTTTAATGTGGACTCAAATGCGATTTTTAAAAAAAGGATTTCTAATTAAACAAACGTCAGTTATTACTAAAATGGATTTTTCTGTTGTTCAGCAAGATTTGGAAGAAGTTCCTGACGGAGAAGTATACTTTATTTTTAGAAAGAATAAAGCAACAAAATGTAAAATAGGTAGATCTGATAATCCAAAACAACGAGCTTCGCAACTACAAACTGGTAATCATCGTACACTGTATGTTTATAAAACATTGAAAGGTTACATCAGATTAGAAAAAATGTTACATAAGTATTTTAAAGAATTCCGAATTAATGGAGAATGGTTTGATATTACATTTGCCGATGTTGATGAAGTTATTGAACAGTATAATGAAACAAAAGAAGAAAATGAACAAATATCAGAAGATGAATTAGAAAATGAATTTGACATTGAAAAAATGGATAATATACTTGATGATGAAACTATAGAACTTATCGAAGGAACTGGAGCAATTGTGGAGGTAACCGAAGAAACCACAACAAAAAAGATATATCGTATGAAAGTAATAGGAGACATCAAATGTGAAAAATGTGGAAATGGATTTACCAAGGAACGATATTTAAAACAACATCAAAATAAAAGAATACCTTGTGATAAAGTGCATAAATGTACGAAATGTGATACTGTATTTGATTCCGCCTATATTTTAAGGAAACATATGAGTAGAAAAACCCCATGTATTCCAGTTACAATCCCTGTTGTTTTGATTAATAATGAAGAAAATATTTGCTCGTTTTGTAACAAAACTTATTCTAGCCGATCTAATTTGAATAAACATAGAAAAAACTGTGGTGTTGCAAGTGGTCCTCAAGCAATGCAACAAATAATGAACATGGTAGCTAACTTAACTCAAGAAGTAAGAGACTTGAAAGAACTACAAAATAAAAAATAAAACGAGAGAGAATTACAGAGGAACCACTATGAAACGTAGGTAGTCCCAGTTACTTAGGCTGACATCGTCGTATTCAATGAATTTATTGGAGGGCATTTCGCCTTCTTTTTTAAGGTCTTTCATATTTCGACCTTGTTGGCGGCATTCTACGAACCACCGGCATTTGGTAAATCCACATGTTACTGGACTTGCAGGGTGATCACATGCTTTACACTTGAAGCCGTTTCTCAACATGACTAGGAAATCAAACTGACCATAACTATACAATATAATACTTATGCCATTGAATTCTTTATGAGTTTCACAGAAGCTATTGGAACATCTAACCTTAATACAGAATCCAGGTTGTAATTTTAAGTACCATGGAAAATCATCATTAATGCGTTCAACTAAGTCAAGTTCTCGAAATCTTGAGAATACAGAGATTCGCAATGTTCTCAAATCTAATACAAGTTCAACTTCATCATTTTCTTGTATTCCGTAGTCTTCAATGCATCCATCAGTTAGTTCAATGTTATTATGTATAAGTTTTTGTTGATCGATCGTAATGTCGAATACGTTGTAAATTTTATATTTAATATCTTCAATCTCATCGAGATCGTCAACATACGCTTGATATTTTTTTATGTCGTCATCTACTTTCAGTAGAATGAAGATTTTCTTCATATAGATCTTATTATCTTCTTCCATCATGGCTCAGCTCTGATGTGCATTTCTTTAAATCAATTTTATGTTTTGAGGTTCTAGTTTTTACACTGATTCTCGCAAACAGAACGTTTACAACAAAAAACAAAAAACAAAAAATAAAAAATTGAATGCATTTCTTAAATTTATCCTTAAACAACATGGGAAACGTAAACGGAACTGAAGAAGCTGGTGACTGCCCTTGAGGTAACCCCAATTGCAAAAATGCAGCAGGTGCCTCTGGTAACATCATGAAATTAATGCAAATGCTTTCTGGACGCCGAACCAATCCTTGGGAAACAAAAGCTCAAGAAGTTTGTAATCTCGTTCGTGAGAACAGTACTTGACACTCCGAATCCATGGACGTTTGAAGGAACAAGGGCAACTATTGCTCTGATGGTCATTCCAGTGCTGATTTTTAAGGATCGATTTCCCGAACTTTGTGATCGTTACATGGATTGGGCTCGAGCCAATATTAACCATCTCAAGCCACATGCAGATCAACTTCGTAACTTCATGAACGTTGACCTTCCAAATGAAGAGCAAAACGCCATATTCAAGGAACGACTCACCGAGTTTTTAAACCTTATGTGATTTAGTCACAATTATTTTTTGACAGAAATTGATTAATTTAAGACCATTACCGGTTGGGTTAGGAATGTCTGTTCTACCCAAGCCTGATCCTTCTGCGTTCAAGCCTGATCCTTTTGCGGTCAAGCGTGCACGCGACCTATTTGAGGAAAACTCTCTTCCTCAACCCAATCCTTGCGTCTTTAAGAAAGATCGTTTTGGTCCGGCTCGACGCGTCGAGCCACAACCTCTGGCCGGGTCTTTGGAGCACGCCTTTGCCAAGTTTGTGGCCGCCCGCTATCCGCCTTATGTTGGAAAGGCTATCCTGACAGGGTATACTGGTGTTGCTGGCGGAACCTTGAAAAGTTTTCAAGTGAAGATCAGAGGAGGTCGCCTTTACGGCAACGCACATTTGAAGTAACGATTTTTGTTTTTTTTTTGCAAAAAATGAAATAGTATTTAAATAAAAACGATGGATTCGGACGGCGGTACGTTGAGCTCTCAGCTCTTTAGGAGTTTATCAGAAGATGAAAAATATGCTATTATGTCATGTATAGAGCAGTTTTGCAGAAGATATCAAGATAAAACTAAGTTCTTTTGCATACAAGTCTGGTTTCCAGAAGACGCTAATAAACGATATAAAAGTAATACACCTTCAAACGGCTTTCTTATTCAGCCTAAACTAGAGGAAAACTATGTTAACAAGGACTTACTTGCTCATGCCAAGAAGCTTTGGGATGCTAATTTAGTACCAATTGAGGTTATTCGAGATGGTATGTCAGTATTTTACGCTGTTAGTCGTGAAGACGTAATAACTGGAATCTTTGAATACATGATGGCCTACGCCGAAGACACAATCCCTGTTTTCGAATGAATTTATGTTTCTTTTTTATTTTAAAAATCAACAACCGGCACGCGTCGCCTTCGGCTCGCTGCGCGCCTCTGTGGGCCGAAATGGCTTGCCAGCCTGATTGGAGACTTAGCGAATAATGGCTTTTTAAATAAAAAATAATTGATTTTTTGTGGGAAATAAAACGATTGGCGCATGACAGAAGAATTTCGGAAAAGAGTTTACGGAAAAAAGAAAAAAGTACCGTGGAACTTTCAGGTTGATTCTTCTGACAGGTGTCCAGTGATAACCTTGTACAAATCAGAACCTTCCTATTCATACAAGGAATGGTCGTTAGAAAGAGCACTTGCTGAATGCAAAGCATATTTAATAGAGCATCCTGCACCATTTAAACTACATTCAGATTACCGAGTGGTTATTAGGATATTTGTACCTGGTGACGTTTGCAAATGTTACTCAATGTCATTTGGAGAGCCTTAATTATTTTTTGATAAAAATTGAATATTTCAATAGCAATTGTCCCTACAGCAATGTGGGGCGGAAACGATACTTGATGATATTACTTCGGTTTAGCGAGGGCATCTCTTAGTGCGAACTAACATCTTCTTTAATGTGGGTTTATGGCGTGTGCCCACATTAAAGACTCCTAACCATCTATGTCGTTTCTTTTTTTGTTAAAAACTGATTTATTTGAGGACAAATAAACTTGTGAGGCTGCGTTATGGAACAATCAGTGTTTGTATGGATGGCACCCACAACTAATGGAAAAGGGCATCCAGGGAAACTAGCATTGCGGCTGACAAGTGAGAGACCTGCTGGAAATCGGACGTGGTTTAACAAAGGAAACGTCTATATTGAGCTGATCGACAACGATGTGCTGAAGGTGTTGCAAAAGCTGGATGCAAGAACATCGCCACTCAAGAACGAGGAATTGCTGGCCGTGATGGCTGAATTGATATCATCAAGACGGGATTGGACTCCATCCAAATGATTTTTCTTCTTTTTTTGCTAAAAATTGATTTTCCTGATAGCAAGTAACATTTTCGTGTTGCCCGGATCAGATGAACCCAGCTCAAACGAAAAATCTCGCTTCCTGCCAAGTCAGCAGGATTTCCAACAAGGCTGCAGCTCTTCCTGAATGGAGGAATCAGCTCCTCCTCTTGGAATCTCAGTTCGCTTCGCCTTTCACGGAGTCAGAGCGCCTAACTGTTCTTGAAGGAGAAATCCTTCGAGTCAAGTGGGTGATCTACTTCTTGGAGCAAGCACTTGCTCTCCAAGCAAGCTGCGATGCTGTCGCTGCCGCATCTACTGCCCGAAAGGCAGCGGATGTGAGGGTAGCAACATTGCAAACTCAGCTTCAACAAGCAACGCAACATCAAGCTACCGTGGTTGCCGCAGAGCTCGATACCAGCAAGAGCCTTGCTGACGCAAAGACTGCTTGGGAAGCCACTCACCCAACCCCTTCTGAGTAACCCCCCGCCTTCCGTCACGGTGACCAGCGACCTAACCGCGGAAAATCCAGGATGCATCTTTGTACGAAGATGGCTGAATGTTTTTTCCACCACCTCCCATTCCACCACCTCCCACCCCACCCCATTCCACCACCTC
>SXGT01148294.1_pt1 | contig 11485 bp, 12 predicted proteins | sample 3176221 | NCBI WGS metagenome assembly SXGT01 (sample SAMN11356862, study PRJNA531348) | freshwater metagenome | isolation source: freshwater sample F1-120 | place: China: Fuxian Lake, Yuxi | collected 2017-12-25
TAATAGAAAAATCAAGGTGTCCACCAAGTCCAGTTTCAACATTTTTTTGTAATGTTGAAATTCATACTTCTTTTATGTTATTCTCAATTTTTGAAATATACCCTTTGTTTGTTCCGCATTTTTCAGCAAGTTCTTCTTGAGTCAATCCTTTTTCAAGTCGTGCTTTGAATAAGAAAACTAAGTTTGAAGGATTCAAAACCTTTTTAAGTTAATATGATTACTTTCCTATACAGAACCGCCCAAATATATTTCCCAGCAGGTCATCGGTACTAATTTCTCCAGTGATTTCTCCTAACCAATGAATGGCTGCACGTATGTCCATGGCTAAAAAATCACCCGTAATTCCTTCTGCCAGACCGCGGGATACCGCTTCCATATTTTCCCTGACTTTTATCAGGGATTCATAGTGTCGGGCATTCGTTATAACTGTGCCATCCATATTTACACGCTCCCCTAACGCCGTTTTGAATAGGCTGGATTTCAAATGGCTGATATTCATCTCATTTTTTGCCGAAATGGGAATCCATGATTTTGCCGACAATTTAAATCGCTCTCTTATGGCATCATCTTGAAAATACTGCTCAAAAGTGGTATATGGATTTAAATCCATTTTATTGGCTATCAACATTATATTCTTTCCAGCATCTACCCATTTTTCTATATCTTCCTGAACCTGCTGTGGTGAGGTTTGAACAACGTCAAATACATAAAGCAAAATGGCAGCTTGCTCCACTTTTTCCAGCGTTTTTTCAATGCCTATAGCCTCTATAATATCCTGGGCATCGCGAAGTCCTGCGGTATCAATAAATCGAAATCGAATGCCATCAATGACCATTTCTTCTTCAATGGTATCTCTGGTAGTTCCTGCAATGTCACTTACAATAGCTCTTGATTCATTCAACAGCGCATTTAACAGTGTGGATTTACCCGCGTTTGGCCGTCCGGCAATGACCGTATTAATCCCCTGCTTTACCGCATTTCCAAAGGAGAAACTATCTATTAATTTTTGAACTAAACCATGTATCTGGTCCACCAGATCACTCAGTGCCTTCCTGTCGGCAAAGGCCACGTCCTCTTCCCCAAAATCGAGTTCAAGTTCTATTAAACTGGCAAAATCTAATAATTTTTGTCGTAAACCACTGATTTCCTTTGAAATGCCTCCTCTCATTTGTTGCATAGCAAACTCATGTTCACCAGCCGATGAGGCGGCAATAAGATCTCCTACTGCTTCTGCCTGACTCAAATCTAATTTTCCATTGAGATAAGCTCGCATAGTAAATTCACCTGGCTTGGCAAATCTTGCCCCATTCCTGATCAGCAATTGTAATATCTGATCTATGATATAAGGAGAACCATGACAGGAAAACTCAATGATATCCTCTCCCGTATAGGAATTAGGACCTTTGAAAATAAAGGCAAGAACTTCATCTAAAATTTGCCCGTCCTCTGTCCTTATGGTTCCAAAATGTATGGTATGACTCTCTTGCAGACGCAATTTCTTTCCCTTAAACACGCGTTCCGCTACCTGAAAAGTTTGTTTTCCCGATAATCTGATGACCCCTATAGCACCAACTCCCGACGGTGTCGCAAGGGCTACAATGGTTTCTTCCATTTCAAATGCTATTGCCAAAGCTTAATTTTTAATTCAAAGGTAAAAAAGTCAATTGGATTCCGTATTTTGGAACATTATATAAAAGCGTTAATCTACCTATTATGTTCACCTGCAAACCCGTTGCTAAAGGCATTTTTTGCCTTGTTTTAATTTCTGCCTTTTACTATTCTGCAATGGCTCAAGCCGACGCATTCCAGATAAAAGCAGATAAATTAGCCCATAAGTTTATCCTGACCGATGGTCATGTCGATTTACCCTACCGCCTAAAAGTAACCAATTTCCGATTGGAAAGAGAATATTTAGGTATCCCTGTCTCAACTGAAAATGGCGATTTTGATTATGAAAGAGCCAAAAAAGGGGGCCTCGATGCTCCTTTTATGAGTATCTATATTCCCTCCACTTATCAGGAAACAGAGGGAGCTGCCAAATTACTGGCAGACACGCTGATCAATATGATTGAAGGTATTGCAAAAGCTCACCCCGATAAATTTGCCATGGCTTACAGTCCTGAGGATGTAAAAATGCAATTTAAAAAAGGACTCATTTCTCTTCCTTTAGGGATGGAAAATGGTGCTCCTATTGGAAATGACTTGAAAAATGTTACCTATTTTAAGAAAAGAGGCATTGGTTATATTACTCTAACGCATGGAAAAGATAATCTGATTTGTGATTCTTCCTACGACACTACCCGAACCTGGAAAGGTTTAAGTCCTTTCGGAAATGAGGTGGTCGCAGAAATGAATAAGGTGGGCATTATGATCGATATTTCTCATGTCTCGGATCAAACATTTTATCAGGTTTTAAACCTTACTAAAGTCCCTGTTATTGCCTCTCATTCTTCTTGCCGAAAATTTACGCCCGGCTTTGAAAGGAATATGGACGATGATATGATTAAGGCTTTAGGCAAAAACGGAGGCGTTATTCAGATCAATTTTGGATCTACGTTTCTCGATGGTAAAGTGCAGGAATATCAAGATAAAAAGAGGGAAGAATTGATGACTTTATTGGATAAACAAGGCTTAAAATATAGAGACGAAGCAGCAAAACCTGTTATCGCAGCTTTTCAAAAGGCAAATCCTACTTTATTTGCCGATGTAAAAACGGTTGCCGATCATATTGATCATGTAGTCGCTCTCGCGGGTATCAACCACGTAGGACTTGGTTCTGACTTTGACGGCGTAGGTGATTCTCTTCCAACAGGACTGAAAGATGTTTCTCAATATCCAAATCTTATTGCCGAACTTTTAAAAAGAGGCTATTCCGATGCAGATATTGCCAAAATTTGTTATAAAAATGTTTTCCGAGTCTGGAAATCTGTTCAGTCATTCGCTACAAGTAAATAATCGATTGAATTCCGATAACCCGGCTTCTGAATTTGATGGCCGGGTTATCGGTCTGCAATGCATTCATCGATTTGCTCCAGGAAAGAAGAATGCCCCAGCGGTCATTCAATTGCACGGTACAAGCGGCTATAAAAGAAACATGGTTGTTTCGGAAGGAATAAAAGTTTGTTACGTCAGTGCCAGAAATATCTTTCAAGGCATAATTGAAAAGTCGCTGATATATAATACCCGTCCCTACTTTAAATTTCCATTCGGTAAATTGTACCACTAATGGTACTTCTACCTGGTTTAATCTTATTTTATGTAGTATCGCAGCAGGGGAATCAGTTAATTGTCTGCGACTTCCTGCCTGTGAAAACGCCATTTCCATCGCTAAGGACCAACGGTCGTTTATCCGGCTATCCAGATGCAACCCTGCCCTTAATCCAGGCTGATTAAATCCACTCAATAAATCACCATCAATCTGGGCCAAGGTTAGGCCCGATACGATAGAGCCCTTAAATTGTTGTCCTTCAGATTTTACACAAAAAAGGAAAACACCTAAATAAACAAGAATGATATTTTTCATGCTATATTTTTACGACCTTTGCGCTATTAAATGAAGTTTTGAAGTATTAAGATATATCGGTAAAGGTATGATTAAATTTACTAAACATTTTTTGAAAAAACTTGAGGATCTGCTCTCAGAACTTGGCTTTGTGCTTCGCTACGAAAAAGGTAATTTTCAATCGGGATATTGTCTGGTTGAAAATAGAAATATCCTGGTGATTAACAAGTTTTTTGATACGGAAAATAGGATTCAAGTCATTATGGAGATTATTCAAAAGCTGGACAATCTGAATGAAAACCTGTTAACACCTAAAAATAAAACGCTGCTTCATCAAATAAAAAGTGGTAAAATAGAAAACCTATCCCCAGAGGATTCGGAGAATAAACAAACTGAAGAATTAATAAATTGAAAATCATATTATTAGGAACCGGAACAAGTCAAGGCGTACCCATTTTAGGATGTCAATGCGAGGTGTGTTTATCCACAAATGATAAAGACAAGCGCCTGCGTTCCTCTGCCCTAATCTCCGATGATGACCTAAATTTAGTCATTGATTGCGGACCCGATTTCAGACAACAAATGCTAACAGCTCATGTCAACCATCTGGAGGGTATCCTCCTGACTCATGAACATAATGATCATATTATAGGTCTGGACGATATACGTCCCTATAATTTTAGGTCTGGAAGCCCCATGAATATATTCGGAACTAAAAATGTTCTCAATGAACTCGCCCTACGGTTTCCTTATGTATTTAATACCCTACATAAATATCCTGGCGCACCTGAAGTCACCCAAAATATTATTCAAAAAGGGATTCCTTTTCAATGGGGTAAAAAATGGATTTTACCTATTGAAGTGATGCATGGAAAACTACCCGTTCTTGCCTATCGCTTTGGAAATACCGCCTATGTGACCGATGTAAATTATATTTCTCCTAATTCAATGCTTCAATTAACCGGCTTAGACAATTTGATTTTAGGGGTACTTCAGCCATTGCCTCATTATTCTCATTTCAATTTAGAGGAAGGCTTACATGTAATTGAAAAACTAAAACCTAAACAAACTTTCCTCATTCATTGTAATCATAAAATGGGATTGTCCACCCATTTTAATAAATTATTACCTGAAAATGTACGTTTAGGCTATGATGGACAAATAATAGAAGCAAATTGGTGATAATCACTTGACTAAATTTAATTTATTACTTATATTTGATTAAATACCAAATTATCCAATATGTCTAAAATCGATTATATCACTATAGCGGTTGTCGTTGTTTGTATTTCTCTCCTTGGATTAGTTTTTTGGAAGGTGGCCGATTTGAATTGGACGGAGGAAAATAATTTAACCGAAGATCAACCTGTTCTTGTCAATGAGACGGAAGAAGCAACTCCCTTTTTGGACGAGAATTACGATGTTACCGATTTTGTGGGGGAAGACTCAATACCGGCACAAGCTGATACAGATCCTATGGTTAAACATGAGGAAACTGAAAAAATCAATGAAAAACCAATTTCTAAAGAGCCTGTGATGGAGGAAAAACCGGTTGTGAAAGAAAAACCGGTTGTGAAAGTGGAAACACCACAACCAACAGTTACAACGAAAGAGGAGTATCTGGTTTGGGGTGGCTCTTTTTCAACCCGGGCAGGTGCAGAAGAAGAACTAGCCAAATTTAAAAAATTGGGCTATGCCCAAGCGGAAGTTTCTCTTTTTGACAAAGGAAAATTTGCAGTAGTAATCGTAGGTCGATATCCAACACAGGCACAAGCACAGGCCTTAGTGAATGAATTAAAGACAAAACACCAGATTTCCGCTATTGCCAAGAAAAAGAAATTATAATTTAAGAAGGTAAATTACTGAGTTTCTTAAGGTCAAGAATTTCAATGGTCCCTTCGCTAATCTCAATATAACCATCGTTTTTAAATTCGGTTAACATTCTGATTACGCTTTCTTTTGCCGTTCCCACTATTCGAGCCAAATCTTCTCTTAGAACATGAAAAGTCTTTTTATCCTCTTTTTGACTTAATAAAATAAGGGCATCTGCCACTCTTTTCCTGACAGAGTTATAAGCAAGATTCAATAATTGTTCTTCCTTCTCCGTAATATTATTCGCTAACATTTTAATCATTTGAGACGAAACATCTCTATTTGCCTGGATAAGTGCCAAAAAATCATCTTTGGGGATAAGAACAATATCTGTATCTTCCATGGCCGAAGCAGTTTCAGCATGGGCAGTACTTTTCAATAAATCGACATAACCTAAAAAATCTCCCTCTTTCAGCAATTCAATGATATATTCTTTACCTTGATCATGTGTTTTAAAGGTTTTAACCTTTCCCGAACGAATAAAATATAAGAATCGAGGATTATCGCCTTCATCAAAAATGACATCTCTTTTCTTATAGTGCTTCACTTTTTTGTCGACCGATAAATTTTTTAGCGCTTCAAAACCTTTCGCTTCATTGATAAAAGCTCTTAAACCACTCTCTGACCGGTCGAATTCCTTTTTAAGTAACTTTGATTTTTTTAATCTTGTTTCTATTACAGAAAGTAGCTCATCTTTATAAAAAGGCTTTGATATGTAATCATCTGCACCCAGATTCATTCCTCTCCTAAAATCTGCCCTTTCTGCTTTTGCTGTTAAAAAAACAAAGGGGATGCCAGCTGTATCAGGTCTTTTTCCTAAAATGTTTAACACGCCAAATCCGTCCAGTTTTGGCATCATGACATCGCATAAAATTAAATCAGGCGATTGCGATTGAGCTATTTCCACTCCCTGTGTACCATCTTCAGCTGAAAGAACGGTAAAATTTGATAACTCAAGAATTTCAATCAGATTTTCTCTAACCTCTTGATTATCTTCAATCACTAAAATTTTAATTCCTTGATTTGTTTGCATAACTTAGGTTTTAACTTGATTTTTTTTGGGTATTGAAATTTGAAATGTAGTCCCTTGTCCTTCTTTACTTTCAAATTGAATGGTCCCATTCAAAAGTTCCAGATAACGTTTTACAATGGTAAGGCCCAACCCTGTTCCTTGAATATTTTCAACATTATGCGCTCTAAAAAATCGGGTAAAGAGGTACTCTTGTTCTTCAGCAGGAATACCAATGCCCTCATCGCGAATTGAAAAATGAAGCATATTATCATCCATAAAAAATTCAAAATGGATAGATTTATCCTGTTCAGAATATTTAATGGCATTAGAAAATAAATTAAGCAAAATATTTTTAAGCAATTTATGGTCTAAAAACAGGATGGTATTTGTCAATTCTTTAGGAATCACAACCTTTTGTCCCGGTTTTAGAATAGGCATAATATCTTCCAGTAAATCGTCACAAAACGCTTTTAATTCAAAAACTTCGGGTTGTGAAACCACTTTTCCCTCTTCAAGCTTACTCAGAGAAAGAAAATCATTTAGGATACTGGTCAAATTATTTACTGCTGAACGTATTCTAAGGAGGTGTTTACCTCTTTTTTCATCTTGCCCACTGGCGTTATAAGCTTCAATGAGTTCTGCTGAGGAAAGGATTGTACTCAAAGGAGTTCTAAATTCATGGGAAGCCATAGACACGAAACGAGATTTCAAATTATTCAACTCCTTTTCTCTTTCGTAGGCCTTGCGCAGCGCCTTTTCATTTTCGCGAAGAGCATCTTCGGCACTTTTTCTTTCCTGGATTTCGAATTCTAACTTTTTATTAATATTTAAAAGTTGGTTAATGGCAGCGGCTAATTCTTCGGTTCTACGCGAAACCCGTTTCTCTAATTCTGTATTCATGCTGATAATCCTCTGCTCCGCTTGTCTTAAATCAGAGATATCAATACCAGAACAAATCATACCTATCACTTCTCCATACGCATTTTTCAAAAGATTATTTTTCCATGAATATGCCTTAACCTCTCCATTAACTTGAATAGCACGGGTGTCAAAGGAGTCTAACAAAGGAATATTTCCAGCCATCATTTCCATCAAAGCCAGTTGAAGAGGCAATTGTTGCTCCGGAGGAAGAATGAGATTAAACCAATGTAATTGGGTCGCTTCTTCTTGTTTTAAGCCAACAAAAGATAGCCCTTTTTGATTTAGATTTATTATTTTGGTCTGCCGGTCTAATACCACATTGATGGTATTTGCCAAGTCAAAATACATTTCTATTTTTTCCTTCGCAGCGATTAATTCTCTTTCAATTTGCTTTTGTTCTGACAAATCATGAACAATGCCTGTAAAGATGACCTTGTCAGGTAATCGTACCTCACTAATACTTAGGTAACATGGAAAAATGGTTTCATTTTTCCTTTTCCCTTCTACTTCCCGTCCAATCCCTATTATTTTTTTTTCGCCAGTTCTGTGATAGTTTTGCAGATATCCATCATGTTTTTCACTATAATTTCTAGGCATTAACATGTTAATATTCTGACCAATTAATTCTTCTATCTGATAACCAAAAAGAGTGGATGCAGCATCATTAACTTTAAGGATTGTTCCACGATCATCTATAATAATAATACCATCTGTTGCTGTCTGAATAACAGCCGCAAGTTGTAAAGAGGCAATATCCTGTTGGTCCGTTTTATTTTCCATATTTTCTGTCAGCTAATCATTTCAGTTAAAAATCAGGTTGACGGTTGACAAATATCATGCGTCCATTTATCTGAATGTTTGATTTTTACAACATCATTCAGACAACTAAGAAACAAAATATTATTAAGGAAAAAGAAAATAGCAGGGAATATGCCAGCAAGCCATAATATAAAATTACTGGGTATCGGTGCCTCAAGAGACAAAGCCTTGCGACAACTGGTCGAACAAGCAATGAATTCACTAGATATTAACTGGCCTATCGAAGAAATCAAAGACATAAATCTCCTTATTAATTATGGTATTTCGGGGATTCCCGCATTAATCATTGACGAAAAAATTATGTTTCAGGAGAAACTTCCTACTTATTCAGAAATACTTCAGGTTTTCAAGGAATTCACTCTAAAAGAAGGTGAATTCCTTACATTACATTAACAAAACCCTAAAACAGGTCTATTTATTTGAAAGGTAATCTGTTTACTGATACTCCTATGTAATAAATCTCCAATAAATCCTCTGGTTGGCATGTATAAGGCTAAAATTGAAGGTTCATTAGCATCCAAAAATTGAAAAATACCGTCCACTACCTGTTCATTGGAAATCTGGTGAACTGAACCAAAAACCTGAAAATATGGGTCATCAACATGAACCGGTTTATCTGTATCATTGGGTTTAACTACATGAATACACGCAACCTGACTATTTACAAAAGAAGAAAAATCTTTTAACTTCACTAAAATCTTTTCTTCACCTTCTTCAAAATTAGTCGCATAAACTATTTTAAATGGATGGGTGAATGAGGCTTCTTTAGGAATAACAAGAACAGGACAGGCAGCATGTCTCAAAACTTGCGTTGTTATACTACCTAACCATTTTTCTATTTGATTTCGCTCACCTTGAGTCGCCATGATAATGAGGTCATAATTTTCTGCCAGTTTATCAATTTCATAACTCACATCTATACCATATTGTAATCCAGACTGACCTAATACACCTGGTGGAACGTCCCTGACAAAATCGGTCATTTGTGCTTCTAAACTCTCTCTCTTCTCTCTAATCAGTTCCTCTAAATAAATGGGGGGCAAATTACCAGCGTCCACAACTGCTATTTGATACACCGTCCAGATATCAATAACTGAATCAAATGCCATAGCAAAGTCTATGGCATATCGAAGCGCGTGTTGGGAAACTTCTGAAAAATCGGTTGGAAAAAGTATTTTCTTCATGGCAAATTTTTGTCAAGTTGGGTTTTAAATTAACTTGAACAAAACTACCTCAGGACCAAAGTAATTTAAATGATAAAAATCACCCCTTTGAAGTAATAAATATCCTTCATCAAGATCAATAATACCTTTAGGTAATCAAAAAAAAATATCCATTCTGATATTTCAATATAATGTCCCCTCCTTTTTACCAGCTTAACACCACCTGAACAGGTTGATGGTCAGATGGATACCTCCTTTCATAAGAATCGGTTAAAACGCCATATTTTTGTACGTTAAATGATTTGCCCAAAAAGATATAGTCAATTCGCCTTTTCATTTCTGCATTCCAATTAAAACTATTGAAGGTACCTACGGGTCCATAAGGTGCTTCTTTTGAATGGCTGTAACAATCCCTGTATCCTGCATCATTCAATACTTTCACAGCATCTGATTCAGGCAATGAATTGAAATCGCCCATCAGTATAACAGGAAGCCCTTTGCTTATTTCCATTGTTTTTTGGTGCATTAACTTAGCCGATTCCAGCCTGGCCACTACTCCTTCATGATCAAAATGGGCATTAAAAACATAAAATAACTTCCCATTTTGCTTATCCTTACATTTTGCCCAGGTACAGATCCTCTTGCAGCATTTAGCGTCCCAACCCATAGTAGGCTGATCTGGCGTGGTACTGAACCAGAAATGACCAGACTGAACTACCTCTATTCTGCTTTTTCTATAAAACAAAGCAGCAAACTCACCTGCCAGTTTTCCATCATCTCTACCGACACCTACCCATCCAAATTCTGACATAGCCTCCAAATCCTGAATTTGACTGTATAACACTTCCTGTGTACCAAATAAATCCCAATCGTGAAACTGAATAAGTCCTTTCACTAAATTCACGCGATTAGGCCATGCATTTATGCCATCTTGAGGATTATTATATCTAAGATTGTAGGTTGCAACAATAAGTTTATTAGTCTTTTGTGCAAAAAGGGTCATTTGACAGGAGACCATTAGAAAAAAGGCGAAAATCAAAATATTTTTCATAGCTTATGATTTAAAGGTGTTTATGATTTAGTAAATAGGTTCAACGGTGAATCCTGCCTGACGCAATAATGAAATAACGCCCTTTTCCCCGGGTAAATGACCTGCACCAACTGCAAAAAAGGTGGGTTTATTTCGCATAATTTCAATCATTGGCGCTACCCATCTTTTATTCCTTCTGTACATTAATAAGTCTTTGAACTGATCCATTCCCGCATCATCCTCCAACATTTTCTCCATTTTTTGAATATCCTGCTTTTTATAAATACCTGCCAGTTCATCTATCATCGAGAATCCTTCATCCTTCTGATTTATTTGCTCCATCAACATTTCTGCCTGTACGCGATAAGGGATGCTATCAAAAATACTCATTTGAAAAGCAATCGTTTCTAGACCTTTTATATCAAGTCCCTTATTTTTAGCGATACTTAATAATTCCATTTCATAAGACTTTAAATCATCACCGCCTGCTCCCATTCCATTTGGATCTAAACTTGAAAGAAGCATTGGTTTTAATTTCTCCAGCATCTGAAAGGGCAAACCCATGTCATTAAAATAATTAGCTACCTTTTCATATTCTGAAGCATTATACAACATAGAAAGGGTAGTATCATTTCTCATAAATCCTTGCATCATCAGAGGCATAAGCTGAGAAATATCATCCATGGCAGTTAAATCGATTTCAAAAACCATCGTATTTACCTTTCCAATTGCCTTATCAACCGCAGGCAAAAGGAAATAGTCCTTTTTTCCTATTAAATGAATGGTTCCATATAAGTATGAATCAGCTCCTAGAGTCCTCCCGCTTATTTTCCAAAGTAAAGATTTCTCTTCAGGCGCTTGTCCAAAAAGATTAAAATGGAGGACTAAAAGGGAGAAAAAAGCAAAATAACGAAGTGGCATTGGGCGCATTTTTGATATTAGTGATGAAAATCAAATTCTTGTAATATACTAAATAATATCAGTTGAATCTCTAAAAAGGTTAAAATGGAAGTATCGGGTCTGAATTTTTTAAATAAAGGTATGGTTAACAAATTTACAGGTGCTGAAACCGCCACATAAATATCCCTTTCGACATAAGAAAAATAAAGAGCTCTGCCCGTTTTCTGATAAAAACGAATCATCATTTCTTGAACCGCCTCCGATAA
>SXGT01369228.1_pt1 | contig 11484 bp, 8 predicted proteins | sample 3176221 | NCBI WGS metagenome assembly SXGT01 (sample SAMN11356862, study PRJNA531348) | freshwater metagenome | isolation source: freshwater sample F1-120 | place: China: Fuxian Lake, Yuxi | collected 2017-12-25
GGGCGAATGCCAGCGGAGCGGGCTACGCCAGCTTCACGTTCCAGGTCCAGGACAACGGCGGGACGGCGAGCGGCGGCGTGGACCTCGACCCCACGGCCAACACCATGACCCTGGATGTGACCAGCGTCAACGACGCGCCCGTGAGAACAGCGGGAGTGGTCAGCAACCTGACGGTTGTGGAAGATTCAGGAGTGACCTCGTTAGGGCTTACCAATCTTCTCTACAACCCAGGAGGTGGCGCGGATGAAAGTGGGCAGACGCTCGTCTTTAGCGTCACGGCTGTCCCATCGGCAAGTGTGGGCGACATTGTTCTGGCGGACGGATCGACAATCGTTACGTCTGGCTCCAGTTATACATTGGCTGAGTTGCAGGGAATGCAGTTCAGGACCGCGCTCAATGCGATCGGCGGCCCCGTTCTCCTTCAGTGGACCGTTCAAGACGGGGGAGGGACGGCGAATGGCGGTGTCGATCAGATCATCGAATCCTTGAGTATCAGAGTTGTCAGCGCGAACGATCCGCCAACGGCGGTCCCTAGCCAGTTCTTTGTCTCCAACAATGGAGTCCTCGCGGTCAGCTCGCCGGGTGTTCTAGGTGGAGCCACCGATGCAGACGGGGATCTATTGACAGCAATACTGGTTCGCGGGCCGGCTGCTGGCCAGTTGCTCTTTAATTCGGATGGTTCATTCACCTATGTTCCTGATGTCAATGTTGCCGGATCTGTACAGTTCAGTTTTCTCGCCAACGACGGAGTCGCCAACAGCGCCGTTACGGTCGTCACGATCAACATTAACGCAGTAGTGGGACCATTGCCGCTTGAGGCCCCGAGCAGCATTGGGATTCGAGGCATCGACCACCGGATTGCCACACTCTCTACGGAGTCGCTCCTCAAGGAGCAGAACGCGGAGTTCGCCCAGACTATGGATCCAGGTGATGGATGGCCGCGAGGGCCGGAATGGAGCCACGGTAACGATGTCGCCTACTCGCATGGCGAGCCACTGAGAGTTCGAGCAAGCGATATGAGGCGCGGGTGTGCAGAAGCGTATGTGGCCAATGGTTTGCAACTGGACCCAGCGCAATACGCGACCCGCACATCATGCACTCCGGCCCAGTTTCGAGTCCTCCGACCGGAAACTGATGAAGTGATCGGAACTCAGAAAGGCAACCTGGTATTGTCCCACCAGGTAGTCGAAACGGAATCCCTTGAGGAAGGCGATGGTTATTGCGGATTCATCGTCAGAGCAACTTCGGCGATACCAATCACAATGTCGGTTGGATACGCCATCTGGATCTTGAGCGAAGAATCCCTCGTAGCTCATCGGTTGCTGTCGTCGGCAATCATGCGGTACATCGATCCGCTGAAGACCCTCAACTTGTTCGCCGAATCAAAGGTACCGCTCCATCGCGAGTCAGACTTCGATCGGCGTCCATTGAAATGGATCCCGTAGGGTGAAAAAAATTGAACGATGCTTCGAGCGAGGATTTCCCCGGCGAAGCGCCGGAAAAATGGGTCGAGGTGACGCCCGAACGGGTGGTTGCAGGAGCGCAATAAGTTATCATAAGATGATCAAAACGAGTGAAAGGTTACGGCTGCGCAGCGGCGAACGCAGATGGCCGAGGGAATTCACCTGCTACGCCGCACGTCGGTGGTAGTATTTGAGCAGTCCGCCCAGGCGCTCGCGGCAAACAATCTCGCCCTTGGCCTTGCCGACCGAATCCTCGGGCTGAATGATCTTGTTTTGGAGCCCTTGATGATTTCGTTCGGCATGAAAATGCTCCGTGCTGTGTGTCACGACATTCTGGAGTTTTCTGCGCGAGTTCTCGCCATTTTAGCTGAAGCGAACCGGGAATTGCCATCCGCTAGATTGCTTGGCCGGTGGGGTTGGTCATGATCAAGTGATGGCCACGGCAACTCGCACACAACGTCGTTACGATCACCGCCTCCGGAATCTGGTTCGGACCACGCGGGACATTCACTGCGCCATCCAACAAGGCGTCCCTCGGTCGACCGCACGCGGTTGGCTGACGGATTCAGACGTTCCCGTCGTCACCGTCGAGGCCCTCAACCTGGAGGCGACTCAGTTGCAGCGGGAAGTGTTACAGCTACGCCGACGCGTTCAGAAACTGATCGCGCTGCTGCGTGTGTTGTTGGTCGTATTGAGAGTGTCCGGCTACTCGCTGAGTCAGACAAGACTGCCGGACGGCGGCAACAAACGCTCACTGCTGCATGCTATCGAGCGATCGCGATCGGCGCTGCCCTTGCGATCTGTGCTGCGTGTCGTGCAATTGTCGCCATCGCGTTACCATGCCTGGAACAGTGAGGATCAATGCGCTCTCGATGACGGGTCGTCCTGTCCACGATCCTCGCCGCAGCAACTCACGGCCACCGAAGTCGGCGTGATCCAAGAGTTGGTGACTTCCGACGACTACCGGCATGTGCCGACCGGGACGCTGGCACGGCTCGCGCAACGCATCGGCAAGGTCTTTGCTTCGGCGAGCACTTGGTATCGGCTGGTGCGCGAGCACCGGTGGCGCCGGCCCCGGCAACGGGTCCATCCCGCCGTGCTGTGTGTCACGACATTCTGGACTTTTCTGCGCGAGTTATCGCCACCCACTTATGGGTGGTTTTGATATGCCCGTTCTTGAATGATGTCAACGCCTTACGGCAATAAGGGTCTGAATCAGAGTCGCCGGGTGGTATTTCCGGCCAGCCCCCGGCCAGCCCCCTTTTTTGGGGCTGGGTGGCGAGAACTCGCGCAGAAAAGTCCCGAATGTCGTGGCTCGCAGCAGCGAGCGATTTTACGCCGAACACCCAAGTAGGAGCCGTATGCGGTAATTCTGCACGTACGGATCTGCGCGGGGGGGCCGGGGCAACCCGGTCCCCTACCGCAACCCCTTCTTCGGCTCTTCGGCCTTTCCCGTATTGATGACCGTCGTGAGGAAGATGCGGTCGCCCCAGACAATCGCCGACGACCAGCCGCGCCCTGGAATGTCCGTCTTCCAGGCCACGTTCTCTGTCGCCGACCAGCGATCGGGAAGATTGCTGCCATTCGCGACGCCGCGCGAATCAGCCCCGCGAAACTGCCGCCAATTCGTCTGCGCCATCGCTTGCGATCCACACGCGATGGAGATCAGAAAGCAGACAGCGGCGTGAACAAACTTCATGGCTCCGTTTCCCCGTTGAACTGCGAACTCACGAGAGGATGTTGCGAACCACTTTGCCATGCACGTCGGTCAGTCGGTAATCGCGACCGGCGTGCCGATAGGTGAGGCGCGTGTGGTCGATGCCGATCAGGTGCAGGATCGTGGCGTGGAAGTCGTGCACGTGGACTCCGTTCTCGGCGACGGTTGCACCGATCTCGTCGGTGGCTCCGTAGGTGATGCCCCCTTTGACGCCGCCGCCGGCCAGCCAGGAGGAGAAGCAGGCGCTGTGATGACCGCGACCTTTTGCACCATCGACGCCGGGAGTGCGACCGAACTCGGTGGTCCACACGACCAGCGTGTCGTCGAGCATGCCGCGCGCCTTGAGGTCTCGCAGCAGGCCGGACAGAGGTTTGTCGATCTGTTTGGCGTGGATGGCATGTTCGGCCATGTCGCCGTGCTGATCCCAGTTGTTGCTGCTGCTGCCGTCCACGAGTTCGATGAATCGCACGCCGCGCTCGGCCAGTCGTCGGGCGACGAGGCATTGCCAACCGAAGCCGTCGCTTTGTCCGCGCTTCAGGCCGTACAGCGCGAGTGTGTCGTCGGTCTCTTTGCCGATGTCGAATGCTTCGGGCGCATCGGCTTGCATGTGAAAGGCGGTTTCGAAACTACGAATGCGAGCCGACAGGTCCGTGTCGGTGACACGCGTGCTGAGGTGCCGGTTATTGAGCACATCCGCGAGGCCCAGTTCCAGTTCCTGCAAGCCGCGCTGCTTTGATCGGCGATCGAGATTGGCGATCGGCTCTTTGCCGCCAATGACGCGGACACCCTGGTGGTACGCGGGAAGAAAGTCGTTATTGAAAATCTGCGTGCCGGCGTACGGCATCTGCGGTGCGAGCGCGATGAACGACGGCAGATTGTTATTCATCGTACCGAGCCCGTAGCTGACCCACGAGCCGATGCTCGGACGCGAAAAGAAAAACGATCCGGTATGCATGCCGAGCGTCGCGTTGTAATGCTCGTTGTCGTTGCCGTTCATCGAGCGGATGACGGCAATGTCGTCCATGCACTCGCGCAGGTTTGGGAACAGATCGCTGACGACCGTTCCGCACAGGCCGCCGGGCCGGAACGTCCATTGCGGCTTGAGCAAGACTCGCTGCTGGTTCGAGAGCCCCCCCCCCGCGCCGGTTTTTTTGCCGTCGGCCCTTTCGAGTTCGGGCTTATGATCGAACGTGTCCATGTGCGAAACGCCGCCGTTGGAAAAGGCGAAAATGACACGTTTCGCTTTGGCTGGAAAATGCGGCGGCTTGGGAGCCAGCGGATCGGAACGAACGGGAGCCGAATCGGCCAGCAACTCCGAGAGCAGGCCCGGCATGAGCAGCGAACCTCCCGCCAGTGAGCGGAGGATTTCGCGACGTGGAAGCAGTGGAGTCGGACGCATGGTTCACTCGTTTCAGTCGAGATAAACGAACTCATTCAGCCGAAACAGCGAGCGGACGTACGCTTGCCACGTTTCGGTTTCCATTTGATCGAGGGAGGTATCATCGTCCTTCAGCAGCGTTCTGGCGTCGGTCAGGAACTTGTTAGCCGCCGCGAGTTCTCCTTCGACCGCGCGGCGTGCGAAGAGCAGTTCATAGGCTGTCTGCACGCGGCCACTGTCATCGCGGGCGTGGGTCAGGATGCGATCGGTGACCAGCTTCGACTGCTGATGCACGAACGAGTCGTTGAGCAGATACAACGCTTGCAGCGGCGTGGTGCTCGTCGAGCGGGAGGGCGTGCTGGTCGAGGGATCGGCACCGTCGAAAATCGCCAGGTACGGATGCCGCTGAATCCGCTGCGTCATCAGGTACACGCTGCGGCGATTGCTGTCGTACAAAGCCTTGAACGGATTGTGTTGTGTGAAGTTCCAGGTGTGCTGCGGGGGAAACGGATGCGGCCCGGCGGACGTCAGGTCGAGATTACCTCCGAGCATGAGCAGCGTGTCGCGAATAGATTCGGCATCAAGCCGACGGCGCGGATACCCGGCGAGCCAGACGTTGGCTGGATCCTGTGCAACCGCCTGGCCGTCGCGGATCGCGGCTTGCCGGTACGTCCGCGAGAGCATGATCCGCCGGTGCATCGCCTTCACCGACCAACCGCCGTCACGAAACGTCGCCGCGAGATGATCGAGCAGCTCCGGATGCGAGACCGGCTGGCCCTGTTTGCCGAAATCGTTGAGGGTCGGAACGAGGCCGCGGGCGAAGTGGTGCTGCCAGATGCGATTGGCCATGACTCGCGCCGGCAGCGGATTGTCGGACGCGAGTATCCAGTCTGCGAGCTGTTCGCGTCCGCTCGATTGGCAATCGTTCGGCAATTCCTTGCCACCGAAGACCGTCAGGAAATGGCGTCGCACGACATCGCCTTCGCGCGCCGGGTCTCCCTTCAATTGAACGGCGACATCCTCGACCGTCTTCGCATCGGCGACCGCGTACGCCGTCTCGAATGGAGGCGGACTGTTTTGAAACTCGACTGCGGCCTGCTCGGCTTGCTTGATCTTTTCATCCAGCTCTTTCTTCTCGGCGTCGGGAGCATTCTTGCGCGACTCCTTGAGCTTGGAGACGATGTCATCGAGTCGCTTCTGTTCCTGCTTTCGCTCGGCGAGCAACTGCTCGGACTGACCGAGTTGATCGGGCGACACGAGCGGCACGAAGTCGCGCTGCCGTTTGTCGAGCTCGATGCCGGGCCACGGATACCGCGTGCTGTGGAAAATGCCGTACAACCCGTAGTAATCTCGCGTGGTGATCGGATCGAACTTGTGATCGTGGCAGCGGGCACAACTCAGCGTCAGACCAAGAAAGCTGCGGCCGAGATTGTCGAGCGTGTCTTCGATCGTGAGATGCTGGGGGTAGTCGTCCACTCGCGAACCGAACCGCCGCGCATTGGCGAGATAACCGGTGGCGATGATCCTCTGAAATCGCTCGCCGTCGTTCGCCCCTCCGCGCAGATCGCCGGCAAGTTGATCGCGGACAAACTCGTCATACGGCAGGTCGCGGTTGAACGCGGCGATGACCCAGTCGCGATAACGGTACATCTGCGGGATCGGGTAATCGGAATTGTCTCCCGCCGTGTCGGCGTAGCGGACAACGTCCAGCCAATGCCGCCCCCAACGCTCGCCGTAGCGCGGGGATTCGAGCAACCGATTCACGACGCGCTCGAAAGCTTGCGGCAATTTATCGCTGAGGAACGCGCCAACTTCTTCTGGAGTCGGCGGCAGACCGGTCAGATCGAATGTCGCGCGGCGGATCAGCGTCCGCTTGTCGGCATCCGCCGCCGGTTGCAAGCCGTGCTCTTCCAGCTTGGCAAGAATGAAACGGTCGATGTCGCTCGCAGGCCAGTCGAGTTTCTTCACAGACGGTATCGGCGAATTCGCAATCGGACGCAGCGACCAGAACTGCCGCGCCGCCGCCACATCGATCAACTTACCGACCGACTTCGTGGCCGTCGCGCGCGGGTCGGGAGCCCCCATCTTCACCCAGTGTTCCAGGTCGGCAATCTCCGCATCGGACAGCTTGCTGTCGGGCGGCATCTGCATGTCTTCGTTCTGGTAGCGCACCGCTTCAATCAACAGGCTGCGATCGAGATTCCCAGGTACAACCGCCGCACCCTTGGCTCCGCCGCGCCTCGTCGTGGAACGCGAATCGAGCAGCAATTCGCCCTGCAACTCCTTGGTTTCCGCGCTGTGACACTCGTAACAGTGCTTCACCAACAGCGGGCGAATCCGGTTTTCAAAGAATGCGAGTTCATCGGGCTTGATCGAACCGAGATCGGAACCGTCGTGCCGACCGCGCCAGATTTCGATGCCAGAGAAGTTCGCCGCTCCACCTTGACTGGTCAGCACGATCGAACCTTTCGTGACTTCGACAATCCACGGCCCCAGCTTCTGCCACTGTCCGGCCGAGCCGCTGTTGAATCGCTTCAACACGTCGCGACCGTTGACCGCGACGTTGTACGTCTCCGGGTTGTTGTCTTCCCACACGTACAGAAACACGGAGCAGGTGCCGTTCGGCAGGCCCGTCAATTCCACGCGATTGCCGCCCCAGCGGCTGGAACGAATCATCTTCGCTCGCTCCGAATCCGTCGGCGGCACCAATGCCACAGCCTGATTGTCGAACGCCTTGTCCTTGCAGACATAATCCTTCGCGTCCTGTCCATCCCACGCGTGCCCGTCGATCGTGACCGGCGGGCCATGGAGATTCAGACCGCGCAGGAACACCGGTGCATCCGCCGCTGAAAGCGGGGCCGCCGAGACGAACAAGCCGATGATCGCCGCGGCCCACAGCGCGAGACTCATTCGATATGTCATTCGAATTGGCATCGAAGGGTATCTCAGGGAAGAAGTGACCATCCTCATCGCCGCCTCGGTGAAAGCAGGAACTCCTTGCCGTAATCCAAATGCTCTTCAATTCGCCGTGCCGCCAGATCGGGATCATTCGCGACCAACGCATCCACGATCGCGAAGTGCTCGGAGTAGCTGTTGTTTAACCGCTCGTCACTTTGTACCAGCACACGCGAGATCGCTCGGTGGATGCGATCGCGCAGTTGCGACATGACTCGTAGGATTTCCAGATTGCTGTGAAACCGGCAAAGCAGCATGTGGAAGTCAGTATCGAGTTCCACGCAACGCGCCACATTGTGCTTCTCAACGGCCGCTTTTTGAGCCTTCAGATTCTCACGCAGTTGCTTCGTCTGATCGGCGTTGATCCGCCCGGCCAGCGAGCGTGCGACGAATGTCTCCAATGCGACTCGAATCTCGAACTGATCGGCCACCTCATGCACTGACAAGTCGCGGACGACAATCCCCTGCTGCGGGGAAACGGCGATGAAACCCTCGGCCTCCAATCGCTCCAACGCGGCCTTCACCGGCGTCTTGCTCATCCCCAATCGCAGAGCCAACTGTCGTTCCGACAAAAAATCGCCCGGCCCGAAGGTCACATTTTGAATCAGCTCTTTGAGCTGCACATACGCCTGTTGCTTGAGTAACGATTTGCCGATCGACGAGCCGTTTGTTCGGCTCGCCTCACGAATGAGTGGTCTTCTTTGGGTGGCCTCAACCATGCCGATTCCTTCGCGAAAATGATTTGGGAAATTTTGCGAGCACTTCCCTTCGATCCATAGCCGTGTGATATCCTACTGAGATCTCAGAAGCCGTCAACCTTGAGCGGGGCCGCAACCTTATGGATTTGACAACATCTGAGATCTCAGTAGAATCTCGGCCTTCCGCGAGCATCGTGCTCGGCGCACAGGCGGCTGCAACCGCTGGCTCGCCATCGTGTTGAGTTCGCGGAGATTTGAGGATTCACCAGAGATGACTCCGCCTTTTCGTATCGGGCTGACTCGTGATTTTCTCAAGCCCGACGGGTCCCTCGGGTTTGGCGACATCGGACTCGATCTGTTGGACTCTGCTCCGGGCGTAGCCTGGGAATTCCTGCCCGTCGACGTTCGCGAGATCCCGCTCGAAACAGCCGACCAATACGACGGGCTGCTGGTACTGGCTCCGAAAGTCACCGCTGCGACATTGGATGGTTGCCAGCGATTGACGATCGCCGCGCGATTCGGCGTTGGCTACGACAACGTCGATGTCGCCGCTTGCACGCGAAACAATACACTGCTGACGATCACTCCCGACGGCGTCCGTCGCCCGGTGGCCGTCTCGGCATTGGCGTTTCTGCTCGCGCTGTCTCATCGCATGTTTGCCAAAGACCAACTGACGCGCACCGGCCGTTGGGCCGAGCGGCTCGATTACATGGGCCTGGGGACGACGGGCCGGACGCTCGGCCTGATCGGGTTGGGCAACATTGGCCGCGAAGTCGTCCGCATGACGCAGCCGCTGGAGATGCGGCACGTGGCTTTCGATCCGTTCGCTTCGCCCGAATCGGCCGCCGCCATCGGAGTCGAGTTGCTGAGCCTCGACGAACTGCTGGCGACATCCGATTTCGTCTGTGTCTGCTGCGCACTGACTCCGGACACGCATCACTTGCTGAATGCCGAGCGACTGGCGCGGATGCGACCGACGTCGTATTTGATCAATGTCGCGCGCGGACCGATCGTCGATCAGGCGGCGCTGACGCAAGTCCTCACCGAGCGTCGCATCGCAGGCGCGGCCCTCGATGTGTTCGAGCAGGAGCCGATCGCGAACGAAGACCCGCTGCTGAAACTGGACAATGTGATCGTCTCTCCGCACGCGATCTGTTGGACCGACGAACTGTTTCGCGGCAACGGGCGCGCGGCGTGTCAAAGCTTGCTCGAAGTCGCGGCCGGGCGAGCACCGCAACATGTCGTCAACCGAGCGGTTCTCGATCAACCTGTCATGCAATCGAAGCTGCGGCGGTACGCTGTCAGGTAAGTGCAGCCGTCCCACCGGAACGCGCCAAGCGACATGACATTGAGACTTCTCTAGCCACGCTCGCCAAGAGCGTGGGGTTTTCATGATTCGACCCACGCTCTTGGCGCGCGTGGCTACCCTGACCAAAAAAAAAGAGCTCGCACATGAAACTCAACACGATCAAACAGAAACTGAACAACGGTGGCGTGTCGATCGGCACGTTCATGTTTGAGTTCAACACGACTGGCATTGCTCGCCTGGCCGCTGAAGCGGGCGCGGACTTCGCCATCTTCGACATGGAGCACACCGGCTGGAGCGTCGAGACGATTCGCATGTTGGTCGCGACGTGCGGCTCAACGCCGATCCTGCCGCTGGTCCGAATTCCGGCCACTGAATACCACTTCATCGCGCGCGTGTTGGACATGGGCGCGGCGGGGATCATGGTGCCGATGGTCGAATCGGCCGAGCAGGCTCACAAGTTCGTGCAGTCGGCCAAGTATCCGCCGGTCGGTCGTCGCGGTGCGGCGTTCACGATTTCGCACGACAATTTCACCGGCGGCGACATCGTCGAGAAGATCCACTCTGCCAACAGCGAAACTCTGTTGATCGCACAGATCGAGACCGCTGCTGGAGTCCGCAACGTCAACGAGATCGCCGCAATCGACGGCATCGACGTGCTCTGGATTGGCCACTTCGATCTGAGCAACTCGCTCGGCATCCCCGGCCAGTTCGACCATCCCGATTTCCAGGCGGCACTTCTATCCGTTCTCAACGCCTGCCGCCTCCACCACAAGATTCCCGGTTTCCTGGCGGGTGACATCGCGGGCGGCAAGAAGCTGCTCGATCAAGGTTTCCGAATGCTCGCCTACGGCGGCGACTTGTGGCTGTATCAGGCCGCCGTTTGTGAAGGCGTCACGGCGCTCCAAAGTTACGCTCGTTGAATACGGCCGACAGGTTACGTAGTTCACGCCGAGAAAGCGGGCCAGATCGGCCCGGTTTTTGAACTGGCCGGAATCCAGAAGCGACTGATAGTAACGGGCGAGTCGAAGGGGATCGCGAGTTGGTTTCCGCTCCGTAGCTGGAGCTTTCAGAGCGTCTTAAACGGCGTTCCACGCCGAGAATTCGTAACTGCGGGTTTGACGTAACTTGTTGAGAACATAGGCTCCCAGCTCTACGAATCCGCGATGTGACCTGAGAACGCCTCGGGGACCCGCCGGTTAGCCGCAAACGCGCCTTTTCTGTGAACTGGCCGCGCCTTTGTTCGATACCGGTTCCTTCCGTTTTTGGGGGGACCGAAAGGGTCTCGAAATCAGCAAACCATTCCAGAGAAATGGGTTACACCGAGAGAAGAAGAGAGTATTGTTACGAAGAGCGACTGTGATGAAAGTCAAGAGGCGATCGTGTTCATTGGATGGCTCCAAGGGGTGTGATTTCGTGAGATTGCATTGAGGATGGTAAGCAGTTTTCTCATGCAGGCGGTGATCGCCACCTTGAACGGTTTGCCGGCATTGAGAAGTCGTTGGTGCATAGCTTTGATTGCTGGATTGAAACGAGTCGCGCTGAGGGCACCAGTGCACCACCTCGCCCGATTCATGGTCAAACGTGCTTGTCGGGCTGCGACTTTGGCAGCCGCGAGTTGCTCCGGGATCCTCAGGTGTGGCCCGTGCCGAAGTACATCTCGTCAGGAACTCCCTCAGGCTGGCCATCGGATCTCTCGCGCATCGGTCCGACCCACACGCCTCCAGGAGTCCACTCGCCGCGACTGGACAGGACCAGTTACTGACCTTTCTTAACCTGCCGGCACTTGCGGTTTTTTTCCCATAACAACGTGACAAGAATGGCTTTTGCTTGCGGGCCAACTTGGCCGGAACAACTAACTTGTGCCGTCAGGAGTTCGGTCAGCTTTCTATGGGCTGCTGGAGTCGTCGAACTAAGGAGTATTGATTGAAAGACAGTGCCGGCCGCTGCCTCCTCGTTCTATCGAA
>SXGT01716792.1_pt1 | contig 11484 bp, 7 predicted proteins | sample 3176221 | NCBI WGS metagenome assembly SXGT01 (sample SAMN11356862, study PRJNA531348) | freshwater metagenome | isolation source: freshwater sample F1-120 | place: China: Fuxian Lake, Yuxi | collected 2017-12-25
ATCCCCGACACCGCCAAGGAGAAGCCCCAGCAGGGCGAGGTGCTCGCGGTCGGCCCTGGCCGTCGCAGCGACCAGACCGGTGAGATCATCCCGCTCGACATCGCCGTCGGCGACACCGTCGTCTACAGCAAGTACGGCGGCACCGAGATCAGCCTCGAGGGCGAGGACTACCTCGTGCTCAACGCCCGCGACGTGCTCGCCAAGGTCGCGGCCGGGGGCAAGAAGAAGAAGTAGTCCTTCGCAACCGAAGTCGTGCACGAGGGCGCCCCACGGGGCGCCCTCGTCGCGTTCGCACCTCGAAGCGCGCCTCAGGCGTCGGTCGCGAGGGCTTTGGCGGCTTTGTAGTCGGCTTTGCCGTTGGGGGCGCGCAGGATCTGGTCGGTGAAGATCCACTTGCGCGGGTGCTTGTAGCGAGCGAGTGATCCGAGGCCCGCGGTCAGCGTGTCGCCATCGAGGGTTGCGCCGACGGCGGGCGTGACGACCGCGGCGACCATCTCGCCGAAGCGGTCATCGGGGAGCCCGACGCACAGGCAATCGGCCACGCCGGGTTGGAGCTTCACGACCTCTTCGATCTCCTCGGGAAAGATCTTCTCGCCGCCGGAGTTGATGCACACCGACCCTCTGCCGAGCAGCGTGATCGTTCCGTCGAGTTCGACCTGCGCCATGTCGCCCGGCACCGAGTAGCGAATGCCGCCCATCACCTTGAACGTGCCGGCCGACTTCACCTCGTCCTTGTAGTAACCGAGCGGGATGTGGCCGCCCAGCGCGAGGACGCCGATCTCGCCGCTGCCGGGCTCGACGGCCGTGCCGTCTTCGCGGAGCACCGCAGCCTTGCCGCCGATCGTGAACTTCGCGGTCTTCGCCTCGGCGCCCGGCGCGCTCATCGAGTTGCCGAACCCGACGCCCTCCGACGAGCCGAGCGAGTCGAGGCAGATGCAGTTCGCCAGCCCCATGATCTGCGCCTTCGACTCCGCGCTCCACATCACGCCGCTGCTCACGAGGAGGCCGAGCGATGTCGTGTCGTACGGGGTCCCCTTCGTCGCGGCATCTTCGAGCGCGGCGATCATCGGTTTGCAGAACGCGTCACCGACGATCGCCATCTGCGTGACCTTCTCGCGCTGCACGGCATCCCACATCTCGTGGGCGTCGAACGAACGTTTCGTCAACGTGACGACGGTACCGCCGAGGAACAGCGTCTGGAACGTCGTGAATGCGCCGGTGCCGTGCATCAGCGGCGAACCGGGGAGGTGCACCGGCGGAACCGCGACCTGGGCGGCGAGTTCGCCTGCGGCCTTCGAGTCGGCGGGCATCTCCATCCCCTGCAACGGATAGATCGATTCGGCGAGCGTGCCGAACAGATCTTCGTTGCGCCACATCACACCCTTGGGCATGCCGGTGGTCCCGCCCGTGTAGAGGAAGTAGAGGTCGTCGCCGCTGCGTTCGACGCGATCGGCCGGTTCGTGCGCCGCGATCAGATCTTCGTAGTTCGCGCAGCCGTCGACCAACGGCGAACCGTCGTCGATCTGGATCGCCAACTTCAGGCGCGGCGCACGTCCCAACACCTTGGCGACCTGTTCACCGAGCGAACCGTGGAAGATCAGGGCTTCGGCGTCGGAGTTCTCCAGCAGGTAGAGCAACTCGTCCTCGGTGTAGCGGTAGTTCACGTTGACCGGAACGGCTCGCAACTTCAGTGTGGCGAACACGCCTTCGCTGTACTCGTTCGAGTTGTACGCGTACTGCGCCACCTTCGAGTTCGGCCCCAGCCCGGCGGCGGTCAATGCGGCGGTGAGACGGGCCGCGCGGTCGTCGAACTCGCTCCAAGTCCGACGAGTCGAGCCGCCGACCAACGCAGTCCGCTCGGGGACGGTGTCGGCAACGGATTCCCAGACGGAGGCAAGGTTCCAGTTCATGCGCGCATTCTGGCGCAGGTTCGGTCTGGAGACCCAACCCGTGCCGAGTTCGGTGTGACCCGGTGCGACGGAGTCGATCAGGTCAGCGTCAGCTTGCGAACGCGATAGTTGTAGAAGTCGGCGATGTACACGGTCGTTCCCGAGATCGCGACCGCGGTCGGGTAGTAGAGGCGCGCCGACTCGGCGATTCCCCCGTCGCCCGCGAAGCCGGCACCGTTGTTCTCCATCACCGACGTGATCACGCCGTCCTTGTAGAAGCGCACATGGTTCTGCGACCACCCGGCGAACCACAGTCGACCGCTCGAGTCGAAGTCGAGTTGCATCGCGTACTGGCCGGACCACAAGGTCGTTGACGTGCCGTCGGGCGCGAAGCGATAGGTCGCGAACGAACCGCTCCACTGGCTCACGTACATGTTGCCGGTGCTGTCGAACGTGATGCCCCACGGCGTCCATCCGAGCGAGCGGTGCGTGGTGATGACACCGGTCGTCATGTCGACTTTGCGGATCCGATAGCCCGAGTACTCGGCGATGTAGGCATGGCCGGCGGAATCGAACGCGATCGACATCGGACGGTTGAGTCGCGACGCGTTGGCCGGCCCGCCATCGCCCGCGGTCGAACACGAGCTCGTCGCGCCCCACACGATGACGTTGCTCGAACCGTCGGTCGCGATCCTGCGCACGACGCAGTACTGGTAGTCGGTCATGTACAAGAAGCCGTCGGGTCCGAGCGTGATCGACTTCCAACCCGAACCTGATGTCGTGGCGATCGTCGAGATCGTGCCGTTCGGCGCGACCTTGCGGACCGTGCCGTAGCCGTAGCTCGCGATGTAGACCGATCCGTCGGGTCCCGTCGCGACGTCGCCGGTGTAGCTGAGACCGGCCGCCGTCGCGGCACCGCCATCGCCACTCTGCGACGACGAACCGTTCCCGGCATGCGTCGAGATCGTGTACGTGAGCGGCGGAACCGGCGCGAGGCCCGACCCTGCCGTGTAGTGCGCGGCGACCTGCTCGGCGCTCAGTTCACCGTTGTAGATCGACACCTCGTCGATGCGACCGCCGAAGTTGTACCCGGCATTGCCACGCCAACCCGAGATCGACGCGATCGAAGTGACCGACTGGTTGCACGTGATCGTCCCAGACAGGTTTCGTCGGGCGCCGTCGATGTAGAGCCGGTTCTGCGACGTGTTCGCGTTCGTGAACACGGCGACGACATGGACCCAACGGTTGGCGAGGCCCGCGGTCGCCACGCCGTAGACGTCGGAGCATGCGCTGTTGAAGCCGAAGCGATTGTTGTTGGTCCACAGGTCGTAGTAGTTGAATCCGAACGGCATCACACCCTGGGTGCCGTTCCAGTACATCCAGAACTCGACCGTGGTTCTGGCGCCCGCAGCAGTGTTCACCGGGAGGTTGTCGACGTTGCCCTTGGCGGTGCCGCCCCACAACACCGACTTGTCGGCATCGTTGACGATCGCGCCGGTCTGGTTCTGGGTGTAACCCGAGTTCACGTACGTCCCGTTGCGCGCGTTGCCGCTGGCGTCGGCCAGCGTGGTCGTCGCGATGTCGCCGAGCCGGTAGTACGCCATCGGCCGGTCGTTCATCACGGTGTTGTAGTAGTTGCCGCCGGTGTAGAGACCCTCGGGCTTGTGCAGCGCGAAGTCGTTCGTGTAGTTCGTGTGGAAGTCCGAGTCCTCGGTCATTGGTTCGCTGCGCCGCTCCAGGGTGATGGGGTCGCTCATCACGTCGCCGCTCGACCAGTCGCCCGTGCCGTTGTCGTCGTTGTCGATGTCGTTGTCGGGATCGGCCGCCGGCTCGTACAGCGTCGAACCCGACTCGGCGACGCTGCCGCCGCTCGACACGAACCCGACCGCCGTCCCCGCGTAGAGCGACGAGAAGGGGATCCGAAGCCGGTAGGTACCGGCCGGGAGGCCTCGGAACGAGAACGTGCCGTCGGTCGCCGTTGTCGCGGTCGCGAGCTGCGCGGTTCCAGCGCTGTCCAGCAGGTTCACGTCGACTCCGGCAATGCCCTGTTCGCCCGCGTCGCGCAGTCCGTTGTTGTTGCGATCATCGAAGACGAGATCGCCGAGCGACACCGCGAGGACACCCATGTCCCATTGCATGTTCGTGGAGCTCGTCGTGTCGATCGTGATCGTGCCGGTTCGGTTGTTTGCGTCCGTGTCGCTGTCGAGCGTGTCGTCGCCGACGTCTTGTGAGGTGCCGAGGTAGCCACCCGGGAGTTGGAACTCCAGCCGATACGTGCCACTGCTCACGCCGTCGAAGCGGTAGAGCCCGTTCGCGTCGGTGGTGGTCGTTCGAATCGCTCCACCCGCCGATGTCTGGAGCGCGACCGTGATCCGATCGAGGATCACACCTTCGCCGTTGTCCTGGATGCCATTTCGGTTGTGGTCCGACCAAACGCGGTCGCCGATCGACGAAGGTCGGAAGAAGCCGAAGTCGACAGTGCGGTTCGTGTTCGCATCGTCGCCGTCGGTTGTCGGTTCGCTCCCGGCGGTGAGGGTGAGCAACGCGGAGTCGGTGTGGCCGGTGCCGGCAACGAAGGTGCCATCGTCGCGTCCCACGAGATTGTCGTCGGGATCGGGCGCGGCTTCGAAGGGGCCGACGGTGTTGCCGGGCGTCCCGGTCGACGATGCCCACAGCGTTCCGTTGCCGGTCTCGCTGGCCTTGATGCGAACCTTGTAGTCGTTGTCGCGCAGACCGATGATCGTGTAGTTGCCGAGGATGTCGGCGCGCGTTTCTTGGAGCACGCCGCCGTTCGCGTTGACGACCTGTACGTAGGCGTTCGCGAGCGCGACACCCTCGCTGTTGTCGCGCATGCCGTTGTTGTTGTCGTCGGCGAACAGCGTTCCGCCGATGCTGCCCGTCGCGAGCCGGAATCCCGCATCGAACGAATGGGCGTCGACCATCGTCGGCCCGGTCGTCACGGGGAGCACGAACTCGGCGCCGCGGGCAGTGACCTCGGAGTCGATGAGGTCGTTGCTCCCGACGTTCGCCGTGGTCACGCCCGACGCGAAGGGGAGCACGCCGGAGCTGAACCGGACCTCGTAGCTTCGCTCTGGGAGGTTCGAGAATCGAAAATTTCCGAGGTAGTCGGTACCCGTCGAGGTTGCCAGAACGTCGTCGTTCGTGCCGAACGCGTTGTCGGGACCTCGTTCGTACAGTTGAACGGTGACCGAGGGAATTCCCGGTTCGGTGGGGTCTTGGAGTCCGTTCGCGTTGACGTCGGACCACACACGGTTCGCGATCTCGTACGTTCGAACCTCCGACGGGCAGGCGTTGAGGCCGCGCCACCAGATCATGCCCTTCGGCTGCGAATGCGTGTACCCGGTCGTACCCGCCTGCGGGAGGTAGTCGGCCATCGCGCTCATCGCCGGCCATGCGTAGCGGCGGACCTTGCCCGTCACCTCCTCGACGAGGAACAGCGAGTTGTCGGGTCCGAACACGACGTCGGCGAAACTGTGGCCCGTCAACAACCGTGTCGAGGTGTTCGCGACGGGGTCGATGCGCCACAGGCCGCCGGTCGAACTGCCGTTGCCGCTGACGACGTAGAGCAGGTTGTCGGGGCCGACACGCATACCGCGCGCGGTGTAGTCGAGCGTCCACATCCGACCGGTGCGCGACCCGGAGCTGTTGATCTCCAGCACCTTGCCCGGCGCGGGGCCGGTCGAGACGTAGAGGTTGTTGTTCAACCAGGCAAGGCCTTGTTCGGGCTCGCGGTTGTCGCTGCCGCCGAGGTTGAACTCGTTCGTGTTGGCGAACGTCCCGCTGTTCAAGGTCGCCGGCTCGATCCACCAGATCCGTCGATCGTCGTTGTCGGCAACGTACATGCGACCGTCGAGCCCGTACGTGAGACCGCGCGTGTCGTTCATGTTCTCGGGTTCGACGTCGTCGAGGTATGCGCCCGTGTTGCCGTTGTAGCGCCCGATCTCGTCCTCGTCTTCTTCGCCGACGTACACGTCACCGGCGGGAGAGAGCACCAGCGATCGCGGTTCTTCCATATCGCCGTTCGCCACACCCCACGCCTGTGCGCCGCTGCCGTTCAACGGCGGGGCCTGCGGTGTTCCGATGCCGGTGCCGTCGGGAGGGCTGAACTTGCGGACGCTGTCGTCGGCGTAGTTCGTCAGATACGCCGAGTAGCACTCGATCGGTGCGGGCACGAAACGACGATCGACCAACGCGGTGTTGCCGACGACGACAGTTCCCGTGGCATTCGTCGCGACGTTCACGAATTGCACTGTCGTCGCGTTCTGGGCTGTGAGCTGACTCGCCTCGTACGTGCTGGACGCAACGACTTCGATGCGCCACGCGGGCCCGGCGGTGCGATCAACCGTCAAGAGGTAGGAGCCGTTGGCAGCGGTCACGCCCGTGACGACGTCGCCGCGCTGGGCGGTCGCGCGCACCGTGAGTCCGGCTAGTCCGTACTCGTTGGAGTCCAATGTGGCGTTCGAGTTGTCGTCGCGCCATGCGCGGCCGGACAGGACGACGTCGTTCGGACCCGCCTGCGCGCGGTCCGAGCCGAGGATCGGAACGAGCACGCTGATCGTGGCAAAGACGAGGGCGACCGGGCGCGCGAGACGCGGCGCGCCGGTCGCGCGGCGCGGCTGTTCGCCCGTTTCCCTCTCCGCCATGGAGTTGGTCGTCGGCGGGTTCACGCATCGGCTTGAGGACGGGTTGTCACCGAGGGCGCGCCGAGCGAGTCAGGCGATGGCTTTGCGCGGCCCAGGGTCGCGCGCCCGTGGCCCGAGCGGCCCGGGAGCGCAGCGACCAAGAGCGGGAATGACACGGCTGATGCACCGCACACGCCGCGATTCTCGATGCTCGGTCTGGGTCACGAACTGGCCGATTCGCCCACCGACCGCTCAGGTGAGGTCGTGTTCGTGCCGAATGGAACCGTGGAAGGAGGCGCTGGCCATGGAAGGTCGGATCCGCGCGCGGGCGAACGACTCGGGCTTCGGTGGTCGCGCGCGCCCGCGTTCCGGCCGGTTCCGTGCCCAGTCCACACGGCGCACACAGCGCGGTGAGCTCCTCATCGAGACGCTGATCACGATCTCGCTGGTCGGGCTCGGGGTCGTCTCCATCGTCGCGGCCTTGGGCACCACGATCGAGTGGGGCAATGACGACCGCAGCACCACCAAGACCGAAGCCTTGTTGTGGAGCTACGCCGAGGCACTCGGCCAAGTGCCCTACGAAGGTTGCACCGCGGGCGGCGCAACTCCGTATGCCGGCGTGGCGGTGAGCGCGCTCCCAGCAGCGTTGCCCGACGGCACCGCCGCGGTTCGCCCGGGGACGAGTGACGGCACCGGGCAGACCGTCGAGCTCACCATCAGTTCCGTGTCGTACTGGGATCGCGGCACGAGCCCGGCGACGTACGTCGGCACGTGCCCGACGAACGATCCTGGCGCACAGGCGCTGACCCTGACCGCGCGATCGGGCGACGGCGCCGCGTCCAGAACGCTCACGATCTACAAGCGGGCAGCATGATGCGCGTCGTTCGTCGCTGCATCGCCGGCCGCTCGTTCGACGAACGCGGGGTGACGTTGCCCGAGATGCTCGTGGCGATCGTGATCCTCGGCCTCATCGTCGGACCGTTGTCGGCCGCGATGATCTTCTTCCTCCAAAACGGCGAGACTGCGAATCAGATCTTCAGCGACAACAACACCGCGCGCCTCGCGGCCGCCTACTTCACTGCCGACGTGCAGAGCGCGAACGGGGTCGTCACGACGACCGCGGGACAGTGCGGGACGGGGACGCCGATCGTCACGATGTCGTGGACCGAGAACACGTCGGCGTTCGCATCGTCGTGGTATTCGGTGACGTCGGGACCGTCGCAGAGCCTGGTGCGCAAGCACTGCAGCGGAGGAACCGAAATCGTGGCCAACGAACTCGGGTTGTTGACCGCATCGGTGCCGACGGTGAGCTGCAGTCCCAGTTGCGCGTCTCCTGGAACGGTGACGCTGCGCGTGTCGGGTGCCGACGGATTCGTGTTCACCATCAACGCCTCGCCGAGGGTCGGAGCATGAACCTGGTTGTGGGCCGGCTCGGGAGGCGCGCTCGCGACGATCGCGGCGCGTCGATGATCCTCGCACTCGTGTTCGTCACGATCTTCGGCATGACGATGGCCGCCACGCTCGGCTACGCCGACACCGCGTTCCGAACGAATCAGGTGACCCAACAACGTCAAGCGGCGTTGTACAACGCGAACGGCGCGCTCGATACCGCGATCCAGGCGATGCGGCCGGAGTTGGAGTGGGGTCGCGATGGACTCGCGTGCGCGGGCGTGAACGTCACGGTTGCCGGCGGTGCGACCGCGAGCGTTGCATGCACCCCCCAGACCGGATCGGGTGCGGGCTCGGCGATCACGACGACCGATGTGTCTGCCACCGCCCCGAGTCACGCCCTCGTCACGACATCTCGTCGCAGTGAGCCGGGCATCAACTTCCGAACCGGCGTGCTGCCCGTCAACGGACCCGTCGTGGCGTCCTCGTCGATTGCGACCGTGGCAGGCGGCCCCGACGGACAGCTCGACGCGGATGGGTTCGAGGTGAAGTCGGGTGAGCCGTGCACGACGGCGCACATCGTGGCGTCGACGACCACATGTTCGACCGCGGTCGGTACCGACATCGCGAACGCACTCACCCGCGTCGGCGTGCCGACGTGGACGACGTCCGGCGATCAGACGGCGCCGCCGTGTCCGGGTACGAACCGCTACGTACCGCTGCCGCCCGGTCGGTACACCGACGCGACGGCGTTGACCGCCCTCACCGGTGGTACGTGCAACGGGCTCGGGCTCCACCTGCTCCCCGGCAACTACCACTTCGACTTCAGCCAGCGCGGGTTCGCGGCGCAGTGGCGCATCACCGACCCCACGGTCACGGTGGTCGCCGGGACCGCGAACGGCTGGACCCCTCCCGACCCGACAGCGAACGCGCCGAGCGTACCGACGAGCGGCGCGTGCAACCCTGCGAGCGCGGGCTCGCTCCTCACGTTCTCGAGTGAGAGCGCGTTGTACGTCGGTGGGTCTCGCAACGTCGAGTTGTGTGGCGCGACCCAGGCGAACGGTCAGATCGTGTCGATCCTCGGGCCGTGGAGCGCGATGGGGCTACCCGAAGCGCAGCTCCAACGCCGATGCGTCGCGTTGCCGCGAGGTTGTCCGTTCATCATGGTGACGTCCGCCGGAGTCGCGCAGAACGGAGTGCTCCGGGTGCATGGCACCGTGCTCGCCCCGACTGCGAGCATCGGCATCGATGTGCGTGGCGGCGCGATCGCACAGTTCAACCGCGGGACGATCGCGCGGTCGGTCTACACGTGGGGCTCGCAGACCGTCGGGCCCGTGTTCTCGACCGGATTCGACGGTGGTTCTGGTGGTTTCGCGAACCGAGTCGTCGTGCTCGTCGTCACGCTCGAAGGTCAACGAGTCGGGCGGGCGAAGGTCGAGTTCGACGACGACAGCGGCGCGGACCCGGGCCGCGCGGTCACCATCCACGAGTGGAGTACCGCGGTCTGATCCGACGCTTCTACGCTGCGAGCGATGCAGCGCGGGGGCGACCAACACATTCCTCGGCCGCCGGGTTGGCGCCCGGGCGGACCCGCGCCATGGTCGAAGTTGTCGGCCAACGCGAAACGGCTGTCACTCGCACAAGTCGAATCGGCATTGGCCGACCATCCTCCGGCTCGCCGCGATCATCTCGCCGGCAGCGATGCACGCGAAGCCGCGGTGCTCGTCGCCCTGTTCGAGGAACACGGCGAAGCGCGCATGATCTTGACGAAGCGACCCGACACTCTCCCGACCCACCAGGGTCAGATCGCCTTTCCTGGTGGCAAGCTCGACGTCGGCGTCGACCGCGATCTGGTCGCGGCCGCGCTGCGGGAGGCCCGAGAAGAGATCGGCTTGGATCCCGAAGCGGTGCGGATCGTCGCTGAACTCGACCACATCGGTACCGTCGTGTCGTCGTTCGCGATCGCGCCGTTCGTGGGGCTACTGGACGCGCGACCCGACGTCAGCCCCGCGCCGGGCGAGGTCACGAGCGTGTTCGACGTCGCGCTCTCGGAGTTGTTGCACGACGACACCTGGCGTGAAGAACGGTGGGACATGCCCTGGATCCACGACGCGGGGATGCCCTTCTTCGAACTGCCCGGCGAGACGGTGTGGGGCGCAACCGCGAGGATCATCACGAATCTGCTCGGGTTCTTGACCAGCGCTCGCTGATACCGGTGGGGCGCGCGGCCGAGCGTTAGGCTGGCCGTTTCCCTCTGGCGGAGGAGTGGCCGTGGAAGTCGAGATCGGCATCGGCAAATCGGGTCGGCGAGCGTACGGATTCGACGACATCGCGATCGTTCCGAGTCGTCGGACGCGCGACCCCGAAGACGTCGACATCACCTGGGAACTCGACGGTCAGAAGTTCGAGCTTCCCATGATGGCGAGCGCGATGGACGGCGTCGTGTCGCCCGCGACGGCGATCGAGATCGGTACGATCGGCGGCCTCGCGTGCTTGAACCTCGAAGGTCTGTGGACGCGCTACGTCGACCCCGAGCCCGTATTCGAGGAGATCGCGAACCTCGCGCCCGAAAAGGCCACGCGCCGGATGCAAGAGCTCTACCAGGAGCCGATCAAGCCCGAGCTGATCGGGCAACGCATCCAGGAGATCAACGACGCCGGGGTTCGATCGTGTGCGTCGATCACGCCGCAGCGAGTCGAGGAGTACGCGCCACTCGTGTTGGCCGCCGAACTCGACGTGCTCGTGATCCAGGGCACGGTCGTGTCGGCCGAGCACGTGTCGAAGCACCCCGATCGTCAGCCGCTCAACCTGAAGAAGTTCATCCGCGAGATCGACATGCCGGTCATCGTCGGAGGCTGCGCGTCCTACTCGACTGCGCTGCACCTCATGCGCACGGGTGCGGTCGGCATCCTGGTCGGGGTCGGACCTGGCCACGCGTGCACGAGCCGCGGCGTGCTCGGGATCGGTGTCCCGCAGGCGACCGCGATCGCCGATGCGGCGGGCGCGCGCATTCGTCATCTCGACGAGACGGGTGTGTATGTGCACGTCATCGCCGACGGCGGCATGCGCACCGGCGGCGACGTCGCCAAGGCCATCGCGTGCGGTGCCGACTCGGTGATGATCGGATCGCCGCTCGCCGGTGCCTACGAGGCACCCGGTCGGGGCCATCACTGGGGGATGGCGACGTTCCACCCGACGCTGCCGCGCGGCGCCCGCGTCTACGCCGGCAAGAAGGGGACGCTGCGCGAGATCATGGTCGGCCCCGCGCACGAGAACGACGGCACGCTGAACCTCTTCGGTGGCCTGCGTACGTCGATGGCGACGACTGGGCACGAGACCTTGAAGGAGTTCCAGAAGGCCGAGGTCATGGTCGCCCCGTCGCTCCAGACCGAAGGCAAGATCCTGCAGCGCTCGCAGGGCGTCGGCATGGGAAACAAGTAGTTGTCGGATCTGCATCCGCGACCCGTTCTCGTCGTCGACTTCGGGGCGCAGTACGCGCAGCTGATCGCCCGGCGCGTGCGTGAGGCGCACGTCTACTCCGAGATCGTGCCTCGTTCGATGCC
>SXGT01332435.1_pt1 | contig 11482 bp, 7 predicted proteins | sample 3176221 | NCBI WGS metagenome assembly SXGT01 (sample SAMN11356862, study PRJNA531348) | freshwater metagenome | isolation source: freshwater sample F1-120 | place: China: Fuxian Lake, Yuxi | collected 2017-12-25
TCCTGCCGATCATCCTGGCGATGTTCTTCGCGTCGCTCGCCCGCCCGCTGCAGCTCAAGCTCCAGCGCTTCCTGCCGGCCAGCATGGCGCTCGTTTTGACCGTCCTCCTGGTCGGCGCGATGCTCGTCGCGTTGCCGCTCGTCTTCGCGGCCAACCTCCAGGTCGTCGTCGGCAAGCTCCCCGAGTACGCCCCGCGCCTCACCGCGCTCCTCCAGGACGTCGAGGCCTTCGCCCGCAGCGCCGGCATCGACCTCGGCGCCTTCGACATGAGCTCCGATAAGTCCGTCCAGGCGCTGCTCGGCATCGTCACCGAGTCGCTGCAAGGGCTCGTCAGCTTCCTGGGCACGACGCTCCTCGTCATCTTCACGCTCATCTTCATCCTGGCCGAGGCCAACGGCCTCAACGCCAAGCTGGCCGCGGCCCTCAAGCCCACGAACTATGCGACCGTGCAGGCCTCGATCGCCTCGATCCAAGAGCGCATCCAGCGCTACGTCACGACCAAGACGCTCTTCGCAGCGCTCAACGCGGTCGCCGCCGGCCTCTTCACCTGGGCGCTCGGCATCGACTTCCCGGCGCTCTGGACGCTGCTCACCTTCATCCTCTACTTCATCCCGAACTTCGGCACGCTCATCGCGACGGTGCCGCCGATTCTCCTGGCGCTCGTCCAATTCGAGTCGCCGACGACCGCGGTCGTGTGCCTCATCGGCCTTGTCGTCATCTTCAATCTCCTCGGCAATGTCCTCGAGCCGCGCTTCCTTGGCCGCACGCTCTCGCTCTCGCCGCTCGTGGTCTTCATCAGCTTGCTCTTCTGGGGCTGGTACTTCGGCATGGTCGGCGTGATCCTGTCCGTCCCGCTCACGGTCGCTATCGGCATCATCTGCGACCACATCGATTCACTGCGGCCGATGGCTGCCCTGCTCGCCGATCGTCCGCGCCCGCCTCCGACGCCCAAGGCGCCGATCGGGGAGCGGACGCGATGAGGCTGGGGCGGTGCGTGCGCGTCGTCCTCGCCTGGGGCGTCCCGTGGGTCGCGTTCGCGGCCGTGTCCGCCTGCGACGAGCCGCCGCCGTTCCCGCCGCCGACCGACACTTGCACGATCCTGCCGACCTTGAGCTCGCTGAAAGAGAACTACTTTGCGCGCTCGTGTGTCTTCTCGGGGTGCCACCTCGGGCGGCGCGCCGAGGCGAACCTGGACCTGACGACGGACGACCTCCACGCGCTGCTGGTCGGCGTCGGCGTCGAGGACGCGCTCGCCGCGGCGCGCGGGAAGATCCGGGTCGTCCCGGGCGACCCCGACGGCTCCTTCATGCTCCAGAAGGTCGAGAACCGGCAGGCCGCCGACGAAGGCGGCATCATGCCCGAGGACGCCGACGGGCCCGTCGATCCGGATTGCCGGATCAAGATGTTGCGCCAGTGGATCGCCGACGGGGCGCTCGACAATTGACGCTCGTATGCGACCAGGCCGGCCAGTGTGGCGGGTGTCCCGACCACGCGCGCTCGCTCGCGGAGCAGCGTCGCGCCAAGCGTGACGCGCTGGTCGCCGCGTGGATTGCGCAAGGGCTCGACGGGGAACGGGTGGGCGCCGCCGAGCTCCGCGACGCGGGCGCGCTCGGGTTTCGCGAGCGGCTCGACTTGCGCATCGCGGACGGCGCGCTGGGCTTGCTCTCGGCCGCGGGGGCGCTCGTGCCGCTGCGGACCTGCCCGCTCGCCACGCCGTCACTCGCGAGCTGGTTCGCGCTGTTCGCGGCCGATCTGCCGCCGCTCGCCGGGGAGGGTGCGCGGGCCTCGGTGCGCCTGCGCGTGCCGCCCGCCGACCTGGGGACAGGCGGTGACCCGCTCGGCCTGTGGATCGATCTCGGTCACGCCCAGCTGAAGGCACTGGTCGATGAAGGCGCGTGGCTCGCGCGTTGGGCCCCGCGAGCGACCCTCGAGCTCGGCCCCAAGGGGCGCGTCGTTCAGCTCGCCGACGGGCGTGTCGTGCTCGGCGCGGCGTGTCCCGCGGTCTGGTCCGCGACGTGGCTCGCGGGCCGCCCGATCCCGCTCACGAGCCGCGTCATGGACTTCGGGCAGCCGGGTTCGGGTCCTAGCCGCGTGCTCGTCGCGGCCGTGCTGGAGGCGGTCCGCGCGAGCGGCGCGCGGCGCATCCTCGAGCTCGGCGCGGGCGGCGGCAACCTGTCTATTCCGCTCGCGTTCGACGCCGGTCTCGACGTGCGCGCGCTCGAGCTCGACACCAGCGGGCTCGTCGCGAATGCGGCGCGGGTTCCGGAAAAAATGCGTAGATCTGGCCACCTCGAGGCGATCGCCGCCAGCTACGAACGCGCCGACAGCGTCGCCGGTTGGGTCCACGGGCGCGACGCCATCGTCTGCGACCCGGCGCGCGGCGGCCTCGGCCGATTCATCGACGGGCTCGCCACGCTCGCGCCGTCGCTGCGCCCGGCGAGCATCGTCTATGTGTCCTGCCACCTGCCGGCGCTCGCGAAGGACGCCGCGCGCCTCGCCGCGCTCGGCTGGATCGCGCGCGACGTGCGCGGCGTCGACCAGTTCCCCTGGACCCCGCATTCCGAATGGATCGTGCGCTTCGAGCGCGCCTGACCTCTGGTATCACCGGCGCCACCATTGGTCGTGGCGTGCCTTCCTTTGGGAGCCTCATGAAGCACCACCGACTCGCACCGCGCTGGCGCCTTGCCATCACCCTCACGCTGGCCGCAGCCGCCTGCGCCGATCCCGCGCGCGAGCGCGACGCCGATGCCACGACGCCCGCGGCCGAGACGGCCCAGCCCGACGTCGGCGCCGAGACCACGCCGTCCGACGCGACCGCCGATGACACCGCCGAAGTCACGCCCGAAGTCACGCCCGACGGGACCGGGCCCACGACCTTCGCGCTTGGCCTCGACATCCCCGCGCTCCACATCCCGGTCGGCGAACTCGGCGCCATGAGCTTCGACGATTGGCTCGCCCAGACCCAGGCGCGCCTCGCCGCCGGCAGCCACACGATCGCGACCCCAGAAGGCGACGTGGAATATGCCTTTCTCGGCGCCGAGGCCGGCCCTACGGTCCTCATCCTGCACGGCACCCCTGGCGGCTACGACTTCGGCCACGTCATGGCCCGCGCCTTCGCCCAACCCGGCGTCCGTTATCTCACGGTATCGCGCCCCGGCTATCTCCGCACGCCCCTTGGCGCCGCCAACCAGACGCCGGCCGCGCAGGCCACCCAGCTGCTGCACGCCCTCGATGCGCTCGGGGTCGAGCGCGTGTTCGTCTGGGCCGTCTCGGGTGGCGGGCCGACCGCGCTCGCGCTCGCCAAAGCGGCGCCGACGCGCCTGCAGGGGCTCATCATGGAGTCGACCGTGAGCGAAGCCTTGTTTGCCGGGAGTGCGTCGCCGGTCGGTGACGAGACGATGTTCGCCATGTTGCAGAATCCGGCCGCGGCCGTCGGTCAGTTCGTGGGCGCCGACGAGGCTGCCCTCATCGCGGCCGATGCCGGCTTCCTGAGCAGTGCCCAGGCGTTTCTACAGACGATGCTGCCCCTCGCCGAGCGCACGGCGGGCTGGTCCAACGATGTCGACCAGATCAAAGTCTTTGCTTCGGCTCTCGACGGCCCGCTGCCCTTTCCCGTCCTCATCGTGCACGGCACCATCGACGAAAACGTCCCGCTCGCGCACGCGACCGGCCTCGCCGAGCGCCTCGAGGTCGCTGGCACCGAGGTCGAGTCGCTCACGATCGAGGGCGCTGGTCATGCCCTGTTCATCACGCATGCCGACGTCTTCGGCCAGGCCGTTGCGCGCTTCGTCGCGGGCCATCGCTGAGAGGCACCGACCTGCGCCCCCCGCCGATGGCCCCTTTCAGCGCCCTACAAGAAGCCCTTGATGTAATTGGAGTTTTCCCGGTTTGGTGGACTCTTTTCGAAGCAACCGGCAGCGTGATCCGCACCGGGGGATTCCTCCATGGCAGTACGCAAACGACATGAGTTTTCACGCGGACCTCCTCGTCGGCGCGTACGGCGTCGGTGAACCGCCGCACACGGGGGCCGCCGCGGTCGGCGCCGGCCGGCCGCTCACCGCCGATTTCCCGGACGAACGCTCATGGACCTCGCGATCGTCGGCGGCATCGAACAGACCGCGAGCTGCTCGCGACTTCTCGTCCTGCGCTGCACCCTCGATGCGCCGGGTGCAGCCGCCAGCAACCGCATCAACTACGGATCACAGACGCACGGTCTCCTCAACTTCGTCGTGCACCCAAGGCGGGGATGCGCCTTGACAGTGGGCGCGCAAGCCCGCTAGTTCGGCTCAGCCCATTCCGCCACCACGGCGCGCCTTGCTCGCGTCGCCGCCCGCCGGGCGCTGGAGAAATACATGCTGGCCACGACTCTCCCCGGGGCTGCCCTACGTCTGGGTGGACTCGCTCTCTTGTTCGTCGGTTGCGGCGCCGATACCGGCACGCCTGATCACCTCCTCCAAACCGTCGCCACCGTCGGCTCCGCGGGGGCGACCCTCGAATTGCCGGGCGGGCTCTCACTGGTGATCCCACCGGGAGCGCTCGCCAGGGACGTCCAAATCGGGATGGAGCTCCTCCCCGATCTCGCGGACGCGGGGGTCGCTGCACCGTCCTTCTTCGATGGCGCGCCGGCAATCTCGATCGCACTGACCCCTCACGGGACCACGTTCGCCATGCCGATCACGCTGAAGCTGCCGTTTGTCGGCGACGCCGCGAACCTCGTGCTCATGCGGGCCGACGATGCGCGCGACGCGACGTGGGAAGCCGTCGGTCCCATCACTGTCGCCGACGGGATCGCGACGGTCCGCATCGACCACTTCAGCCTCTTCACGGCCGGCCAGGTCGCGGCCGGGAGCTGTCCGTGCTGGAACGGGGCCGTGCTCGAAGCCTTCTTGAAGGAGGGGCGACGGGCCACCGGGAAGGAGCCCGAGGCGCGTTTCGCGATCCGCGTCTCTCCAGCGCCGGACCCCATCTTTTGCGCGGTCCGCCCCGGATCCCCCGACTGTGGCCCGGCCGGTGAGCAGTCCTACCTGACATCCCTTATTTTCCGCGAGGCGACGTTCTACGCCTACCCCACCGTCGAGGGGACGATCGCGGCGGATAATACGACTCTCGTTGGGTCGGCTTCCTGCGAGACACGCACCATCGGTGAGGCGAGCACCGTGGCCGACTACGAGCGCTATTGGCCCGACGCACCCGGGACGCCCACGGCGCCAGCGTGGACGCGCCCCGGGTCGACTCAGTCTGCTATCTTCGCGCTCACCAGCGCCGCACAGATCCGCGCGTGCCACGCGCTCGTCACGCGCTCCGCGACGAAGAGCGCCGCGCAGTTGGGCTACTACGCGGTCGGCCTCCCCGCCGGCGAGGCGCTGGAGGTAGGCCAGGCGGGGCAACCCCCCGTGGCGCTCATCACGAACGACACGCTCGTCTGGGATTTCTCGGTGGTCGACGTGGGCGCGTCCTACACCGTCCAGATCCTTCGTCAACCCGCCTCGGCGGTCTGCAGCGTGACGCTGGGAGCGCTCACCGGGACGCTCACGGCCAATACGATCCTCGAGTTCACGTGCGCCAAGCCTCCCGATCACGAGGTCTGCAATGGCAAGGACGACGACGCCAACGGCGCCACCGACGAGGGCTTTGACGGGGACACCGATCACGTGACGACCTGCGGGCCCGATGGCATCCCGGGCAACGCCGACGACGACTGCAACGACACGAACGCCGCGATCCGCCCCGGCGCCGTCGAGGTCTGCGACACATTCGACAATGACTGCGACACGCACGTCGACAATGTCGCGGCTCCGAACATCTCGATCGTCTCGGGCTTCGCCAATCCGCCCGAACTGACCAAGGAATCCGATGCACAAATCGTCGTCGTCGCGGATCCCTTCAGCGGCACCACGCTCGATACCGACCTGTGGAATTCCCAGGTCAGCGGCGATGCAATGCTGGTGGTGCAGAACGGCGAGCTCGATCTCGTGGCGACCTCCACGACGACCATCAACCCGCCCCACTTTGGCCTGAGCCCAGGATCGCAGGGCCAGACGGCGGACCTGAGCTCCGGCACCGCGAACGGCAGCATCACCGTTCAGTTTGGCCTGGGCGGCAGCGCCGATTTCGACGGCGTGCAGTTCTCGCTGCAGGTGTTCAACCAGCATTCGGGCGAGGGCGCCTATGCCTATGTGGGCGTCGCGGCCAACGGCACGGCCACGTTCCGGACCGAACGCGGGACCTCGGGCACGCCAGCGGAGACCATCACGCTCTCGTCGTCCGTGCTCAACACGCTGTCATTCACCTACGACAAGACGAGCGGCGCTGGGACCTTCACGCTGACCGATGGGGCGGGCGCGGTGCATACCAGCGTGACGCAGGGTTCGGCGTTCGAGCCGTACGTGTTCTACATCACCGCGGACGCTTCCCCCAACGGGGGCACGGGTCAGCCCATCGTCGCGCGCATCACCGACGTCACGACCAATGCGTCGTTCACGATCCCGGCGCAGTATCATCTGTCGGGGTCGCCGTTGACCCTGGACGGAACCGCCTATTCGGACTTGCCGGGGGCAGCGGGTGGGGTCGGCGCGCTCTGGTTGGCAGGAGACACCGGCGCCGGCGCCGTTGGGATTCTGGCGGCTGGAGCGAGCTTTCCTTACGGGGGGACGGACGCTGTCGCGCAAGCGTACTTCGTGACCGTGACGGAGAACGGAGTGACGAAGCACGTGACGATCGTTTCGCCGCTCGACAGGGCGACCCTGCTGACGGCGTTGACGGGGCCGGGAGTCACCGTCGTGGTCGACGGATCGTTCCCAGCGTTCACGCGCAATGGCCTCGGTGCGTACCTCTTCGCGCTGCCCGCAGGCACCTGTCCTAGCACGTTCCAAGGACCGTAGGGCGTAAGCGGAGCGCGGCCTTTCAGCGCCCTACAAGAAGCCCTTGATGTAGTCGCACACCCAGCTTCCCGGGCAGCACACCTCGTCGCCGGCCACGCCGCCCCCGATGTCCCCGGGCGAGAGGCAGATGCGATACCCCTGCGACGGGTAGTAGTAGGCCCAGAGGAAGCACATCTCGGCGTTCGCGCTCTCGCCGAAGTCGACGTCCGACGCGGACGTGTTTTCCCACGTGCAGCGATAGCGAAAGCCCTTGTCGGGGTCGAAGCCCAGCGCCGGATCGAAGTACGTGAGCGGCGGTTCCTCCCAGTCGTAGGGCGCTCCGGCCGGCGGATAGAGGCTCATGCCGGGGTCGTCGACCGAGGTCGACTGCGCGATCTCGACGTTGGTCCCGTACTGGTGCGTGTGGCCGGTGACGGCGAAGACGTGCGTTCCGGGCAGCACCGAGAGCCAGCGCCAGGGGGTCGAATACGGCGCGCCCCCCTTGGGGATCACGAAGTCCGGGTTGCCGTAGAAGAGCATGTTGCCCTCGGCGGCGACGTCCTCCTTCTCGATCGCGTCGAAGGCGATGACCGACGAGGCCGTGATGGGGTCCGCGTAGTAGTTGAGGTAGTGCGTCTCGATGCGCACCATCTGATGCGGCGCGAACTTGAAGGCGACGCCGTTCGGGAACTTGAGCGTCTCCTCGCGGATCTGCGAGATCATGATCGGATAGGTCGTCCCGCGCAGCGTCTCGACGAACGGCGTGCAGTTGAACGGCGTCGTCTGCTCCTCGGTCTCGTCCGACACGTAGACGACCAGGTGGTGCGAGCCCTTGGCGAGGGTCGTGCGGACCTGCGAGACCCACAGCTCGTTCGCGTTGCCGAGGCGCTGCACGACGCACTTGGTCGCCTCCTTCCCGGGCGCCAAGGTCCAGCCTCCGGTCGAGGTCGTCTGCGTCTCGATGATCGGCGGAGGGGTCGTCGGCAGGATGATCGTCTCGGCCGTCTCGGCCGTCTCGGCCGCGTCCGTGGCCACGTCCTCGGGCGGGCTCGTGCCATCGGGCGTCCCGGAGTCGCCGACCGTCGCCTCGCTGGCCTCGCCAGCCTCGCCAGGCACGTCCTCCGGCGGGCTCGTTGCCTCGACCGCCGTCGTGTCGCCGGCAGGGTCTCCGGGCGCGTTCGTTGCCTCGACCGACCCCGTGTCTACGAGGCTCGTGTCCCCCGACATCGGCGCGCTCGCCTCGCTCCCCAGACCTGTGTCGCTGGGCGGCGCCACGGATGCGTCGTTCGCGCCCTTGCCTGGATCGGAGTAGTCGCACGCGCTAGCGTGGGACATCGCGACAACCAAAATGCCAAGCCGCGTAAGGCGCATCGAAGCCAACATGGCGCGCATCCTGTCATAGGGCGAATTCCAACTCAATCTCGATTTCCCATCCGCCGCGCGCCGTTAACCGGGCGTGCGAAAAGTTACCGTCCGCCCGTCCGCCGTCATACCGCACGACCGTCAACCAGGACGCCGAATCATGCGAAACGTCTTCGTCGCCAGTTTGGGCGCCGCCTTCGTGGCGGCTGCATGTAGCACCGACAACCAGACCAGCACCGCCGAGGTCACGCCGGCGGACGGCGCCGAGGTCAGCGGCGACATCGGCGTGGACGGCCTCGGCGGCGACTCGCGCGAGGTCGTCGCGACCGAGACCGCGCCCCCCGACGACACCGAGGTCGCGGACGGCGATGGGGCCGAGGTCGAGGTCATCGCGGGCACCTTCGGCGCTCCCTGCCAAGGCAATATCGACTGCCTCGACGGCTTCTGCGTCGAGGGCGAAGAGGGCTTCTTCTGCACGCGCGGTTGCGACCTCGAGTGCCCCGACGGGTTCGATTGTCGCTCGGTGCTCTCGGGCAGCTCCGACCCGGTGTTCCTGTGCCTGCCGCGCCTCAAGAAGGTCTGCCTGCCCTGCAAGTCCGACTACCAGTGCACGGGCGGCGCGTGCCTCACGATCGAGGGCCTCGGCCAGTGCGGCTACGCGTGCGAGGAAGACGCCGAATGCCCCGACGGCTACGCCTGCGCGGCCGACGCGACGGCGGCGCACGAGGGCAAGTTCTGCCAGCCCAAGTCGGGGAGCTGCGCGTGTACGACCGAGCTGTCGGGCGCCGTCCGCACGTGCGTCAACGAGAACGCGCTCGGGACGTGCTACGGGCTCGAGACCTGCGACCCGATGACCGGTTGGGTCGGTTGCGACGCCAAGACGGCAAGCGCCGAAGTCTGCGACGGCCTCGACAACAACTGCAACGCCATCGCGGACGAAGGCGTCGAGACGAACGTCCCGTGCGAGAACACGGTCGAGGGTGTCGGGACCTGCGGCGGCACGCGCGTTTGCATCGGGCTGCAAGGATACATCTGCACCGCGGCGACGCCCGAGGTCGAGACGTGCAACTTCCGCGACGATGATTGCGACGGCGCGACGGACGACGGCTTCCGCGCCGAGGACGGCCGCTACACGCTCGACGAGAACTGCGGCGCGTGCGGCAACGACTGCACCGGTCGGATCCCCAACGGCACCGGCAAGTGCGAGGCCGAAGGGGATACACAGCCCATCTGTGTCGTCGCCGGCTGCAACCCCGACTACATCCCGGTCGGCCGCTTCCTGTGCGCCCTGCCGCCCGATGTCTCGTGCCAGCCGTGCGGCACGGACGACGACTGCTACGGCGGCAGTTGCGTGACGCTCGACAATCAAAAGGTCTGTGTATCGCCCTGCGGGGGCGAGGCCGACACGTGCGCGGAGGGCTATGCGTGCGAGGACTTGGGCGGCGGCGTGAAGCGCTGCGTGCCCGAGACCCACTCGTGCGTGTGCGGCGCCGCGACCGATGGCCAGCTCCGGACCTGCTCGACCCGCAATGACTTCGGCACCTGCTTCGGGCAGGAGGCGTGCGACGCCACGAGCGGCTGGGGCGCGTGCTCCGCGGCGGTCGCGGCGTCCGAGGTCTGCAACGGCAGGGACGACGACTGTAACGGCGTGGCCGACGACGGGGTCGGCAGCGGGACGCCGTGCGACAAGACGATCGCGGGGATCGGCACCTGCCGCGGCGTCCAGATCTGCGTCGGCCAAGCCGGCTTCGTCTGCACGGCGCCCGATCCGATCGTCGAGACGTGCAACTTCGCCGACGACGACTGCGACGGCCAGACGGACGAGGCGTTCCGCGACGTCGACGGGGTCTTCTCGATGGACGAGAACTGCGGGACCTGCGGCAACGATTGCCGCGTGAAGATCGCGCACGGCGTGGGGCGCTGCGATTCGGAGAACGGGGCGTCGCCGATCTGAGTGGTCGATCACTGCGACCCCGATTACGTCGAGCTGAACCGCTTCCAGTGCTCGCTGCCGCCGGACGTGTCGTGCCAGCCGTGTACCGGCGACGACCAGTGCTTTGGCGGGAGCTGCGTCGCGCTCGATCATCAAATGGTGTGTGTGTCGGCTTGTGGGGCCAGCGCGGCCGCGTGCGGCGAGGGCTACAGCTGCACGGCGATCGCGGGCGGCGTCACGCGCTGCATGCCCGACACCGCGAGCTGCGTGTGTCGCGAGCTCACGGACGGGCAGCTTCGGACGTGTACCCAGACGACGGAATATGGAACGTGTTTCGGGCAGGAGCGCTGCGACGCGGACACGGGCTGGGACGGGTGCTCGGCCAAGGCCGCGGCGCCCGAGGTGTGCAACGGCGCCGACGACGACTGCAACGGCGTGGCCGACGACGGGGTGGACAACGGCGCGCCGTGCGAGAAATCGGTGGAAGGTGTGGGCGTGTGCGACGGCGTCCAGATCTGCCTGGGCACGGGCGGCTTCTCGTGTACGGCGGCGACGCCCAAGCTCGAGGCGTGCAACTTCGTCGACGACGACTGCGATGGCGCGACCGATGAGGACTTCAAGGACGCGCAGGGAGGCTTCACGCTCGACGGCGACTGCGGGACCTGCGGCAACGACTGCCGGACCAAGATCGCGCACGGCCTCGGGCGCTGCGAGGTCGTCGACGGCGCGTCGCCGGTGTGCGTGGTCGACACGTGCGACCCCGACTACTTCGCGGTCAACCGCTTCCAGTGCTCGCTGCCGCCGGACGTCTCGTGCCAGCCGTGCGCGAGCGACGACGACTGCTTTGGCGGGAGCTGCGTGACGCTCGATGGGCAGAAGGCCTGCATCGTGAAGTGCGGCGACGCCGGGAGCTGCCAGGACGGGTACGCTTGCGAGTCGGTGCAAGGAAAAGAGCGCTGCATGCCGACCACGAACTCGTGCGTGTGCAATCAGCATGCGGATGGGCAGATTCGGACGTGCATGACGACGAACGCGAGCGGGACCTGCTACGGGCAGGAGACGTGCGACGGCGAGCTGGGCTGGCTCGGGTGCACGTCGCAGATCCCGGCGGCCGAGACGTGCAATGGCATCGACGACAACTGCAACAGCCGGGTCGACGACGCCGTGGCGCCGCCGACCGCGCCGTGTCACAGCGCCGATCGAGTTCACCGAGCGCGGTATCCGGCGTCCTTGAACCAACTGACGATGTGGCCTCTGGGCAACTCGTTCATGGCACGCAAGACCTCCCGGTCGACGGCGTCACGAGAGCGGGCTTTGGCTCTTCGAA
>SXGT01604959.1_pt1 | contig 11482 bp, 14 predicted proteins | sample 3176221 | NCBI WGS metagenome assembly SXGT01 (sample SAMN11356862, study PRJNA531348) | freshwater metagenome | isolation source: freshwater sample F1-120 | place: China: Fuxian Lake, Yuxi | collected 2017-12-25
CAGTCAAGGGCGACATTCACGACATCGGCAAGAACCTCGTCGGCATGATGATGGAGGGCGCCGGGTTCGACGTCGTCGACCTGGGCATCAACAATCCGGTGGAAAACTACCTTGCCGCTATCGAGGAGCACCAGCCCGACATCGTTGGCATGTCGGCCCTGCTCACGACCACCATGCCTTACATGAAGGTTGTGATCGATACGATGAAGGAAAAAGGCATCCGCGACGACTACGTGGTGCTTGTGGGCGGAGCGCCGCTCAATGAGGAGTTCGGCAAGGCCGTTGGCGCTGACGCCTATTGCCGTGACGCCGCCGTAGCCGTGGAGACCGCGAAGGATTTCATGAAGCGCAAGCACAACGTCCACGCCTCGGCCTGAGGCGTGGACGTTTAGGCTACGCCTCGAGAAATCAGTAGGTCGAGTTCTCGATATTGCGGCCCGCGTCCTGCGTTGCATCGACCGCATTCGCAGTGTCGGCGCCCACGCCGCGGATCGTGTTTGCGCAACCGGCCGCAAAGCCGGCAACGAGAACGAGAACGGCGAGCTTGGAAATGGTGGATTTGGTCATCTTGAAACTCCGCATCGTCGATGCGCCCCTCTGGCGCTGTGACAGGTGACAGACATGCAACGCGCAGAACCCGAAAAGGTTCTCGTGATCGCATGCGGAATGCTCGCGCGCGAAATCATGGCGGTGAAGGAGAGACTCTGCCTCGATCACATCGACCTGACCTGCCTGCCCGCCGAGCTCCACTACAGGCCGGATCGAATCCCCGACGCCATGGACGCCGCAATCGTCAAGGCGCGGGCGCAAGGCTATGCGGCGATCTTTGCCGGTTACGCCGATTGCGGCACGGGCGGCATGCTCGACCGGGTGCTGGAAAGACATGGTGTCGAGCGCATGGCCGGCCCCCACTGCTTCGCATTCTACCAGGGTGAGGTGCAGTTTACGGAGGTGGAAGAAGCCGACATGACGGCCTTCTACATGACCGACTTCCTGTGTCGGCAGTTCGACGCTTTCTTCATGAAGCCGCTCGGCCTCGACCGTCACCCTGAACTGGCGCAGGACTTCTTCGGCAATTACGAGAAGGTTGTCTATCTGGCCCAGACAGACGACCCGTCGCTCGAAAAGGTGGCTCGCGAAGCGGCCGAAATGCTTGGCCTCGCCTACGAGAAACGCATGACCGGTTACGGCGATCTGGAGCCCGCGCTTGCGCGGCTTTCGGCGCGATCTTGAAACCGCCGGATTTGCCCGGCGGGATGGCCGGAACCACCGGAGACCGATCAATGCGCCGTACCGCCTGCTTCGCCCTTGCCCTGCTCCTGGCCACGCCGGCCTTCGCCACCGGAGAGATCGAAAGCCTCATCACCGACGCGGACCGCGCTCGGCTTGATGCCTATGAGACCACCCGCGACGCCGCGGTGGAAGAAGCGCGCGAAGGCGGCACGCCTGAGGACATCGCCATCATGGAACGCGCGCTTTCCACCCCGCACCAGTCGTTCGAGGGGTTCGACATGATTGGCGAGTGGCAGTGCCGCACCACCAAGGTGGGTGGACTTGCGAAGCTCGTCGTTTACTCCTGGTTCCGGTGCCGGGTCACTGATGATGGATCCGGCTGGAAACTCGAAAAACTGTCGGGTTCTCAAAGGACAACAGGCCGTTTCTTCACCGATTCCGACACGCGCCTGACCTATCTCGGCTCCGGCAGCATTCATAACGCAAAACCGGCAGCTTACGGGTCGGGACCTGAAAGCGACCAGGCAGGTTATGCGGTTCGAACCGGCGAGGCCGAATGGCATATCGAGTTCCCCGCCCCCCACTACGAATCGAAACTCGACATCCTCGAATTCCGCCGCTGACCGCGCGTCGTTTTTGAAGGCACGCGCGTCGTCCGGCAACAAGCAGGCGCGCGCGCTTCCGCGCAATGGTCACCGTGGAGTGAGGAGAACAGCCGCATGGCGGATCTAATCGTCGTCTACTGGCGCGACATCCCGGCACAAGTGATCGTCAGGAAGGGGCGGCAGAACGCCAAGCGCGAGCTGCCGCTGCGTTTCACCGAGGCTATCGACATGTGCGCTATGCGAACCGGCGCAGGCGATACCGACGCGTATCTGGCCGAGTGGCGCAAGGCAGACCCCGAACCTGTCGGCGACGACCTGGAGGCTGAGGCCGACAAGGCGTTTGCCGAACTCGACGCGGCCTATGACCGCGAACGTCTCGTCGCACTCGTGAAGGCGGGCGGAAGGGAAAATGTCTGACAAGCAGCAGCCGACTGTCACCCAGGCCACGCAGGTCCGCAACGCGGCACCCAAGACCGCATACAAGCCCGCCGACGTATCCCCGCAACGGCGTGTGCAGCGCCGCTACACGATGCGGCTGTGGTCGGTGCGGCACTCGCGCGGGCTCGAATGGTTCTACGAACGCTTTGCCGACGTCTTTCTGCTGCTGCACCCGCTCTGGAAAGCGGTCGGCTATTCACGCGCCGAAGCGCCGGTGAAGTTCGTCGAGAAGCGGGTCAAGGGGCTCATGTTCGATTGCCGCATGTGCGGCCAGTGCGTGCTGTCGTCCACCGGCATGTCGTGCCCCATGAACTGCCCCAAACAGCTCCGGAACGGCCCCTGCGGCGGCGTGCGCGCCAACGGCAATTGCGAGGTCGAGCCGGATATGCCCTGCGTGTGGGTAAAAGCCTGGGAAGGCTCGCGCAACATGCGCCATGGCGATGCGATCCTCGCCGTGCAGAAACCCGTCGACCAGTCGCTGCGCGAAACGTCGGCCTGGCTGCGCGTGACGGCTCGCGCCGCCGCCGAGCGTGAGAAGGCGCAGCAGGGAGAGCCGGCATGACGCCCTCCCCGCGCCCGCCGCAGCCGGACGAAAATCCTGCCGGCATCGACCTGCCGCTTGAACCACTGCCCGGCCATTCGTCGCGCGGCCGGCTGGAGCGCATCCTGCGGCGCGGCGAGTTCGCCGTGACCACCGAGCTCAACCCGCCGGACAGCGCCGATCCCGAAGACGTCTACGAGCGCGCCAAGGTCTTCGACGGCTGGGTCGACGCGATCAACGCAGTCGATGCGTCGGGCGCCAACTGCCATATGTCGTCGGTCGGCATCTGCGCGCTGCTGACCCGCATGGGTTATGCGCCCGTGTACCAGATTTCCTGTCGCGACCGGAACCGCATCGCGATCCAGGGCGACGTGTTGGGTGCCGCCGCGATGGGCGTGGCCAACATGCTGTGCCTGACGGGCGACGGGGTGCAGGCCGGCGACCAGCCGGGCGCAAAGCCCGTCTTCGATCTCGACTGCATGTCGCTGCTGGAAACGGTTCGCACCATGCGCGACGAGCAGAAATTCCTCTCCGGCCGCAAGCTGACTACGCCGCCGGCCGTGTTCCTGGGCGCGGCGATCAACCCGTTTGCGCCACCCTATGAGTTCCGGCCCCACCGGCTCGCCAAGAAGATCGCGGCAGGCGCCCAGTTCGTGCAGAGCCAGTACTGCTTCGACGTGCCGATGTTTCGTGAGTACATGAAGCGCGTCAACGATATGGGCCTGACCGAACAATGCTATGTGCTGTGCGGTGTGGGGCCGCTTGCCTCGGCCAAGACGGCGCGATGGATCCGCGCTAACGTGCCCGGCATCCATATCCCCGACACGGTGATTGCACGACTCGAAGGCGCGGCCGACCAGAAAAGGGAAGGCAAGCAGATCGCCATCGACATCATCAACGAGGTCAAGGAAATCGAGGGCGTGTCGGGCATCCACGTGATGGCCTATCGCCAGGAGGAGTTCGTGGCCGAGATCGTCCATGAATCCGGCGTGCTGAAGGGCCGCCGTCCATGGCGTCGCGAACCGCGTGCGGACGACGCCATGGTCGCCGAACGCCTCGACCATATTCTGCACGACAGCCCCACCGAAACTCCACAGGCGATCGTCAGCCAGGCCGCCAACTGAATTCGCGCTTGCAAGCGCCACACATTCGGGACAACCCGACAAAGAACGGAGAAACCACATGACCCGCACCATCGTAGCCTCGGCGAGACGTGAGATCGTCATCGGCTTCGACCAGCCCTTCTGCGTCATCGGCGAGCGCATCAACCCGACCGGCCGCAAGAAGCTTGCCGCCGAAATGGTCGAAGGCAATTTCGAGACGGTGAAGAAGGATGCGATCGAACAGGTGCAGGCCGGCGCGACCATGCTGGACGTCAATGCCGGCGTCACCGCCGTCGACCCCAACGCGACCGAGCCCGCCCTTCTGGTGCAGACGCTGGAGATCGTGCAGGGGCTGGTGGATGTCCCGCTGTCGATCGACTCCTCCGTCACCGCCGCAATCGAAGCGGGCCTTAGGGTCGCCAAAGGCCGCCCGCTCGTCAATTCCGTGACCGGCGAGGAGGAGAAGCTCGAAGCGATCCTGCCGCTCATCAAGAAATACGATGTGCCGGTAGTTGCCATCTCGAATGACGAGACAGGCATCTCCATGGACCCTGACGTGCGTTTCGCGGTCGCCAAGAAGATCGTTGAGCGCGCGATGGACCATGGCATCAAGCCGGAGGACGTCGTCGTCGATCCGCTGGTCATGCCCATCGGCGCGCTGGGCGATGCCGGCCGCCAGGTCTTCCAGCTTCTCTACCGGCTGCGCAACGAGCTCAAGGTCAACACGACCTGCGGTCTTTCCAACATCTCCTTCGGCCTGCCGCATCGCCACGGCATCAACGCCGCCTTCATCCCGATGGTGATCGGCGCCGGCATGACCTCGGCGATCATGAATCCCTGCCGCCCGCAGGAGATGGAGGCCGTGCGCGGTGCCAATGTGCTCAATGGCACCGACAAGGACTGCATGACCTGGATCAAGACGTACAAGGACTACAAGCCTGGCGAACACGCCGCCCCTGCACCGGTGGCCGTCTCGGCGCCCGGTGACGCCGCTGCCGGCGCAGGCCGCCGTCGCGGCGGCCGGGAGGCACGGATGGCGCGAGGGTGACGATGTTTCCATGAACGCCCCCTCCAACATCACCGATCCGCTCGTCCTGTTCATGCCCTCGGGAAAGCGCGGGCGTTTTCCCAAGGGCACGACGGTGCTGGATGCCGCGCGCGAGCTTGGCGTCTATGTCGAGAGCGTATGCGGCGGGCGGGCAACGTGTGGACGTTGCCAGATCGTCGTGCAGGAAGGCAGTTTCGCCAAGCACAAGATCATATCCTCCAACGACCACATTTCTCCCAGGGGCGCCAAGGAGGAGCGTTACGAGCGCGTGCGCGGACTGGCCGAGGGGCGCCGCCTCTCCTGCTCCTCCACCATCGAGGGCGACCTCGTCGTCGACGTGCCGCAGGATACCGTCATCAACGCCCAGGTGGTGCGCAAGGCGGCGCTGGACCGCATCATCGAGCGCAATCCGGCCGTCCAGCTCTGCTATGTCGAGGTCGACGAACCCGACATGCATAAGCCGCTCGGCGATCTCGACCGCCTCAAGGTGATGCTCGAAAAGGACTGGGGCTGGCAGGACTTGCTGGTCTCGCAGCACCTGCTGCCGCGCGTGCAGACGATCCTGCGCAAGGGCAACTGGGGCGTCACGGCCGCTATCCATCGCGACCTTGCAACCTCGCGGCCGACGATCATCGCGCTCTGGCCCGGCCTGCACAACGAAGCCTACGGCCTTGCCTGCGACATCGGCTCGACCACGATCGCCATGCATCTGGTCTCCCTGCTGTCGGGCCGGGTCGTTGCCTCATCCGGCACGTCGAACCCGCAGATCCGCTTCGGCGAGGATCTGATGAGCCGCGTTTCCTACGTGATGATGAACCCCGATGGCCGCCAGGCCATGACCAAGGCAGTCCGCGAAGCGATCAACGGTCTGCTCGAGAAGGTGTGCGCGGAAGGTGGCGTCAGCAGCGACGACGTGCTGGACGCCGTCTTCGTCGGCAACCCGATCATGCATCACCTGTTCCTCGGCATCGATCCGACCGAGCTCGGCCAGGCGCCCTTCGCACTGGCTGTCTCCGGCGCGGTGCACACATGGGGCAGCGAAATCGGCCTGAAGATCAACGAGGGCGCGCGCGTCTATGTCTTGCCCTGCATTGCAGGCCATGTCGGAGCCGACGCGGCGGCGGCCACCTTGTCGGAAGGCCCATACCGGCAGGATGCGATGATGCTGCTGGTCGACGTCGGCACCAATGCCGAGATCGTGCTGGGCAACAGAGCGCGTGTCGTGGCCGCGTCCTCACCGACGGGGCCGGCGTTCGAAGGCGCGGAAATCTCCTCCGGCCAGCGCGCGGCACCGGGCGCGATCGAGCGCGTACGCATCGATCCCCAGACTCTGGAACCGCGTTTCCGCATCATCGGATCGGAAAAATGGTCTGACGAAGATGGCTTTGCCGAAGAGGCCCTGAAACTGGGCGTCACCGGCATCTGCGGCTCGGCGATCATCGAGGTCGTCGCGGAGATGTATCTAGCCGGCATCATCTCGGAAGACGGCGTAATCGATGGCGGACTGACGGCCAGAAGCCCGCGCATCTTCCAAAACGGCCGCACCTCGTCCTATCTGCTGCATGAGGGCCAGCCGCGCATCACCGTTACCCAGAACGATGTTCGCGCCATCCAGCTTGCCAAGTCGGCACTCTATGCCGGCATCAAGCTGCTGATGGAAAAGCAGGGCGTCGACCATGTCGACACCATCCGCTTCGCAGGCGCGTTCGGTTCCTTCATCGATCCCAAATACGCAATGGTGCTGGGGCTGATCCCCGATTGCGACCTCGCCGAGGTGAAGGCCGTCGGCAACGCGGCCGGCCAGGGTGCACTGATGGCCCTGTTGAACCGTGACTACCGCCGCGAGATCGAAGAGACGGTGCGTCGCATCGAAAAGATCGAGACGGCGCTGGAGCCCAATTTCCAGCAGCTTTTCGTCAACGCGATGGCCCTGCCCAACAAGGTGGACCCGTTCCCCAAGCTGGCGGAAGCGGTGACGCTCCCGCCGCGCCGGTCGAATTCAAGTGACGATGCCGCATCGGGCGGCGGGGATGCCTCGCCCAGGCGACGATCGCGCGAGGAAAGGGCGGCTAGACGCGGTCGCACTTGACGCCGTCTTGCGAAGGCCTTTCATCTTCCTGTGCCCACACGCAGGAGATGCAATGAGTATCAAGAGCCACCTCGCCGCCTTCGTGCTTCGCCATACGCGCAAGAAGGCCTTCCAGAGTGCCGAGGGGCTTCATGCCTGGATCGAAAAATCCCGCAAGACGCAGGATCACCGACCGCCGGTCAAGGTTGCGGAAACGCTGGACATCACCCAACGGCGGGTCGAAGGCCACGTCGTCTACGAGGCGCGCCCGAAGGGAAAGGATGCGCGCCGCCGCATCCTGTACCTGCACGGCGGCGCATACTGCTTCGAACTGACCTCGTTTCACTGGAAGCTCATCGCCGAACTGGCGACGCGCCTTGGCGCGCACATGACCGTCCCGGTCTATCCGCTGGCGCCCGAACACGATTTCCACGACATCTACGCGATGACCAGCGCCGTCTATCGGGAGGTCCTGGGCGAAGGGGGCAAAGTCGCCGTCGCAGGCGATTCCGCCGGCGGCAACATGGCCCTCGTGCTGACCATGATGGCGGCCGAGAACGGCTGGCCGATTGCCGACCGGCTGGCGCTGATTTCGCCCGGCCTGGACATGACACTTGCCAATCCCGAGACGCTGAACGTCGCCCGCATCGACCCGTGGCTGGGCGTGCCGGGCGGCACCGAGGCGGTGCGAATCTACGCAGCCGGTATCGACTATGGCGACTGGCGCATCAGCCCGCTCTACGGCGACCTGTCGATCCTCCCGCCGACGCTGGTTTTTTCAGGCACGCGCGACATGCTCTACCCTGACAGCGTGGTCTTCGCCGAAAAGGCCAGAGAAGCCGGTGTCGACGTCCGCCTTGTCGTCGGAAAAGGCATGTTCCACGTCTGGCCGCTGATCGACATGCCGGAGGCCCGCACCGCGCGCACGCAGATGGTCGAGTTTCTTTCGGCCTGACTAACTGGGCTCAGAACCGGCCGGTTTCTCTGAAGCACTCGAATGTCGCGCGGATATGGTCGGCTGCGGCCTGCACCGGCGCAGACGCGTCGGGCGCGACGATCATCGCCAGATTGTAGTTCGACAGCAGCGGCAGCCCCTCGTCCGGGCCGAGTGCCACGATGTCCTCGCCGATGAAAGACTTTGGCAGCGGTGCGATCGCCAGATCTGACAGGATCGCCGCCCGCTGGCCGGCGGTGTGGGCGCTCATATAGGCGACACGGTAGTTGCGGCCCGCTCGGCCCAGCGCATCAAGCGCATCGGCCCGCCACACGCAGCCCTCCTCCCACAGGGAAACCGGCAGCGGGTCGCGCAGATGCGCGCAGCCACCCTTGGCGCCGCCCCAGACGATCGGCTCGGTCAGCAACACCTCCGCATCGGAGGGTACATTGTTTCGCGCGGTCAGAAGCGTGATGTCGAGCTGCCGCTCGGCCATCCGTCGCCGCAGATTGCCGCTCATGTCGATGATGACGTCGACCGCGATCGCCGGGTGCGTCTTTGCGAAGCGCTTGAGAACGATCGGCAGGATCCGTTCGCCATAGTCGTCCGGCGAACCCATCCGAACAACGCCGGCAATGTCCGGCACGATGAACTTCGACACGGCCTCGCGGTTCAGCGCCAGCATCCGCCTTGCATAGCCCATCAGCATCTCGCCCTCCTGCGTGAGGGTCACCGAGCGCGCGTCACGCAGGAAAACCGAGGCGCCAAGAATGTCTTCCAGCTTCTTGATCTGCATGGAGACCGCGGAAGGCGTGCGAAACACCGCGCCGGCGGCCAGGGTGAAACTGCCCGTTTCGGCTATCGCGACAAACGTGCGCAGCACGTCGAGGTCCAGCAGGGGCATGGGGTGATTGAGGGGAGCGTTCATCGGGTTCGTCCATCAACAAATCTGAATGAAACCATCATTCCATTTCGTTTGATTGAACATGACGCAGGGATCATAGTCAAGAGCATCAGCAGCGGAGAATGCGCTGCCGCAACATGGAAGGAGATGAAAATGTCACTCTTTGGTTCGATCGCCCGCTTCGCCTCCGACTATCGGACCCGTCGTCGGCGCATGCACACCTACCTGGAACTTCTCTCGCTGCCGCCGGAAATCCAGAAGGACATCGGCTGGCCCACGGAAGAAGATATGCCGCGCCGCCTCAACCGGCGCGCACGTACCCATCAGCCGATCGAGAGGAGGCTGGCATGAGCCTGCTCCATGCACTGCACGATTTCGTCCGTGAGTTTCGCGCCATCAACGACCACGCGCTCACCGGCCGTCCGCCGCGAAAGCATGGCCGGACCGATAGGGTGCCCTCCTACAATGTCGATGGCTGGCTCAACGCCGAATTCGACATCATGCACCGGCTACGCCGGCCGTAATCATGTCTAGCCGGCGGACGTTCGACGCTCCGCCGGCAGCCATGCATTTAGGCATTGCGCCCATGAGATTGGCGCATGACGCGCCCGAAAACGCCCAACTCACGGAATGGATTGCAAAATCCGGCCAAATGGGAGGCAAATGCCGCTTTCGGTGTCGTTTTCACAGCGTTGTACTTCGCATTTTCCATCTTGTTTGCACCGCACAACGCCTATATGGGGCGCATCAACGAGCGACCCCACTCCATCATGCGAAGGCCGTTCCGTGTGAGACCTGACTTTGCATGGAGATGTGTCATGAAATTCTTTTCCCGCTTCTTTTCCGGTCGCCGCGAGAGCAACCTGACGACTGCGCTCGAGCGCCAGCGTCTCGGCAAGACGATGCCCGGCCAGACCGGCGCGATCGCTGCCTCGCGTTTGGGCTTCCTGGTCAACTAAGCCCGGATCACCAGTCGAACCGACAGCCGCCGCGACGGGCATGAACGCCCGACGCGGCGGCTTTCGCACACCCGATCCAAACGCGTGATGCGCCGCCGCATCGGCACTCCGGGCTTGTCAAATTCCTTCACGATAGCCCATTGACATTTATGCCTTTTCCTGATGACGCTTTGCTGATCGCGACATGACCTGTCAGCGGGCCGCTTTACCCTGGGAGGCACAAGTGACCCCTAGAAACACCGTCAAACGGTCGATCGTTTTCTTTCTCGTGCCCGATTTCACGATGATCGCATTTGCGACCGCGCTGGAACCGCTGCGCTCGGCGAACCGCATGCTCGGTTACGACGCCTACCACTGGAGGCTGGCCAGCGCAGACGGCCGGCCGGTGCGCGCATCCAACGGTGTCGAATGCGCGGTGGACACGACGCTGGAGGAAGAACGGCGCAAGATGAGCGGTCCCGAACGCCCGTCGATGGTCATCGTCTGCGCCGGGCTGAACGTGGAAAAGTACCACCAGAAGAGCGTGTTTGCCTGGCTGCGGGAGGAATACAATCGCGGCGTCGCCATCGGCGGCCTGTGCACCGGCGCGCACGTCCTTGCCCAGGCGGGGCTTCTGTCAAACAAGCGCTGCGCCATCCACTGGGAAAACCTGCCGGGCTTCACCGAGGCGTTTCCCAAAGCCAATGTCTATGCCGATCTGTTCGAGGTCGATTCCAACATCTACACCTGCGCCGGCGGCACGGCCGCGCTCGACATGATGCTGAAGCTCATAGGCGACGACTTCGACGACAACCTCGTCAACCGCGTATGCGAGCAGGTGCTGACCGATCGCGTCCGCAGCCCCACCGACCGACAGCGCCTGCCGCTGCGCGCGCGGCTGGGCGTGCAGAACTCCAAGGTGCTGACGATAATTGAATTGATGGAGGCAAACCTCGCCGAGCCGCTGTCGCTGATCGAGATCGCGGACCATGTCGGCCTGTCGCGACGGCAGATCGAGCGGCTTTTCCGGCAGGAGATGGGCCGCTCGCCGGCCCGCTACTATCTGGAAATCAGGCTGGACCGTGCCCGCCACCTGCTCATCCAGTCGTCGCTACCCGTTGTCGAGGTGGCCGTGGCGTGCGGCTTCGTGTCGGCCTCGCACTTTTCCAAGTGCTACCGCGAGCTCTATGCCCGCTCGCCGCAGCAGGAGCGCGTCGACCGCAAGCAGTTGCTGGCGGCCTGAGGAAGGGGAAAGCCCCCTTCCCTCAATCCATGCGCACGGTGACGAAGCGCAGCTCGCCGTTCTTCGAGGCAATCATCAGCAGGGCATTGCGCCGGCCCTGATCCTTGAGCGCGTCCACGCGGTCGATGAGGTCTTTCGGCGTGGATACCGATTCCTGCGCGATCTCGGTGATGACATCGCCCGGCATCACGCCCTTTTCCTCTGCGTAGGACCCTTCCTGCACCTCGGTGACGACGACGCCGTTGACGTCCTCCGAAATCTCGAAGGTCGCCCGCACCTCCTCGTCCAGCTCGGCCACGGTCATGCCCAGTACGCTGGCCGAAGCGACCGGCGCCTCTTCCTCCGTCGGCTCCGTCGAGCCGTCTTCCGTCATGCGTTCGCCGTCTTCCAGGCGACCGAGCGTAACCGGGACGGTCTGCTCCTCGCC
>SXGT01249229.1_pt1 | contig 11479 bp, 10 predicted proteins | sample 3176221 | NCBI WGS metagenome assembly SXGT01 (sample SAMN11356862, study PRJNA531348) | freshwater metagenome | isolation source: freshwater sample F1-120 | place: China: Fuxian Lake, Yuxi | collected 2017-12-25
CGATCGCTTCCATGATCAGATCGAGTGCCGCCTGATTGCTCGGCAAGTCCGGTGCGAATCCCCCTTCGTCTCCCACCGCCGTGTTCAGCTTCCCGCTTTTGAGCACGCCTTTGAGCGCGTGGAAGACTTCGACGCCGCAGCGTAGCGCGTCGCTGAAGGTATCGAAGCCAAGCGGCATCACCATGAATTCTTGCACGTCGACGGAGTTGTCGGCGTGTTGTCCACCGTTGACAATATTCATCATAGGAGCTGGCAGGATCCGCGCGCCGCAGCCGCCCAGATAGCGATAGAGTGGCAGGTTGACGTGCTTCGCCGCCGCATGCGCCACGGCCAGCGATATTCCCAGGATCGCGTTGGCGCCAAGGTTCTTCTTATTCTCGGTGCCGTCCAACTCGATCATCGTACGATCGATGGCTGTCTGATCGACGGCCTCCATGCCGCGAATGGCGTCGGCGAGCGTGGTATTCACATGCTCAACCGCTGTGAGCACACCTCTGCCAAGAAATACGTTCTTCACGTCCATGTCGCGAAGCTCCCACGCTTCGTGCATGCCGGTGCTCGCGCCGCTGGGCACGGCCGCGCGGCCGAACGAGCCGTCGACCAGCGTGACATCAACCTCCACAGTCGGGTTACCGCGACTATCGAGAATTTGCCGGCCGGTAACGTCAACAATCGTGCTCATGGCAGGGTGTTCTTCCTTACAACAAGGGGAATTCTCAGAATGTTGGTGCGGGTGATTTGGCACATGCTCGCCGAACCACGCGCTGGTATGGCAGGCGAACCATTTTCGAGCATGGATGGTTGACCAACTCCTTCAGCTTCGGGGCCGACCCACGGATATCCTCGACCCCATTATCTACCCGAAAGGCGGCGAAAAGCAATGACGATACTTCTGTCGCTGCCGCTGGGCACGTTCTGTGATCGGCTTCCACCCTTCAGATTAGCGCGCGTTCGATTGCCGCATCTCGCAGTTGGTGGTCGATTTGAAGATCTTGCCCTGGTCCGGTAAGATCTTGCAGGTCGGCTGGCAAGGAGAAATCTTCGAGCGCAGCGAGCGCAGCGAGCGCCGAGCGGCCTGTCTCGGTCGCGTACTTTCCGCCAACCGCCAGGGGCAACTTCGAAACGCGACAGCAATCGTAAAGGGCTCGCGCCGGCGTCAAACCCCCGACGAGGGCTGGATCGATCTTCACGGCGCGACAGCTTCCAAGGTCGATGGCCTGTTCAACCCGGTCGAGCGACGTAATCGATTGGTGCAAACAAATCGGCGTGCGAATGTTTTCCTGCAGCATCGCGTGGGCCACCAAGTCGTCGGCCGGCAGCGGCTGCTCGATCCAGCGGAGCATGAAGTCGTCCAGACGGTAGAGCAGTTCGCGCTGGCCGATCCGGCAACAGCCATCGCAATCGATCGCCAGCGGCACGGCCGGGTACATTTGTCGCACGACGCGCAGCATCTGCTCGTCCCAACCTGGGCGGAACTTGAGCAGGATCATCGCGTGCCTCTGCTGCTGCTCGTCGATCGCGCGCAGCAAGTCGTCAATCGTCGGCATCACGTCGAGCGTGACGGCGGTCTCATGCGTCACGCGCGTGCCTCCCAAGAGCGCTGCCACCGTGGTCGCGTGCAGCTTCGCGTTCAAGTCCCACCAGGCGCAATCGATCGCTGATTTCGCCGCAGCCTGGCCTTGAAACCGTGCCACCAGCGCCTGCAGCTGGTCGCCGGTAAGCACGACTTGTCCACGCACGGCCGGCGCCACAAAGTCCCGCAGACAGGCGAAAACGCCACCGGCCCACTCCGCAGACGCGACCGGCTCGCGGCCGACGCACGCTTCGCCCCAGCCGCTCTGGTCCCTGCTTTCGAGGCGAACCAGCACGCTGTCCACCGTTGGCAGACGGAGATGAAACAGTTCGATTGCTTCGATAAGCATGGTTCAACAAAAGCCCTGGGTCGGCCCTCCCTGGGCGTTAGCGGCCGATGGCGGTTGCTTGTGAGCGCGCTTCGGTAATTTCAATCGCCTTGAGCAGCCCGCGGGCTTTATTCAGTGTCTCCTGGTATTCGCTCTCCGGCACACTATCGGCCACGATGCCGGCGCCGGCTTGCACATACGCCCGACTGCCCTGCACCACCAGTGTCCGCAGCGCGATGCAGGTGTCCATGTTACCGTTGAAATCCACGTAGCCCACCGCTCCCGCGTACGGCCCGCGGCGATGCGGCTCCAGCTCGTCGATGATTTGCATGGCCCGAACTTTGGGAGCACCACTTACCGTGCCGGCGGGCAGGCAGGCCCGCAGAGCATCGAAGGCGTCCTTGCCTTCGGCCAACATACCGTGGACGTTCGATGTGATGTGCATCACGTGGCTGTAGCGCTCGATCGTCATCACGTCGGTCACTTCCACCGTGCGATACTGGGCCACGCGTCCGACATCGTTGCGACCCAGGTCGACCAGCATCACATGCTCGGCACGTTCTTTGGGATCGGCCAGCAGCTCCTCCGCCAGCCGTCGATCCTCGTCGTCGGTCGCTCCCCGTTGGCGTGTACCAGCCAGGGGTCGCACGGTGACCTTGCCATCCACAACGCGGACCATGATTTCTGGCGAACTTCCCACCAGCGTCACGCTGGGGGTGCGCAGATAAAACATGAACGGACTGGGGTTAACGACCCGTAGCGTGCGATAGATCTCAAACGGAGGCGACTGGATCTCAAGCTGCAAACGCTGACTGAGCACAACCTGAAAGATGTCCCCCGCGCGGATATACTCGACGCACTTCCGCACAGCCTGCTCGAAGGCCGCTTGCGTGAGGTTGGATTGGTAAAGAATCGACGCTGCGCCGCCGAGCGAAATATCGGCCGGCTGCAGCGGGGAGTCCGCCGCTTCCAACCGAGCCACCAGGCCATCAATCCGCCGGCAAGCATCGGCATAAGCCTGCTCGGGCTCCCCTCCGAAGCGGTCCAGCCGGGCCATCGCCACCACAACATTCGTCTTGTTCACATGATCGAACACGATCATGTGGTCATAAAATGCGAAGGCCAGGTCGGGCAGCCCACGATCGTCGAGCGGAGCGTTTGGCAATCGCTCGACGTAGCGCACTACGTCGTATCCGGCGTATCCCACCGCTCCGCTGGTAAACGGCGGCAGTTCGGGTAGCGTTACCGTGCGAATCGCCGCCACGCGGCGACGGAGTTCTTCCAGGGGATCGTCCGACTCAAACGCTTCGCGGCCATCCGCTGACGTGACGACCAGGTGATGACCGCGGGCCTCGATCTGCATAAAGGGATCGGCCGCCAAAAAACTATAGCGACCGACTTTTTCGCCGCCGACAACGCTCTCGAACAAGCAGGCGCAAGGGCCGGCGTCGATCTTGTGGAACGCAGAAACGGGGGTCAGCGTGTCGCCCAGCAGCCTTCGATAGACCGGCACCCACGGCGCCTGCCGAGCGAGTCTGGCGAACGTTTCGAGGTTGGGATGGTGGCGTGACATGGTGCAGTGATTACGTGCTCACCCGCGGCGGGGCTTGGGCCCACACGGCCGATCCGTTTTCGCCAGTCGCGCGGCAGGAGTTGGGAGTCGGTTTCGCGAGTGTGTGTATTCGTCGAGAAAAAATATTTCTGCGAAATCGACTCCCAGCCCCCCTTGTGCATGGGAGTCGTCGCAGTTTGAACCGATGATCGGCCTTGCGGGGGCCCGCTGCTGACCGTGGCGCGGGAACGCATGCCGTGATCGACTTCTCACCCGTTGTACTGCGGCAAGTTCAAGCGTGGCAAGGGCTTGCCTTGACACTCCGTCGACCGTTGTTAGAATCCCCTTGGAAACCCTTATGAAATGTCAACAGTGCGATAAACTGGCTACTTTTCACATCACCGAACTCACCGGTGGCAAGCCGCAGGAATTGCACCTGTGCGAAGACCATGCCCGGCAGTATCTGACCCGGTCAGATGACGAGACGGCGGCCGCGACGACCCTGGCTGGCGTGCTCGCCCATCAAATGGCGGTGGGCCAGACGGCCGAAGAGCTTGCCCGGCTCGACCAGCGCGTGTGCCCGGTGTGCGGGATCACGTTTTACGAATTTCGCAATCAAGGGCGACTCGGCTGTCCGCACGACTATCTGGCCTTCTCGGCGGAGCTGGAACCTTTGATCATCAACATTCATGGCGAGACCGAGCACTCCGGCAAGCGTCCCGCACGGTACGCCGGTGGCACCGATAGCCGCACCCAGTTGATACGCCTCCGCCGCGAAATGAAGGCAGCTGTCTCGGAAGAACGTTACGAGCAGGCGAAAGAGTTGAAGGACAAAATTAAAATGGTGGAGGCAGCGCCGTTGGAGTAAAATGCGGATGTCGAACTCCGAAATTCGAAGCACGAATCTCGAAACGAGTGTCTGTTTGTCACTGCGTTTTGAATTTCCGATTGGGGTGCCTTGAATTTGTTTCGGATTTCGACACTCGGATTTCAGATTTGAAATTTCTGGCATAGGCAGCGATGAACCTCACGGAACTAGCACGATCCAGCGGCGAGTGGCTGCGCGGCTCCGGGCCTGAAAGCGACATCGTGATCAGCTCACGCATTCGCCTTGCGCGCAATCTGGCCGAGTTTCCCTTTATCAGCCGCTGTACGCCTGCCGATCGAGGCGAGGTCGAAAAACGCTTGCGGAACCACGTTATTCACGTGCAGGCCGGCGGCGAGTTGGACTATCTCAACGTCAACGATCTCAAAGGCATCGACCGGCAGTTCCTTGTCGAACGGCAGCTCATCAGCCGCGAACACGCCGAGAGTGAAGGCGCGCGCGGCGTCGCCATCGCCGAGAACGAGCAAGTCAGCCTGATGGTCAATGAAGAGGACCACCTTCGCATCCAAGTCATGCACAGTGGACTGGACCTGACCGGGGTCTGGCAGCAAATCAACGAAATTGAAACCATTCTCTGCGACCAGGTGGTGTTCGCTTTTCACCCAAAGCTTGGTTTTCTCACTGCCTGCCCCACCAACGTCGGCACGGGCATGCGGGTGAGCGTAATGCTCCACTTGCCCGCCCTGGTGATTACCCGGCAGATCGACAAGGTCTTTCGCAGCCTGCAGAAAATCGGCCTGGCCGTGCGCGGTCTGTACGGCGAAGGCTCGCAGGCGATGGGTGATTTTTACCAGATCAGCAACCAGATCACGCTTGGCAAGAGCGAGGAGACGCTCGTCAGCCAGGTGGGCGACATCGTGCCGCAAATCATTGAGTACGAACGCAAGGCCCGCGACGTGCTGGTCAAGGAGAGCCACGAAACGCTGCACGATCGCGTCAGCCGCGCCTACGGCATTCTGCGCACCGCCCAGACCATCAGCAGCGAAGAAACGATGCACTTGCTCTCCAGCGTCCGGATGGGCGTCAACCTGGGCCTCATTAGCGATGTGGCCATTCCGACATTGAACGAACTGTTCATTCACACCCAGCCGGCCCATCTGCAAAAGCTGCGCGGCACGGAGCTCGACACCGCCGACCGGAATATCGAACGGGCCCGTTATCTCCGCCGCCATCTCAATAAGCAGGACAGCGGAAACGGTGGAAAAAATTGACCTTCCAGCCGCAGCTGTTGGTCGCGTGGGCGGGGCGGGTTCGTTGGTGGTGCCCCCCGCAACCGTGGGTCGCTGCTTTATGCGTCGCGCATCTTGCCGCGGATTTCGCTGATGATTTCGCGGGGCACGAATCTTGCCAGCTCGTCGTCGCCGGCGAAAGAGGCAATCTGTTTGATCAGCGAACTGGAAACGTGCGAGAACGCGTCGTCGGCCATCAAGAATACCGTCTCAATGCCCGGATCGAGCTGGCGATTGGCCAGCGTCATCGTGAATTCGGCCTCGATGTCCCCCAGCGTGCGTACCGCCCGCAGAATGATCCGCGCGCCGCACTGCCGCACGAAACTCACCGCCATTCCGGAAAACGAAGAGACTTCGACATTGCCCAAGTGCTGAGTCGTGCGTCGCACCTGTTCGACGCGCTCTTCCGGCGTGAACAGCGGCTGCTTCTCAATATTCACGCCGATGCCGACGATCAGCCGTTCAAAAAGTCGGCTGCCTCGCTCCACGACGTTCAAGTGACCCAGCGTGATCGGATCGAACGAACCGGTATAGACGGCAACGCGCGCGGCGGGATTGAGCATGGGATGGCTTCGGTGCTGTAAGCATGGGATGGCCTCGGTGCCGGGCCTCGACGCTATTGTGCCGGACGTGCCGCGGAGATTCAACTGTGGCAGCTCGCCGATTCCACCCTCAAGCCACCTTAAATTCGCTACAAACGGCATTGGCATATTGGAAGCCAGGAACTGGCTGATTTCGCGGATCGCTCAATTCCTTGACCATCGCTGCGGAGTGTGCCCGTGACTCCGATTTGCAACCTACGGTTGATTGCATTCGCTCCCTGAATTCTCGCCAACCGCAATCCCGCCCATGTCCGACAATCGTCGCCAGGCCTTTCGATGTGCGACTGCCCAGGGGGATGCCCGCGCCTTGCTGCGAATCAGCGAAGGCGAAGTCGTGGTCCGCATCGTCGACGAATCGGCCGGTGGGTTTGGCGTGAAAAGCGAGCAGGAATTAGTGATTTGTGAAGGTGAGTTGGCGGGGCTGACCACCAGTTCGGGACAGAGCATCTGCCGCGTAACACGGGTTGAGTTTGACGACAGCGGCGCGACCAGCGTCGGTTTGCAGCGTGTCAGCGAGATTGCCGAAGAGCCAAGACTCGCCGGCAACCGCGCACTCTTCACGCGTTGGTTTGGCCGCAGCGTCAGGTCGGCGGTGGGGTTATTGGCGTTTGGCGTAGGGCTCGGCGCCATGGTTGGACTGACCCGATTGGGTTCGTTCTCATGGGCAGGGGCGTCGCAGGCATCGCTCCTGCGGCCCGACATTCCCCGCGATCCGGGCCAACGATTGGCGGCGCTTAGCAAGAGCTTTTCTTCCCTCGACGAACTCACCTCGCGGCAGTTCGTCAAGGCGCTCAAAATGACCGACCATCAGCAGCGGAAGATCGACCACGTGGTCGAAACGCTGATGGACCATTTGGCAAGCGTGGCGATCGATCACAAGGATCAATCGCCCGATTCCTCGTCGCATCTGGGTCTGCTCATGATTCGCCGTGCCTGGATGCAAGTCGAAGGCATCCTGACGGTCGATCAAATGACCAAGTGGAATTCGATCCTCGACGGCGAACCTTCTTTGCCAGGCTCGGATCAGGCGGGTCTGCGATAACGGTCTGGTTCGCCGGACTGCCACTGCTCGGCCGCAGATCCTTGCCATGCGCTTAGGTCGGTGGCGTGAACTGAAACCCCCTGCTCTGACGGAAGAATGCCAGCGGATTCTCGTAAACCACGCGGCGGATCAGGCTTTCCGGATGACCACGTCGGCGCATCGCCATGATGAAGTCGGGCACGGCGGTCGGCTTCGAGGGGCCCCAGTCTCCCGCACTGTTCACCAGCAGCCGCTCCGGGCCATATCGCTCGACCATGTCCACGGCTCGTTCGGGCGTGCACTTACTGACCGGATACAGCGTCATTCCAGCCCAAAAGCCACGTTCCAGCACATGGCGGATGGTGTGCTCTTCGACATGATCGACCAGCACGCGGCCGCGGTCGATTCGCTTGTCGTCGCAGAGCATATCCAGAATCATCCGCGTGCCTTGGAATTTGTCTTCCAGATGCGGAGTATGGATCAGGATTTGCTCGTTCGTTTTCATCGCCAGGTCGAGGTGCTCGAGAAACACGATCGACTCATTGTGAGTATTCTTGTTGAGGCCGATTTCGCCGATGCCGAGCACACCCGGTGTGTCGAGAAACTCGGGAATCATGGCGATCACCTGCCGAGAGAGGCTCACGTTTTCGGCCTCTTTGGCGTTGATGCATAGCCAGCTGTAGTGCTGTACTCCGTACCAGCCGGCTCGCTTGGGTTCAAACTCGGTGAGCTGGCGGAAGTAGTCGCGAAACCCATCCACGCTGCCGCGATCGAAGCCGGCCCAAAACGCCGGTTCGCTCATGCCGATGCAGCCCATCTTGGCCAGCGTCTCATAGTCGTCCGTGACCCGCGAGACCATGTGGATGTGAGGATCGATGTAGTCCATGAATCTTCGCTCCCGGCCCCAGCTGGAATCGCCTAAATCTCGGGAAAGAATTTCTGTTTAACAACGCGGCTGGCCTGCTGTTTCGATGCCTAAATTCGCCCGCCACTCGGGGTCGTACGGGCGCGAAAAAATCATTTGCAGCTTCTCCGTCCGGTAGGGACCCCCATCGATGTCCGCGAGAATCACCAGGGCCTCGCGCAGCAAATGGATCTTGCTGAGATCAACCTCGCCGACGCCGCGCTCGATGCGGTCGAAATGCGCGGCGAGCTGCAGGAGTTTGGCGCGGATTTCCAGAAACTCGCGGTCGAATATCTCTTGCGCTTTGAGCGGACCAGGCATAATCGGCACCCCTCCTAAAAACCGTACCAGCCATCCAATCGCCAGTCTTTGCCAATCAACTGCGGATTGCAAGCCACCGCAACGATTCTCAGACACAGCCGCTACCGCAGTTATAACCGATCGGCCGGTTGGGAAAACGGCGCAAGGCCTAACAATTAGCTAGACTTTTGCAGCGAACCTCGTCGATTTCGACGAAGAACCAATCTCCTTTGGCAGTCCCGACCATGCCCAGCCAGGTTTCCCAAAATAAGCAATTCGGCATCGAGCGCACGCTTTCGGTATTGGCGGAAACCAAGAACGAAGCCGCCCTGCCGGTGCTTATTTCGGCACTCGATTCGTCCGACATGACGATTCAGGAAGGGGCGATTCGCGCACTGCTGGCTCGCCGCAGCCCGATCGGGCAGCGGGAGCTGCTCTCGCGCCTGCACCGCGGCGGCGAACGATGGCGTCAAATCATCGGCGAAGGTCGTGGTCAGCTTACGCAGGCTCTGCGAGACGCCGTGCTCGGCGCCGACGCCCAGATGTGCGCCAACGCTTGCGACGCGGTTCTTTGGTTTCGCGAATATGATTTGATGCAGAGCCTGATTACCGCTGCTGAAGACGAGGCCAACGAGAACTCCACGCTGGCCGCGAAAACACTCCTCTCGCTGGCCGACCTGCTTTACGAACAGCTTTCCAGCCCTCGCGATTACAACGACCGCCGCGACCCGCAGTTGGTGCGCGCGCATGTCGTCTCGTCGCTGGAGAACTCGATCCGGCGGTTCAACAGGCACGGTCGCAGCGAGATCATGATCGCGTTCCTCACACTGGCCGAACGCGACAACGCCGTGCTGAAGCAAATCTTGATCGATCCGCTGCACCCGGTCTATCTGGCCGTTGTCGACGGACTCCTGCATCAGGAGCGAAGCGGCGTGATGCGGATGCTATTGAGCTTCCTTGACGATCCCCACGCACCCTCGACGGCGATGGGCGTGCTGGCCCGGCGGTCCGACCAGAAATTCGTGCAGCACGTGCTGCGCAAGATCGGCTACGAGCCGTCGGCGGTTGCCAGAGCCAATCTCAAGCGAGTCGAAAACATTCCCTGGCTACGCGGCCGTTTCGAAGTGCTTGATGCGCTCGATGATGCCTGCCAGCACAGCGCAGTGAAAATGCTGATGGCCTCGAACGTGAAACGCACCGACGCCTTCAAGGTCATTGAGCACCTGTTAACAAAAGGCAAACCGGGCGGTCGGCGCATGGCTTCGGAGGCGATCGCTCATTTCCACGGAGCTTTAGCCAACACCTTGGTGCTTAAGGCCCTGGAAGACGAGGACCCGTGCGTGCAGGCCGCTGTTGTCTCGCAATTGCGGGCGCGTGGCATCCCCGAGGCGCTCACGCGGTTGATTGCGCTCGTGGACAGTCCCCACCAGATCGTTCGCGAAGCGGCCGCTGGGAGCCTCAGCGAGTTCGATTACGATCGCTACCTGTCCGCGTTCGAACTGCTCGCTGAGGATGTGCGCAAAAGCACGGGCCTGCTGGTCAAGAAGGTCAACTCGCATGCCATTCCCTCCTTGCGCGAGGAAATGAAGAACCATTCGCGAACCAGGCGGCTCCGGGCGATCGCCGTGGCTTGCGCCATGGACGCAGTGGCCCAGCTCGAGGTCCCGATCTTGGCGCTCTTGGTCGACGAGGACCACCTGGTCCGCGCCGAGGCCGCCAAAGCCCTGGCGGTATGCGATACGCCGGCCGTCCGCCAGGCACTACGCGAGGCGATGCGCGATCGGGCCCTCATAGTGCAAGAGACCGCCGAGCGAAGTTTGCAGGAACTTGCTCAACGTGCCACCAGGTCGCACACACCTCTAACCGCGGCCGACGCGAGAACGGCTGAGGCCCTCCCATGAATAACTTCCCCTTTCCGGTGCTGCTGTTGGCTGAGCGCTCGTCGGAGATCTTCCGCGACATGGGCAGCGGCTTCCGCGAGAAGCGCGAGTCGTTCGATCCAACGGATTTGTTGTGGTGGGCATTTGTCGCAGTGTTGGTCCTTGTGGCGTTTGGCGCGCTGGCCCGCGTTCTAGCCAATCAGGACAAACGGCGGCTTTTCAACAGCCCGCGCGCACTGTTTAACGCCCTCTGCAAAGCTCACACATTGGATCGGGCGAGCAAAACCCTGCTCAAGCAGTTGGCCCGCTCTCAACAGCTTGCGGTCCCGGCGCGGCTGTTCTTGGAACCGGACCGATTCCAGACTGGAATGCTGAGCTCCGAGTTGCGTCCCCGGCAAGAGGCCGTGGCGGCACTTCGCCAGCGGCTGTTTGCCGTGGCGGAGCAGCCGGCCAGTTAGTACGTCGTCTTTTTCGACTTCGGGCGGATGGGCGAGTAGTCGATGGTTTTGCCAAGGCTCCGGCGCGGCACGTCGGGCAGAGTGGCTTTGAAGTCGGAGGAAGACCCGCCTGCATCGAGCGACACCGTCTTTTGCTGCGCCGTGTAACCGATGTGGTCCAGGAACTTGGAAACCGGCATCACTCGCACGCCAAGCTTCTCGGCCTGCTCGATGGTCCAGCCGTAGTTTTTGATCATGTCTGGCTTTACGTTCTTATCGGTGGGGCGGTCCCCCATCACGAGATACTTGGTGGCCACAGTCAGCTCACCCACTCGCTTACCGTCATCGGTAACTTCCGAGTCGATAACCCCACGATTGAGCGTAATCAGTTGTTTGATCAGATCGCGGTCGCTGAGGAGATCGCCGTTGATATCCATGAATCCGGCCAGCGCAAAGCGCTCAATCCGCCCGGCCTGCCAGACGGTGCTGAAGAGCAGGTCTCCCGGCATGATGGGATTGGTCGGATCGTCGGAAATGATGCGCGCCTCGGCCGTGTGGCCATTCGTGACGCGAATCACCTCGATGGTGCCTTTGGTAGCCGCGGTCGCGGGATTCGGCTCATCCCGATCGATCACTTTGAAGGAAACCTGTTGACGCAAGCCGTCGGAGCTTCCCTTGTCGACCCACACCAGTTGCTCCCCTTGATTGACCCACTGCACGCGGCCATCGGCGACCTCAAAGTCGGTGACTTCCTTCAGGAGCTGTTC
>SXGT01636848.1_pt1 | contig 11479 bp, 8 predicted proteins | sample 3176221 | NCBI WGS metagenome assembly SXGT01 (sample SAMN11356862, study PRJNA531348) | freshwater metagenome | isolation source: freshwater sample F1-120 | place: China: Fuxian Lake, Yuxi | collected 2017-12-25
CCACGTCTTACTTCGCAACACGGAAGAAAGGCGTGGATGCCCGGCAGCAAGCTTGCACTCGGGCCGGCCGAAGGCCGGACCCGGGTGGCCGGGCATGACGGTGTAACGTAGGGTGAACTTTGCACGCTGCGTTCAGACCCCATTCAGAACGCGAGGCGCGTTATGGTGCGACGGTCCCGGTCGAGACCGGCCAAGTGGAGCCAACGGGAGGACATCATGTCCCGCACATTCCTGATCCTGCCTTTAGTCGCCGCATTGCTCGCCACCTCTGCGATGTTGGCTCCGGCCATGGCGCAGAAGACGACGCCGAAGACCGACGCCACCACTGTCCAGAGCTCCAAATCGAACGGCGACGCCGTTACCAGAGTCGATGCGAAAGCGCGGACCTTCACCACCACCACCAGGGAAGGCAAACAGCGCACCTACATCGTTGCGAAGGGCAAGCCGCTTCCCAAGGTTGGGAAACGTTATGACATCACCTATATCGAGAGCCCCGGCGGCGGCCCGCTGCAAGCGATCACCGTAAATGGCTCGAAAAGCAACCAGAATGAATAACTCAGGTCGCCGTCCGCCGCACGGATGATGCCGGGAATGCGGCCGCCGTCGTTCCGGTGCGAAAGGTAATCGCCGAGGCCGCCGCAGTTGGCGGCCTCCTCGATGTTGCGCAGCCGTCGGAGTTTTTGTGCAGGAGGCGGTTTGTGTGCAAAACCCCCAAGGGGAGGGCGATCGAGTTCGTGCCGCCGTTCGAAACCTACGGCTTCAGCAGAATCTTCCCGATCACCTGCCGCGCCTCGATGATCTCGTGCGCGCGGCGCGCGTCCTTCAGCGGCAGCCGTGCGTGAATCAGCGGGCGGATTTTTCCTGCGGCGAGCTTCGCGATCAGATTGTTCATCGATTGCGCACGCACCTCGGGCTTGCTGTCGAGCGTGTGCATGGTGAAGACGCGCAAGCCCCCGCTGTGGAGATAGCCGGGGCCGTGCTCCAGCGCGGCCATCAGGTCGGACGCGATCGGCCCCTCCAGCCGGCCATACGTGACCACGAGACCGAACGGCGCCAGCAGTTGAAAGCTGCGGACGAAGGTCTTGCCGCCGCTGCCGTCGATCACGAGGTCGACGCCGTTGCCGCCGGTGATGTCCTTGACGCGCGCGCCGGCGTCCTCCGCGCTGGTGTCGATGACATGGTCGGTGCCGTAGTCGCGCAACGCGCGCGCCCGCTCGGCGTTGCTGACCACGCCGATGGCGGTCATGCCGGCGAGCTGCGCGAGCTGCACCGCGGCGCTTGCGAGCCCGCCCGACGCGGTATGGACCAGCGCGGTCTTGCCGGGTCTGCCGTGCGTCGCGGTGTGAATGAGGTGCCACGCCACCTGGTAGTTCGACAGGCAGGCCGCGGCCTCCAGGTTGGTCTCCGGCGCGAGGCGGAACGGCGCGCGCTCCGGCACCGCGATGTATTCGGCGTAGCAGCCGGCGCGCTGCGACAGCTCGCGGGCGGTGACGTAGACCTTGTCGCCGGCCTTGAACTTGGTGACGCCCTCGCCAAGCCCGGCCACCGTCCCGGCCATCTCGATGCCGGGGATTACGGGCAGCTTCGGCATCCACTTGTAGGTGCCGTTGCGCACATGCAGCTCCGGCCGGCTCACGCCGATGGTGTCGGCCTTGACCAGAACCTCGCCGGGCTTCGGCTGCGGGGTGGGGACATCGACGTACTCCAGAACGGACGGATCGCCGGTGCGCGTGAGCAGGATCGCTTTCATGGAATGCAGCCTCGTGTGATCGCTATTCGGCCGCGACCGGCATGCTTTCGCGCAGCGCCGGCATCACGTCGCGGCTGAACAGGTCGAGCGAGCGCAGCGATTCGGCGAGCGAGAGGTCGCCGAACGCGAAGCGGCAGACCATGTAGTTCGCGCCGGACTCCGCGAGCTGGGCCTTCAGAATGTCGCGCACCTTGCCGGGCGTGCCGACGACGGCGCGGCCGTCCGCGATCTGGTCGTCGATCTCCGGCGGATAGACCACGTTGGTCGGCATCTGGTTGTGCTTGCGCCAGAGCATGTGGAAGCTCGCGTGCCACATGCGGTAGGCGCGCCGCGCGATGTCGAGCGCCTCGGCTTCGTTGTCGGCCAGCACCATGTAGCGGGTCATGCCGAACTTCGGACTGCCCTTGCCTTGGTATGTGGTGCGGTAGCGCGCGATCTTGGCCTTGATCGCGGCCGGCGTGGAGTTGCTGATGATGTTCATTCCGGCCTGCGCCGCGCGCCCGGCGCTGTCCGGATTGACCACGCCGTACCACAGCGGCGGGTGCGGCTTCTGGAACGCCTCGAGCTCGAACGGCACGTCCTTGAAGCGGAAGAACTCACCCTCGAAGGTCACGGTGCCCTTGGTCAGTGCTTGCATGATAATCGCGAAGGCTTCGCCGAACAGCTTGTCGGCGTTCTTGAAGTCGATGCCGTAGTAGCCGACCTCGATCGGCGAGATGCCTTTGCCGACGCCGACGTCGAGCCGCCCGCGGCTCATCTGGTCGAGCATGCAGATTTCTTCGGCGAGCCGCAGCGGATGGTAGAGCGCGAGCGTGTAGACCAGCGGGCCGAAGCGCAGCCGCCGCGTGCGTTGCGCGATCGCCGAGAGGAACACGCTCGGAGAGGCCGCCATGCCGAGCGGGGTGAAATGGTGCTCGGCGCAGTGATAGCCGTAGACGCCAGCCTGGTCGTAGGCCTCGATCAGCTTGAGGCGGTCCTCGTAGAAATCTGGCAGCGGGCGCTGGTTGCGGTCGACGTGATCGAAGATTCCGAATTCCAAGGTCATCCGTTCGCACTCCCCACGCCCGTTTTTTGTACGGGCGGATTGTATCCAGCCGTTTCCAGGATGTATCGCGCATTCAGCCGCAGGTCGGCGCGCGGCGCCTCAGTTCTTCTCGCGGAGAATATCCCGCGCCAGCACCATGCGCATCACTTCTACCGGGCCCTCGGTGATCATGAAGCTTCGCGCATCGCGCCACATCTTGGAGATCGGCATCTCGGTCGCGAGCCCCATGCCGCCGTGGATCTGCATGCAGCGGTCGGCGACGCGGAAGCCCAGTTCGGTGCCTGCGATTTTCGCCATGTAGCTCTCGTGCCGCGCAGCGACCCCGGCGTCGGTGCGGGCGGCGAGCTGGTACACCATGAGCTGCACCATGTGGTGTTCGGTGTAGCTGTCCGCGATCATGAACTGCACCGCTTGGCGCTCGGCCAAGGGCTGACCGAAGGTCACGCGCTGCTTGGCGTAGGACACCATCAGGTCGAGGCAGCGCTTCGCCACGCCCAGCCCCCGGCACGCCTGATAAAGCCTTCCCGCCGTGATCCAGGACTGCGCCGCGCGCATGCCGTCGCCTTCCTTGCCGATCAGGTTCCCGGCCGGCACCTTCACGTCGTCGAGCGCGATCTCGCAGGGCTCGTCGCCCATCATCGTGGGCGTCTTGCGCACCACCTTGACGCCAGGGGTGTCGGCATCGACCAGGAACATGGAAAGCCCGCCGCGGCTGCCCCTCTGTCGGTCGGTCGCGGCGACAAGCTGGAAAAAGTCGGCGGTGTGGGCGTTGGTGATCCAGCGCTTGTATCCGTTGATCAGATAGTGGTCGCCTTTGTTCACGGCAGTGCTGCGCATGGCACCCGGATCAGAGCCGGCGTCGGGCTCGGATTGCGCGAAGGCCGTGGTCTTCTCGCCGCGCAGCACCGGCAGCAGATACTTCTCCTTTTGCTCCGGCGTCAGCGTGAACAGGATCGGCCGGAGATCCGGGCCGAACACCAGCGGCCCGCGCGGCGGCATCGCGACGGTGCGCGCGATCTCCTCCCACACCACCACCAGCCCGAGCAGGTTCAGGCCCTGACCGCCGTACTCCTGCGGCACGTCGAGATGCCAAAGACCGAGCTTCCGCGCTTTCTCCTCGACCGCGGCGCGGACGTCCGGCTTCATCGCCGCGCCGTCCATCGAGGTCATCTCGATCGGGATCAGCTCCCGGTCGACGAAGGTCCGCACCGTTTCCTTCAGGAGCCGCAGTTCTTCAGGCAGTTCGAAGTCCATCACCCGCTCCGTCCACACTTCAATCCAACCATGTCACGGCCGGGCTTGTCCCGGCCACCCACGCCTTTAGTGTCAGACCGCAAGGAAGGCATGGCCCGGGCAGGCTCCGGGCATGACGGGGCATGGACCAGACCTTCTCCACCATCGGCAAGCCGCTGAAGCGGCTGGAGGACGGCCCGCTGCTGCAAGGCCGCGGGCGGTTCGTCGACGACCTGCAATTCCCGGGCACGCTGCACGCAGCCTTCGTGCGCAGCCCGCATGCCCATGCGCTGATCCGCGGCATCGACGCGCAGGCGGCGCGCGCGATGGCCGGCGTGCAGGCGGTGTTCACGCTGACCGACCTCGCGCCGATGCTCACGAGCGAGCGCCTGCCGCTGCAGTTCGGCGCGGCGAAGCTTCCGCCCAACATCACGCCGTGGGTGCTCGCCAAGGACGAGGTGGTGTTCGTTGGCGAGGCTGTGGCGGTGGTGATCGCGGAGAGCCGCTATCGCGCCGAGGACGCGGTCGCCGCGGTTGCGGTCGACTACGAGCCGCTGCCGGCCGTCTCCGATTGCCGCGCGGCGCTCGCGCCCGGCGCCCCGGTGGCGCATCGCGGCCGCGCCAGCAACCTCATGCTGGAGATCAACCAGTCCTACGGCGACGTGGCGGGTGCGTTCGCGCGCGCGCCGCACCGGCTGAGCCTTAGCCTCAAGCAGCATCGCGGCGGCGCGCATTCGATCGAAGGCCGTGGCGCGCTTGCGGTGTACGACGTGAACGAGGACCGGCTGACGCTGTGGTCCTCGACCCAGCTCGCACACGAGGTGCGCGCGTTCCTGATGGGCCTGCTGCGCCGCGACGAGAACCCGTTGCGCGTGGTGGCGCCCGATGTCGGCGGGGGGTTCGGCACGAAGTTCGTGATGTATCCCGAGGAGGTGGTGCTCGCCGCGTCTGCGCTGAAGCTGCGGCGGCCGGTGAAATGGATCGAGGACCGGCGCGAGCATTTCCTCTGCGCCATCCAGGAGCGCGACCAGTACTGGGACCTGGAGGTGGCGTTCATGACCGACGGGCAGGTTCTCGGCGTGCGCGGCCGCATGATCCACGACGAGGGCGCCTACACGCCGCAGGGCATCAACCTGCCGTACAACGCCTCGACCGCGCTGCCGGGCCCCTACATGCTGCCGGCCTACGAGATCGCGGTTTCGGTGGTCGACACCAACAAGGTCGCCACCATGCCGGTGCGCGGCGCGGGCTACCCCGAGGGCGCGTTCGCGATGGAGCGCGTGCTCGATGCGATCGCCGAGAAGCTCAAGCTTGACCGCGCCGAGGTGCGCCGCCGCAATCTCGTGCCGGCCGACAAGATTCCTTATCTCACGCCGCTGAAGGCGCGTTCGGGGTCATCCATCACGCTCGACAGCGGCGACTTCCCGCGCTGCCAGCAGATGGCGATGGACGCGGTCGGCTATGCCGGCTTTCCGGCACGGCAGGAGCAGGCGCGCCGCAACGGGCGCTATCTCGGCATCGGCCTCGGCAACGGCGTGAAAGGCACCGGCCGCGGCCCATTCGAGTCCGGCATCGTGCGAATCGGGCGCTCGGGCCGCATCTCGGTCTACACCGGCGCCATGCCGATGGGGCAGGGCATCAAGACCGCGCTCGCGCAGATCTGCGCCGAGCAGTTCAGCGTGCCGATCGAGGACGTTACCGTGGTGGCGGGCGACACCGCGGTTATCCCGTACGGCCAGGGCGGCTTCGCCAGCCGCCAGACGATCACAGCGGGATCTGCGGTGCATCTCGCCGCGGTCGCGGTGCGCGAGAAGGCGCTGCAGGTCGCGGCGCATCTCCTGGAAGCGAGCGCGCAGGATCTCGAGATGAAGGACGGCCAGATCACGGTTGCCGGCACCGACCGCCGCATCGCGCTGCGCACGGTCGCCGAGACGGTGTCGGGCGTCCCCGGCTACGCCATGCCCGGCGGCTTCCAGCCCGGGCTCGAAAGTTTGGAAAGCTTCATGCCGGGCGCGTTGACCTACGGCATCGGCTGCCATGCTGTGGAGGTCGAGGTCGATATCGACACCTGCGGGGTGCGCATCCTGCGTTACGTCGTGGTCAACGACAGCGGGCGTGTGATCAATCCCATGATCGTCGAAGGCCAGATCGTCGGTGGCGTGGCGCACGCGATCGGCAACTCCCTGCTGGAGTGGATGCGCTACGACGAGCAGGCGCAGCCGCTGACCACCAATTTCGCCGATTACCTGCTGCCCGGCTCGACCGACGTGCCGAACATCGAGGTGACGATGGCCGAATACCCGTCGCCGACCACTCCGCTCGGCGTGACGGGCGAGGGCGAATCCGGCTGCGTGCCGGCCGCCGGCGCGATCGTGTCCGCGATCGAGAACGCGCTGGTCCCGTTCGGCGTGCGGATCGCGGAATATCCGGTGACGCCGGAGCTGCTGTTCAGGCTGCTGGCCGAAAAGCGCTGACCATCCAATGCGCACGACCAACACGTTCATCGGCAGTCCGGTCGAGCGGTTCGAAGACCTCCGTTTTCTGCGCGGCCGCGGGCAATTCGTGGACGACGTGCCGCTCGACGGCGTCCTGCACGCCGCGATCCTGCGAAGCTCGGTGGCTCACGGGCGCATCCGCGCAATCGACACCAGCGCGGCCCGCGTCAGGCCGGGCGTGCATGCTGTGATCGCTGCGACGGAGATCGGCGACGTACCCATCATTCCCATGCGTCAGGAATTCCTGCCGCGGTTTGCGCCTTATCAGCAGCCGGTGATTGCGCACGGCAAGGTGCGCTACGTCGGCGAGCCGATCGCGGTGGTGATCGCCGATAGTGCCGCCCTCGCCGAGGATGCTTTCGAATCGATTGTGCTGGACATAGAGCCGCTGGCGCCGGTTCCGGATCGCGCGACCTCGCGCGGCGGCGCAAGCCTACTGTTCGAAGAGCCGGGCACCAACCTCGCCGGCACCCTGACGGCGGTGCGAGGCGATGCCGAGACGGCCTTCAAGGACGCGCCCTACGTCCGGCGCGAGCGCTTCGAGGTGCAGCGCTTCTCGGCGGTCCCAATGGAGCCGCGCGGGCTGCTCGCTCAATGGGACGGTGCCAAAGGCCATTTGACGATCTGGGGCGCCGCCAAGGTCGCATTCCACAACCGGTCGCTGCTGGCCGGCATGATGGCGCTCGCGGAAGACGCGATCACGATGGTGGAGTCCGACGTGGGCGGCGGCTTCGGCGCTCGCGGAGAGTTTTACCCCGAAGATTTTCTGATTCCGTTTGCGGCGCGTCGCGTCGGCCGACCGGTGAAATGGATCGAGGACCGCCGCGAAAATCTGCTGGCCACCAACCATGCCCGCGACGGCGAGTGCGAGCTGGAGATCGCCTGCGAACGCGATGGCACGATCCGCGGTCTGCGCGGCAGGGCCGCGGCCGACCTGGGCGCCTACATCCGCACCAACGGCGTGACGGCGGCGCGCAACACCGCACAAGTGCTGTCGGGGCCGTATCGGATTCCCCACATCCATTTCGACATCGACGTATTGATGACCAACAAGACGCCATCGGGCACCTATCGCGGGCCGGGGCGCTTCGAGGCGGACTTCTACCGCGAGCGGCTGCTGGATCTGGCGGCCAAGGACCTCGGCATCGACCGAGTTGCGTTTCGGCGGCGCAACTTGATCGCGGAGGCCGAGATGCCGTGGGCGCTCGCAACCATCGAGCCGCTCAACATGAAGTCGCAGACCGACAACGGCGACTACCAGGTCACGCTGGACCGATGCCTGGCGGAATTCGGGTGGGACGAAAAGGTAGCGCAGCAGGGCCGGCTGATCGAGGGCCGGTACCATGGCGTTGCAGTGAGCTGTTACCTCGAAGGCGGCGCGTCCGGCCCGCGCGAGAATGTGCGGCTGGTGCTAGAGTCCGACGGCACCGTGTCGGTTTACGTTGGGTCGTCCGCGGTCGGACAGGGAATCGAGACGATCTTCGCGCAGATCACCGCCGACGCGCTGGGCATCCCGATCGGCCGCATCCGCGGCGTGTTTCACGGCTCGACGTTTCACGTCAGCCGCGGTTATGGCTCTTACGCGTCGCGCTCGACGGTCATGGGCGGCTCGGCGATTCTCGACGCCGCGGCGAAGCTCAAAGAGGCGATCTGCGCCGCGGCCGCGGCTCATTTCGGCTGCCGCCCGGACGAAGTTTCGCTCGACGGCGAGACCGTAACGGGGCCGCAGCGCCGTTCAGTCGCGCTCGCCGCGCTCGCGGGCCGCGGGATTTCCGCCGAAGGCACGTTTGCCAGCGACAAGCGAACCTACAGCTACGGCGCCCACGCCGCGCATGTCGCGGTCGACCCCGGCACCGGCCATGTTGCGGTGATCGACTACATCGCGGTCGAGGACGTGGGACGCATCGTCAATCCGCTGACGCTGCACGGCCAGACCATCGGCGCCGTGGTTCAGGGCCTGGGTGGCGCGCTGCTGGAACAATATCTCTACGACGAGAATGCGCAGCTTCTGAACGGCTCGCTCGCCGAGTACCTGTTGCCGACCGCGGGCGACTTTCCGGTCATCCGCGCTTTGGCATTGGAGGACAAGCCGACCTCGCACAATCCGCTCGGCGCCAAGGGCGCGGGTGAGGGCGGCATCATCCCGGTCGGCGGGGTGATCGCGAATGCGGTGGCCAATGCCTTGTCCTCGCTGGGTGTCGAGCCGCGCGTGCTGCCGCTGTCGCCTTCTAGGGTCTGGGAGCTGATCCAGGAGGCGCACACCAGCGCCGCCGGAAAACCCGCATGAGTTGGCTCGCGTTCGCGCTCTCCGGCCCCATTCTGTGGGCGATCTCCACGCACTTGGACAAGTATCTGGTCGAGTGCTACTTCAAGCAGACCGACATCGCGGTGCTGCTGGTGTTCACCGCGCTGCTTGGGCTGGTGCTGATGCCCGTGATCGCGTTCTTCGATCCGGGTGTGATGACCCGCGATCCACTGAGCATCGCGTTGATGTCTCTCTCCGGCGTGCTCTACATGGGCGCGATCTTCTTCTATCTCCAGGCGCTGCAGAATCATGAGGCCTCGGTGGTGGCGCCGTTCTTCCAGGCCTCGCCGTTGTTCGGCTATGGCCTCGCGTATCTAGTGCTGGGCGAGACGCTGACGTTGACGCAGATGATCGGCGGCGCGCTGATCGTCGGCGGCGTGCTGTTCGTGTCGATCGGCTTCGGCCCGCGCCGCGAGCGTTTCCGCTGGAGCCTTGCCGCCCCGATGCTGGCCTGCGGCTTCGTGCTCTCGCTCTCGACGCTGATCTTCAAGGTGTTCGCGGTGCGCCAGGAGTTCTGGGCCACGACCTTCTGGATGTTTGCGGGCGAAGCGCTGGTCGGCATCGGTTTCCTGTGTATCGTGCGCTACCGGACGCAGTTCGTGCATTTGTTCCGCACCAACGCCGCGGCGCTGACCGCGGTCGGCTTTTCGAACGAGCTGATTAATCTCGGCGGCGGACTGGCCAACCGTTACGCGCTGCTGTTTGCGCCGATGTCGGTGGTGCAGGCGCTCGGCTCCACCACCACGCTGTTCGTGTTCGCGATCGGCGTGATCCTGACGATCCTGTTCCCCAAGCTCAGCACAGAGGACCTTTCCGGGCGCGAGCTTGTCACCAAGGGCATCGCTGCTGTCCTGGTCGCAATCGGCGTCGCGCTGGTGAGCCGCTAGATCTTCGTCAGGTCATAGGTCGAGCGCACGAACATCTCGTCGAGCGGAACCTGCCGCACCGACAGGCCCTGCTCGAACGAATAGCGTGCGAGCGTTTCCAGCCCATGCTTGTTCGCCTCCGCGCCGTAGCTCCAGTAGTCCTCGCCCATCAGCTTCTGCAGCCGCTCGTGCTCGTACACGCTCCACGGCTGCGACACTGCCAGGTGCCCGATCTGGCCGAGCTCGTGCATGCACAGCGCCTTGGCCTTCAGGAACGCTTTGTACACGCTGACCGCGAGCCAGGGGTGCTTCTCCGCCAGCGACTTGCGGATGCCGATCGCGTGCATGATCGGAAACAGCTTGGTCTTGCGGTAGTACGCCTCCTCGGCCGCGGGATAATCCGGAAACAGCCGCGCCACGTTCGGCGCGCCGCGCAGGAAGCATGACGGCGCGCGCGCCGAGATCAGGCCGTCGATCTCGCCCTTCGCCAGCATGTCGGACAGCGTGCGGTCGTGCGGCACCGATTGCAGGTCGATCTCGGGTGGCAGCTTGATGGTGGCGCGCTCCTCGCGGCCTGCGTCTTCGAGGCCGCCGCGCCGCCACTTGATGTCGCGCGGGTGGACGCCGTGCTCCTCCTCCAGCGTGCCCCTGATCCAGACGTTGGCGGTCATCTGGTATTCCGGCAGGCCGATGGTTTTGCCCTTCAGGTCCTCGGGCCGTTTGATGCCGCGGTCGGTGCGGATGTAGATGCCGCTGTGCCGGAACAGCCGCGACACGAACGCCGGCACCGCGACGTAATGCGCATCGCCGCGCGCGGTCGTCATCAGGTAGCTCGACATCGATACTTCGGTGACGTCGAACTCCTGGTACTTGAAGGCACGGTGAAACGACTCTTCCGGCTCGTTCGGCACCGCGTAGACGTCGCAGCCCTCGATCTGCACGCGCCCGTCGAACAGCGCTGCGGTGCGGTCGTAGTTGCAGACGGACAGGCTCAAGGGCAGGGGCATTCGCGGTCTCCGGCAGGATGCGGCGGCATGCCGCCGGCTCATACTATCCGCGTGAACGGCGCGTTGACGAGGCTCAAGGGCGCGGCGATAGTAATTCGCCAGCTATCAAGGCCGCACAGCTCGAAGGTCGCCGCGTCCCATGAAAATGCCGCCCTTCGAATACGCCTGTCCGGCGACCTTGAGCGAAGCGGTGGCGCTGCTGGCCTCGCGCGACGGCGAGGCCAAGGCGATCGCCGGCGGCCAGAGCCTGGTGCCGATGCTGGCGTTCCGCATGGCGCAGCCCTCGCTGCTGGTCGATCTGCGCAAGCTCACCGACTTGAAGGGTATCCGGATATCCGGGGACGGCGTCCGGCTTGGTGCGCTGGTGCGCTGGCGCGACATCCAGGACGACCTGCGGCTCATGAGCGCGCATCCGCTCTTGAAAGCCGCGATTGCGCACGTGGCGCACTACCAGATCCGCAATCGCGGCACGGTCGGCGGTAGCATCGCGCATGCCGATCCGGCGGCCGAGATGCCCGGCATTGCGGTGACCTGCGACGCCGAGATCGCGGTCGCCGGCAAGTCCGGCGCGCGCAACATCAAGGCCGTGGATTTCTTTCTCGGCGCGCTGACGACCGCGCTCAAGTCCGACGAGATCATCACCGAGATCAGATTGCCGGCATGGCCGGCGGGACGCCGCTTCGGCTTCCAGGAATTCGCGCGCCGTCGCGGCGACTTCGCCATGGCGGGGGCCGCGGTGGTCTACGATCCGGATGCGAGCGGCAAGGCAACGAACGCC
>SXGT01615834.1_pt1 | contig 11478 bp, 10 predicted proteins | sample 3176221 | NCBI WGS metagenome assembly SXGT01 (sample SAMN11356862, study PRJNA531348) | freshwater metagenome | isolation source: freshwater sample F1-120 | place: China: Fuxian Lake, Yuxi | collected 2017-12-25
GAGGACGGGCAGGGCTTCATCTGGGCGTCGACTCCCAGGGGCTCGGTGCGCTTCGATCCGAAGACCCAGACCTATACGGCGTTCACCTCGGTGACGCAGCCGGGGCCGTCATACGGCATGACGGCCGATCGCCACGGCAACGGCTGGTGGACGCAGATGGGGCAGGACATCGTCGGCTTCGTGGATACCAGGACGGGCGACGTCAAACAGTTCAAGCTCCCGCCGGCCACCAACCGGATTCTCAAGGACGGCGATCTCTCACCGGCCGATCTCAAGTACTACCCCGGCCAGGGCGTGGGGCGGCAGCAGCCGCGCCGGCCGGCCGACGATCCGAACTCGGACGACATCTGGGTACCGACCTACGCGTCCCAGAGTCTGCTCCGCATCAACAGCCAGACGCTGCAGACGACGTTCTACCGATCGCCGCGGTACGGGGTCAATCCGTACATGGCGGGAGTGGACAGCCGCGGCCACGTCTGGATGAATCTGCAGAACAGCGACGGTGTCGCACGGTTCGACCCCCGAACGGAGCAGTGGACGTTCTACGCATGGCCGTCGCGGGGGACCAGCCCGAGAGGACTGCGTGTCATCGATGCCGATGGCACGCTGCAGCTTGGCGTCGTCTACTGGAACGGCAGCCGCGCGGCGCGGATGGTCGTGCGGACGCAGGCCGAGGTTGACGCGCTGCGTCAGCAGGCAGCCAGATAAACGACCCCATCAGGAAGAGACGGCAAGGAGAAGGAGTCATGGTTTTCCATTACGACAGGCGAAGCATCGTCAGGACCCTGGTCGCGCTGTGCGCCACGTTGCTGGTCAGCATCCCGGCTGCCGCGCAGATCTCGACGGCCACGATCCTCGGCGTCGTCCGGGACGCCTCGGGCGGCGTGCTGCCCGGCGTCACGGTCACGGCCAGAAATCTCGACACGGGTCAGACCCGCGACACGGTCTCGGATGCGGAGGGCTCGTACCGCCTTCCCGCGGTGCAGGTGGGCCGGTACGAGGTGCGGGCCGAGCTGCAGGGATTCAAGACCGGCGTCCGGGCCGGCCTCACGCTGAGCGTCACCCAGGAGGCCGTCATCGATTTCGCCCTCGAAGTGGGGGCCATCGAGGAGTCGGTCATCGTGACGGGCGAGGCCCCGCTCATCAGCACGACCAGCGCGTCGCTCGGCGCGCTCGTTGACGCGAAGCAGCTCCAGGAGCTGCCGCTGAACGGCCGCAACTACATCGACTTGAGCCTCCTGCAGGCGGGGGTCTCGCAGAATAAGGGCGCCTCCGGCGGCATGACGGGCGTCTGGTTCACCGCGAACGGCGCGCCGATGCGCTCGAACAATTTCACGATCGACGGCGCGCCGATGAACTCGCTCATCGGTGGCGCGGCGATGTCGGCCGCGGGGACGACGCTCGGCCTCGACGGCATCCGCGAGTATCGCGTGGTCACCAACTCGTTCAGCGCCGAGTACGGGCAGTCGATGGGGAGCCAGGTGGTCCTCGTCAGCAAGAGCGGGTCGAACGACTGGCACGGCGGTGCGTTCGAGTACATCCGCGACGACGCGCTCGATTCCCGCAATTACTTCGATGTCGGCAAGAAGCCGGACTTCCGCCGCAACAACTTCGGCGCCTCGTTTGGCGGTCCGATCAGCCAGGACCGGACGTTCTTCTTCGGCGTCTATGAGGGCCTGCGGCAGCGGCTCGGGATGACCGCCCGGAACACGTTTCCACCGGCCGCGTGCCACACGGCGAACTTCGTCGTGGACGGCAGCTGCGTGCCCGGGCTCGCTGCGGGCCAGACGCTGACGGTCGCGCCGGTCGTCCGGCCGCTGCTGGCGCTCCTGCCCGAGCCGAACCTGCCGAACAACCAGCACACGTTCGACACCGGTAGCGATGCGCGCGTCGACTACGGCCAGTTCCGCGTCGATCACAATTTCACCGACGCCGACCAGTTCTTCGTGCGGTTCACGATGGACGACGGCGACGTCGACAATGCCAACAGCGGCATCATTCCGCAGAGCTCGGGGAGCGCGGTGCCCGGCAACCGGTTCAAGGGGAAGACGCGGAACATGTTTCTCACGCTGTCGGAAAACCACGTGGTCTCTTCGACGGTGCTCAACAGCGCCCGCGGCTCCTACAGCGCGGTCCGGCTGCAGAGCGGCATCCGCCACAACCGTGACCTGAGCGGTGCCGAGTACTCGATGATTCCCGGCTACCCGATTGGCGCGTTCAGCATTACCGGGTTCACCGGGTTCGGAGGGCCGAGCACCGTGGGTCCACCCGATCTGCGGCAGAACCACATGGTGTACTCGTTCGGCGACGATCTCACCATCAGCCGGGGGGCGCACGCGCTCAAGTTCGGCGCGCTGTTCAATCACATTCGGGACGAGATCACGCTGCCGTTCAACACGTCGGGGTCGGTGACGTTTGCCACGCTTCGCGACTTCGTGCAGGGCATTCCCCGGCAGTACACCGCCGAGACGCCCGGCTCCGACCCGAACCACGACTACCGGTACAACACGCTCGGCTTCTACGCCCAGGACGAATGGCGCTCGACGTCACGGCTGACGGTCACGGCCGGCCTGCGGTACGAGTTCATGACGACGCCGAGCGATGCGCTCGGCAACGATTACGGCTATCGCGACATCCTCCGCGACGCGGAGTCGCAGCGTGGCGCCCTCCGGAACTACACCCTGAAGAACCTGGCGCCGCGCGCGGGCTTTGCCTACGACCTGTTCGGCACCGGCAAGACCGTGCTGCGCGGCGCCGCCGGCGTGTTCCACGACGTCGGCAACATCGGACAGGTGTTCTTCCAGAACGCGTACGGGACGCCGCCGAACGCCAGCAGCAGCACCGTGACGAATCCGAACACCGTCATGACGCTGCCGCTGACGTTCCCGACGGGGACCGTCGGGGCGCGTGTGCTGACGAACCAGTACGACGCGCAGCAGCCCTACACGCTCCAGTACAACGTGACGGTCGGGCAGGAGCTTCCGGGCAATATCGGGCTGACCGTGGCGTACGTCGGCCTTCGCGGCTATCGCATCTGGAACACGGTCGAGGGCAATCCGGTGCAGCCGACGGCGACGGTCGACGGCAGGATGTTCTGGGGCCCCCAGGTCGTGGCGTGTGCGAACGTGGTGCCGTCCTGCAGGACCAATCAGAACCTCGGCTCGGTGTTCTACGTCGGGTCGTTCGGGCACATCTGGTACGACTCGCTGCAGGTCAACGTGAACAAGCGTCTCAGCGCCGGGCTGCAGGCGCAGGCGGCGTACACCTGGAGCAAGAACATCGATACGTATCAGGCGAACGGCGGCAACAACGACGGCGGTGGCACGCGGCTGAACCCGTTCAACGAGGAGTACGACAAAGGCCCCGCGTTCACGGACACGCCGCAGAGCCTTCGTCTGAGCGTGGTATACGAGTTCCCGCGCGTGGAGGCCCCCTCCCTCGTGTCCGGGATCGTCAATGGCTGGCGGATGGCGCACATCATGACGATGCAGGATGGCTACCCGTTCCACCCGACGGTCGCGACGCAGCGCTCCCGATCCGGCAATCTTGCGGCGAACGTCGATCGGGTCGATCTCGGGACGGCCACGGTTGCGCCAGGCCAGCGCGGCCCCGACGGGTCGATGAACAACACGAATGCGACGTTCGTCCCGTACGACCCGAGCACGGTCATCACCGGGAACCCGCGTCAGTGGTTCAACCCGTACATGTTCACGATGTCGCCGCTCGGCTTCCAGGGCAACGCGCCCCGTAATTTCCTGCGGGGCCCCGGCCTGTTTACCTGGGACATGTCGCTGTCGAAGAACTTCGTGCTGCCGGCCGATCGTGGCACGCTCGAGTTCAGGGCCGAGGTCTTCAACCTGCCCAACCATACGAACTTCGGCATGCCGAACTCGGGCGCGTTCGTGGGCACCCAGACGAATGCGAGCATCTACGACGTGGCCACCGGTGTGACTGCCTCGAACCCGCTGGGAACCGCCGGCCAGATCACCACCACGGCCACGACATCCCGGCAGGTGCAGCTGTCGCTCAGATGGAGCTTCTAGACGTGGAGTCCACGACGAACCACCGAGGCCTCTCCCCTCGGTGTCTCGGTGTCTCGGTGGTGTGTATGATCCTGGCGCTGGCGGGGCAGGTGCAGGCGCAGGCGCCGGCCTCAGCGGATGTCGCTGAGGGCCGGCGGCTCTTTCAGCAGAAGTGCGCGCTGTGTCACGTGCCGGCCGTGCGCGGCAAGGACCCGTACGGCCCGAAGCTGAGCAAGGCGCAGGTGTCGCGCAGTGAGGCCGCCGTACGAGAGATGGTCCGAACCGGCATCGGCCGCATGCCGGGCTTTCAGTACACCCTGCAGCCGCCCCAGATCGACGCGATCGTGGCGTTCCTCAGGACGCTCGATACGCCCCCCGAGCGTGTGCTGACGGCGCAGCCGAACCCGTAGAGGACGGCTTAGCGCTTGATGCCCTTGCCGACGTCCTCGACGACGCGCCCCACGCGCCTGCGTGCGCGCCCGAACCCTTCACGCAGGCGGCCTTTCGCCTCGTCCACCTCGCCCTGAGCTTTCATCCGTTCGTCATCGGTGAGGTCGCCGACCACCTGGCGGACCTTGCCGCGCACCTGCTCGCCTCGTCCCTTCAACTCGTCGCGGTTCCTCATGTGTTCCTCCATGTTCACGAGCTGAGAGAGCAGAATACGTGCCTCGTTTCCAGGGTGCCTGAAGTGCCTGAGGTACCTGAGGTGCCTGAGGTGTGGCAACACACGAGGTGCATAATGAAGGCGATGCCGGGCGTCAACGGGCTTCACCACATCACCGCCATCGCCGGTCCTGCGCAGGAGAATCTCGATTTCTACGCGGGCGTGCTCGGCATGCGCCTGGTGAAGCGCTCGGTGAATCAGGACGATCCAGGTACGTACCACCTGTTCTATGCCGACGCCGAAGGGCATCCCGGGGCGGACCTGACGTTCTTTCCCTGGGCCGAGCTGGCGCCGCCCCGGCTTGGTCATGGCCTGGCGGTCGAGGTCGCGCTCGAGGTGCCTGCCGGGTCGCTCGACTACTGGTCGGCGCGGCTCGACACGTACGGTGCACCGCTCGGGACGCCCGCTCGGCGATTTGGCGACCTGGTGCTTCCGCTGGTCGATCCCCACGGAATGAAGCTGGCGCTGGTCGAGAGCGCCGCGCGGCATTCCCGCGAGTTCACCCCCTGGAACGGCAGCGAGGTTCCCCCTGAGCGGCAGATCCGGGGGCTGCACGGCGCGCAGATCTGGGAGCAGGACGCGGCCGTCACTGCGGCGTTTCTGACATCCGTGCTCGGGTTCGAGCCCCTCGGCTCCGAAGACGGCTGGATGCGCTACGGCTTTGCCGGCGCCGCCGGCGTCGTCGATGTTCGCGAAGCGCCGGAGGCTCGGCGCGGGGCCTGGGGGGTCGGGGCGGTGCATCATCTCGCATGGCGCGTCGATGACGAAACGCACCAGATGGCCGTACGGGCGGCTGTCGAAGCAGCCGGCCAGCGGCCGACGCCGGTGATCGATCGCTTCTGGTTCAAGTCGGTCTACTTCAAGGAACCCGGCGGCGTGCTGTTCGAGCTGGCCACGGACGGACCCGGCTTCGCGGTGGACGAGGCGCCGGCACAGCTTGGCGAGCGGCTCGTGCTCCCGCCGTGGCTCGAGCCTCAGCGGGCGCGGATCGAGGCCGAACTGCCGCCGCTCACATTCCGCGCGCCCGCGTGACCAACACGGATCTCGGCTTCGAGCACGTGTTCGAGCCGCCATCGGCGGCGGATGCACCCGTTTTTCTGCTGCTGCATGGAACGGGCGGCACCGAGCGCGACCTGCTGCCGCTCGCGGCAGCGCTTCACCCAGGTGCGGGCGCGCTCAGTCCGCGGGGGAAGGTGCTCGAGCGCGGGATGCCGCGCTTCTTCCGGCGTCTCGCCGAGGGCGTTTTCGACCTCGACGACCTCCGGTTTCGTACCCACGAGCTCGCGACCTTCGTACGCCGGGCGGCGGTGGCCTACGCGTTCCACCCGGGACACCTGGTAGCCGTCGGCTTCTCCAACGGGGCGAACATCGCCGCCAGCCTGCTGCTGCTGGAGCCCGGGACGCTCGCCGGCGCGGTCTTGTTCCGAGCGATGGTGCCGCTCGTCCCGGATCCGATGCCGGTGCTGCCCTCGACGCCGGTCCTGATCTCGAACGGCCGGATGGACCCCCTCGTCGACCCTGCCGAAACCGGGCGGCTGGCGGCGCTCTTACGGACGTCCGGCGGAGACGTGACGCTGGCGTGGCAGGATGCAGGGCACCAACTGACCCCCGGCGATCTCACCCAGGCACGCGGGTGGATGGCCTCACTCGTCCTTCCCGTGTTAGAACCTGACAAATCACGACAGCCTTCGGACAACAGCTGACTCGAACGGCCAAACCAACAGGGTCGCCGAAGATCACTATGGTAAATGCCGTTAGACCACTCTATATTGTGGTCGCGCGAGCCATGACCGCAATACTCGCTAGACTGGTTGCTCTCACCGCGGAGGCCGAAGCGGCTCTCGGCGGACGCCGGGAAGTTCCGGTTACCCGCTGGCCGTTCCGGGTCGGCCGGGATCGGCGCCGGTCCGATACGGAGACGGCCGCCCCCGTCGAGCGGCGGACCGAGGACGACGCTACCGCTACAAACGACTTGTACCTCAAGGAAATCAACGGCGGGCACTCGCTGCACATTTCTGGCGCCCATTTCGAGATCGAGCTCGAGACCGCCGGGTTCGTTCTGGTGGATCGGCAGAGCGCGTGCGGGACGATCGTGGCGGGGCGCCGAATTGGCGGCCATCGGCGCGGCGGCCAGGTTCCGCTGCGGGACGGCGACGAGGTCATTGTCGGTACGAGCAAGTCGCCTTACGTGTTCCGATTCGCCGTGGACGACCACGACGGAATCGGGCACGCCTGACCTCGCCGAAGCGCGAAGGCGCGAGGGCGGGCCCCTCGTATAATCCTGTTCCATGCCCCGCCTCCGCGTCAGGCATGCCGCTTGGCTGCTCGCCGCAGCCGTCCCGGTCTGGCTGATCGCCGCCGCCAGGGGCGGCCCCCCCGATCCGCCCGATCCGGCGCGTCAGGCAGACCCCTCGCAGGGACCGTCCGGCCGGGTGTCCGTAGGGGCGGAACTGCCCAGGCCGGCGTGGGCGCCCGAAACGGTCGACGCGGCGGCGCAGTCGCTCCCTCGTCTTCACAGCCTGCTCGTGAGCCGCGGCGGGGAAGTCGTCTTCGAACGGTATTACAACGGCGCCCGCCGCGATCGTCCGGCCAATATCAAGTCGGCGTCGAAGAGCGTCATCTCCGCGCTCGTCGGGGTTGCCATCGATCGCGGCCTCATTCCCTCCCTCGACACGCCGATCATGCGGTACTTCCCCGAGCTCGCGCAGGATCCGGATCCGCGCAAGCGCGCCATCACGGTCGAGCATCTGCTCGCCATGCGGCCCGGTCTCGAAGGGACGAGCAATCGCAACTATGGCGCCTGGGTCACGAGCCGCAACTGGGTGCGGCACGCGCTGGCGCGGCCGATGTTCGCGGCGCCCGGCGAGGAGATGGAGTACAGCACCGGCAACACGCACCTGCTGTCGGCCATCCTCACCAGGGCGGCCGGCCGGAGCACGTGGGAGTTCGCCAACGACGTGCTGGCGCGTCCGCTGGGATTCTCACTGCCGCAGTGGCCCCGCGACCCCCAGGGCATCTACTTCGGCGGCAACGACATGCTCATGACGCCCAGGCAGATGCTGGCGTTCGGCGAGCTCTATCTGAATCGGGGGAAGGGCGCGACCGGTGCCGCATCTCCGCAGATCGTGCCCGAAGCGTGGGTCGAGCGGTCGTGTGACGGCCGGGCCCGCAACCGTCGTCCCGGTAATCCCGCCTTCGATTCGAGCCGCGGCTTCGATCCCATGCGCGATCGCCGCTACGGGTACGGCTGGTGGGTGCACGAGATCCGTGGCGAAGAGACCTGCTTCCCCTGGGGCTACGGCGGCCAGTACATCTTCGTCATGCCCGCGCTCGACCTCGTCATGGTGACCACGTCGTCGCCCGATGTCAGCGACGAGCGGCGGGGGCACCGCCGCATCGTCTTCGAGATCCTTGAGCAGATGATCGTGGCGCCCTTCGCGACGAATTAGCCACGACGTTCACGAAGACGACTAGCCACAAAGCGCACGACGATCACAAGGTACGAGCACAAAGAAGCAGGTGTTGATGCAGCGACGAAGGCTTGGCAGGACCGGGTTACAGGTATCGGCGCTGGGATTTGGAAGCGGGCCCATCGGCCTGCTGGCCATCGATCGGTCGCGCGCCGCGCGCGTGCTGAACCTGCTGCTCGACGCCGGCATCAACATCATTGATACCGCCGCTGCCTATAAGGGCTCGGAAGCGGTCATCGGTGAGGCGATCGGACACCGCCGCGACGAGTACGTGCTCGTGTCGAAGTGCGGTCGCCCTGACGACGACATCCAGGGCGAGCCATGGTCCGCCGACCTGATCGCGCGAACCATCGATCGGGCGCTGCGGCGCCTCCGCACGGATCATCTCGACGTCATGCTGCTGCATTCCTGCGAGCTCGAGACGCTGAAGGAGGGCACCGCGTTGGCAGCGCTGACCGGCGCGCAGCAGGCAGGGAAGGTTCGCTGGGTGGGTTATTCCGGTGATAACGAGGCCGCCTCCTGGGCCGTCGGCGAGTCAGCCATCGCCGTGCTCGAGACGTCGGTGAATCCCTTCGACCAGGCGAATATCGAAACCGCCCTGCCTGGCGCGCGGGCGCACGGCGTGGGCGTCATCGCGAAGCGACCCATCGGCAACTCGGCCTGGAAAGAGCTCCTGCCAGGCCTCTACCAGGACTACGCGCAGATCTACCGCGACAGGTTCCGGCAGATGAAGCTCATGCCGGCGTCGCTCGGTGTTTCGGGCGACGTAGAGAAGGCCTGGACGGAGCTGGCGCTCCGGTTCACGCTGAGCCAGCCTGACGTACACACGGCCATCGTCGGCACGACCGACCCGCAACATGCGGTCGAGAACGTCGCCTTTGCGGAAAAGGGGCCCCTCCAGCCCGAGGCTGCCGAGCGCGTGCGGACGGCGTTCCGGGAGGCCGAGCGCGCGAGCGGTGAACACTGGCCCGCGCAGAGATGAGTCAGCCACAAAGGGCATAAGACGATTCGCCACAAAGGGCACGAAGTTCACTATGGGTCCCGGTGCTTCTTCGTGCTCGCACCTTGTGACCTTCGTGCGCTTTGTGGCGAATCGTCTTTGTAACCTTCGTGGCTGCTACCGGGGCGATCGCACGCCGACGCCGTATTCATACACCAGGCGGGCGCCGAGCTCTCCTGTATAGAAGAGCAGCACGAGTCCGGCCAGTGCGACGAGCGCGAGCACGACGCGGTGCGGCGGCCCGAGCGATCGGATCTTGAAGAACAGGCCGACCCGCGCCGCGGAATAGACCGCAAAGAAGATCGTCGTCGCCAACGCCCAGTTCCAGTGCTGCTGCACGACCGCATGCGCCAGGCCAGGGGTCAGGACGGTGGCGGCCGCCTGCCGTCCGGTCGCATAGGTGACGAGTGCTGAGATGGTCGCCACCGGATACAGAACCGTGCAGACAACGTCCGGCCAGCGCTGCCGGGGGAGCCCGCAGGCGACGAAGTCCACCAGGATCGCCGCAATCAGCCAGGCAATCGGAAAGTGCACCAGCATCGGATGCACGTTGGGCGCCCAGTCGGGTACGAAAGGCGGCATCGACGTGGGGCTACGGAACCAGGGGCGCGAGCGGCATCACGAACACGAGCGAAATCGACCAGGGGCTCGCCCTTCCAGCGAAACGCTCGGCACCCAGTACATCCCCGGCCTTCGGCAGCCCCGTCGCGACGTAGTCGAGCGACACCTCGGCTTCGACGTGTCTCAGCCAGTTCTCCTCGGGCAGGCGATTGAACACGTGGAACGCCGTGTCCCACTCGAAGTTCAGTTTGTGTGTATAGACGCTTTCAGCGCGCGGCTCTTCCGCCGGACTGAACTTGTCGACGACGTCGAAGTGGGACGAGACCCAGCCGCCGGTCTGTGCTACGTCGAAAAGATGGATGTTCAGCTCGGACTCGATCTCGATGCCGTTGTCGCGGATCGACCCGCTCGGAAGGGCGGAGGCGGCGGCGCCCGTAAAGGGGTGCTCGTCGGTGGCCCCGAACGGCACGAAGATCGCCTCCAGGGTCAGGCCGATCCGCGGGATGGTCGTCGGCACATCCAGCGCGAAGATGAGCTCGAACACGCGCTCGCGCCTGGCACGCGCCGACTCCTCCACGTGCCCTTCCTCATCCAGTGTCTGAACGACAGGCCGGCTGAAGAGATTCTCGACGGTGATGGTGGGTTCGATCTTGAGCTCGGGCGCGCAGAGGACGCGGCAGCGTTCCGTCTGCTGCGCCGCCACCGGTACCGCCGTGACCAGGGCCAGGGCGCCGAAGGTCAGTGCGGTGGCGAGTCGCCGCCTGAGAACCGGGCCTCGCGGTCCGTCGACGGGGTCAGTTGGAGACACGCCACGGCGACGTGGATGGCCAGCGTCGGAGCTCATCGAGCGCCCATTCATTGGTCTTGTCCTTGTGGCATGACGTGCACGGGTTGGGCATGCCGTCGGTTTCGGTCCGCGCGGGTGACACGAACCTGAAGGTGTGGCTTCGGACCATCACGTCCCCGATGGTCTGCTCGATGGCCGGCATATGGCAGGCGACGCACCGGCTTCCCTCGCTCTCGGGCTTGTGCCGGGTATGGTGCTCGAGCGATCCGGGCGGTCCCGGCTGCAGCGCGCTGGTGTGGCACTGCGTACAGACGGCGTTGCCGGGCAACCGCAGATCCGCCTCATGCTCGGTCCCGTGCACGTCGTGGCACCCGTAGCAGGTGACCCCCTTCACGTACATGAGGCTGTGCACGTAGTCGTTCCCCTGCATGCGGTTCTTGTGAGCGGTGCCGTCGGGCCAGTGCGTGAATGTCTCCTTGCCGAGATGATGCTCCTCGAACTGCCAGACGTCGGCCAGAAGGTCTCCGGGCTGGTACCCAACGGGCCAGTCGTAGTACACGCCCTCGATCGGCAGCCGCCGCGGTTTTCCCTGAGAATGGCACTGGATACAGACATCGTCGGCACGCACGTGGTCGAGCTTTGCCGGATTGACGATGTTGCCGTCGATCGGCTCCGCCAGGTGCGCGCCGCCGGCCCCGTGGCAGCGTTCGCAGCCCACGTTCCAGTCGGTCACCGTCTTGGTGGCGATGTCGTAATTCACGGAGTGGCAGCCGTCGCACAGCGCCCCGGTGGGGCGGCGCTCCTGCTCGGGTGGGTAGAAGGCCGTCCACCAGTCGGTCCCGGCCTTCACGTAATAGGGGCGCCACTGGCGGTTCTGCACGTCCCATTGCGCCGGCAGGACGATGAAGTCGTTGCCGATGCGTTTGTAGTAGCGCTGCTTCCACTTGCTCCCGTAGGTGTGGGTGATGTCATCC
>SXGT01162409.1_pt1 | contig 11477 bp, 13 predicted proteins | sample 3176221 | NCBI WGS metagenome assembly SXGT01 (sample SAMN11356862, study PRJNA531348) | freshwater metagenome | isolation source: freshwater sample F1-120 | place: China: Fuxian Lake, Yuxi | collected 2017-12-25
ATCCTCCACGGACTTAGACGCGCTGTTGGCGAGTTGACGCTGGGTGCCGACGACATCGTCGGGTAGCGGCCGATGGTGGCGGGAGGCACACCCAATGAGCAGCAGGTGACGTTGTGGATGAGCAGTTGCGTGGGAAACCGTGAACGTGCCGTTCGGGAGCTCCCGCCATGAGACGACGAGCCGCGCTGTGCCTCACCTTGCTGCTGTCATGTGCAGCTCCCCGATCATCGAGGCAGGTGGAATCCGGTGAGCCGAAGCGCACGGAGCCCCGCGACGTGACGCACGACGCGCCACCCGACGCCGCCATCGCGGCGCGCGCGGGGGAGCCCGATGCCGGCCTCACGCGGGACGCGTCGCCGCGCGCGTCGCCGCTCGTGGCCAAGGGGTGTGTGGCCGAGGTCGAGGCCCGGCGCGCGTGCGAGCAGCGCGGTGCCGGCTACGTCTACGCGCCTGACTGGCCGCCAACGCATGGCGGCGCCGCGATCCCCGACGAGCTCCTGCAGGAGGTGGCTCGCCGCCCCTGCGTCTGCCTGCTCCGCCAGCCTGCGTGCGAACGGTGCACGGACCGGCCCTGATCGCCGCCGGCCTGGCGGTGTTACTGTCGATGATGTGGCGAGGGTTCACCACGGACGACGCGGTCGCGAGCATGGCGGGCGCCACGTGAGGCTCGGCGCGGCCCTGATCATCCTGGCCGCGTGCGGGGGCACTGGCGCACGCGCGCAGGAGCCGCTGCCGACCGAGGGCCCCGCGGACATCGCCGCGATGCGCGCGCTGCTCCAGCGGTACTCGCCCGTCCAGTACGCGATCGTCACGACCTACGAGTCGCTGCCCGGGAAGTTCACCATCGACGGTGGCGAATCCACGATCAGCCACGCGCAGACGTTCGCCGACTGGTTCAGGGACGGCGCGGCCTACAACACCGTCGAGCAACTCGACACCTCGATCCACGAGAGCTTTCACGCCTACTCTGGGTCGATGGGGCTCCAGCTGGTCTCCGAGCAAGGCCGCTACGGTGACGGTGTGCGCGCGGTGCTGGTCGACGACGACCCGTACCTGCTCCGCTTCACGCCGACCTTTCCGGCCCGCGACACGGCCGAGACCTTCCCCGCCGGCGCGCGGACCTTCCGTCACGAGGTCTATGTCCTCGGCGACTCGAGCACGCAGATCGACGGGGTCTACGGCTACCTCGACGAGTGGTGCGCCTACTACCACGGCAACCATACGGCGCTGGACCTGTGGCCGTGGGTCCGCGACGAGGCGCCGCGTCACGAGAGGGTGATCGGCAACTACGTCGCCACGCTCCACAAGATCCAGATGGCGCATGCCGAGTTCAAGCTGTTCATCCTCCACTACCTGCTCCACGCGAAGGAGCACGAGCCGGAGATCTACGACGCGCTGCTCGCCAACGCGACGTTCCGGCGCGCCTACGTCGAGATCGATGCCGCGTACGCCGCCCTCGTCGAGGCCTCGCGCGCCCTCGAGCCCGAGGTGCACGCATTCGCGCGCGCCAGCGGCGTCGATCCCGCGGGCTACCTTCTGATGGAAGACGGTTTCGCCGGCGTGGTCGCCACGCTCGTCGCCCGACCCTACGTGGAGATGGACGCCGCGCTGCGCTGATCGATGAAGGACTAGGGCAGCGCGAGCACGTACGCGGCGCCTGCACTCATGGCCATGTTGCTATCGGGGTTCCCGTCGACGCCCCTGGCGGCACTCGCTTCGTAGGGTGCACCGGCGACGGCGAGTCCGCCCGTGCGGGTGATCGCGACGCTCGATCCGAAACCGTCGCCACCGTCAGGGTTCGACGCCTCCAGCGACCGTCGTGGTAGCCAGCTCGAGGCGTCGCGGACCAGTTCGTAGACCGCGCCCGAGCCTGGTGCGCTGACGCCCTTGCCAGGCGCTCCGGCCAGCAGCACGGAGCCGTCCAGTGTCAGCGCCACGTCGGCACCGAACCCATCGCCAGCTGCGCGTGTCGGGGCACGTACGGCGGCGTGCTCGGTCCAGGCCATCCCGGATCGGGCAAACACGTACACCGCACCCTCGTTGTCGGCCTCCATCGGGGTGCCCGCGGCGAGCGTCTGCCCGTCCGCGGACAGCGCGACGCTCGTGCCGAATCTGAAGCGGGGTCCGACCGTCGACGGCTTGATGTACGCCTGCTGAGACCAGGTCGTGCCCGCGCGCACCGCGATGTAGACGGCACCGGCCGACTCCATCGAGTTGTCGAGCTCGTTGCCGTTGACGCCTCGGGTGCCGCCCGACTCGCCGCAAGCGCCGAACGCCAGCGTGTTGCCGTCGCCCGACAGCGCGACGTCGCAGCCCACGTAGTCGTAGGCCTCGGTCTGCGCGCCCTTGAGCCCTTGCTGATGCGACCAGAGCGTGCCGCTGCGTGTGTACACGTGGACGGCGCCGGCGAAGGTCTGTCCCGGGCCGGGGGCGCCGATGCTGTTCTCGTCGTAGGCGCCGGCCGCGAGCGTGTTGCCGTCCGCCGACAGCGCGACGCTGTTGCCGAAGAAGCCGGCATCGTGCGCGTTGGGTGACAGCAGGCGTGCCTGCTGCGCCCAGGACGTGCCGGTCCGCACGAACACGTAGACCGCGCCGATCGAGGTCGGTTGCGTGTCCATGTACGCACCGACGGCGAGGGTGTCGCCGTCGGCCGAAAGCGCGAGGCCAGACCCGAAGCTGCCCTGGGTGACGATGCTCGCCTTGACGTAGGCCTGCTGGGCCCAGACGCCGCCGGTCTTCGCGAACACGTAGACCGCGCCAAACCCCGGCGCCGACGTGCTGTTGCCCTGATCGCCGTCGATGCCCGTGGACTCGCTGGCCTCGGCCATGGCCGCGACCGCGAGCGTGGAACCATCGGCAGACATCGCGACCCGAACGCCGAACCCATCCCCCGCGTCCGTGTTCGACGCCTTCAGGTAGGCCTCGACCTCCGCGTCGATGAGGGTGCCATCAGGGCCAGGCGCGTCCACGACGTCATCGGGCACCCCGTACAGATTGCAGCCGCCGAATGCAGCCGCCGCGGCGCCCACGAGGATCCCGACACGTCGGTGCAACATGACCCACCATCGCACGCCCAGCGCGAGCGGAGTAACATCGCGCCGATGGCCCGTCCGCACGTTCGTCACACCGCCCCGATCGAAGGTGACTTCGTCGTCTTCCTGATCGGTGCCCGGCTGGTGAAGTCGTGGCACGACGCCGTGCACGACGCGCCCGAGGGCACCTGATCGTGGCCACGTCCCCGCGCGACCTGCTGCTGGCGTCGATCTCGACGCGGACGCTGACCCACTACGAGCGTTCGGCGGAGTCGTTCCGGGCCGGGACCGCGGATCACGACGTCTCGCAGAACCGCGACGCGCTCCTGGCTGCGATCGAGGGCGCGCCGCCGTTCCGGGTGCTCGATCTCGGCTGCGGGCCCGGCCGCGATCTGGCGGCGTTCCGCGCGCTCGGTCACGAGCCGGTCGGCCTCGACGGCTGCGCGGCCTTCGTCGCGATGGCGCGCGAGGCGACCGGCTGCGAGGTGCTGCACCAGGACTTCCTCGCCCTCGACCTGCCGGCGGCCCGCTTCGACGGGGTATTCGCCAACGCGTCCCTCTTCCACGTGCCGCGGGCCGCGTTGCCGCGGGTGCTGGGCGAGCTGCGCGCGGCGGTGGTCGCGCGCGGCGTGCTGTTCGTGTCGAACCCGCGCGGCGACGACGAGGAAGGCTGGCACGGCGACCGCTACGGCACCTACCACTCGCTCGAGGCCTGGCGGGCGCTGGTCACGGCCGCCGGCTTCGACGAGCTCTCGCACTACTACCGACCTCCTGGCAAGCCGCGCCACCAGCAGCCCTGGCTGGCGACGGTGTGGCGAGCCCGATCGTGACAACGCATCACTTCACCTCTGGCCGAGCGCCATGTAGCCGGGGTGTCGAGCCCTGGCCGTGCGCTGGCGGGCGCCCGTGACGACCAAGGACGACGTGCCGCGCCCACGTCCGGCGCGCGAGCGCACCAGGCGTCCGCGCGCGGGCAGCCAGCGCGTCACCGTGGTGCTGCCGTGGGATCTCGATCCGCGTCTGGCGGCGTTTCCGGCGACGCCGGCCGATGGCCAGCTCCTGGTCCTCGAGACGCGCGCCAAGCCGGCCGCGCTGCCGTTCCATCGCCAGAAGCTGGCGCTCGTCGTCAGCGCGCTCCGCCACTTCGTGGCCGAGCGGCGCGCGGCAGGGTTCACCGTGGAGCATCGCGTGGCCGATGACTACGAGGCCGGCGTGCGCGAGTTCGCGGGATGGGCCAAGCCGGCGGCGCTGCACGCGATGGCGCCCCGCGAGTACGCCATCGATCAGCGGTTCCGCAGGCTCGCCGAGGAGCTTCCGTTGGTCCTGCACGACGACGGCGGCGACGGTGGCCACTTCCTGTGCACGCGTGACGAGTTCGCCGCATGGGCCCGCGGTCGAGCGACGCTGCAGATGGCCCACTTCTATCCGCTGATGCGCCGGCGCTTCCGGCTGCTCGTGGATCGAGCCGGCAAGCCCGTCGGCGGCGCGTGGTCGTTCGACACGGAGAACCGCGGCCACGCGCGCAACGTGGACGTGCCGGAGATCCCGTGGGTGAAGCCCGACGCGATCACGCAGAGCGCGATGCGCTTCGCTGAGCGCGTCGGCCGCTGGGGCGTGCTCGAGCCGTTCGGCTGGCCGGTGACGCGCACGCAGGCGCTCGGCTGGTTGCGCGACTTCGTCGGGAATCGGCTCGCCGCCTTCGGGCCCTACGAAGACGCGATCCGCAGCGACGCGCGCTTCCTCTTTCACAGCCTGCTCAGCCCCGCGCTCAACCTCGGTCTGTTGCATCCGCTCGAGGTCGCGCGCGCCGCGGCCGACGCCTACGAGCGCGGCGCCATCGACCTGCCGTCGGCAGAGGGCTTCGTGCGCCAGGTGATCGGCTGGCGCGAGTTCATCCGCGGCGTGTACTGGCACCTCATGCCGGGGCTGCGCACCTCGAACCAGCTCGGCGCGACGCGGCCGCTGCCGGCGGCGTTCTGGGAGCCCGAGCGCACCGAGTTGCGCTGTCTGCGCGACGCCCTCGAGAGCGTGCGCGACACCGGCTACACGCACCACATCGAGCGCCTGATGATCATCTGCAACTACGCGACGCTCGCCGGCCTCGATCCGCGCCCGGTCTCGCACTGGTTCTGGGCCGCGTTCGTCGACGCCTACGAGTGGGTCGAGCTGCCGAACGTGGTCGGCATGGGCATGTTCGGCACCGACGCGTTCACGACCAAGCCTTACGTGGCCTCCGCAGCCTACATCCAGCGCATGACCGGCGTGCCGACGACCAAGCTCGGTCGTCGCACCCCGGCGGTCGCGAAGGAGGCGCCGTGCGCTCGCTGCGCCTTCGATCCGTCGGTGCGCTCCGGGGCCAACGCGTGTCCGTTCAACGCGATGTACTGGGATTTCCTCGCCAAGCATCGCCGGCGCCTGGCAGAGAATCCGCGCATGCGCGCGCTGCTCAGCAACCTGGACCGGATGTCGCCCGCGGAGCGGAAGGCGATCGCGGCCACGGCCGAGGCCCATCGTGCGACGCTCGCCCCGTTGGCGACGGGCTGGGCGTTCGACGACGACGCGGGCTGATCGAACCGCCGCCGCCGAGCGACGCAGCGAGGTTCGAGCGGCGTAACCGCCGGTGTGTTCGCGGCCTCTGAGCATCATGAGAGACGTTGCGGGGTTCAGGCGTTCACAGCTCTGGTTCTGCGCCGCGGCGGGACTGTCGTTCGCCGCGTCGGTGTCCCTGTGGTTCACGGGCCACAGGGAGCAAGGGCTCTACGTCGGGCTCTGGGTGCCGTCGATCTTGTCGCTGGGCGCGCTGCTGCTCGCAAACCGGACGGTGCGCTGATGGTCGACTGGCCGCTCTTCGTCCTTGGGCTGGTCGCGGTCTCGATCGTCGTGATCGCGGTACGCGCCGTCTCCCGCGAGGATCTCGCCGCACGCACCGCGGCCGCGGCACGCACGAGGGTCGTGACGCCGCCCGCAGCCGGGCGGAAGTGACCGCGGTCGGCCGCGGTGTCAGCGACCGATCAACCGATCGAGCGTGACCCGGGCGCCGGCGGTGAGCGACACGAAGTTCGCCCAGTTCTCCAGGTCGCGCGACTCGACCTCGGCGCCACCGCCGACGAGGCGGGCTCCGAGCAGCAGATCGACACCGCGGGCGACCGGATGGCCGACCATGAGCTGGGTGTCGTAGATCGCACCGCGCACGCCCGGCACCAATCCGAAGGTGGAGAACCCGTCGGCATCGAGCGCGGCCCAGACGCCCTTGGAGGACGGCCGGTACCACAGGCGCGCCTTGGCGGCGACCACCACGCCGATGTCGTTCTCGGCGGCGCGCTGCATCCCATCGAAGGAGCGGAACGCCACCTCGGCGTTGCGGATCTGCAGCGAGCCGCCGATCTCGAGCGTGACGGGCGCGCGATCGAGCAGCCGGTACAGGTACGAGCCGCGCAGTCCGTCGAACTGGTACCGGTGCTGGACCACGGTGCCGGCGACGAACCGGGTGTCGCGGAACTGGAGATCGCTGGCGAGCACGACCTCGGTGGTGGCCACGAACGGCGCGTCGAGCAGGATCAGCCGGTGCCGGCGGCGTTCGATCTCGACGCTGGTCCGGCGCGCCACGAGCAGGTTGTCCTGCTGGCCGACGTCGCCGGCGCCGAAGCGGGTGCCATCGGCCCCGTAGGCGCCGTCGTTCTGGGCGATGTAGGCCGGCCCGACCTCGTGCACGAGCGTGACCCGGAGCGGGGGCGCCGGGATGTCCTCGTCGGCGACCGCGCCGTTGGCGGTCCCGGCCACGGCGACCACGGCCAGGATCGAGGGGAGGTATGCCTGCATGATGACTGGATGTCCCCGCAGCCGGCAGGGTTACGAGGGGCGGCTCCCTCGCAGCCAGCCATGAGCCTGCTGCGCCCGACTCCTTGCCGCCCGACTCCCCGCCGCCCGGCTCCCCGCCGCCCGACTCCCCGCCACCCGTCCCTGTCCCCTGACAGCAGTCAGACGTCGATCGCGAAGCGCACGAGCCCACGCGAGCCGCGGTAGCTCTTGGGGCTGGTCTCGCGGAGGAGCTTCCGCTCGACGAGGGCTGCGATCAGGCGGTCGGTGGCGTCAGAGGGAAGGCAGATGCGCAGCTCGATCGCCTGGGGCGTGGCGCCGTCGCTGCCGACGCTTGCCAGGAAGTCGAAGATGGCGCGTTGCTCGTCGGAGAGGCCGGGCAGCACGGCGGCCCAGCGCCGGCGGGCCTTGGCGGCGAAGGCGAGGAGCGCCTTGCGCGTGCGCTCGAGGGTCGCGTCCTGGGCGGCGAGCCAGGCGCGGGCGCGCTCCGGGGTCGCGCGCTCCCAGCGCGACTCGTCGGTGGGCTGGAAGATGTCGTTGTCGATGCGGTGCTCGTAGAAGAAGTGGGTGGCACAGACCGGGCAGCGCTCGAGCTGGTCGGGGAAGCCGCGCGGCTCCGCCTCCACGCCGACCACGATGAAGGCGCGCACGTCGGCCGGCGTCTGCTCGGCGGTCAGATGATCCACCGTCAGCCCGTACGGGACGGGCACCGACCGGCACCCCGGGCAGTCAGCCATGACCCTTCGATGCCGCGGGTAGCCCGATCCGCTGCAGGCTGTCGCTGCCGAGCGCGCGGGCACGCTCCTCGATCTCGGCGATGCGCGCCGCTTCCCACGCCGGCTCCACCGCGGCGCGCGGCGTGGTGCCGGGCTTCGACGGCCACTGGCTCATCGCGTGCTCGGCCAGCGCGGTGATGGTGAGGCTGGGATTGACGCCGAGGTTGGCCGGGATCATCGAGCCGTCGATCACGAACAGCCCGGGGTGGCCGTAGGCCTCGCAGCGCGCGTCGACCACGCCGTGCTCGGGAGAGCTGGCGATGACCGCGCCACCCAGGATGTGGGCGGTGGTCGGCACGTCGAACAGCACCTCCATGATCGACGACTTGGGGATGCCGTCGATCTTCCTCGCGAAGGCGCGCGCGACCTCGTTGCCGAGCGGGATGTAGGTCGGGTTGTCGGCGCCGGCGCCTCCGGAGCGACGCGAGGTGTCGAGGGCCTTGCGCCACAGGCGACGCCAGCTCCGCCGCATGCGCAGGCCGATCGAGTTGTCGAGGGTCTGCATGACCAGGAGAAACACGCCGCGCTTGGCCGAGCCGAACGGCCACAACGTGCGCAGGAAGTCGATCGGGTGGCGGACGACGTTGCCGAAGTACCGCAGCCAGCGCGGCACCCGACCGCCGCCGTCGGTGAGGAGCGTGGCCAGCGGCGCCAGCGCGTCGGAGCCGGCGCTGTAGCGGACGATCTCGACGTGGGTGTGAGCGTCGGGGTGGATCGACGACGAGATGGCGATGCCGCGGTCGAAGCGCTTGCCGCCCTTGCGCGACTTCACGCCCAGGATGGCCTCGCTGTTGGTGCGCACGGTCTGGCCGAGGGCGGCCGACAGGTTGGGCAGGCTGCCACGGGCCTTGCTCTCGAGCAGGAGCTGGACCGTGCCGAGGACGCCGCCGGACATCACCACCCGGCGCGCCCGCAGGACCTGACGATCGCGGCCGAGCCACGCGCCGCTGGCCTCGTGGGAGACCTCGTAGGTGCCGTCGGGCACGGCGCGCACGTCGGTGACCGTGCGCATGGGCCGGACCTCGGCGCCGAGCTGCTCGGCGAACCAGAGGTAGTTCTTGTCGAGCGTGTTCTTGGCGTTGTAGCGGCAGCCGACCATGCAGCCGCCGCACAGGGTGCAGCCGCTGCGCGCCGGGCCGGCCCCGCCGAAGTACGGATCGGCGGCCTGCTTGCCGGCGTCGCCGAAGTACACGCCGACCGGCGTGGTCACGTAGGTATCGCCCTTGCCGAGGTCGGTGGCGATCTCGCGCAGGACCGCGTCGGGCTCGCCCTCGATCTGGTTCTGCTGCACGCCGAGCATGAACTGGGCGCGCCGGTAGAAGGGCAGGAGCCTCGCCTTCCAGTCGCCGAGGTCGCTCCACGCCGGCGACGCGAAGAACGGATCGGGCGGGACGTAGAGGGTGTTGGCGTAGACCAGCGAGCCGCCGCCGACGCCGGCGCCCGACAGGATGAACACGTCGGACAGGAACGACAGCCGCAGGATGCCGAAGCACTTCGCCTTGGGCATCCACAGCGACTTGCGCAGGTTCCAGTTGGTCTTCGGGTAGTCCTCTGGCCGGAAGCGGCGGCCGCGCTCGAGGACCACCACCGAGTAGCCCTTCTCGACCAGGCGCAGGGCCGACACCGAGCCGCCGAATCCCGAGCCGATGATGGCGACGTCCACCATCTCCGGCTCGTCGCGTCGCGTCATCTTGTCAGCGTAGCCGAGATCACCTGGCGAGCGACGTTCGGTTCTCGCATGCTGGACGCATGCTGCCTCCGTCGCTCACGCCCGCGGTCGGCACGCCGCGGCGCTCGTTCGGGAAGCTGCTCTACGCGCTCCTCCTCGGCCTGACCTTCGCCGGCGCGGCCGCCGCCGCCCACTGGGCCGGCACGACGTGGTCACCCAAGCCGGACTGGGAGGTTCCCGGATCGGCGGCGGTGGTGATCGAGCCGCCGCCGGTGATCGAGCCGGTGCCGTCGGGGCATAGGTCGCCGTCGCGCACCGAGCCACTGCATCTGGGATGCGGCCACAGGACCTCGACCGGATTGCAGTACACGGTGCTCGAGCGCAGCGGGAACGTCGTGTCGCCCGGTCCCCACGACACCGTCGAGGTCGAGGTCGAGGGCTGGGACTCCGAGGGCAAACGGCTCGCCGGCCTGCCGGCCGACGGCAAGGCCCGCTTCCGCGTCGATCAGCTCATCCCCGGCTGGGTCGAGGGCCTCCAGATGATGCGCGTCGGCGACTCGATGGGCCTGTGCATCCCCGAGGAGCTCGCCTACAAGGGGCGGCCAGGCGGGCCGCAGGGCACGCTGTTCTTCAGGATCAAGTTGCTGGCCATCGATCGCGCGGATGAACGCTGAGGATCACGTCCATCGCGCGCTCGGCGACGGCGCTGATGGTGTGAGACGGGTTGCGCAGCGCGGTGCCGGGCAGGACGCTGCCGTCGATGACGTGGAGGCCGGGGTTCTCGCGCACGCCCAGGTCCGCTGCCGAGACGATCGCGTCGGCGTCGGTGTCGTCGCCCATGGCGCAGCCGCCGACGGGATGCACGGTGAACGCGGTCTTGCTCAGCTCCCACGGTGAGTCGGCGAGCTCGCCGCCCAGGCCGGTGATCAGCGAGCGCGCGGCCTCGATCGAGCCGGGCGCCGGGTGGTACGCGTCGCCGCTGGTGATGGCGACGCCGCCTTGATCGCGCACGGTGATGTTGCCGGCGGTGCCGTTGCCCTGGCGGCCGATGATGGCGACGCCGAGCATGTGGCGACCGTAGTCGCGGAAGCGCTCCTTGTAGGCCGCGCCCCACGGCTTGCTCACGCCCTTGGGACGGGTCTCGAGCATGACCGTCGCGCCCACCGGGATGCCGTGGACGTCCTCGAGCACGTACTCGCCCAGGTCGACGTGCATCATCATGACCGCGCCCTTGTAGCCGTCGACCTGCTGGGGCACGAAGCCGCCCTGGAGGAAGTCGCCGGTGCCGTCGATGCCGCGACCCAGTCGCCTGGCCGAGAACGGGCGCAGCGGCTCCCAGCCCTTGGGAAGGTCGGCGTGGATCGAGCGCTCGAGCAGGACCGGCGACTCGATCGCGCCGCAGGCGACGACGACCTTGTCGCCCTCGACCTGGACCAGCGCGCCGTCGTTGACCAGGTGGTAGTCGCGCTCGACGTGATCGGTCTTCCAGCAGGCGACGCGGTAACGGTTGCCGTGGCGCGCGATGTACGCGGCCTTGCGGCGGGTGCGCACGGTCAGCTTGCCCGTCCTCGCGGCGTCGGCGAGGTAGGTGTGCGCCATCGTCGTCTTCTTGCCGAAGGCGCAGATCGGCACGCACCAGCCGCACGCGGTGCAGCCCGACAGCGCGAGCGGGTTGGGCACCGGCGGCGGCAGCCCGGCCGCGGCCGCGGCCTGCGCGAAGACGCGCGAGCGCGGGAAGTCGGCGGCGCCGGCCAGCGGCGACACGCCCAGCCGGGCCTCGACGCGGGCGTAGTACGGATCGAGGTGGGCGCGGGTGTAGCCGGCGGGCCAGCCGTCGAAGGCGATGCCGGGCGCGCGCAGGTGGATCGCCGAGTACACCAGCGAGCCGCCGCCGAGGCCCATGCCCTGCGCGACCAGGAGGCGCGGCTTGGTGAGCAGGTAGTCGTGCGGGTAGTCGCGCAAGAGGCGGAACAGGAACGCCGGATCGGCGGTCTGCAGCGCCCGCTGCTTGCTCCAGTCCTCGCCCATCTCGAGCAGCTCGACGGTGTGGCCGGCCTCGGTGAAGCGCTTGGCGGCGATCGAGCCGCCGAAGCCGGAGCCGATGACGATGACGTGGGCCATCAGGTCGCCCCGGGCGGCTCGTCGCGATCGGTGCGGAGGGTGAGCCACCAGGCGGTGATGGTG
>SXGT01510111.1_pt1 | contig 11477 bp, 10 predicted proteins | sample 3176221 | NCBI WGS metagenome assembly SXGT01 (sample SAMN11356862, study PRJNA531348) | freshwater metagenome | isolation source: freshwater sample F1-120 | place: China: Fuxian Lake, Yuxi | collected 2017-12-25
CCGAAGGACACGGCCGCGCTGTTGCACATGGCCCACAAGCACGATTATCCGTCCGAGTTGCTCGAAGGCGTCATCGAAGTGAACCGCCAGCAGTACGAGCGAACCGTCGACAAGCTGCGTGCCGCCGTCGGCGGCGATTTCGCGGGCAAAGTCGTCGGCGCCTGGGGTCTGACGTTCAAGGCCGACACGGACGACCTTCGCGACTCGCCTGCTCTCCACATTCTGCGCAAAGCCCTCGAAGAGGGCGCAAGAGTGCGGGCGTACGACCCGGCGGCTGGGGAGCACGCCGCTGAGCATCTGCCGAACATCGAAGTCGGATCGGATGCCTACGAAGTCACCGAAGGTGCCGATGTACTCGCTGTGCTCACTGAATGGGACGAGTTCCGCTGGAAGGACTTCGACCGGGTGCTGGCGGCGATGCGACGGCCCGCGATCGTCGACGCGCGCAACCTGCTCGATCCCGCCGCGCTGCGCCGCCGTGGTTTCAGCTACGTCGGAATCGGTCGATGACCGACCAGTCGTCTGGCGTTCGCCGAGTCGTCGTCACCGGCGGTGCTGGATTCGTTGGCTCGCATCTGTGTGATGCGCTGATCGCGCGCGGCGATCGCGTCGTCTGCGTCGACAATCTGTGCACCGGTCGGCGATCGAACGTCGAGCATCTGTTCGGCCACGACCGCTTCGAGTTCCTCGAAGTCGATGTCATTCATGACCTGCCGGTCGACGGTGAAGTCCACGGTGTCATGCACTTGGCGAGTCCGGCCAGCCCTCCGGAGTACCTCCGGATGCCGCTCGAATCACTCGATGTCGGCTCGATCGGCACGCGTCGAGCCCTGGAGCTCGCCCGTCGCCATCGCGCTCGTTTCGTGCTCGCATCGACGAGTGAGGTGTACGGCGACCCTCTGGTGCATCCCCAGACCGAGGAGTACTTGGGCAATGTGAACCCGATCGGACCGAGAGCGGTCTACGACGAGGCCAAGCGGTTCGCGGAAACCCTGACGATGACCTACCGGCGGCTCTACGACCTGCCGACCGGAATCACCCGGATCTTCAATACGTACGGTCCTCGCCTTCGTCCTGCCGATGGGCGGGTCGTGTCGAACTTCTTGGTTCAGGCGATGGATGGGCGCCCGTTGACGGTCTACGGCGACGGCAGCCAAACCCGGAGCTTCTGCTTCGTCGACGACCAGGTGCGGGGTCAACTCGCGATGCTCGACAGTGACTGCTCGGGCCCGGTGAACATCGGCAATCCGGTCGAATTCACCATGCTCGAGCTCGCTCACCTGGTGATCGAGTTGGTCGATCGGTCGGTCGAGATCGTGTTCGAACCCTTGCCCCAGGACGATCCGACCCGTCGTCGGCCGGACATCGGGCGGGCCGGGGAGATCCTCGGGTGGGAACCGCGGGTGGATCTGCGCGAAGGTTTACGGCGTACCTACGAGAGCTACCTCGAAGAGCGCGCCCGAGCCGATGCCCGAACCTGACCAGCCACGATCCACGACCGACCCGGCTCCGAGCCGTTATCGGAAGCTCTCGATCGTCATCCCGGTCTTCAACGAGCGAAACACCGTCGTCGAGATCGTGCGGCGCGTGCGTCAAGTCGAGCTTCCCGGCGACCTCGACCGCGAGCTGATCATCGTCGATGACGGCAGCACCGACGGAACCCGTGAGGTCCTCGATCAGCTCCGTGACTCGACGGTTCGCATCATCAAGAACCCGACCAATCGCGGCAAGGGTCACGCGTTGCGAACGGGCTTCGCCGCGGCGACGGGCGACCTGGTCATCGTGCAAGACGCGGATCTCGAGTACGACCCCGAGGACTACCCGCGACTGATCAACCCGGTGTTGCGAGGCAAAGCGCGTGTCGTCTACGGATCGCGATTCACCGGCGAGCGACGGAACATGCTCTTCTTGCACTGGGTCGGTAATCGATTCTTGTCCCTGATGACGAACGTGCTCTACAACTCGACGTTGTCGGACATGGAGACCTGTTACAAGCTGTTCGATCGTGAGCTGCTCAACACGCTGGAGCTCGAATCCGACAGCTTCGAGATCGAAGCCGAAGTCACCGCGAAGTTGTTGAAGCGACGGGTGCGGATCTACGAAGTGCCGATCAGCTACGCGGGCCGAGAGTTCGACGAGGGCAAGAAGATCACCTGGCGTGACGGCATCACTGCTCTTTGGACGCTGTTCAAGTACCGCGTTCGCGACTGATGAGCGTGCCATCGGTGGGGACGGCGGGCGTCCGCTGGTCAGCGGTGGTCGTGAACTACAACGCCGGTCATCATCTGGCGCCGTGCATCGAGTCGTTGCTCGCTGATGACTCCGCGGGTCGGGCCGATGTCGTGGTCGTCGACAACGCGTCCGACGACGATTCGTTGGCATCGCTCGGCGATCTCGATGTTTCGGTTGTGCATTCCGGATCGAATCTGGGATATGCGGCGGCGGCGAATCTCGGGATCGCGACGACCCGGACGGACGTGGTCGCCGTGATCAACCCGGACACCTTGCTCGTCGCCGGATCGGCGGCGCGCATGCTCGATCGACTCGATGCCAGCGCCGAGCTCGGCGCCGTCGGCCCCCGCATCACGAATCCGGATGGTTCGACCTATCCGTCGGCTCGTCGCGAACCGTCGACGCTCGATTCGATCGGACACGCGCTCCTCGGCGGGTGGCGACCCCGGAACCGATTCACGCGGCGCTACCGCGAACTCGACGTGGATCCGAGCCAGCCGCGCGATGTCGATTGGCTGTCGGGCGCGGCGATCTGGTTTCGTCGTTCGGCGCTCGATGCAGTTGGAGGCTGGGACGAGCGGTTCTTCATGTTCTTGGAAGAGGTCGACCTGTGCCGACGGCTTCGCGAGGGGGGCTGGCGCATTGCGTACGAACCGACGGCGCAGCTTGTCCACGAAGAGGGCGTGAGCCGGGCCCATCACCCATACCGGATGATCGTGGCCCATCACCGGTCAGCGTGGCGCTACGCCGTGAAATGGTGGTCGGGTCCTCGGCGCGCCTTGCTGCCGCTCGCGGCGATCGGTCTCGGGGTGCGTGTGACCTTCGCCATCGCAGCCCGCGGGCTCGGGGGCCGTCGGAGACGGCCGCAGGTGGGCGGCTAGCCTCGCCCCCCGATGGGTAAGGCTTCCAGGATCAAGCGCCGTGCGATGAAGTCGCGCGGTCGGGTGCGTCGCGGCGGCGGCTCCTACGGCTTTTACGGCGCGTTGTGCGCCGTGATCGTCGCAGGGACGGCGTTGGTGGCCGTGAGCAAGGCGAGCGAGAGCAGCGCCGACGACAAGCCGCAGGCCAACAAGGATCACTGGCACGCGGCGATCGGCGTCAACGTGTGCGGGACTTGGCTTCCCAACCCTCCCGAATTCGAGAAGCGGGCCGAAAACTCCGGCCTGACGGCCGGAATCCACAGCCACGGTGACGGACTGATGCACATTCACCCGTTCTCGGGTGACGAAGCCGGCAAGCGGGCGACCGTCGGCCGATTCATGGAATTCGGCGGCTGGAAGGTCGACACCGACACGGTCGAGGTGTGGGACGAGACCAAGCACGAAAGCGGAGACAGCTGCGGCGAGGGTGACGCCGCCGAGAAAGCAGTCGTCCGCTGGACCGTCAACGGCGAAGAGCAGCGATCGAACCCCGCCTCCTACCGTCCGACCGACGGTGTGACCATCGGGATCTACTTCGTCTCCGAAGACGAAGATCTCGAAGCGCTCGGCGAGGTTCCGGGTAAGGCGAACCTTGAGAATCCGGTCGATGTCGTTCCGACGACCGGGCCTGGTGACACGACCGACCCATCGACCGACACGACCACGGCCGCCGGCAGCGGCTCATCGACGACCGCCGTGCCGGACGGTTCGAGCACCTCGGCCGCGCCGACAACAACACCAGCCGACTCGAGCTCCTCGACACCGTGAAAGCGGTGCTTCTCGTGGGTGGCGAGGGCACTCGCCTCCGCCCACTCACCTACACGAGCCCCAAGGCGCTCGTGCCGATCGGAAACGTCCCGTTCCTGGAGCGGCAGTTGACGTGGTTGGCCGGCCACGGGGTCGACGAAGTCGTGCTCTCGATGGGGTACCTGCCGGAGCCGTTCCGACAGCACTTCCCCGACGAACGATTCGGCGACGTGAAGCTGCGCTACGCGGTCGAAGAGGTCCCGCTCGGAACCGCGGGCGGCATTCGCTTCGCGGCCGAAGGCATCGACGAACGCTTCGTGGTCTGCAACGGCGACGTGCTCACGACGCTCGACCTGACCCGAATGGTCGAGTTTCACGAGGCCCACAACGCCGAAGCGTCGATCTACCTGTGTGAGGTCGATGATCCGTCGGCGTTCGGGGTGGTGCCCACTCGGGACGACGGTGAGGTCGTGGGCTTCATCGAGAAGCCGCCGCGCGATCAGGCGCCGACGAACCGCATCAACGCTGGTGTCTACGTGCTCGAACCGAGTGTCATCGATCGCATACCGCCGCGAATCAACGTGTCGATCGAACGCGAGACGTTTCCGCGCATGGTCGCGAGCCGAAAGTCGCTCTACGGATTTCACTGGCCGGGCTACTGGCTCGACATCGGAACCCCCGAGAAGTACCTCCAGGCGAACCTCGATGTCGTGGCGGGACACCTTCCGGGCCAGGAGCGCTCGATCGCGGCCTCGGCGTCGATCGCCGGGTCCGTCGTGGGTTCGGTCATTGGCGCCGATGTCGTCGTCGAAGCTGGTGCCCGGGTGGAGAGCAGCGTGATCATGGACGGCGCTCGGATCGAGTCGGGTGCGCGGGTCGTTGCGTCCGTCGTCGGCCCCGGCGCGATCGTCCGTGCCAAGGCCCAGGTGGTGGATCTTGCGATGATCGGCGCGGGGGTCGAGGTCGCGGCCGGTATGCAAGTCGTTGCCGCTCGACTTGCACCGCAAGGATTCGGCGACGCGTGAGCCTGAAGGCAGTCGTCACCGGAGGCGCGGGTTTCATCGGATCGACGCTCGTCGATCGACTCCTCGCCGAGGGCTGGCGGGTCGACGTCATCGACGATCTTTCGAGTGGCAACCTCGCGAATCTTGCCGACGCCCGCCAGACCGCGGAGCGGCGGTTTTCGTTCACTCGGCTCGATGTACGCAGCGCCGCGGTGATGGATCACATCAAGCGGCAGGCCCCCGATGTCGTGTACCACCTCGCTGCACAGGCTGACGTGCGGGTGTCGGTGGCCAAGCCGCAGTTCGACGCCGAGGTGAACGTGCTCGGCACGCTCAATGTGCTCGAAGCGTGTGTGGCGTCGGGAGTGAGCAAGGTCGTGTTCGCAGCGAGCGGCGGCACGCTCTACGGCACGCCGAGCGAGTTGCCGACCCGTGAAGGCGCGCCGTGGAGGCCCGAATCACCCTATGGCGTCAGCAAGAAGGTCGCGCTCGACTACTTGCACTACTACCGCGAGGTGCAGCATCTCGAGTACTCCGCGTTGGCGCTCGCCAACGTGTACGGCCCGCGTCAGGACCCCCACGGCGAAGCGGGGGTCGTTGCGATCTTCGGTGGTCGCCTCCTCGCGCATCAGCCGATCAAGATCTTCGGTGACGGACTCCAAACTCGTGACTTCGTCTACGTCGACGATGTGGTCGACGCATTCTTCCGAGCATCCGAGCGCGGTGGTGGACTGCTGCTCAACGTCGGCACCGGCGAACAGACATCGGTGAACACGCTGTACGAGACAATGGCGCGGCTGTGCAACGAGAAGGACGCGGCGCGACACGAGGACGCACGGGTCGGCGAGATCCGCGAAAGTGCGCTCGACCCCGGCCGGGCCGAGATCCACTTGGGCTGGAAGCCCTGGACGTCACTTGAAGACGGACTGGCGCGCACGCTCGAGCACATGAAGGGCCAGCGTTCGGGCTCGCGCTGAACCCACCACGATGGCTCAGACCGCGGGTCGGTGGCTCACACGAAGCGGCGTAGTTCGTCGAGCGGGACAGGCGGGCGCGGGCGGCCGATGTACGCAGGGTCGGGTTCGCCCAGCACGACCATGGCGTGGGGGAGCCAGTCGTCGGGGAGCGCGAGCGCGTCGCGCGCTGCGGGCGGACAGAAGATCGGAGCGGCAACCCAACACGACGCGTAGCCGTCGTGCGCGCAGGCGAGCATGAAGTTCTCGATCGCGGCGCCGAGCGACAACAGCGCCATACCGTGTTCGGCCCGTTGTCGCGACTCGTCGGGGTAGCGATCGAGTCCGTCCCACGTGAGACAACCGAGTACCAACGCGGGTGCGGATTCGATCTTGGCGTGCGACCCGGCGACGAGCTCGTCGATGCGCTCGGTGGCGAGACCGTCGCGTTCGAGATCGTGACGCCAGGCCTCACCCATTCCGATGGCCAGTGCGTGTCGCGACTCGGGCCCGTCGACCACCACGAATCGCCACGGTCGGCTGTGATGCGGCGCCGGTGCGTTGCACGCTGCCGTGATCCACGCATCGATGCGTTTGCGTGGGACCGGTGCGTCAGCGAAGGCGCGAATCGAACGCCGAGCTTCGATGAAACCCGGAACGGTCATCGGAACAAGTCCTCGCTCGCGGGTCGAACCAGATCGCGGTACGAGCCATCGCCGAACCACTCGGGATCGAGTCCGCGCACGATCGCGGCAGGCACGCCCATCGCCTTCCCCATGACGAGCTCGGCCGCGGCCGCGATCTCGTCGGCGATGGCCACTTCGGTGACGTGCAGGATCCGACCGTTCGCGTCGGGAGTGTCACGCAGGTCGACCACCGCGGCGATGCCGCTGACGCCGATCGCCACGTCCGTGAGCCCCAGACGCCACGCTCGACCGAACGTGTCGGAGATGATCACGCCGATCTCGACGTGATACCTGGCCCGGGCCGCATCTCGGATGTGATTGGCCGAGCGATCGGGGTCGACGGGCAACAGCGCAGCGGTCCCGGTATCGACGTTGGACAGGTCGATACCGGCGTTGGCGCACACGAATCCGTGGCGGGTTTCGCTGATCACGAGGTCGCCGCGCTGGCGAACGATACGAACCGACTCGGATTCGACCAGCGCGCGCTTGGCCGCGAGGTCGTCGGGATCGAGCGCGACCAAGCGTGCCTCCGCCTTGGACACGACCTTTTGCGTGACGACGAGACAATCGCGATCGACGAGCGGCGTGCCCTGGGCCCGAGCCGCCTCGGCAATGTGCACCGCGATTTCGTCGCCGGGTCGGATCTCGCCGATCCCCTCGACCGCGATCGCGGTCAGCGTGCGCGGGCTCATCACAACGCTCCGATCGTGGTGGTCGCCAACCGCGACGCGATCTCGACGTTGTGCATCATCGTGTCGGTGACGATGACCCGCAAACCCAGATCTTCGATCGCGGGTTGCAGTGCCCGGTCGACCTCGTCGATCACGAACGCCGTGCAGAAGTCGCGGTACAGCCGGGCGACGCCGACGGCCGACACCTCGATGCCGAGCGGCCCCATCAGCCGGTCTGCTGGGCCCTTCACCGGCGCGCCGCCGACGATCGGCGACACGGCGACGACCCGATCGCGTCGCTCGACCATCACGTCTCGCACGCCTGGAACTGCGAGCAACGGCCCGATCGAGATGATCGGGTTCGATGGGCACACGACGATCGCGTCGGCGCGCCCGAGCGCGTCGAAGACGGCATCGGTCGGCCGACAGGATTCCGCCCCGTCGAATCGGACGGACTCGACGATGGGCTGGCAGCGCTCGCGGACGAACCACTCCTGCATTGGGTAATCGCGTGCGGGGTCACCGGCGCGCACGACTGTGCGCAGTCGGTCGTCGGTGACGGGCAAGATGCGCGCGGCGATCCCGAAGCTGTGCGTCACCTCGGCAGTGACTTCGGTCAGGGTTGCTCCGGCTCGGAGTCGGTCGGTGCGGAACAGATGGGTCGCGAGGTCGAGGTCGCCGAGCCGAAACCAATTCGGCTGGCCGAACCTCGCGAGTTCGTCGATCGTGCGAAAGGTTTCGCCCGATCGGCCCCATCCGAGTTCGGCGTTGTGCACGCCGCCGAGCGCGTAGGTAACCGAATCGAGGTCAGGTGACACGTGCAGGCCATGGAAGGTCTCGTCGTCCGCCACGTTCACGATCGCTGTGACGTCGGTGGCATCTCCCACCCGGACGAGGCCGGCGAGGAACTTTGCGGCGCCGACTCCGCCGGCAAGCGCTGCGATCATCGCCCGAAACTAGGGGAGGACCTCGTCATGGTCGTGGGCCGAACGCGACGGTGCGCCGCCCCCCACGTCTTGGAGACGGCGCACCGGTGTTTCGGAGATGCTCGGGAGACGAAGTCTCGCGGTGGTTCCGCTCGTCAGGACGCGGCGGCGACGAGCTGCTTGGCAGCCTTCACGACCGGGCCCGCGGCGCGCGGGAGCGGGTCGGGCAGCTCGCTGACGCGAACCTCGAGCTGGTCGACGACGGGGGCGACCCGAACTCGGGTCGTCTCGCCGATCTCGTTCGCACGCTGACGGGCTCCGTCGAGGCGAGCCTTGACGTCGGCCGACAGGTCGATCGAGGTGATCTTGGCCGGGATCGAGCTGATCCGCTCGGTCCGGGACTTGGCGAAGGCGCGTACGTCCTCGGCGGCGCTTTGGATCTGCTGGCCGAGCTGGTGGCGGCGGGTCTGGGCGTGCTGGATGCCGAGCACGCCGAGGCCGACGGCGATGTAGCCAGCGTCCGCCACGGCCTTGCGCACGGCGACCGGAGCGCTTTCGGTTCCGGCGGGGGCCTTCGCGGCCTTGGTCGAGGCGGCTGCAGTCTTGGTGGTCTTGGCAGTCGTTGCCATGGGGTGCTCCTCTTCGAGGTGTTGCTGATGGGGGGTTGTGAGGGCGGCGAGACCGCTGTGGCCCCGTTGCTGCTTGCAGTGTACACACTATTGCTAACTATTGCAAGCGTTTGTGCTCGGACGCACAAAGTTGTCCGGCGGTAGCCTGCCGTCCCTCATGGCGACGACTGCGTCCGACGGCGCTGCGAACCCGTCCCCGGCTGGGTCGACCGACGTTGCGGGCGAATCCCGAGTTTCTCGACGCGAAACGCTGCCTGCGATCGTTGCGGTCGTCGCGACAGCTGGCGGCGGACGACTCGAAGCCTGCTTGGCCGCGCTCTCGGCCCAGGACTACCCCAGTCTGACCGTGCTCGTGATCGACCACGGCGATCCGGACGGACGCGAAGGCCGACGGTCCACCGTCGCCGCATCGGCACCTGCAGCACTCGTCCGAACGATCGAAGCGGTCGGAGATCCGCTGATCGCGGCCAACGACGTTCTCACGTCGGTGGAAGGCGCGCCGTTCGTGGCGTTCGTCGCCGACGACGTCGAACTCGAACCGAACGCGCTGCGGCTCTTGGTCGAAGAGGCGTTTCGTTCGAACGCGGCGATCTGCGGTCCGAAGGTCGTCGATCGTGACGACCCCGGCGTGCTGCTCGAGGTCGGGCTCACGATCGACCACTACGGCGTGACCTTCACTGGCATCGAGCCCGGCGAACGCGATCAAGAACAACACGATTCGGTTCGCGACACGTTCTTCGTTTCGAGCGCGGTCATGCTCGTTCGCGCCGATCTGTTCGGCGAACTCGGCGGATTCGACGTCGAGTGTTTGCCGGGCCACGCCGACCTCGACTTGTGCTGGAGAGCGCGATCTGCGGGCGCACGGGTGATGGTCGTGCCTGACGCGCGCGCGCGACGTGACGGCGTGACGGCGCGCCGCGCCGATCTCGTCGCGGAACTCGTCCGCGACACGACGCGCACCCGGGTTCGAACGCTCGTGAAGAACTACTTGCCCGGCGCGCTCGTGTGGGTGCTGCCGTTCGCGGCGGCGTTGAACGCGATCGAGGCGATCGGTTATGTCGCGCAACGCAGAGGTGGGCTCGCGCGCGCGGTGCTCGGCGGTTGGTGGTCCGGTCTCGCCCAGTTCGGTCGGTTGCGCGACGCTCGGCGCATCGTGCAGGACCGTCGCTCGATCGATGACCGCGACGTCCGGAGATACATGGTTCGCGGCAGCGCGCGCCTCCGGGTGCTCGTGGCTCGACGCCGCCACCGGAGCCTGGCGCTCGAGGTCGCGGAAGGTCGACTGCGATCACGGTTCGCCGGTGTGGCGCCCGCGTTGCGCAGCGTCGACGTGTGGCTCGCCGTCGTCGTCGTGGCCCTGGTCGTCTTCGGTCTGCGCAACTTCGTCTTCGATGGGGTAGCGCCTGCTGGCGGGTTTCAACGCTGGACGTCCTCCGATGATCTGCTGGGTGGTTGGGCAGGGCGTTGGCGTTTCGTGGGTCTCGGGGCGGACGCACCGGGCTCGGCCTTGGTGGGGCTTGCTGGCCTGGCGAGCGCCATCACGCTCGGGCACACGGCGCTTGCCCAGACGCTCGTTGTCGCAGGTTCGGTGCCGCTCGGCCTGGTTGGCGCCTACCGGCTGACCCGTCGCCTGTCACCGCGTGCGCTGCCCGCGGCGGCCACGATGCTCGTCTACGCGGCGAATCCGGTCGTGCGCAACGCCTACGCCGGAGCGCACCTCGATGCGCTTGTCGGGTTCGCGCTCGCGCCGTTCATCCTCGGTCGCGTCATCGTCTTGATCGATGGAGCGACCGGCGCGGCGCGCCGGCGAGCGATTGGCGGCGTCGTTGTTCTGTGTGCGATCGGGGCCGCGTTTGCGCCGGTGTTCGCCTTGTTCCCGCTCTTGATCGCCTTCGCTGTGATCGTTGCATTCCCGATTGTGCGGGGTGGACAAGAGGCGATGCGCGCGCTGGTCGTGAGTGTCATCGCAGTGCTCGGCGCGATCGTGTTGTTGTCACCGTGGTCGTTCGAGGCGATCTCCCACGCCAGCGGGTTGGGGCTGAGCCCCCGGCCGACCGTCTCGTTCGCCTCCCTGTTGGCATTTCGAACGGGGCCGGCGGGCGCAGGAATATGGCCCTGGGCGATCAGCATCGCGGCGCTGCTTCCTCTGGTGGTTGCGACCGAACGCCGTTTCGTGTGGGCACTGCGAATGTGGACGTTGGCGCTCGTGTCGTTCGCCGTCGCGATCGGACTGGCGCGCTCGGACTCGTTGGCCATCCCGCCGATCGAACTCGTGCTCGTTCCCGCAGCACTCGCGTTCGCCGTCGCGGTCGGGATCGGCCTCAGCGCATTCTTCAACGAGATCCACTCGTTCGTCTTCGGGGTCCGTCAAGGCATGGCCGTCGCGCTTGCCGTCGCGTCCGCGCTGCCGATCTTCGGAGTCGTACCCGACGTCTTCGACGGTCGTTTCGACGCACCGTCGACGTCGTGGGAGTCGACGCTGGCGTTTCTTTCCGGAGAGGCCCGCGAGCGCGGACCGTTCCGCGTCGCGTGGGTGGGCGACCCGCGCGTGCTCCCCGTAGATCCGCAAACGGTCGACGGCGGTATCGGATACGCGATCACCCGGAACGGCACCGGTGACGTTCGCGACCTGTTCCCGCCCGCCGCGGGGCGTCCAGAATCCGTGCTTGTGCAAGCGATGTCGACGGCACGCGACGATCGCACTGCGCG
>SXGT01583392.1_pt1 | contig 11471 bp, 9 predicted proteins | sample 3176221 | NCBI WGS metagenome assembly SXGT01 (sample SAMN11356862, study PRJNA531348) | freshwater metagenome | isolation source: freshwater sample F1-120 | place: China: Fuxian Lake, Yuxi | collected 2017-12-25
CCTCTCTCGCAGCACCATTCTATCTGATTGAAATATTTGCAGAAATTGGCCTGCAAGAGCATTCTCCCGTGAAGACGCTGCAAGCAATGGTGTATCGCGCGCTGCAAGGTCCAACATTGTTCAATCGAAGTAGATGATGATTTCGCGACCGCTCATCTCTTGCAGCACGTCACCTAGTCGGCGCAGGCAAGAGCCCATCGCGCGTTTTCAGTGACCCACACCATTGGAAGCGCCGCTTCTGCGGACACTGATCAATCTGGCCCCAACGATCAACGAGCGCCTCGACCGCAACGCCCGTTGTGCCCGCAATGGCTTCGGCAGATATGCCGCCTTCAGAAAGACTCCTTGCTTTTCTCAAGCTTGGTCGCGCCCACCAGGAAATCGAAATCGACGCCGAGATGCGCCTGCTGAACCGATCTTGTGAACATCTGCCCGTAGCCGCGCTCGAAATGCGCGACCGGCAGCTCGAGTTCGGCGCGGCGACGCGATAGTTCGTCTTGGTCTACCTGAAGCTCCAGCCGGTTACCTGACACGTCCAGAACGATTTCGTCACCCGTGCGGACGAGTGCGAGCGGTCCCCCTACCGCCGATTCCGGGGAAACATGCAAAACGACCGTACCGTAGGCGGTGCCACTCATGCGCCCGTCCGAAATGCGCACCATATCGGTCACGCCGCGCCGGACGAGTTTTGTCGGCAAGGCGAGGTTACCGACTTCGGGCATGCACGGGTAGCCGACGGGGCCGGCACATTTGAGGACCAGGACCGAGCTTTCATCGACCGGCAGGTCCGGATCGTCTATGCGGGCGCGATAGTCTTCCACGTTCTCGAAAACGATGGCCTTGCCGCGATGCGACATCAATTCCGGCGAGGCCGCTGACGGTTTAATGACCGCGCCTTCGGGCGCGAGATTGCCACGCAGCACGACGATCCCTCCCTGAGAAGAGACCGGGTTGTCACGGATGCGGATCACCTCGTCGTTGTAGCAGTCGGCCTTCGTCAGGCGTGCCCGCAGTGTGCCGCCCTCGACGGTGGGGGCATCCAGATGCAGCAGATCCTCGATACGCTTCATCACCGCGGGAACGCCGCCGGCATCGAAGAAGTCCTCCATCAGGAAGCGCCCGGAGGGTTTCAGGTCGACAAGGCACGGCACGCCCGCGCCAAGCCTGTCCCAGTCATCCAATGACAGCGGCACGCCAAGGCGGCCGGCGAGCGCCAGCAGATGGACGACGGCGTTGGTGGAACCGCCGATGGCGCCGTTGACCACGATCGCGTTTTCGAACGCGGCACGGGTCAGGATACGCGAGATGGACATGCCGCCACGCACGAGTGAAACTATGTGGTGACCTGCGTCCTCTGCCAGGCGCCTGCGCCGGCTGTCGACGGCGGGGATCGCTCCGTTCATCGGCAAGGCTATCCCCAACGCCTCGGCCAGCGAAGCCATCGTCGAGGCGGTCCCCATCGTCATGCACGATCCGGCCGAACGGCTCATCGCGGCTTCGGCTTCCTCGTAGTCTTCCTTGCTGAGCCGGCCGGAGCGGTACTCCTCGTCGAAGCGGAAGACATCGGTGCCAGAGCCGAGATCACGCCCCCGGAAACGACCATTGAGCATTGGGCCGCCGGAAACCAGGATGCTTGGGATGTCGCAGCTTGCAGCACCCATGAGCAGCGCGGGCGTTGTCTTGTCGCAACCGGCAAGCAGCACGACGCCATCTATCGGGTTGGCGCGGATCGTCTCCTCGACATCCATGCTCACCAGGTTGCGGAACATCATGGTCGTCGGCCGCATCAGCGGCTCGCCGAGGCTCATTACCGGGAACTCGAGCGGATAGCCGCCGGCCAGGAGGACGCCGCGCTTCACATGCTCGGCGAGCTCGCGCAGATGCCGGTTGCACGGATTCAGCTCAGACCAGGTATTGCAGATGCCGATGACCGGCCTGCCGTCGAACAATTCCGGTCCGAAGCCCTGGCTGCGCATCCAGCTTCGCGGGATGAAGCCGTATTTGCCTTCGCGCCCGAACCACTCGGCGCTGCGCATGCGCTTTTGCTCGTCTGCCTTCTTGCGGGACACAGTGCCTCCTTCCAGGGCGGCGCCTGGGTGTAGATTCGACGGTTTGACTTGGCTCCGGGCCTGTCAGGCCTCGGCCCGACGCCGCCCCGCCCGTTTCAGGAGCAGCATGACCAGCGGCGACAACCAGATCAGGATGGTAATCACCCCGAGCGTTGCCGAAATGGGCCGCGAGAAGAATTGCAGGAAATCGCCCTGCGCCTTGATCATCGAGGTCAGGAACGTTTCCTCCAGCATCCGACCCAGCACCACGCCGAGAAGGGCGGGCGCGATCGGAAAGCCGTTCTCTTCCATGAACCAGCCGATAACGCCGAAGACGAGCATGGTGACGACCGCGCTCAGCGTGTTGTCCATGGCGAACGCGCCCACGACGCAGAAGAGCAGGATGATCGGCATCAGATAGGCACGCGGAACATCGAGGATGTAGCGCGACAGCTTGATGGCGGCATAGCCAAGCGGGATCATCAGGAGGTTTGCCAGGATAAAGGACAGGAAGATGCCGTAGATGAGTGTCGGCTGGTTCTGGAAGATCGCGGGTCCGGGGGTCAGGCCCTTTATGAACAGCACCCCGATGACGATCGCGGTCATGGAAGCGCCGGGAATGCCGAGAACCGTCGCAGGCACGTAGGAGGTCGACACGCTGGCGTTGTTGGCCGCGCCGGCAGCCACGATGCCTTCGAGGTTGCCCTTGTCGAACTCCTTGCGGTTGATCGAGAAGCGGCGCGACAGGGCGTAGGAGATCCACGCGGCGATGTCGGCGCCTGCACCCGGCAGCGGCCCGGTAACGGTGCCGACGACGATGCCACTGCCGAACCCCCGTCGATAACGCCACAGCTCGGGCGCCAGGCCCTTGAAGATGTTGCCGATCTTGTTCGTCGCCATCGGCGGCAGCGGATCGCGGGATAGCGCGTAGCGGAGAATTTCGGCGATCGCGAACATGCCGATCAGCGTTGCGACAAGCCCGACCCCGCCATAGAGGGCGGTGCTGCCGAAGGTAAAGCGCGGCTGGCCGGTCACCGGAAACAGGCCGACCATGGCGACCAGCAGGCCAAGGAAAAGGGAGATCATGCCTTTGATCGCACTGCCGGGCGCGATGAACGCTGCAGACGTGAGCCCAAGGCAGACGAGCCAGAAATATTCGTAGCTGCTCATATTGAGAGCGAACTTGGCGACGGCCGGCGCGAAGAACATCAAGAATACGCCGCCGAACAGCCCGCCCACCGCCGAGGTGACGACGCAGGCGCCGAGCACCAGCTCTCCCTTGCCCGCCATAGTCAGCTTGTAGGCAACATCGGTATAGGCGGCAGACGACGGCGTGCCCGGGATCCGCAGAAGCGCCGAGGGGATGTCGCCTGCAAAGATGGCCATGGCACTCGCGCTGACGATGGCGGCGATGGCCGGCAGGGGATCCATGAAGAAGGTGACGGGAACGAGCAGTGCGACTGCCATCGTGGCGGTCAGGCCGGGAATGGCGCCAACGAAAAGTCCGAAGATCGACGCAAGCAGGATGACCAGCAGCACATCCAGCCGCATGAGCGCCAGAAAAGCGTCGTAGATCACCTCCATGTCAGGACTCCCGCGTAAGGTTCGAGGATGCCCCACGGAAGCGGCACGAGCAGCACGTCCTGAAAGCCGATCTTCACGACCAGCGTTGTTGCCACGGCCACGATCAGCGAGCGAACGGGCGCGCGGGTGAACTGGAGCAGCGTAACGAATATCACCACAAAACCGGCCAGGATGAAGCCGAGTGATTTCGAGAAGAGGATGTAGAAGAGAAGTGCGCCGAGTACGACGGCAGCATTGGCGATGTGACGGGGTGACCTTATCCAGTCGCCTATGACCACGAGCGGCTGGCTTGCTCGTTCTTTCCAGCCGTTCAGGGTCAGAAGGGCCCCGGCGAGGAGGAGGCCGCACCCGACCACCGTGGGGAAGAGCCCTCCTCCGTAACCTGTGCCGAAGAACGGCTTCGGCTGCATCGAGGCGGCGATGAGGGCGACAATGCCTATCCCGACGATGATTGGCCCCATAAGGATGTCGGATAGTTTCATGGCACCTGTCTCCGCCGCCTCCTGCTATGCCTTCCGTGCGTGCCTCAGGCAGCGCTTACTGGATTGCGCCGGCTGCACGAAGCACCGTTTCGGTGTCCGCCTCGTGCGTCGCCATCCAGTCGACAAGCCCTTCGCGATCGGCAAACCGAAGACCGAAACCGGCGTTGGACATCTTCTGCTGGAAATCCTCGCTTTCGTAAATTTCCTTCATGGCCTCTTCGAGCTGAACCACGATATCTTCCGGCAGGCCGGCAGGACCAACGAGGGCGCGGAACACGCCGCCGGGGGCGGCATCCGGAATCTGCTCACCGGCGGTTTCAACATCCGGGAAGGCGTCGAGGCGGTCAGGCGCAAGCACGGCCAGCGGGCGGACCTCGCCGGCGTCGATGAGCGCGGCGGCTTCCGGCAGCGATGCGGTGAGGATGTCGACGCCACCGGCGACGAGTTCCTGGAGACCCGCGGCAGCGCCGGCGCTCGGCACCCAGCGAAGAACCTTGATGTCTATGCCGTTGTCGATCAGCACCTTGGAGAGCGCGCTGCTCCAGCTGCTGGGGCAGACGGCGCCGCAGCCGATGGTGATGGAATTCGGATCGGCCTTCAGCTTTTCGAGCACTTCGGCGAGCGACTGGATGGGGCTGTCGGCCTTCACATGGATCGCGGCATAGTCGAAGTTGTACTGTGCGATCGGTGTGTAGGACTCCGCCGACAGGCTGCCCATGCCAAGGAGGCGGAAAGGCGCGTAGTTGAACAGGATGCCGATGGTGTAGCCATCCGGGTCGGCATTGGCGAGTTCGGTGATGCCGGCGATGCCACCACCTTCAGCGCGGTTCACCACGTTGAAGGGCTGACCGAATTTCTGCTCCAGACCCGATGCGAGCCAGCGCGCTGTCGCGTCCGTGCCGCCACCCGCGCCGGCGGCAACGATGAGCGTGACCGGACGGTTCGGCCAATCGCTTGCCGCCGCCGTGGACAACGCCATGCCGGCAGCCATGACGCCAGCCGTCATGAAGCTGAGAACTTTCTTCATTTGACAATCTCCCATTGAATTTTCGAATGCAGGCGAGAAACCTTCAGACCGGCAAGGGGCTATGCCACCAGTGATCGAAGGGATTTGAGTGGAGGATCGCGTCGATCGTCTCCTGCGAGACCTTCGGCAACGGAGTACCCTCGACAAGGCGATTGATGTTTCGCAGCCCCTCGATCGATTCACCGACCTGCGCGAACGGAAAATCCGTTCCCCAGAAGATCTTGTTGCGGTCGGTGATCAGATATTCCTGGGCCGAGACCAACGCCTGGTAGAACTGCCAGGGGCGGTAACACAGCGCCGAAACCTCGGTGTAGACGTTGGGCCTCTTGCGGGCGACGACGATGCACTCGTCCATCCACGGATGGCCCATATGCGCCATGATCATCTTGAGATCCGGGTAGCGCTGCGCCACGGCGTCCACGTGTAGCGGCCGGCCGGCATCGAGCAGCGTGTCGCGCGCGAAGGTCGTGCCCATATGCATGGTCAGAGGGACGTCGTTCTTCTGGCAATAGGCGTAGACCGGATCGAGACGCGGATCGTCGAGTGGGACGCTGTTGTAGATCGGGCCGAACTTGACGCCCTTCAGTTTCAGCGTGCCGATCGCATGCTCGAGCAGTTCCATGTAGTCGGGACGACGCGGATCGACGCAGGCGAAGCCGACGAACTTGTCGGGGTATTTCGCCACAGCCTCCGCAGTAACCTCGTCATTGCCGTCGACGCCGACTGAATCCTTGTAGCGAAGGGAAAAGATGATCGCCTTGTCCACTTCGCTCATTGCCGAATAGAGCGTATCCGCATCTGCCGCCATCGCCACACCGCCGGGGCGCGCGCCGCCGCTGAGATCGACGTCGGGCGGAGAAAACTGGTCGGCGTTGAAGATGTTCACGTGGCAGTCGACAATCATCATCCAGGCTCCGTTCAACGCCGTCTACCGTTCTCTCACGGCATCTTTCCAGGTGTTCGCAAGGATCATCCGGGAGTTCGCGCCGGCCTCTGGCCTGCTACTCCCAACCACCGGTTCAATCGCCGGCAACGTCTTGCTCCCCTTTTGATTTAACGATACACCGATCTTTCAAGTTGTCAAACGCGTCGTGCGCGAAATCTGCAAAGTCGCGAGGGGGGCATCGGTGTCAGGAGGGAGAGCGCGTCGAGTTGCCCGGCTGGAATTCCACCGGCAGAACGATCTCGCGCTGTCGGAACTGGCCCGACTGAAAACGGGCTATCAGTTCCTCGGCCGCCCGCTCGCCCAAGGCGTGAGCTGCGGACCGGACGGTCGTGAGAACAGGGTCGACATAGCGCCAGATTTCAAAAGCGTTGAAGCCGGTGATCTGCACCTGCTCGGGAATCCTGAAGCCCGCATCGAGACACGCCTTCATCGCCGCGATGGCCATCTGATCGTTGCCACCGATGATGGCGTCCGGCGGCGGGCCCTGCCGCAACGCCTGGAGCGTCGCGTCGTAGCTCACCTCAAAACTCTCGTCGCCGCAGCGGACGATCTTGAGTTCCGATGCACCCGCTTCGGCGAATGCGCTGGCTGCGCCCGCCATGCGCGCCCGCATGGCGGCCCATTCGACCTGCGGAAGAAGCACCCAGCAATTCCTCGCGCCGGTCGCCAGGATATGCTCGCCGACCTGCCGCCCGCCGCCGAAATCGTCCTGACGAATGATCGCGCAATCGGCCTCGTCGGGAAGGCGCTGCTCCTGCATCAGCACGACAGGAACCCGCAGCGTGGAAAGCTCCTGGATGAACCATTCGCGCTGTTCCTGCTCGCCGGACAGGATCGCGACCATTCCATCCGCCTCGATGTCCTGAAACAGGCCCGTCGTACGGAAATCCGACGGTTTGATGCCTCGCAGGATGAGACTGTAGGAATGCGCCGTCAGGTAATTCGTGAGGCCGGTCACCTGAGCGGTGATGAAGGGGTCGCTGAGGAAATCAGGATCCTCGACCACGATCAGCATGCCGATCGTCCACTGCTGGGACAGTCGCAGGCGCCGCGCAGCGACCGACGGTCGATAGCCAAGCCTTTCGACCACCGCGCGAACATGGTCGGCCGTCGCCTCCGAAATCCGGCCACGACCGTTGAGCACATTCGATACCGACATCGCAGACACGCCAGCCTCGCGCGCGACGTCTTTGATCGTCACGGTCCGGTCCGCGGCGGGTTTCTTCGGCGTCTTCAAGTCTTCGATCCTTTCGAGCGCGCCCGCGCCCTTTCGCGCAGCCGCAACTTCTTTGTTTCCGCCAACGAACAGGAACGCAACCCATGAACGACACGACGATCACAAACGTGCAGTGCCATCTGCTTACCCAGGACATCAGCCGAATGGCGATTCGCTGGGCCGGCGGCAACATGCGCTACTGGAATACGGCGCTCATCGAGGTGACGACCGCAAGCGGCCTGCGCGGGTTCGGCGAAGCCTATTATCCGGGGCTCAGCGCGCCGCTGGCAACACGCGCGCTGGTGGACAATTACGCGCCGCTGCTCATCGGTGAGGATGCGACACAAGCTACCGCACTTTTTCACCGGCTGCGGACCAAGTCCCTCGCATGGGGCAAGGCCGGCCTGCCCCTGATGGTCGCCGGCTCGATCGAAGTCGCCCTATGGGACATCAAGGCACAGGCGCTCGGCGTTCCGCTTTACCAGCTGCTCGGCGGGAAGGCCCATGACGCCATCACCGTCTATGCGAGCGGTGGCAATGACGCGCCGCGCGACCAGCTCGTCGCCGAGATGGAAAGCTATCTCGAACGCGGATTTCGCGCGGTGAAGATTCGCATCGGCAGGTCGGTGGCCGAAGACATCGAGAAAGTGCGACTGTGCCGGGACGTGCTGGGGCCGAACGTCGAGCTCATGGTCGATGCGGTTATGGGACACAATCCTCGCCCCTTCAGCGCTAAGGAGGCGCTGGCCCACATCGCGGCCATCGAAAAGTTCGACATCACATGGTTCGAAGACCCCGTCGGCAATCGCGACTATGAAGGCTGCGCCTTCGTGCGGCAGCATTCGCCGGTGCCGGTGGCGGCCGGCGAGACAGCCGTCGGCGTGCACGAATTCCTGCCCTTTTTCGAGCACGGCGCGCTGGACTGGGTCCAGCCCGACCCCACCCATTCCGGGGGGATCACGGAATGCATGGACATCGCCGCCCTCGCCCGCGCGCATGGCGTGCGCGTCATCTATCACTCATGGGGCATGGCGCCCTGCCTGGCCGCGAACTACAGCCTCGCCTTCGCAGACCCCCATGCCCGCTATCTGGAATATCCGACCCACGGTCTGCCGCTGGTGGAAGAACTCGCGCAAACGCCGTTCCAACTGGTCGACGGCAAGTTCGCGGCCCCGACGGAACCCGGCCTCGGCATCAAGCTGACCGACGAACTTCTTGCCCGTTACGCCTTCGTCGAAGGCAGCACGTTTTGGCCGTGACGCCCATCCCGATCCGCTTTCCCGACAGGACAGGAACACCATGAGCATTCATCTTCTGCAAACGTACCCGATGCCCGAACGCACGGAGAACATGCTGGCCGAGCGCTTCATCGTCCACAAGCTGCATGCGGCTTCCGAGCCGCACCGCCTTATCGACGAGGTCGGCGGGCTGGTCAGGGCAATCGCCGGTATCGGCGTTCCGAAGGCGCTCATGGATCGGCTTTCCGCGCTCGAAATCATCGCCAATTTTGGTGTCGGCTACGATTCGATCGACCTGCCGACCGCGCAGGCTCGCAATATCCGGGTGACGAACACGCCGGACGTTCTAAGCGATGCGGTGGCTGAACTCACGATCGGCCTGATGCTCTCGCTTGCCCGCCACCTGCCGCTGGCGGACCGCTACGTTCGCGACGGCCGCTGGCCGGCCGGGAATTTGCCGATCTACCGGGAAATCGGCGGCTACACGCTCGGCATCGTCGGGTTGGGGCGCATCGGCAGGGAAATCGCCAACCGCGCGCAGGCTATGAAGATGCGCGTCGTCTATCACGGGCGGTCGCGCCAGCCGCGCCAGCCCTACGTCTTCTATGGCGATCTGGCGGAAATGGCGAAGGATGTCGACTGGCTGGTCGCCGTCACGCCGGGAGGATCGGGCACGGAACGGCTGGTCAGCCGCGAGGTGCTGGAGGCGCTTGGGCCCCAGGGCATGTTCGTCAACGTCGCCCGCGGCTCCGTCGTCGATCAAGATGCGCTCATAGACCTTCTTGCAACCGGCAGGCTCGGTGGCGCGGCCCTCGACGTTTTCGATGCCGAACCTGAAGTGCCTGAAACGCTACGGAGCCTGGAAAACGTGGTTCTGTCGCCGCATCAGGGATCGGCGACGAAGGAAGCCCGTGACGCCATGGGCGCATTGGTTGTTGCCAATCTCGTCGCCCACTTTGGCGGCAAGCCGCTTCTCAGCCAGGTCGCATAAGGATTCTGCCGATTGGAACCGTTTCTGTCGTTGACTTAACGTTAAATCTATCTCATTTTCGCTTAGCAACACCGGGTTGGGACTGCTATCGGCCGCCGGCTTGCGGCCAAGGAGACGGCCGCGACCCACAATCTGAAAGACGAGGATATGTCACAGAACCTGCAGGACACCGTAGAGCGGCAGCGCCAGTACATCGCGGGCGGCACGATGTCGCTGAACCGCGCGATCAATCCATCGAAGCTGTTCGTACGCGCCAAGGGCGCTTACCTCTACGATGCCGACGGCAATGAATACATCGACTATCATGCCGGCTTCGCGCCGTATCTTTTCGGGCATGGCGACACGGAAGTGGATGAAGCCGTCATCGAGGCGATCCGCTCCGGTGCGTCGCTGATCGGCGCCGGCACCATGCCTTGGGAAGCCGAGATCGCCGAGCTGATTGCCGAGGCTGTACCCGGGATCGAGCAGCTCCAGCTTACCAGCACCGGATCGGAAGCGGTCGGCTATGCGCTGCGCCTGGCGCGCGCCCATACCGGTCGTGACGTCGTCGTGGTCATGCAGGGTGGATACAATGGCTGCTTCGACTATGTCAGCTACAACCTGATGGACCCGGCTGCCTTCGTCGAGCCTCACAAGCCGGGCGAGGAATATCCGCTCAGCGTCACGACGGCGGGCGTGCCCAAGGTCATCGACCAGGTCGTGCGCGCGATCGAATACAACGACCTCGAAGCAGCCGAGCGGGTGCTCGCGAAGGGCGACGTCGCCGCGATCATCCTCGAGCCGATCCTGCAGAACATCGGCATCGTCAAGCCACTGCCGGGCTATCTCGAAGGACTACGCGCGCTGTGCGACAAATATGGCACCGTGCTGATCTTCGACGAGGTGAAGACCGGTTTCCGCCACGCCCTCGGCGGCTATCAGTCGCTTTCGGGCGTGACGCCGGATTTGTGCACCTTCGGCAAGGCCGTCGCCAACGGCTATCCGATGGGCGTTGTCGGCGGCAAGCGCGAGATCATGAAGCTGTGCAGCGACCCCTCGCCGGCAAAGCGCGTCTCGGTCGCCGGCACCTATAACGGCCATCCCGTCAACGTCGCCGCTGCCAAAGCCTGCCTCACCCGGCTCAAGACGCGCGAGAAGGAAGTGTATGGCGAGCTGGAGCGGCTGGGCGCGCGGCTCGAAGCAGGGCTCAAGCAGGTCTTTTCGACCCGCAACTACGCCACGACGATCGTCCGTCAGGGTTCCGCCTTCGCGGTATATTTCATGGATCACGCACCGGTTAACTGGCGCGACGTGGTGCTGAACCATGACGGCGAGCGGGACATCGCTTTCCGTCGCGCGCTGATCGAGGAAGGCGTGTTCCAGTTCCCGGTGATCACGAAGCAGGGCAGCATCTCGCTGGCCCACACCGACGCTGACATCGACCGAACCATCGAGCTTGCCGAGAAAGTCGTCTCGACGCTGAACTGACAGCAGCGCGCCTTTGCATGCCGCGTCCTGTGGGCGCGGCATAAGGGCCTTGGCGACAAAGACGACAGCCACCCTACTCAAGGAACAACCCATGAAGCTGCTTCGCTACGGTGAAGCGGGCGCCGAAAAGCCCGCTCTTCTGGACGCCGATGGGGCGATCCGCGATCTTTCCGGCGTGATCGCCGACGTGGCGGGCGAGCACCTGCATCCCGACGCGCTGGCGACGCTGTCGCAGACCGATCCCAAGAGCCTGCCGCTCGTTGCCGGCAACCCGCGCATCGGACCCTGCGTTGCAGGCGTCGGCAAGTTCATCTGCATCGGCCTCAACTATGCCGACCATGCCGCGGAGTCCGGCATGGCGGTGCCGCCCGAGCCGGTGATCTTCATGAAGGCGACCTCGGCGATCGTCGGCCCCGACGACGACGTGCTGATCCCGCGCGGATCGGAAAAGACCGACTGGGAGGTCGAGCTC
>SXGT01827270.1_pt1 | contig 11471 bp, 11 predicted proteins | sample 3176221 | NCBI WGS metagenome assembly SXGT01 (sample SAMN11356862, study PRJNA531348) | freshwater metagenome | isolation source: freshwater sample F1-120 | place: China: Fuxian Lake, Yuxi | collected 2017-12-25
CCTGGCTGTGATGGAGTCGGCCGCCGCGTCCAGTAGAACTTGCCCGGATTCGAAGGTGACTCGATCTTCACGTACAACTTGACCAGCGGATTCGAAACGTTGACGATCAGGCGGCAGCGACTGTGATAAAAAACCGTCGCCCGGGCGATCCCGTCGACGGTGACTTTTTCGAGCTTGTTGTTGAACAGACGAGCGTTGTTTTTCGCCTTGATCGTGGCACTCACGGATAGGCCTCGCAGATCACAACGAATGGCTTGCCGATGTCATCAGGATCTCGCAGCTCGACAGGCTTGTAGAACACTCCATCAGGCCCAACAATGCGATAGTTCGGACTGAACGCGAACGTCTGCTCGAAGCTGACAGCCCACTTGCGAACCATCTCGTCTCGGCCAGACTGGCGATCTCGTGTTCCGCTGACGAACTGAATTTTCGCCCTGACGTTGGTGTGCAGGTCAGAATAAACGAGCTTGATTGCGTTGGTGGCTTGTTCCTTTTGGGTTGTACTCGATTGAATCTTGATGACGGTGTCGAGGCCGGCCGTGATGGCGATGTCGCGACAGGTGAATCGCAATCGAGTACTCAGCGTCTGTTCTTCGCGAACAAGAACAGTCCATTCGGTGCTGCCATGAACGATCTTGTCGCCCAACGTTGGTGTCTTGTTGAGTCCATCGACTGGAATGTGCCAATGAACGTCTGAGGTTGTCACCTTGCCGTTGCTGGCCATCGCCTCGCGAAAGGTGACTGCACGTCGCAACGCCTTGCCGTTGATGAGCTCATCAGGCGAGCCGTCGCGAAACTTCAGCGTGACGGAAGTCAGGTTGTCAAAGAGCAGGTAGTCTTCGGAGAGATCGAGGCTCATCGATAGCTCATGAGTAGAGTTGAGAGATGATTTCGACGGGCTCCAAGGACGCGATTTGTGCGTCGATTTCTTTCAGGCTCGCCATCAAATCCCGAAAGTGGGTAGAGTGCGAAACCGACTGGCCATCGATCGAGTAGTTCGGTTTAGGATTCAGGCTGATCTCGCGAATCTTGGCCAGCAGATTCGTTTTGATCTCCTGAAGGACTTCGAGATCAGTCACTGATTGGACCGACCGAAACAGCCTTGCCAGTGCGAACGATGCCGAGTTTGGCGAAGGCCTTCTCTTTTGCTTCGTCTTCACTGCCAGCCATGACGCCAACTGTGCCCAGGCCTTCGATCGTGACGCTGTAGTTCGGGACGGAGACGTCGGACGAATCGAGGTCGCCGATCGTGCCGTTACCTGCTTCAAACGCAGGCGGCTTTGCCGTTTGATTCTTAGGCGGCTTGGGCTCGGCCACTTCGCCAGCTACAGCAGAGACGAGGGCAGGATCTGGCTTTTGCTCTGTCACAGCAGAAGCAGCAGCTGCTTTGCCGCCTGTCAGATCGACTTTATTGATCGTGCTCATCTCAAATCCTCGCGTGACACGGAAACCTATGATTGTGAATCGGACTGCGAACTAACCAAGGCTTTACGAGGCGTGCTTATTGCGGACCATGGCCTGTGGTTCAAGAATTGCTGTAGCCCCCATCTCTCCAGCCTGCAGCTCAAAAACAATGTGCTGAGTAAAGCTTCGATGTGAGTTGGCAGGAGCACGAATAATGTCAAATTTCCAGTTCTCGATATATCCCATGAATTTCGAGATGTCACCCAAGAACCACCACTTCGCAGCTTGAGTTGAGTTCGCAAGACCCTTGGTGACAATTCGCTCTTTTAGCATGTCGTGCTGCAATGGGCGGAAGCCAACTAAGGGATTGGAGGCAACATAGCGGTTAGCGTTGGCTCCAGTGAGCTGCTGGAATTGAGTTGCATTCAGAGCTGGAGCAAGCAGTTCTTTCAACTCGAATGGATAGATAAGGTCCTTGCCCCTGAAGACTGCTTGCTCGCCGTTGGTCAGGTTTTTTCCGTTAACCAGCTTGCCTTCTGCAGCGATCATCGCCTTCCAAACGTCAGTGATTTCATTGGCGTGGTCATTATCCCAGGTCGACGCTGATTGGTAAGTATTGTAAGTCGTTCCATTGAGCGTGAAATTATTCACGAAACCAATGAAGCAATCGATATGGCGATACTCTTTCTCTTTGCCGAGGACATCGCCAATTGTTTGTGCTTTGGCTTGAATCTGTGGACCATCGTTGAAGAACATGGCTTCACGAGTGACAGCAACATTCTTGAAATATTTGCTTGTCCGCGGAGTCTCTTGCAGCTTATCGCCGAATTCCGCATACGGAATTGGCATGCCTTCCGGAACAGCAACTCCGCTGCCATCGCCAGCAGTCTTGAAGTCCGTGTATCCGCCGAGATTTTCGCTTCGACGATTGCTGGGAATGGTGCGAATAATGCGGCTGAGAACGAACTCCGGGTTCTCATAGCTCGCCGCCATTAGCGTCGACAGAACCTTGTCGTAAAGCGTAATGAACGCTGTTGAGTCGATTGCAGAAATGGCAGACTCAGTAAGCGGGCGACGATAGTCAGCAAGCTCGCTAAACGCAGCATAGCCCATAATACCAATGCATGTTTCTCGCAAATCGAATTCTGACGGATCAATCCCGTCGCTACTGCGATTTCCGGCGCGCTGATCCGCCAGCCAGATATCCATGCCTTCGCTGAAGTAGTCGAGAGCATAGTCCAGGCCAGCCTGGTGAGCTTGTGCCCCACTGCGTCCGCTCTCGCGACCACCTTGCTCAATCAAAAGTCCGAAATCGCGTACTGGAACCATGACTATTGCTTTCCGAATTGACTTTGAATCGCTGTGATTGACCGACTGACTGAGAATCAGAGGAGATTAAGAGGGGATGGTTTGTGTTCCGCCGAAGACGCCCGAAACGATTTCGATCAATACTTTTGTGGCACTGGTCGTCGCCTTGAAGACTCGGCCGATCGCAAGGTTGGCGGTGGCGACCGATACAGCCTTCTGGTTTTCCATGTTGTTCCCAGAGGCTTTTGCCGAACCAGCCAGTGCACCGACGGCAAAGCTAGCTGATGCACAATCAAACTCGAACACGCCAGCACGATTGACGGTGATTGGCTCAACGTCACCGGCCCGCGAATCGTTCATCGAGACCCCAAGAAACTTCGGCGTGAATGCCGCCTGAGTTGTCGCGATATTCGTATCCCAGGTGAAAGCAGATGCTGGTTTTACCCCGTTGGTGTCCATCCACACGAGATCGCCGCGGCTAATAACCGTTGCGGACTCAACTGGCACACTGACTGGCTTCGTGTTGCCGTGACGGTATTCGCAGACCATGGTTCAAATCCTCTTGCCGACGGTTGTTTCTGACGCTGTGAGTGATAACGGGACGATGGCTGGCGATTAGTTACCGACGGCGATTTTGTTCCATGAGGAACTTTTTGCGATCGGTGAAGCTGTTTCCGACTTTTGTTGATTCCTGAGTCGTACCGCCAGGGGCCTTGCTTGAAGGGTTCGACAGTTGCTTTCCGCCCTGCTCTTTCGTAACGCTTTCGCCGCCACTGGCCTTGACCAACTCGGCTCGATCTTTCAGGAGAGCCTTGCGATCGTCGGCCGATTCGATGGCGACGAGCTGCTTGCGAAAAACGTCGCTGATTTGCTCAAGTGTTAGCCCGGCTTCCTTGATTTCTAAGTCGATCGCCGTGTCTCGCTTGAGGGCAAGAAGCTCTTTGGTTGCCTCGTCGAGCTTCTTCTGCAGGGCCTGATTATTCGCGTCGCCCTCCTGCTCTTTCGCGAGAGCAGTGATCAGGTCCGGACGTTCTTTTTTGATCTGCTCAATCGTGATGTCTGCAAATTTCACGTCGCTGTCTCCTGACGATTGCTCGAAAAAGCTGTTGTTTGTGGCTGGAGCGTCCACGATGTCGACGCTGATGACCGAACTGATTGACTCGACGACGAATTCACCATTTCGACGGACGGCATTAGCCTGGACGACATGTGACAGGCCAACGCCTTTTGTTCTGTTGACAATGTCCCATTTCACGGACTCGGCCATCGCGTGTTTCGGGTTGTACTTCAGGTCGCCGTACGTGCCGTCCGCTTCTGCTCGCGGGTTTATGATCACGCCAAAGCGGTTTTCGTAGCTTCTGGCTGCCGGATTCTCATTGCCCTTGGTGTGGTTGATATAAACCGGGGCACCTTCGTAGAGGTGAGCTGACGTTCGTCGAGTTGATTCTGGATAGGAGCGACCATTTTTTGATTTTGGACCGCAAATCTTCAGGTTCTTGAAGACGCCGTCAGTGGACACATCGACGCCGTGAAGCGACTCAGCAAAGCTATCGGCAATCTGTTCGGTTGCGATCGTCACTGGCGAAGGTCCACAAAAAAAAGGCCCGCGAACAGATACCTTTTTGAGGTAAGTGTTCGCGGGCCTGGTTGTTCCAATACCCGACGAATTACGTCGAAGTCAGTTGTTGTTTCGGTGCCTTTCGGCGAATGGTTCGTTCGGTAGATTCGCGAACAAAAACCAGTTTGCCGTTTTCAAAGTTGAACTGAACGCTCATGGTGCCGAAATACTTCGAGTCACCGGCGTTCTTTGTGAATCCCTTCACGAGTTCAATGGCATCTTGCAAGAGGTCGTCTTGAGCCTCGGGCATAAGTGACAAAATAATGACAAGTTTCTTTTTTGTGTCAATACTTTATTTCAAAGTAATGCGTCAGCCGGAGTCGAGTAGCCTTCCTCGTCGACGATCTCGGCCTCGGGATTGTAGAGCTGCACTGACTCAAAGACGGCAGTTTTCCAGTCGCTATCGGCCTGCCGAAAGGTGTCGAAGTGGCTCCTCACGAGATCTTTACTGAGGAATCGGCCCTCGAATTTCCAGTCATATTTTTCGCGAACTTCGACGCTTCCGCCATCAATCTGGATCTTAATCATCATGGGATTCCCCTTCTGTGCAGGACGCCAACGACCAGATCGAAGTATTCAGGATCTTTCTCGGCAAATCCATAGGGATCAGTGTAGAACGCCTCCAGGCCCATGCTGAGAATTTCCGTTGGTCCGTGCTGATAGAACTTGCCTGCGTAGATATCGCGTCGATCTTTCTTGAGGCGAACTGGGTCTGGAGCAAACCCCTTCTTGAATTCGTCCGGTATCCCCATCTCTGTTGGTTCGATGCCCTCTCGCGTTTTCTTCGCCGTCCGCATAATCTCGATTTGATTGTTGCTACTCTCTCGAATCCTTTTGGCCATGAAGCCGTCGATCAGAGACTTAACGCTGTCGCCGCTGTTTTGGTCAATCATGTGACCAACTTCGTGGACGATGACTTCTTTCGGTTCTTTGTCAGAGATCATGATGCGACGTCGACTGTCATCGTAATATGCCCGACCGTCTTTCGCCTTGCCGAATTTGATATCACCGGCCGTTGCGTTGTTCTGGTTGCTGATCATGCCCTGGATGGCTTCAAGCGATCCATTGACTCTCTCTTTGCTGACCGGCGACGTTCCGTCTGGCTCGATATTGAATTTGTAGTGATCCTTCAGCACTAACGGATGATCCGGAGGCATGTTGCGATCGGCGAACAGTGAGTTTCTCAGGCTGCGGACTTCCTTCTCTTTCGCGAAATGGCCAGCTGCGATCTTGTTGTATTCTTCAACAACAGTGTTAGCTTCTGCTGCTCGCCGAAGTCGCTCTTCCTTGGTCGCTCCTTTCATGATTGCGTTGGACAGTCGTTTGAATTTCGTGTCGAGTTTTTCGAGCTGACCGGCAGTGATGACCAGTTCTTTGTGGCCTTCTTCCAGTTTGGCCCGGTTCTCTTTGTTCCCACCCGGGCGAGTCGCCAAGAACTTCTCGCGAAGCTCCTTGGTCGTGCCTGCATGTGTTTGTGACCACAGCTGGTAGTTCTTGACCTTCGAGTCGTCGTTAATGCGGCGAATCATCTCGTCAACGTTGGCGATGTCACGAGTCCTCAATGGCGAGAACTCCAACTGTTTCTCGATGGCTTTACGCTGCTCTGGCGTAAACTCCAGTTTCGGCGGCAGAGAAACAGGTTGAATGATTGCGACCGGGACAACGGGGGCGACAGGAGGAAGCGGCACGCCTGGTCGAGGAGGCGACGCAGGAATGATTTCGACCGGCTCGGAGTCTTGAGGTCTTGGCGGAACTGGTCTTAGTGGCGTGATCGGCGGTGCGATCGGCGGCGTTGGCGGAATGATAGGCTCAGGTCGCTTCGGAACCGGCATCTTTGTAACGAACCCGTAAGTTGCTACTTGCTGCAGAAGCTGGCCTCTCTGCTTGATTGCATCGCTGGCTACGGCCGAGCGTTTTTCTCTCTGCTTCGGGGATTCTTTTTTGAGATCATCGATCTTCATGACCTGGCCGGTGCCGTCAATAAAGTCCTGCCAGTTCGGTTCGCGTCCAACAATGCGGCGAACGGTTTCGTATCGCTTCACGCCAATGACCATTTTCCGCTTGGCTTCGGGTGCACTTCGCCACCATTCGAGGTAATCGGCAGGAGCAGGAATTGGCTGGCCGGCCGCGTTGGCGAATTCGGCAGCCATGCGAGGATCGTTTTCGAGTTCCTTCGGCGGCTTCAGGACAGGAATCGAGAAGCATCGGCAGTTCGGCTCGTCTGGCAGCTCGGGGAGTGACGAGATATTTGGCGAACGCCTCATGTCGCTCCAGAAAATCGTTCCGTTGCGAGTCGCGTGATGTGGCCGCGTATTCTGATCGAGCGTCGCGACGATCTGCTCTCCTGCCATGAGATCGCCCAACTGGTCATAGCTTTTCCGTTGAACCTTGTTGGCTACTCGCAGGCCTTCCGTACGCGCGATTCTCATCGCCGATGCTTTCGCTCCGGCCGTGTGCCCCTCGACGATCTTCGCCAGCTGCTGCAGAGTCTTGCCTGACGAATAGCCCTGCACGAGATCTTTCGCCAGGAGATTCTTGTCTTTCACCAACAGAGACAGCTTATCGATTCGCGACGACCAGCCCTCGCCATTAATCGGCTGATTGATGATCTGTTCGACTTCATCAGCTGACGGCGGCAGGAACACGTTTTGCCTGACGAATTCTTCCCATTCCGCATCGCCCATTCGCGTGCCGACAACCGGCTCCGTTGGTGTCTCAATATCAATGCCACCGACAGCCTCGCCAGCCAACACAGTGACCGGATTAGCGATGCGAAACCATCGCCGCGGAATCGCCTTAATGAAGATCGAAGTTGCCTCTTTATAGGACCACATCGTCGTATTGATGAGCCCGGAACGGAAGATCTCCTTGATCTTTCGCTCCATGATCTCCAACGTCACCTCGACAAATTCTGCGTCGGGCATCGCGTTCGTCATGAGCTGAGTCAGCAGGTGTCGACGCCAGTTCTCGACCTCGCGTGCCCCTGCGTCAGCCAACGACTCTGCTCGCAAAACCGTCTGGATCTGCTTTTGCTCAAGCTTCGCTGTCAGCTTTTCCTGAATTGGCTTGAAAATGACCGCCATGTCAATTCCATCTCACTTTGGCTTTGAACAGAAAACAGACGTAACGCAGAAGTTTAGGGTTACCGCGGAGTCGCTTGATCGCGAATCCTCCCGCGGCTGGGTGAGTCCAGAACTCAGGCGGCTTATCCTTGATCAACTGAAGCTCCCTGAGCGTCAGCTTTCGGCGGTTGAGCCGGAGGTAGAGCGACACTGCTTTGTCTCGGTTCACTGCTGACCTTTTGAACGACCACTTTGGCGAGCATGAGTTTTACACTTGGAGCATCGACGCCCAGCGACAGCAGTAGCTGAGTCGCCGTCTGCTGAGGGATAATGCCTTGTTGATACTGACCGATGACCTCGATGGCCGCCTGGATCTGTGCGCCGTTTAACTGGACTGGCTGAGGCTCGCCTTCAGTCCCTGGCTGGGCACCTCCAACAAGATCGCTGAGCTGTTGGTCATCCAGTGGCGGACGCTCGCCTGACAGCGGAATCCCGGTGCGCTCTTCGTGCAATTCGAAGTACTCCTGCTGCTGTTCGTAATCAAGTCCATGCTCTGCAGAGATTTCCTGAGGAGACTTGACTCTCATGTCGAGCAAAATCTTGTCGACTTCGGCCTTCTCCTTTCTGTTTTCAGTATCCAGTGGCGGTGGCTCGACCTGCACTTCAATGATGTCAAGAATCTCGTCTCCTAACGAGTGAACAAGCAGCCGTTCTATTACTTCGCGATTGTATTCGACTTCCTCGAACTGAACCTTCAGGAACGACTTCATCGCTGGGTCTTTTGCGACCTGCGTTGATGCGAAATTTGCGTTGGAAGCATCGCCAGTGAACATGTATTCTGGCATCGACGCCGATGCTCCCGCGGCTCGCAGCTCAGCCTGCACCGGCGGAATGTGCTTCGTTGGGTCGTTCCCCATCGTCGGGAATTGCCAATCGACTTGATCGTTGGTGTTGATGACTGTTCCTGGCGGCATCTCCTGGCCGAGCCGCTCGTTAGACTGCCCGTTCCCAAAGCCCGGTGCATTGCTCGACTTCGATGCGTTCGCTCCCGCCTTCACTGCCGTCTTTACTGTAGATGCCGCCGCACCGACGAACTTGCGAATCGCTCCGATGGCCGACTGGATATTCGTCAGGGCAGCGATGTTGCGAAGAATCTTGACGGCAGCATGCAGGTGGGACTTGCCACCATAGAACAGCGGAACACCGAGCTGATGGACTCGACACGCCTTGCGAGTTCGCAACTGAACTTCACTCGCTTCAATGTATTCACCGTCGATCCAATACCCCTCAATTGTGTCAAAATCAACTTCGTTTCGCTTGATACCAAATGCGTCTTTGCTGTCGTGCGGAGCCTTCAGCTGGTCGATCTCTAATCGCCTGACCGTCCATTCTCCCGTAACTGCCTGATGATATCGGAGTAGCGTCGCCCCATCGCGATCCCGAAAGTAGAGCAAGTCGCTTTCGAGTTGCCCCCAGTGAATTCGCTTGCAGAAATCGTCAACGACCTTCTTCGCCTTTTCGACCATCGCCTCATCGCCGCCGTTTTTATCTTTGGCTGAGACGGTATAGACGAACCCCCAGCCGACAACGTAATTACGTCTCGACTCATGCCCGCAAATTGCGAATGGATTTTTATTGGCCAAAAATCGACACTCGCTTCGCACGAGCTCCAGCGTCGCCTGATCGCTGTAGACCTTCTCGTCTGTGAACATGGCATTCGCAACGCCGCCAAAGCCGCCGCCGACAGGCAACCAGACTTCTCCGTTGGGTTGCATATACCTTGCGAATGGATTGACATAGTTGTCATCTGAGATCGACAGCTGTGACTCAAAGATTTTCATCAGGACATCATCAAGTCTCTCAAGTACCTGGCTCATTAAAGCACTCCTGCTAATTCGTAATCCCAGACGAGGTCATCGCCTGTTTCGACATTTCGTGTTCCGATTCGCTCCAACGCTGTGCGGTGAGCCATCTCGAAGCCGTCAGGCCCGTCGTCGTGATCTCCATTAGGAAACTGCTGAAGCTGCTCGACGAGAAGGCGAGTGTCTGGCGTGTCTCGATAACGAACGCGTCGCTCGCTATGTGGAGAGATCAGGCGACGAATCCTGATCTCTTTGTTGATCGTGTTCTCGACGGTGCAGATGTCTGTTGCGATGTTGCGGCCTCTAATCTTCTCTCGCATTGGCTCAGCGATCAGCTCTTGAAAGCCGTTGGTTTCGATACCAAATGCATCCGGCCGCCACTCTTCGCACAGATCGAGCGAATAGTCGATCATCCAGACGACGTTCTTTCGCTTCAGGTGAGCCTCAACCCAAAGCGTGTCGTCGTGACCAACCATCAGCTGCACGACTGATGAATAGTCGCCGCGATCAGCCTTCTTCCCGACGCTCGGATCCCAGCCCATCGTTTTGACTTTGACCTGACTTTCGTCTGGCCAGTCTCGAAACCACATTGAGTCATCGAACCACTCTTGGTCGAACTCTGCTCCGTCGATATTGACGAACAAGCCGTCGAGCTCCTGAGCCGCACGCGTCATGCCGTAGCGATGGCGGACTCGATCATAGAACCCGGCAGGCAAGAACGGGTTGTGCTTCGTCGAGCATCTGTAGAGGGCAGCGTCGGGCATCGTGCCAGCCCCGAAGACTTTATAGGTCCAATGTGCGTAGCCTTTAGGCGTGAAAGTGGATGCGAGCCAGCCCTGCTCACCGTTTTCACGCAAGCAGGCGATCGTGATATCGAAGGCCTCTTCCTTCATTTCACCAGCTTCATCGAACCAACAGCCAGACAGGTTTGGCCCACGAAGCATGTCGGGATCTTCTGCCGATCGACAGATGACCTCAGCGCCATTTCTCAGGGTCATCAGCATTTCAGTTTTACTGAACGACCTGATGCAATTGAGCTCGCGTCCCATTCCCATCAGCGTTCGTAGCGTGGCGTCCTTCAGGACTTTGTAGGTAGGAGAGGCGACCATGTAGAGGCGTTTGGATTTTGCGTTCTTGAGCAGTTTATACGCACCGGCGTACGACTTACCGCTTCCTCGACCACCAGTGAAGGCTGTGAAGTGAAACGGCGAATTGATAAATCGCAGCTGCGTTGGATGGAATCTAAGCGTCTTCGTCGGACGATTCGGTTTCCACCGGAGCAGTGATTTCGTCGGCTGGGTCGCCAAGGCCACCATCGTATGCTTCCTCGATCACATTGAAGACGGGACCGCCGCCGGGTCCACTGATTTCTGTTGCGGTGCGTGTCTTGAACTTGTCCGGGTTGTTTGCCTCCAGCAACTTAGCGAGCAGTGAATCAGAATAGACTTTTTTGTAGAGGAATTTCGTTGGATCGTTTGGATAGTTTGGGTCACGAATCGGCTTGCCTTTATAAAGCTGCAGGTCGTTTACTCCCAGTACTGCCCGCTTCATCGCCGCCTGTTCGAGCAGATCGTTGAGGTCATCATTAATTAGCTTGTAGGCCTCTTTGTACGCGTCGGACGTTTGCAGCCAGCGATTGTGCGTTGCCCGGTCGATACCGGAATGCTTGCACGCCCTCCTGATGAACTTGAACGCAGCGTAGAACTGCAGGAAGCCGTACTGCTCCTGCGTTAGTCCGTCGTCGCGTAGTGGTTCGTCGAGTTTCATGATTGGCCGAAACCTTCCCAATCAGGCAGATCGACTGTTTGGTTTTTTAGTTCATGAAAGCAATCGCCAAGGAACTGAATCTTCCCTTCCTTCACGAATGAGTGACATTGATCGTGACTTCCGCGATTTACCATTACTGATGGCGAGAAAGTCGGTAGTTCGACAGAATTGTTCCAGTGCCAGAGAGGTCCATTGCCGCTTATTCTGTCGACCACTACGGCGTGATGCCCTTTGCATCCAGGACAAAAGAACCATACTTGACTGTAGCTTTCGCCGCGTGACAAGAACGCTCGATTACTCATCTGTTGCACCTCCATCTGAAAACAGAAAAACAGCGAGGAGCTGTCCATCGCTCCTCGCTGCAGGCATCCGTGCCGATCCACGCCTCGTCATGAGGCGAGCCAAGTCGTTATCTCGTGTGCGTTCCCATCGTAGGAACTGCTGGCGAGA
>SXGT01108075.1_pt1 | contig 11470 bp, 11 predicted proteins | sample 3176221 | NCBI WGS metagenome assembly SXGT01 (sample SAMN11356862, study PRJNA531348) | freshwater metagenome | isolation source: freshwater sample F1-120 | place: China: Fuxian Lake, Yuxi | collected 2017-12-25
CCCGGCTGTCCGGCCGCATCGCCGGCCTCGCCGCCGCCGAAAGCCTCGGCCTTTCAGACACGTCGCGCGAACGCCGCCGCCTCGTCGAGCGCCGCCGCGCGCCGGCGGCCTTCGCCCCCGCGCTGAACCGCCACTGCGCCCCGCCGCGCGGCCTCGCCGCCGCGATCACCGTCGACACCGTGATGTGTCGCTGCGAGGACGTCACCGCCGGCGATATCCGCGCCGCGCTCGCCGACGGCGCCGACGATGTCTTCGGGTCGAAGCTCTGGACCCGTGCCGGGATGGGCCTCTGCCAGGGCCGCGTCTGCGGCTTCGGCCTCGCCCGCCTGATCGCCGCCGACCGCGACCTCGACCCCGAGGAAGTCGGCTTCAACGCGCCGAGGCTGCCGCTGCGGCCGGTGACGCTTTCGACGATGCGGGCGGTGCTGAAAGAGTGACGCTCAATGCCCCGCCGGGCGACCCGGCTGCTGGCCGTACGTCGTGAACCGCGCCCGGGCGTCCGCCATCTGCGCCGTCGTGAGAAGCTTCACCGTGCCGGCGGAGCGGGCCAGCAGGTACTGCCGCGCCAGCGTCTCCAGCCGGATGGCGGCGGCGACCGCCGCGGCCATCGTGCGACCGCGCACGACCATGCCGTGGTTGGCGAGCAGGCAGGCGGAGCAGTCCCGCAGCGTCGCCCCCGTCGCCTTGGCGAGCTCCAGCGAGCCGAACGTGGAGTAGGGCACCAGCGGCACCGCGTCAGCGCCGAAGGCGGCGATCGTGTAGTGGAAGGCCGGCAGCGGCTCGCCGAGGCAGGCGAGCGCCACGCAGGCATCCGCGTGGGTGTGGACGATGGCGCCGGCCCCCTCGACCAGGCGGTAGATCTCGGCGTGCAGCTGCCACTCGCTGGAGGGCGCGAAATCGCCCGTGACAGTGCCGTCGAGCGTCACCGGCACCACCTGCCCGGGCGTGAGCTGCGGCGCGCCGATGCCGGTCGGCGTGATCAGCATGCCGGCCTCGGTGCGGACGGAGAGGTTGCCGGCCGAGCCGGTGACGTAGCCGAGCCGGTCGAGCTCGCGGTAGGCGGCGACGATCGCCGTCCTGTCGTCGGCGTGGTCGGTCACTGGTCGTCGCTCCCGGTGTTCAGCGGATGACGCCGCGCGTGCGCAGATCGTCGAGGTGCGCGGCGTCGAGGGCGAGGCGCTCGGCCAGCACTTCGTCGGTGTGCTCGCCGAGGCAGGGCGGGCGGCGCGATACGGCGAGGCGGACACCGTCGAGGCGCATCGCCGGCGCGATCACCGGCACCGTGCCGGCGACCGGGTGCGCCATCCGCCGCACCAGCGTCGCCTCCTCGGTGCGCGGGCTCGTCAGCGCCTCGTGCAGGCCGTTCACCTCGCCGCCGGGGATGCCGTTCGCCCGCATGGCGGCGAGCATGTCGGCACGCTTGCGCTTGCCGATCTCGGCGCGGAGCTCAGCGACGAGGTCCACCCGATGCTGCGCGCGGCCGAGATTGGTGGCGTAGCGCGGGTCGTCGGCGAGGTCCGGCCTGTCGATGGCGGCGCGGCAGAAGGCGCGGAACTGTGGCGTCGTCCCGGCGGTGACGATCATGGCCCCGTCGGCCGCCTCGAAGGCACCGTAGGGGACGATCGCCGGGTGGCCGTTGCCGTAGCGGGCGGGGTCGCGCCCCGTGACGAGGGCGTCGAGCCCGACATAGGAGGTGACGCCGACGCCGACGTCGTAGAGCGCGACGTCGACGCGGCGGCCACGGCCGGTGCGGGTGCGCTCGAGCAGCGCCGCGAGCACGCCCTGGGCCGCCGTCATGCCGGTGACGAGGTCGACCACGGCGACGCCGATCTTGAGCGGCTGCTGCGTCTCCTCGCCGTTCATCGCCATGACGCCCGCCTCGCCCTGCACGACGAGGTCGTAGCCGAGGCGGCCTTCCTCGCTGGTGCCCGCGGCGTAGCCGGCGATCGAGACGTAGACGAGGCCGGGATTGTCGGCCGACAGCGCCGCGTAGCCGAGGCCCATCTTCTCGGCGCCGCCGGGGCGGAAGTTCTGGACGACGACGTCGGACTGTCGGGCGAGGTCGCGGGCGAGGGCGAGGCCCTCGGGCACCGAGAGGTCGACGGCAATGGAGCGCTTGTTGCGATTGGCGCAGAGATAATAGGAGGTCTCGGTCGCGCCGATGCGGATGCCCCAGTCGCGGGTGTCGTCGCCGCGGCCGGGATGCTCGAGCTTGATCACGTCGGCGCCGAGGTCGGCGAGCGCCTGGGCGCACCAGGGGCCGGCGAGCACGCGCGACAGGTCGAGGATGCGGATGCCGGCGAGCGGCGCCGGAGCGGGCTCCTCGCTCATGTCTTACCCTCACGCCTCCGCTTCATCCTTCGGCGGCCGCACGATGCCACGGACCGCCGGCGGCGTTGACGCTGCCGCTTCGGGGCGAGAATATAGGATATAGCAGACCGGGCAACCGCCCGGTTCGCCCCGTGCACGAGGACCTCGCTCATGTCGCTCGCCGCTGATGCCGATGCCGCGCTGTTTCCCGCTTTGCCCGGCACGGAGCCCGAGGGGCCGCCGATCGACCCGCGCTTCGAGGGCGGCACGGCCTTCGTCGACGGCGAGTACGTGCCGATCCTGGAGGCGCGCATCCCGCTGATCGACCGCGGCTTCCTGCGCTCGGACGCCACCTACGACGTCTTCCACGTCTGGCGCGGCTACGCCTTCCGCCTCGAGGACCACCTCGACCGCTTCGAGCGCAACATGAAGAAGTTGCACTTCTCCATTCCCTACTCGAAGCAGGAGATCGGCGAGATCTGCCTCGAGTGCGTGCGAAAAAGCGGCCTCACCGAGGCCTTCGTGCTGATGACGACGACGCGCGGCTTCGGCCCGCGCGGTACGCGCGACCCACGCCTGTGCACCAACCGCTTCTATGCCTATGCGATCCCCTTCGTGTGGATCGCCGACGAGGCGGCGCGCGGCCGCGGCTTCAACCTGCACGTCAGCAAGATCGAGCGCATCCGGCCGCAGTCGGTCGACCCGACGGTGAAGAACTTCCACTGGATCGACCTGACGATGGGCCAGATGGAGGCCTATGACGCCGGCTGCGACACCGAGGTGCTGGTCGATTCCGAAGGCCACATCACCGAGGGACCGGGCTTCAATGTCTTCGTCGTCAAGGGCGGCAAGATCGCCACCCCGGAAGGCGGCGTCTTCGACGGCATGACGCGCCGGACCGTCATCGAGATGGCGGCGGAGTTGCAGAACCCGGTGACCGAGCGCCTCGTCGCCATCAAGGAACTGGCCGAGGCTGACGAGGTGTTCCTGTCGTCGACCGCCGGCGGCATCATCCCGGTGACGAAGATCGACGGCAAGCCGCTGGGCGACGGCAAGCCGGGCCGTCTGACGAAGCGGATGCACGACCTCTACTGGGGCCAGAAGGCGAAGGGGTGGCTGGGGACGAAGGTTTACGGGTAGGGGGCGGCAGGCGCCGTAGCCGGCCAGAGGCCCCTCCGCCGATCCGGACGATAGTAACCCGAAGATTAATACATGCATCGAATCCAGACGCCCCGCTTGCTGGATTTCTACCAAAGCGTGTAGAAGACTGATGCCCGCGCTCTGTTCGCCGGAGACGCAAACAGCCGCGATCGCGGGGAGCCGAGAGGTTCGCCCCCACGCCATGCACAGGTGGCTCGAGATGTCGCTGCGTATTCTAGTGGCGCTGCTGATGATGGCATCCCCGTTCGGCGCGGCCATGGCCGATAGCGGCGCGTCCGCAGGCAAGCTACCCGCCTTGCCCCACGATCTTCAGGTCGGGTCTGGCGGTATGGCACGGTCTGGAGACCAAGAGGAGCGGCCGGCGCCGCCGACAATCCGGATAAAGAAAGGCTATGCCGTCAATGGAAAGTCGGTCTATCGCGATTTGCCGATCGAGGGCACCGCAGAGCCAAAGACCGATTACGTCATGGTTACGATCGACGGCCGGCGGTCCTACTCTGCGCGAGTTCACCGCGATGGGAAGTGGGAGTATTCCGTCCCTCTGCGTCCCGGAAAGCGGACGATCACGGCCGTCGCCGTTAACCGCAAAGGCACCGAGAGCAAGCGCTCAAAGGCGCTCGAGGTGGAGATCATCCGGCCTAAAGCCACTGTCGACATAGGTCGCCTCGACGGGCAGGACGGCACCGCCCTGTGGGTGCGCGGCTTCGACGGCGCCTGCTTCGCAGACGGTCGGCAGTTGGCGGCGACCGACCTCGATGGCGATGGCCTCGGCGATGTTCTGATCGGCGGCGCTTGGGCGGCGACATCGGGCGAGAACGGCGCAGAGCAGGCGACCCTCTTCGGAGTGATGGGCGCCGCGACCGGATGGAAATCCAAAATCGACGTGGCGTCCCTGTCTGGCGGAACCGGCTTCCGCGTTCTCGCCGGGAAGGGAAACCTGCCGGGGTGGGCACCGGTCGCAAGCGCGGGCGACGTCAACCGAGACGGTCTCGGAGACTTTGCCATCCTCGCTGAAGGCTATCTCGCGATCGTCTACGGCCGACAGGATGGCTTCGAATCGGCACCGAACCTCGCCAAGCTCGAGCCCCACGACGGCTTCCGTCTGTTCGGCTTCTCGCGATACAGCGGCCCCGCTCAGCCGATCGGGGGGATCGGCGACTTCAATGGCGACGGCATCGACGACGTGCTGGTGCGGGACCGTCGGACGCTGTACGTCGTCTTTGGGCAGCGCGGGCGAACGCGCGGCGACGTCGCCCTCACCGAGCTCGGGCGAGAAGACGGCTTCAAGGTGGAACTCGCCGGGGTCTACGCAAAGGCGAGCGTCGCGGGTGGTGATCTCGATGGCGACGGCCTGTCCGATCTGGTGGTCGGCGTCGCCGGTGTGACGGGGCCAGGCTCGATCAGTATCATCTTCGGAGAGAAGACGCCCCCGGTAACGGTCAAGCTCATCCCCTACGCACGGGCAAAAGGCGTTCACATTCCGAGAGTATCCAAGGAGTGGGAGTGGCTATCAGTCGCCTCGGGCTTTGACTTGAATGGTGACGGCCGGAGCGACGTCGTCGCGCTCACCGACCGAGGTTCTTCCTCGATCGCGCAGAAGGGCGAAAAAGGGTTCGTTTTCTACGGCGCCTCGCGTGGCCAGTTGCGCGCGATCTCCGTCGCCGAACGCATGCCTCCCGATCTGGGGTTCCGACTGGTGGGAAATGGATCGTCATGGCTCCAGTCGGCAGCGGCGGGGGACGTCAACGGCGACCGGCTCGACGACCTCATCCTGGGGGCGGCGAACAGCGGAGAAGACGTCGGCTATGTGGTGTACGGACGGCGCGAGCGCTCGGCGGAAGCCCTCGATCCGTCCGATCTCGACGGCGTCTACGGCTATCGTCTCACGTACGGAGCGCGGCGGCCCTCGAACGACGCGCCGGGGTGTACCGTCGCCAGCGCCGGCGACTTCAACGGCGACGGGATCGGCGACGTTCTGGTGAGTGGCTTCAGTGAACGCCGCATCGACCAGCCCGGAGGGGCCGCCTACGTCGTATTCGGTCGCCGCGAGTAGGCCGCCGCGAGCCAGGCCGCTGCTTGCCAGCCGGGCCGCGCGTTCAGCCGCGGGAAGTCTGGCTCTCCTCGACCACCCGCGCCAGGCTCTCGATGGCGAGCGCCACGCAGGACTGGCCGACGACGAAGCCATGCTCGATGCGGGTCAGAGAGCCCTCGTAGCGAACGGTGAAGACCGGCTGCTCCGGCATACAGATCCCCCCGTCGCGCACGCCGAGTTCCACAATGAGCGACTGGGATGATTGGTCGGGCGAGATCTGGCGGCGGACCGGGGTGCGGTCCACCTCCCATTGTCGCAGATCAGCGAGCAGCGCGCGCAGCCCCTCCGTGTCGACGACGGCCTGGCAGAGCCGCAGCCTGAGCTGGGGCACGATCGGGCCGAGGGTGTCGCGCCCGAGGGCGAAGAAGTCGGCGTCGATCGCCACCTCGCAGACAAGCCCCCCGGCGCTGCCGACACCGCGCACGGTGAAGGTGGCCGCGCCGCGGCCACTGTTCGACGGCATCGTCCAGACGAGACCGGCGTCGGCCGTGCCGGGGAACGGCGCGTCGGCGACGAGCGCCGTCGCCGGACCCGGGTGTCGGGGCTGACCGTCAACCCTCGCGCTGGACGTCATGGCAGTTTCTTCAGCGCTTTCTGGATCAGCCACGGGCCCTCACCCGAGGCGGGACCCGCGGTCGACGCGGCGTCGACGGCAGCGAGCAGTTGCGCCCGTGTGTCGGGGCTTTGGACCCAGGTGCCGACGACGCGCCGCGTAGCAGCATCGACATTGTCCTCGCCGCACCCGTCCGCGAACCAGAGCGGCCCGATGACGGCGCCATCTTCAACCTGATCGACGAAATCCGCCAGTTGCAGCGCCGCATTGACCGTCGGAGACGCCCGCCACGCGGCCAGCGACGGGGCCGGGTCTAGGCCGAGGCGGCAGATACCGCAGAGCCAGTCGTCCGCCCGGCGCTCCTCGTCCGTGTCCATCTCGATCGCCCGCCGGAAGGCCGCGCGGAACACCGCCTCGATCGCCTGCCGCTCGTCGCTCGGCCACGTTCGCCAGCCGGCCATCTCGAGCTTGCCGGCAATCACCCAGCCCTCGAAGCCCATGTCCAGCGCGCGTCCGAGGGAGAGTTCGAGGATGCGCGGCAGGAAGTGGCGGTAGTGCTCGATCTCGCCGACCGTGGTGATGGCGAAGGTGGCGAAGTCGCCGAGTTGCTCGTGCGTCAGCCGGCGGAGCGGCGCCGAGGTGATGTCGCGCAGGATGGAGTCGACGTCGCGCAGCGTCGAGCCGTGCAGGGTGCGCGGTCTCGGCACGGAGGCGAAGACCGAATAGGCAAAGAGCAGTTCGGCCATGGGGAGCGGCGGCGTCGGCATGGCGGCGTCAATCGCTGCGCACGGACGGGAAATCCGGGCGTGAAATGCGGGGCCTCCCGCCATAGCATGGCCGGGTTGCGCGCTGCCATCGCAGCGTGTGCGAGGTCGGTTCGGCGGTGAGACACGATGGTGGCGAGGGACAAAGCGGACCCGGCGGCGGCTGGCACGGCGGAGACCGATATTGCCGAAGCACTCGTCGGAGGTGCCCGCGGCGAAAGGTCGGGCGTCGCACCCTCCACCACCCCCGCCACCGTCGTGCGCGAGCTGCGCGCCCTCGGCCTTGCGGCCGGCGACGTCGTCATGGTGCACGCGTCGCTGAAGGCGCTCGGGCCGGTGGTCGGCGGGGCTGAGACGGTGGTGGCGGCGCTCCTCGACAGCGTCGCGCCCGGCGGCACGGTGATGGGCTACGCCTCGTGGGACCGCTCGCCCTACGAGGAGACCCTGAACGGCGCGACGCTGCCAGCCGCCGCGCGGGAGGCGTGGCCGGCTTTCGACCCGACGACGGCAGGGGTCTGGCGCGGCTTTGGTCTGCTCAACGCGTTCCTCTGCGCCGTACCCGGCGCCGTGCGCAGCGCCCATCCGGACGCCTCCATGGTGGCGGTCGGCGCACGGGCGGCGGCGCTGATCGGCGAGCACCGGCTCGGCCAGGCGTTCGGGCCGGGCTCGCCCCTCGAACGACTGGTCGCGATGGGCGGCAAGGTGCTGCTGCTCGGCGCGCCGCTCGATACCGTCACGGTGCTGCACCACGCCGAGGCGATCGCCGACATTCCGGGCAAGCGCCGCGTCACCTACGAGATGCCGGTGCTGGACGAGACCGGCGCCAAGGTCTGGCGGCGGACGGAGGAGTTCGACTCGAACCACATCCTCGAGTGCTTCGCCGAGGAGGGCGCGATGGACGCCGTCGAGACGATCGCGCGGCTCTATGTGGGTGAGGGCCGCGGCCGCCAGGGCCAGGTCGGCCGGGCCGCGTGCCACCTGTTCGACGCGGGCGACATCGTCGCCTACGGCAAATCCTGGCTGGAGCGGAGCTTTGGGTGAGAGGGGGCACGATGCTTGACGGACTGGCGCTCGATGATCCGCGGTGGGGCGAACTCCGGCATTGCTACGGCCCGGCGGAAGACACTCCGGACCTTCTGCGACAGCTCGCGGCAGCGCCCGGACCACAGGCGAACAACTGGGCCGATCCGTGGTTCACGCTGTGGTCGAGCCTTTGCCATCAGGATGACGTCTACCCGGCCTCTTACGCCGCGGTTCCGCATCTCGTGCGGATCGCGATCGCATCGGCAGGGCCCGTGGACTTCAGCTTTCTGCTGCTGCCGGCAATCATCGAGGTAGCGCGGGCGGCCGGCCGCGGGCCGGCGGTGCCGGACTTTCTCGTGCCAGCCTATGAACGAGCGCTGGCGGCGCTCCCTGACGCCGTGGCGGCGCACCGCCAAGAGCCGTGGGACGAGGCGATGCTAATGTCGGCGAGCGCGGCGCTCGCGGTCGCCAAGGGCCACCTGCGAATCGCCGAGATGCTCGTGTACCTCGATGACGAGGACATCGAGCGGTTCAGCCGCGGCGAGTTGCGCTAGGCCGGGCGGCCGGTCAGCAGCCGGCGAACCTGACGGCGCGCCAACGCTGAGACCGCCCGCCCCCCCCCCCCTCACTGCTTCGTCGTCGTGCCCGTCAGGGTGCAGACGGCCTGCTGGATGGGGCCGTTGGCGATGACGCCGAAGAAGAACGAGTCGTCGGGACCAAGGACGATCTGGGTCGGCCCGCCGACGACGGCGTTCTCGACGGTGCCCACGAGCGTGCGGGACTGCACGGGCAGGATCGCGAGCGTGACCTGGCTGCCCGGGACGTCGGTCGCGGCCCCGAAGGCGACGGAGGCCTCGTTCGCGAAGGACAGGCACGAGATGTGGGTGATCACCGTCTGCTTGTTCCTGCGGCCCTTGATCGTCGCCGAGCACGAGGTGCCCTCGCATGCCATGCCCTTGCTGATCGACAGGTACTGCTCGCCCTCGGCGAGGGCGGACGGCGTTGCGACCTCGCCGGCACGCAGCGTCAGCGACGGGGCGTCGGCGAGGGCGGGAGCGGTGGCGAGGATAGCGAGCACGGCGGCGGCAGCAGTCGAACGGCTCAACGGCTTCATGGGAGACCCCCTCTGCGAGCGAGATCTCCAGAGTAATCGAGGTGAGGGCGTCCGGAAGCGCCACACGCGATCACATTCGCGCGCACCCTGCCGTTGTGCTGAGGTGGGCGACGCCCTCCGTTCCCAGGCCGCGACCGCTCCTCAGAGTTTCGTCGTCGTCCCGGTCAGCGAGCAGACGGCCTCATCGATCGAACTGGTCGCCACGACGCCGACGAAGAAGGACTCGTCCGGGCCGATGACGACCTGCGTCGGGCCGCCGAGGACACCATATTCGAAGGTGCCGGCGAGCGTGCGCGACTGCACCGGCAAGAGCGCCAGGGCAACCGAACTGGTCTTGTCCTCGGTGGCCGCGCCATAGGAGATCTGGGCGTTGTCGACGGTGGTGACGCAGGTGATCTGGGTGATCAGCGTCTGCTTCTTGGCACGCCCGTTGATCGTTGCCCCGCAGATGCTGCCGTCGCAGTTGAGCGCCTTGCTGATCGACAGGTACTGCTCGCCCTGGGCGAGCGCCGAGGGTGTCGCGACTTCGCCGGACCGCATCGGCAGCTTCGGGGCGTCGGCGAGGGCGGGGGCGGATGCGAAGGTCACCAGGACGGCGGCGGAAGCGGTCGAGCGGATCAGGGAATTCATAAGAGACCTCCGATGGTTCGAGCGAGGTCTCAGGTGTAGGCGCGGGGGCCGGCGCCGGCTGTGACGGCGGTCACGCGCGATCATGATTGTCGCAACCGCCGGGTTGCGGGGCGTGTGGCAACGGCCCGCTTCAGGTCTGCGGCGGACGCGGCCGCATCAGCCCTCCGAGCGCGCCCGCACGCCGAGCGCGGTGTCGGTAAAGCATGTCATCGACACGCCGTCAGAATGGATTTCCCGCCGCGTAGCCGTAGATCCAGTAACTCCCTCCATCTGCCCGAGCGGGAATCTGGAAGCGGGCGAGGATGGCCTCGAAGGCTTCACTGCAATCCTCGATGCCGGTGTCCGTGGAGCGTCTTCTCCCCACGGTGTATCGCGGGCGCACGCGCAGCCATTCGATGCCTGCGAACGGTTGCAGGCACTCGTCGCTCCAGTCGCCGAGATACCAGACATCCTCCTCGAAGGTTTCCGGATGCGGTCGGGTCCAGGCCAGCATCTTCAACTGGTAGGGAGGACAGAAAGGGAGTTCCGAACGGACGGCGCTCTGCAGCTCCCGCCACTTTGTGTCGTTCATGAAGGAGGTCAGGCCGCGCCCGGCAACCTCGCGCCGGACGCGCTTCCGAAAAATCTGATCGGGAGAAGCGAACTTCGCCATCAACTGCTCGCCCTGGGACCGGCCCATATGCTGCAATTGGCGCCTGTGCCGCGCTCGAGCCGAGCCGAGAGGCGCCCTCGCATGTCTCGCGACAGCCTACCCCTCCCCGAGCGCCCGCGAGAACATGTCGACGGGGCCGAGCTTGCCGGATTTCAGGTGGAGCGAGATCGGCGCGGTGCCGGTGGAGACGGCGCGCGACAGGCCGGGGGCCTCGAAGGAGCCGACCTCGAGCGCCCGCACGCCGAGGGCGTCGAGGACGGCGCCGGAGGTCTCGCCGCCGGCGATGACGAAGCGGGTGACGCCGGCTTGCGCCAGTCCGCCCGCGATGCGCCCAAGGGCACGCTCGATCGCCGCGGCGGTGCGCTTGACCCCCGCACGCGCCTGAACCGCTGCGACGGCGGCGGGATCGGCGGTGGTGGCCACCGCAACGGGGCCGGACGAGAGGGTCGCGAGGGCGGCGGCGAGCGCCGCTTCGGTGGCGGCTTCCGCCTGTGCAGGATCGATCAGCGCCGCGGCCTCGAGGTGGATGACCGGGCGGCCGGTCTCGGCGAAGACGGCGAGCTGGGCGGCGGTGCGCTCGGCGCAGCTGCCGGCGATCACCGCGCCGCGGCCGGCGACGCGCGGCAGTGGCGCCGGCGGGGCGAAGCCCGCGAGATCGCCACGCGCGCGCCAGAGGTCGGGATAGTAGACGGCGACGGAGGAGCCGCCGGTCATCAGCCGCCAGTCGACGCTGGCCGTGGCGAGGCAGGCGAGGTCCGCCTCGTCGACGGCATCGGAGATGGCGTAGCGGACGCCGGCCGCCGTCAGCGCCGCGACCTTCGCCGCCACCGCCTCCGGGCCGGCGGCAAGGACCTGGTGGCGGATGAGGCCGACGGTCTCCGCCGTCTGGGCGGCGAGCACGCGCACGAGGTCGGGCTCGCGCATCGGCGTCAGCGGATCGTGGCGCTTCGGCGAGCGCGAGATCAGCTGGTCGATGGCGAACAGGTGGCCGGCGTAGACGGTGCGGTCGACCTCCGGGAAGGCCGGGCAGAAGGCGGTGAACGGGGCGCCGGTCGCCGCCATCAGGGCGTCGGCGATCGGTCCGATGTTGCCGCGCGGCGTCGAATCGAAGGTGGCACAGTATTTCTGGAAGAGCTGCCGGGGGCTGCGCGGCGCCAGCACCGCGAGCGCG
>SXGT01779709.1_pt1 | contig 11470 bp, 15 predicted proteins | sample 3176221 | NCBI WGS metagenome assembly SXGT01 (sample SAMN11356862, study PRJNA531348) | freshwater metagenome | isolation source: freshwater sample F1-120 | place: China: Fuxian Lake, Yuxi | collected 2017-12-25
GACGCGGCGTGCGCCGGAGCTCTACAAGTCCTTCCCGGATGCCGTGGTTTGGATGCACCCCAAGGACGCCGAGAAGCGCGGCATCAAGCGCAACGATGTGGTCAAGGTTTCGACGCGGCGCGGCGAGATCAGCTTGCGCGTCGACACCAAGGGCCGCAACAAGATGCCGGAAGGCATGATCTTCATCCCCTTCTTCGACGAGCACCGCCTGGTCAACAAGCTCACCCTGGATGCGACTTGTCCGATCTCGAAAGAGACGGACTTCAAGAAGTGCGCCGCCAAGGTGGTCAAGGCCTGAGCCGATGACCGGGGGCTTTGGGGAGCCGTGAGCGAAGTGGGCTCCCCGGCCAGGGATCATGGACAGCGAGAACAAACCCAGCGCGGCGGCCCGCCGGCAGTTTCTGGCCGACACCGCGCGCATGGCCTGCGGCGTTGGCCTGCTGGGGCTGGGCGTCGGATTGTACGCACGCCACGCCCGGGCGTTGCCGCCGGCTGCAATCCGGCCGCCCGGCGCCTTGCCGGAAGCCGAATTTTCCGCGGCCTGCATCCGCTGCGGGATGTGCGTCCGGGATTGCCCCTTCGATATCCTGCACCTGGCCAAACCCGAAGAGCCCATGTCGACTGGCACACCCTATTTCGTCGCGCGCCAGTTGCCCTGCGAAATGTGCGAGGACATTCCCTGCGTCAAGGCCTGTCCCACTGGGGCGCTCGACCATTCGCTGAAGGATATCAACAAGTCGAAGATGGGCCTCGCGGTGCTGGTCGACCACGAAACCTGCCTCAACTTCCTTGGCCTGCGTTGCGACATTTGCTACCGCGTCTGTCCGGTGATCGACAAGGCAATCACCCTCGACACACAGACCAACGCACGTACCGGCCGGCACACGCTGTTCATACCCGTGGTGCACTCGGAGCACTGTACCGGTTGCGGCAAATGCGAAAAGGCATGTCCGACGGAAGTTGCCTCGATCAAGGTCTTCCCTCTCTACATGGCCAAGGGCCAGCTGAGTTCGCACTACAGGCTGGGCTGGGTGGAAAAGGAAAAGGCCGGTGGCAGCCTGGTCGCGCCGGACGTGGAACATCAGTACAACCTGCCAGAGGGCATGAAATATGAAAGCGGCAAGGGCTTGTCACCGAGCGCTCCGCCCGACGCCCCCGCTGGCGGCGCTGTGCCCGGCAGTGCTTCCGGCTTGCCCAAAGCCTTCCAGGGAGGCAAGCTGTGAACGCCCAGGAAAAACCCGCCCTGCGTCCCGGCGCCGAAGCCGTTGCCGCCAAGGGCTGGCTGGCTGCGCACAAATGGCTGATCCTGCGCCGCGCCAGCCAGGTCGGCATCCTGCTGTTGTTCCTCGTCGGCCCCTGGTTCGGCATCTGGATCGTCAAGGGCAACCTGAATTTCAGCTACACACTGAACTTCCTGCCTCTGACCGATCCCTACGTCATCCTGCAGTCGCTGCTGGCGCGGCAAGTGCCGGAGAAACTGGCACTGACGGGCGTCGTCATCGTGCTGCTTTTCTACCTGCTGGTCGGCGGTCGTTCCTACTGTTCCTGGGTTTGCCCGGTCAACCTGCTGACCGATTTCGCCTATTGGCTGCGAGTCCGGCTCGGGTTGAAGGGCAGCGCCCACATCAGTCGGCCAACGCGCTACTGGATGCTGGCCATGACGCTGGTCGCAGCTGCCGTGACCGGCAGCATCGCCTGGGAAATGGTCAATCCGGTATCGATGATGCATCGCGGCCTCATCTTCGGCCTGGGTCTCGCCTGGGCGGTATTGCTCGCCGTGTTCCTCTTCGACCTGTTCGTCATGCGCCACGGCTGGTGCGGTCACTTGTGTCCGGTCGGCGCGTTCTACAGCCTGCTGGGCAAGTTATCGGTGGCCCGCGTCCAATTGCCGGCGCGCGAAGCTTGCAACGACTGCATGGACTGCTTTGCCGTCTGCCCCGAACCGCAGGTCATTCGGCCCGCGCTGAAGGCCATAGACGGTGCACCACCGGTGATTCTGGAGAGCAACTGCACCAATTGCGGTCGCTGCATCGATGTCTGTTCGAAGGACGTATTCGCCTTCGGTACCCGTTTCAACACTCGCGTCCCATCCATCGGCGGCGTTCCGCATCCGGCGCCAAAGTGATCAACCGTCAATCTCGTCTGGGGAGTACATCATGAAGAAAACCGTCACCATCCTCTTGGCATCACTGCTGACCGTCATTGTCGGTTGCGCCAGCTACGAGCCCCTGGTTTCGATGCGCGGCGCCGATGTCGCTGCCGCCGATCCGGCACCGGCGGCAAAGGAATACCTTGGCAAGCGGCCGGGCACGCAACCCGTCGTGGCACGTACCTTCAGCACCCAGCCGCCGGTGATCCCGCATGCGACGGACAATTTCGACGAAGTGACTCTGACTGAGAACCAATGCCTGGATTGCCACGGCGAGGCCAACTACGTAAAGAAGAACTCGCCAAAAATGGGCGACAGCCATTTCATAGCCGCGACCAGGAACTTCGATGCCTCGCGCCATGTCTGCACCAACTGCCATGTGCCACAGGTCGATGCCCCGGCGCTGGTCGAGAACCGTTTCGTCGGCAACATCAAGCAATAGATATCGCCGTAACCGGGCACGGCGCCACGCAGGCGCCGCAGCCCGTGCAGGCATTGCTGTCGATCTCCGGAACCGGCGGCCCACCGACGCGCGGACTGAAGCGTATCGCGGCGACCGGACACTGATCGCCGCAAACCCGGCACTCGACAGCTTTCATGGGCAAGCAACTCGGCCCTACGTGCGCCTTGATCGCCCAGGGCCAGATCTGCAACTCGCTGTCCTGCAGCGCGCCATCGCGGCAGGCTTTCGCGCATTCGCCGCAGAACGTGCATTCGCCGCGCGAGAAATCGACTTGCGGATAGCCGTTCTGGATGCTGATGATGGCCGTCGGGCAGACCGGAGCGCAGGCACCGCAACGCGTGCAGGCGCGCAGGAACAGGGATTCGGCGAGCGCCCATGGCGGCCGTTGCGGAGCCCCCCCCGAACTGAACCTTCCGCGCAAGAAATTACGGCGACTGACCATCCACGGATTCTAGCCAGCGCCAATGCAAACGGCCACCCGGGAAGGGTGGCCGCGCGGCGGGATAAATGGCGCCAAGCCGAGGCGGCAGCGCCCGACAGGCGGATCGTCAGACGTAGGAGCTGACCCCGCGGCGATGCAGGTCACGCAAGCCGCTGCTCATTCTTGACGCCACCAGCGCCAAGAGGCGCAGACCTTCCTGCGTGCCGGGATCGCTGACCAGCTTGAGCAGTCCGCCGATTCCGCCTCCGGTGGGCGGCGAACTGGCCAGCTCACGGCTGGCTTCGGTAAACGCATTGGACAAACAAACTAGAAAAGCCTGATTCTCCGGCCGGTCCATCTCGCGCAACAAGTGCAGCAGACCCTGGTTGCGCGTCACACGGTCGAGCATGTTGATGCCTTCGCTGAGCGTCGAGGCAAGCCGATTGACGATGTCGTCATTCATCGCGTCCTGGGCGGAGGTGACGAGCTGGGCGAACTCGACCAGGCGCTGCAGGTCGGCTTCATTGAAGTTCGACATGGGTGTTTCGTTCTGGGTGGTCATGGCTCGATCTCTTTAGAGTAGTCCGCGCACGCTGGTCCAGTACATCTGGTTGTAGGACAGCTTGAACCAGTGCATTGGTTTCGACGGCGGCTTGAGGTCCGGCGGGTTCAGGTAATTGAACATGGCGTAGGTCGCCTTGTCATGCCCCGCCTCGATAAAACAGTATACCTTGCCGTCGTAATCGCGAACCGGCGAACCGATCTTGACGATGGAGGCGATGTTCTCGGCTACCACCTCGGCCTGGAAGTGGGCCGCCGAACCGGTCTTGCTGACTGGCAGGTTGGTGGTGTCGCCCACCACATAGACATTGTCGTGGCCATTCATGGTCAGCTTGTAGCGGTCGGTCGGGATCCATCCGCCCTGGCCCATGTTGTCGCGCTCGATGACCTCCATGCCGCGATGCGCCGGGATGACAATCAGCAGATCGTATTCGACCTCGGTGCCCTCCTCGCTCTTGAGGATCTTGTTCTTGGCATCCACCTCGCGGATGTTGAACAGGGTCTCGTATTCGACGCCCATCTTGTCGAATTCGGGCTTGGCCCACTTGGCGACATTCTCGATGGTGTGGATACGGCCGATCGGGTAGTAGTACTTGAGATGCACCTTGTCGCGGATGCCGCGCGCCTTGAAGAAGTCATTCAGAGCGAACATGACTTCAACTGGAGCGATCGGGCACTTGTGCGGCACACCGACGGCCACGGCAACCCGCCCGCCCTGGAATTCACGCAGCTTCTGGTACATCTTCACCGCGGAAGCTTCGGTGTAGAAAAACTCGGCGCCCTCGGTCAGGCCCGGGGTTTCGTCAGGCACCATGCGCGAACCGGTGGCAATGACAAGTATGTCGTACTCATGAACCGTGCCGCTCTCGGTCTTGACCTGTTTCTTGTCGAGCATGAACTGCTTGACCGGGTCGACGTGGAAATCGATGTTGGGTTCGAGCAGGCTTGCCTCGTCGCGGTACAACTGGTCGGGCGCCATCTGGCCGAAGGCGACATAGAGCAGCCCCGGCTGGTACATGTGGCGGTCCGATGCCGAAAGGAGCGTCAGCCGCACCTTGCCGGCCCGGGTTTCCGGCCCCAGACGGCGCGCAAGATTGTTGGCGATGATGGTGCCGGCGGTTCCACCGCCGACGACTAGAATTCTCATTGCATCCTCCTGGACATGGTTCCGGGGCGTTTCCAGCCCGGCATTATTGGTAACTCGTCGCGTGACTTATTTGGCCTTGCGCACCTTGAGATGCCAGACGCCATCAACCTGCTCGGTGCCGACCATCTCATGACCGACTTTCTTGACCCATTCCGGAATGTCGTTGGCCGAACCGGTGTCCGTCGACAGAAGCTCGACGACATCGCCAACGCTCGCATGTTTCATGTAGGAAATCAGCTCCATCAGCGGTCCGGGGCAGAATGTGTCGCGTGCATCGATTGTCTTGGTTACGCTCATTTTGAACTCCTTGGTTTTCCGGGTTTCCCTGCGGCGGATTTCAGAACGTCATCAGTTGCGCGCCTTCGGCGTCACTGAGGAACTTGGTCAGGCCGGTAGGGGGGCCAAAGGCGGGATCCAGGTCATCCTTGCCGATCTTCAGGAGATCCAGCGCCATCGAACACGGCAAGAGCTTTGCATCGCCAAGGTCGGCCGCATGTTGGAACAACTGGCGGAAGGGCGGCACCCCCTTGCCCATCAGCTGGCCGAACTCGCCTTCATTCGGCGCTTCGTCGCTGTTGCCCTTGACGAAATACTTCACGGCGTTCATCGAGAAGAAGACCGTTACCTCGTCGCCGGTGGCCGCCGCCACGGAGGCGACCATCGAGGCCATCTGCAGTTTTTCCCGTGTGCCGGAGACACATACGATGTGCAGCTTTTTCGCCATTTGCGCCTTCTCTCCCAAGTGCCGCACCGCCTGCGCGGCAGCTTCAAGTTGTGGTACGGATTCCGGACAACCGCTCAGGATGCGACGGCGTGCCCTATTTGTGCCAGCTGTATTTTTTGATCAAGACCATGCACAGGCTGTCGAGCACATAACCCACCGCGCCGATGACCAGGATCATGGCCATCAGATTTTCGTATTCGAGAGATTCACGCGCATCTTCGATCGTGTAGCCGAAACCGGAGGTGACACCGAGGAATTCGGCGGGAACGAGCACGATCCAGGCAACACCCACCGCCAATCGAATACCCGTAACAACGTCAAAAGCGATCGCCGGGATGATGATTTCGGTGAGCATCTGCCATGGCGTGGCGCCGAGATTGCGTGCCACCTTGAACCACGCCGGATCAACCTTGGACAATCCGGCGGCGGTCGAGAACATGATCGGCCAGACCGCGGCGATTGCGATCAGGAAGATGATGGCCGAGTTCCACCCCGCAAACACGATCACCGCGATCGGCTCCCACGACAAGGGGCTGATCATGCGCATCAACTGGAAAGGGGAGTTCGACAACTCGCGGAAGCGCTTGTTGCGCCCCATGATGATGCCGATCGGCACACCGATCGCGATGGCGATCAGCAGACCCATGCCGAGGCGGTAACCGCTGTTCTGCAAGGCCTTCGGTATCAAGCCGTTGTCCCACATGTGCGGGATGGCCTTGAAGGCTGGTAGCGGTCCGAAACTCGCGAAATGCGCCATCGCCGGATTCTTGGTCGCGAGATAGACCACCAGCCACCATAGTCCGATCAATATCAGCAGGCCGGCGAAGAAGTACCCCATCCCGGAAGCCGCGCTGCCAAAGGCCGCCGAAGTTCGCGATTGTGGCGCCGGATTGGACATCGCGGCGGCATTGGTGCTCATCTCATGCATCTCCGCGATGCCAGCTGAACTTCTTGATCAGCAAGGCACAAAGGGTATCCAGGACGTAGCCGATGACACCGATGGTGAGGACCATCGCCGTCAGGTGATCGTAGGAAAGCGTTTCCCGGGCGTCCTTGATTGCATAGCCGAGCCCCGAGGTCACGCCCAGCAGTTCGGCCGGGACCAGCACGACCCAGGCGACGCCGAGCGCGAGGCGAATGCCGGTGACGATGTCGAAGCTGATGGCGGGAAGGATGATCTGCGTGAGCATCTGGAGGGGCGTGGCCCCCAGATTGCGCGCAACCTTGAACCATGCCGGGTCGACCTTCGACAACCCTGCCGCGGTCTGGTAAATCACCGGCCACACGGAGGCAAAGGCTATCAGGAATACGATCGAATCATCCCAGGCCTTGAAGACGAAGACAGCTATCGGCATCCATGACAAGGGACTTATCATGCGCAGCAACTGGAAGGGCGAGTGGGTCAACTTGCGGAACCACTCGACCCGCCCCATGATGATGCCGATCGGCACACCGATCAGGACCGCAATCAGCAGCCCGGAACCGAGCCGGTAGCCACTGGCATAGGTGGCAGCCTGCAACTTGCCAAGATTCCATAGTTCAGGAAAGGCCTGCAGGGTCGGCAGCAGCCCGAAGCCGGCAAAGTTCGCGGTCTTCGGGTTGGCGGCGATCATGTAGCCGCCGATGCCCCAGAGGATTGCCAGGACGACCAATCCAAGCGTGAAATTCGCGGCGCCGCGCGACGCCGCGAGGGCGAAGCGCGTGCCGGCGTTTCCGGTCACACCGGCGGCGGCGCCGGATGTGGCCTCATTGCTCATAGAGCGATTACTTCCGTGCGTGTGAAGGGGTCACCCGTCTTCGGTACGCTGTGGTCATTCTTCCATTTCGGATTGGCGTCCAGCGCCTTCTTGATGAAAGTGTAGTTGACCAGGTCATTGGCGACGAACTTGGGATCCAACTTGTCGAGGAATCCGGCATCACCGGTGATCATGGTCTTCTTCAGGTCATTGACCACGAGCTCGGTGGCCGAACGGTAGGGCCAGCCCTGGAAGTTGATGCGATCCATGCCCCAGTCCTTGTTCCTGATCGCCGCGGCGTTGCCGGGGTAGGGGATGTCGTAGAGCATCATCGCGCGAGTCACCACTTCCTTCGGGAAAGGCAGGTAGCCCTTGCCGTCCTTGGACAGCATCTCGGCCATGGCCGCACGGTTCTCGACCAGGTGGATCTGCGCGGCGACGATCGCGTTGTGCACCGACTGCGCCCAGGCGGCGCGCGCCGGATCCATGGTGTCCTGTTCGTGCATCACCACCACACAGCAGGGGTGGCCCTTCCAGACGTCGCCGGTCATGCGCAGCATCTTGGCGCCGGCACGGACCTCACCCAGCGCGTTGAAGGGTTCGGCCACGCAATACCCGTCGATCGACTTGGCGGCCAGCGCCGGCGGCATGTCCGGCGGGTTCAAGACGATGAAGTTGCACTCGTTGGGTGCCAGCTTGGCATCTTGCGGCTTGATCACCGGCGTGATGCCGGCGTCGCGCATGATTTTCTGCGAAATGATGTTGTGGATCGAATACCAGAAGGGCACGGCGAACTGCTTGCCGCCGAAGTCCTTGGGCGTATTGATGCCACTGTCTTTGCCGACGACGATGCCGGAGCCGTTGGTATGGTTCCAGGCCGTGATCTTGATCGGAAACTTGTTGCCATAGCGCATCCAGATCGGCACCGGGATCAGCAGGTGGGCCAGGTTGAAGCGGTGCGAGGAGAAGGCTTCGACCAGCGGCGACCAGCCGCGGAGCAGCGTCGGCGGGGCCGACTCCAGGCCTTCCTTCTTGAAAAAGCCCATCTCGTGGGCCACCAGCAGGGCCGCCGCATCGGTGATCGGAAGGAAACCGATGCGAACGGTGGGATCCCACTTCTTTTCCTGGGCGAAGGTCGCCCGCGTCGGCATCAGGCCGGCCAGCGCACCGAGGCTGCCCCACTTGAGAAGCTCGCGGCGATTCACGCCGGTACCGAGCACGCTGCTGAACAAGGGATCGTAGTCGATCACCAGCTTGGGATCGTTGATCCCATCGCCATGCTTCTTGTAGTCCTTGTGCGTCTCATCGGACGGATGGTGCTTGCCAGCAAGCGAATCGCAAAGTATGCACATGCTCGGTCTCCTCTGGGTAATGGTGTCCTGGCCTACACGGGGTCAGGCATGCTGTGAAACACTGTCTGCAGCGGAATCGCCCTCTTCTTCGCCGTGAGCGTCGGCACCGGTCGGCTTGCCAGCAGCGGCATGGAATGCATCCATCAGACGCGATCGCATGGCCTGGACGACGGGATCCTGGCGCTGCCGCGGATCAGGCAGCGGAACTTCGAGTTCGGTAACAATCTTTCCCGGGGCGCCGGCCATGATCAGCGCGCGGTCGGCCATGATGACCGCCTCGTCGATGTCGTGCGTAACGATGATCAGGTTGAAGCCGAGCTTCTTGGCGATTGAACGGACGTCACGCTGCAGCGAGGCTCGGGTGAAGGCATCCAGGGCCGAAAATGGCTCATCCAGCAGCAGTAGTTCCGGCTCCATGACCAGGGAACGGGCCAGGGCGACACGTTGTTGCTGGCCGCCGGATAAATCCTGCACGCTGACGTCCGCATAGTCCTGGAGTTCAACCAGCCGCAGGGCCTCGCCAACACGTTCGCCCTTTTCCTTCTCCGGCCAGCCGGCAAACTTGAGGCCAACGCCGACGTTCTGCGACACCTTCATCCAGGGGTAGAGATGCGGCGCCTGGAACATCATCACCCAGCGCGAAGACGGGCCATCGACCTTCTTGCCGTCGAATTCGATCGTGCCCTCGGTCGGCCGGTTCAGGCCGGCGATGATATGCAACAGCGTAGACTTGCCGCAACCGGAGCGGCCGATGATGGCCAGTGCCTCGCCCCGCCTCGATTCCAGCTGAAGATCAGTGAATGTGGGGTTGCCGCGCGAACTGTAGCGATAGCCCAAGCCCTGGATGTTGATTTCGACTCCTCTTATCGACACCGATTGGTTCTCCGTAACGAGTTTCGGATTGCTTGCGGGCCAGGTACGCTTGCCGCCCCGGACCCGAGGCCCGCCGGGGCTGACTTTTCAGGGCCGTAAGATGTCATGCTTCGAACTTCAGCCTGTGACTGAGCTCCCGGAGCAACAGTTCCGGCTACAGCCACAGGGGAGGATGTCAGTTGAACGTATTTGGCGTGCGATCAAGCCGCATTGAGGCGGGCCTGAACCTCTTTGATTCGCCTGGCCAGGTCCTCTTCGCTGACCAATCCGCGCTTGAGCAGGGAATGCGTCAGTGCCAGCAATTGGCGCTCGGGGAAAGGCACGTCCTGATACAGCGTCGCGGATAGTTCATCCTCCTCCCAGCGACGTTCGAGCAGGGGCAAGGGTGCGTCCATCGCGTCGCGTACCACGTCGCCCGCCAGCCAGCGTTTCTCGGCGGCCGCCATTGAAGAGCATGACCCGGATGCCAGAACCTCGCACATGCCATCGAGACTGGTCTTCCATGGAGGATCCGGGTTGGTCACGCCATACTGCTCCGCCAGATCGCCCCATACCCGCCCGTGTTCCTTGATCTCCTCGAGCAGGGGAACAGGCGTCCAATTCGCTGCGCACTCCGCCATCTCGGCGGGTGCGTGCATTTTTTCCGGCACGGACATTTGGCGTCTCCTCAGTGGTGCGGCGGCTTCACGGCGCGATGCACCGGCATCTCGAGGTTCGAGGTCACGCCGGGCTTGGGCAGGGCAATGCCAATCAGGCAATCGCGGGTAACGATCTCGGTCAACTGGTCTTCCGTCCAGCCCTCGGTACCGGCGGGACGAACGGGCATCACGATGAAACGGCATTTCTGGTTTGAGTCTTCGACGCGGACTTCGACCTCGGCCGGCAGGCTCAAGCCGAACTCGGCGAGCACCTGGCGCGGCCAGCGGACGATGCGGCGGCGATAATTCGGCGTGCGGTACCACTCGGGCTGGAAGCCGAGGATGGGACGCGGGTAGCAGGAGCAAAGGGTGCAGACCACGACATGATGCATGGTCGGGGTATCTTCCAAGACGCGCAAATCGGTGTAGTCGCTCGGGGTACCGAAACCCGTCGGGTTGAGGTAGTCGACTCCGACCGCCTTGCTGGCGGCGATGGCGTCGGTCATCACCTGCTTCTTGTACTCGGGGTCGAGCCAGGCCTTGGCCACCATGCGCGCCGCCGGCGTGGGGCCGATATGTTCGGCGAACTCGGTGAACTTGCGGTGGTCTTCCGCCGAAAACAGACCCTTCTCGATGCAGATTTCGCGCACCGCGATTTCGAGGGCCTCGAAGTCGCTCACTTCGTCGACCATCGGCGCCAATTCATTGTGATCGTGATCGTGTGACATTTGCTTTCCCTTCCTTGGTTCGGGTGCCGGTGGACCGGTTAGACCGCTTCGAGCCAACGCTCGGAGAATTCGGTTTGCAGGGTATCGTTGGCAAACGCCGCCGGATATTCCGGCCAGAGATCCGTCTGCTTGAAGCGCACGATGTAGAACCACTCGGACCTGTCGACGTGCCCCCATGCCTCGTCTTCCGGAGCCGGGCTCTCGTGCGTAACCACAGCCACTTCACCGATGGCGCCACGGGTATAGACCTGGCAGCGGGTGTAAAAGATATCCGGCATATCCTTGATGCGCACGCGCTCACCCACCTTGAACTTGGGCGGACCGCCGGCGGTACCGACGAAACACTGGGGGTCGCCCTTGCCGGTGGCAATCGTGGCGTGATGGGTTCTATCGTGCTTGCTCATGGCGCTTTTTCACCTCGTCGATTTTGTTGATCAGTTCGGTCAGGGTGATGTGGTGCCCGTCGACCAGGATCCGGGCCGCGGAAAGCAGCCAGCGACCGTAGTAGGGCAGGCCCAGGTATTGGGCGGTGCCGAGATCGACGTTCTGCATGCGGCGCCGCTCTTCAGCGCACCAGACGCCACGCCAGGCCAGGCACTCGGTGGTGACGTAAGCACGGTATCCCCATGCCTCGGACTCTTCTTCAGTCCATTCGACGGGCACATCAACCTGCCCGCC
>SXGT01458015.1_pt1 | contig 11469 bp, 7 predicted proteins | sample 3176221 | NCBI WGS metagenome assembly SXGT01 (sample SAMN11356862, study PRJNA531348) | freshwater metagenome | isolation source: freshwater sample F1-120 | place: China: Fuxian Lake, Yuxi | collected 2017-12-25
CGACATGTGGTAGCTGACCTCGTCCATGCCCGAGATCGCCTTCAAGCGCGCGGAGTTCGAGGCCACCAGCGGGTGGTACGAGCCGAGCACGGGCCCGAGCTCCTTGACGCGCTCGCCACCGCGTTCGATGCAGCGCTTGTAGAAATCATGGCCGTGCAGGTTGACTCCATAGGCGCCTCCGAGGTCGAAGGACCAGTTGCCGTCGAGGTCGCTGATCATCCTGCCGCGGGTCTCCGCGGCGAAGCTGCCGACGCGCAGGTGCCGGCGCGCCACGCCGCGGAATTGGAACGGCACGCGGTAGGCGTTGACGAAGGCGACATCGGAGACGTCCTCCTCGACTTGCGCGCTGCGCTCCAAGGTGCGCGGAGCCTTCGTGCGCAAGTCCTCCGCCAAGCCGCGGAAGGCGCGTTCGCGGCGCGCAACCACTTCGCCGGGCGCGCCGTCCATGCCAGCGAAGGCGTCCTCGGCGTACTCGTAGTGCGGCACGAGCTTGGCCACGAGCTGGGACATGCGGGCATGTCCGCGCAAGGACCGGTGCTTCGCCGCGGACAACTGCAGGCGCACGACGGCGCGTCGCGCGAGCAAGGCGGCGGGGGGCAAGGCCAGCAACCAGGTGGCGATCTCGTTCATGTGGTGGACTCGTCGGAGGACAGGCAGGCGGCGTGGATCTCGATGCGCGTGGAGATCAGCTCGACCTGGATCTCGGCGCGCTGCTCCTCGCGGCGTTCCTCCTCCTTCTTGAGCTGCTTGGCGCGACGACGGTAGGCGCTCGCGTCGAGGATGGCGGTGAAGGGCTCGTCGACGCGATTCCGCTCGGCGTACTCGCGCGCGTTGCGCCCCATGCGCAGGCGCGTCAGCGGATCGCACAAGGATTCCATCGCGGCCGCCAGCTGCTGCACGTCGCGCCCGCAAACGCGCAGGCCGGTCGCGCCTTCTTGCATCAGTTCCTGCGGCCCGCCCACGTCGGAGACGACGACCGGCAGGCCGGATGCCTGGGCCTCGAGCGGTGCGTTGCCCCAGGTGTCGGTCGTGCTGGGGAAGACCTTGGCGTCGCAGGAGGCGATGGCGCGCGACAACTCCAGGCCTTCGAGCATGCCGGTGAAGGTCGCGGGCAGCCCCGCGAGTTGGCGTTCCATCTCGGCGCGCCACGGACCGTCGCCGATCACCACGAGGTGCACGTCCGAGCGCCGCGAGCGCAGGTCCTTGTAGGCCTCGACCAATCGACCGAGGTTCTTCTCCACGCTGACGCGGCCCACGTGGCAGAACTTGACCAATCGATCCTCGTCCTGCACGCCATGCCGCTTCCAGTAACCCTCGACGCGGTGACGCGGATGGAAGCGCTCCGTGTCGACCCAGCGATCGAGCACGAGCAGGCTGCGATTGCGCAGTCCGCGCGCGTGCAGCAGCTTGGCGATGTACTTCGACGGCACGACCACCTCGTCCACCGCGTGGTAGAAGAGGATCATGTACTTCCAAGCCAGCGCCTCGAGGCTGATGTCCTTGGTGAAGTCCTCGACGTACTCCGGGAAGCTCGTGTGGTAGGTCGAGCTGGTCTCGATCTGCAGCACCTTCGCGGCCAGCAAGCCCGCCACGCCGATCGTGCCGGGCGTGCTGATCTGCATCTTCGTGAAGCCCTCCTCCTGCAGCCAGCGCAGCATCTCGAGGAAGGGCGGCACATGCACCTTCAGCCCTTCGTAGCGCGGGAAGTCCAACGACACCACCGAGCGGAAGATCTTCAGTCGTCCTTGGTCGATCAGGGCGGCGATCTCGGGCTTGGCGCAGTGGAGTTCGATCTCCTCCTCCGACAGGCAGGTGGCGACCACGAAGTCGATGCCGCGGCGCTTGGACTCGTCGAGCATGCGCCGGATGGTGCGCGAGACGCCGTTGACGTCGAAGAAGGTGTCCGTCACCAGCACGAGGCGCTGGCTCTCGCCGAGCTCGAAGGCCTTGCGCACGTCGCGGACGATGTCGCGGTCGGAGCTCTGGTGCAGGTAGGACACCAAATAGGGCAGCGAGACGAACAGGTTCGACGAGACCAGCGCCACGGCTTCCTTGATCGTGCACACGACATTGGCGCGATCCGAGTTGGCGAGGCGTCGGAGGTAGGTGGCGAAGAGCCGATTGATCAGCGTGCTGACGACGAGGAAGATCTTGTCGTCGGTCTTGGTGCAGGCCGATAGTTCGGCGCGGAACGAGGGGGCGCCGATCAGCGCGTCGATCTCGGCCACGAGCACCTGTTCGAACGGCTTCGAGGCGTGCTTCCCGGTCGAGGGCAGCCGCGCGAGCGCGTTGCGCAGCCACGACTTGGCCCGGAACGAGAGCTTCTCGCCCAAGCTGACGGAATCTCCGTCGAACACCATGCGCAGCAAGGTGTCCGCCGGTCCGCCGGCGGCCAGCGCCTTGCCTCCCGTCGCGCCGCGTCCTTGCTTGCGGCCGTCGTGCAGGAGCTTCAGCATCGCGTGCGCCAAGGTCACCGGCCCGCCATGGTCGCCACCGGGGCGGGTGCGACGCTCGCGGATGGCGTCGACCAGGTCGTTGGGCGTCGCGCGGCGCGAAGTGTGCAGGTTGAACTCGGTCCAGGTGCGCCCCGGATTGATGCCCGAGTGGTCGTCCGAGCCCGACAGGACGGCCTTGAGCCAAGGAACGGGTCCCTTCGGGGCGATGCCGTGCTTGTTCGCCAACCTCTCGATGGTGGCGCGGTCGAGCGACGAGACCAGCTTGTGCGTGAATTCGTTCAGGTGCCTCGTGCGCGCGCCGTTGCGCACCTCGAGCGCGTTGCACAGGAGGATCGCCTTCTCGATGTGCTGCAGGCCCAGCGATCCCTCGCGGCCGTAGGCGCGGTTCTGCGTGCTCATCAACGGGTGCGTCATGAAGTACGCGAGCTTGTTCGTCGCGCCGCGCGCCGTTTCGGTGTCGATCTGCTCGTCGAGCCACGCGACCAGCTCGTACAAGTTCGCGCGCAGCCTGTTGGCCTCCGCGAACTGCGCTTCGGTCGCGTTCGCGATCGTCACGTGGATGTTGCAGCCATCCTCTGGGAAGGTCGCCGTCAGCTCGGAGCTGATGAACACATCCGCGATGCCCTTGTCGAGCAGCATGCGCACGCCATCGATCGAGTTGTGGTCCGTCAGCGTGAAGAGCGTCATGCCGCGCGCCTTCAGGTCCGCGTGCAGCGCGAGTGGATCGGAGTAGGACTCCGGGATCGCGAACGAGTTGGCCGCGTAGTAGTCGGTGACGTTCGAGGCGTGCGAGTGCAGGTGGAAGTCGACCTTGGCCGTGTGGGTGCGCGTCATGTGCTCGCTTGGCGCCTGGGGACGCGGAGCACGCGCCGCGCGCGCTCCGATCTCGCCGTCCCGTGCGGCGCTTGCATTGTTCGAACACAAGATTGCGAGGCCTGTTCGCGGATCATGCAAAGAAACGAACAGCGCCCCGCGCAGCTTCGAGCTGGCGCGGGGCGCTGGATCGCCGCGAAGTTCGTCGACTCAGGGAGTCCAGGTCACGCGCACGCCATTGGTCAGGTTGAAGGTGTCCGGTCCGCAGAACGCCGCCGCGTTGCGGTACCAGACCTGGTAGTGGCGTTCGCCCGGCGCGCCGATCGCCCCGGTCGCCGAGATGGGCGCGTCGCCGGATGCGGGATGCAGCGAAGCTCCACCCGAGTTCGTCTTGGCGCCGAGGCGTCGCACCGAACCGCCTGCGCAGCGCAAGCCGTCGCCGAACAACCCGCTCGTGGCGGTGGTGCCTTGGAAGTACAAGGCCGAGCTGTCGGGCATGTTGGCGCCGCGCAGCACGAGCGTGTCCGCGGCGAGGCTCGCCACGCCTTGGGCACGCAAGGTCGCGGCGCCGCCCAGCGAGTTCAGGCAACCAGCTTGCGCGCCGCTCCAACTGGCGTTTCCGCAGGGGCAGGGCGTGCTCGAGCCGTCGCCGAAGCAGTACGCGACGCCGGTCGACTGTTCCCGCCACGCGATCTCGAGGCGCGGACGCAGCAGCGGGTTCGATGACTCGCTGGTCAGGATCTCGATGCCGTCGTCGTTGCCGGAGATGATCTCGGGCAGGATGGCGAAGCCGTGGTTGGGCGCGCCCGCGGCCCAAGCCTGCACCGCCGCGGTCACGTCGAGCCGGCGCAGCCCGTCCTCGTTGGGGTTGTTGTCGCCGCTGAAGCGCGCGAGCAACGCTCCGATCTCGCCGCTTCCGACCCCCGAGCCCAGCGAGTTCCAGGTGGACGCTTCGCTCCAAGGCACGAGCATGCGATGCACGAAGAAGTCGGGGTCGAAGAGCGGATTGTCGATGTCGTCGGCGATCTGGATCGTCAGGTGCGCCGAGACGATCTGCGCGCCGGGCGGGATCTGTCCGACGCTCGCGCCGAACAGTCCATCGAAGCGCAGCAAGGCTTGTCCGCGCTGGTCGCTGAACACGGAGTTCGCCACGTCGTCGTCGGAGACGCGCACGCCGCTCTCGCCATACGAGGTGTTCGGGTTCGATTGGTCGATCCAGGTGTCCTGCGTGCCCGCGTAGCCTGCGATGCCCTGTTGAAAGACGCGCACTGGATCTGCGGAGCGGTACTGCGCGAACGGCACCGCGAGGCTGAAGCTGCTCTCGTCGGCGGTGCGGGACTGGTCGAGGTAGGTCGAGTAGGTCTCGACGCCGATCCTGTCGTTGGCGAGGTCGAAGGTGTGCAGGCGTAACCAGCCGTCGCCGCCGTTGGGGTCGTCCTGGTAATCAGCGAGGATCTCGTGCACGGGCAGTCCGCGCACGTTGAGGCTCTGCTGGCGGTACTCCTCGTGGAAGTGGCCGCAGAGCACCATCACGATGTTCGGATTGCGCCGGACGAACCAGTCCCAGATCTGCTCGGAGCGCAGGCCTTGGGGGTGGTACAGGCCCTCGACTCCGTACCACACGTCGGGATAGCGGCCCGACGGGACGATGGGCACGCCGGAGGTGTAGTCCTCGGCGTCCTGCAGGTAGCGGTGGGTCGTCATGATCGCCACCTTGTCGCGGTTGGCGTCGAGGATCTCCTGGGCCCACGCAAGTTCGGCCAGCGGCGCATCGACCACGATGGAGAGTCCGAGGAACTCCTGGCCGCCGCCGTTGAAGACCTGCCAGCTGCTCATGCCGCTCGGCGAAGCGCCGCGGAACCACGACCTGCCCGCGTAGCGCTGCGGCCCGAAGTAGGCGAGGTAGTTGCCCGGGAGGTAGGGCGTGCCGGCTGTACCCGACGGCGTGACATCGTGGTTGCCCGCCAAGACTCCTTGCGGCACGCCGCTGAAGTCCAGGGTGCGCATCGCGAAGTCCGCGTTGTTCCACTCCGCCAAGCGATCGCCGTTGTTGACGATGTCGCCGTAGTGCGTCACGAAGCGGATGTTGCGCGCGGCGATGTTGTTGGCGATCCAACTCGTCTGCTGGCTGTAGATGGCTGGATAGGACTGGGAGTAGTTCTGCGTGTCGGGAATGCCCACGACCACGAAGGACTGGGCGCTGGCGTCGGCGCAGGGGAATCCGGCGGCGCCGAGGAGGGAGGCGAGCAGGGGCAAGGACTTCATGGGCACCAAGTTCGCGCCAGGCCGCAAGGCCACGATCAAGAATCGCCCAAGGCCGCGTGGTGGCTCGCGTGACAACCGGGGCGAGCGAGGCTAGCCCCGCCGCCGGCCGGCAACTGAGCAGCCGCTCGCCGGCGGGGGGCCTCGCGTCGCGCCATGCTCGGCGCGAGGCCCAACCTGCGCGGTGGGGACGGGCCGCGACTCAGGCCTTGGCGGACGAAGGGCCGCGCGCCAATTCGACGAGCGGCAACACCGTCAGCACCAACATGGTGGGGGCCAGCAGGGCGCGCGCCGCGATCTTGCTCCACGCCCAGCCCGGGCCAAGTCCTTGCACCAACCACGGCGCCGCCAAGTCGAGCGCGGCGCCAGCAAAGCAAGCCAGCACGACCCCGAGACGCCAGCGTTCCTTGGCGCGACCGAGCAGGAACACATGGCCCAGCACGAACAACTGCATCGGCATGGCGAAGAGGTGGAAGTGCGTCGTCTCCAAGAGTTCGCCGCTCGACTTGGCCTCGTCGGGAGTCGCACCGCCGTAGTAGAGGGCAATCGACTCCGGCGAGAGCCCTGAACGTTGCAGGCCCAAGGCGACCATCACCCCGTACGAGGCCAAGGCGAACACGAGGAACAGCGCCAACGCGAAGCGCGTGGTTGGTTGCAGGGCGGCGAGGCCGCCCTTGTTGGCGAGGAACTCCTTCATACGGGCTCGATGCGATGGGCGCGCGTTGCTGTCTCGCCGTCTGGGTGAAGCCCCGGTGGGGGCCGTGGCGCTGTTGGTGCCCCGCGCTGGGACGCGGCCGGCCTCAGGCTCCGTCGTCGACCTTGGCCCCTGCCGCCAACAAGCGTTGGAAGGCCGCGTTGGACTTTCGCGTTCCATCCTCGTCGACAACGAGCGCGGCGCAATCAACGTCGCGACCCGGTGCATCCAAGCGCGCCAAGCCTGCGCCGCCCAAGACATGGATCGCGGTCGACCATCCGTCCGCCACGAGCGCGCTTGTGGCGGCTACGAGGGTCGCACGACGACCGGTGACAGGCATTCCTGTGCGCGGATCGAGGATGTGCGAACGCCTGCGGCCGTCGATGACGAGTCCGCGCTCGTCGTCGGCGCTGACGGCCAGCGATAGGTTGGCGACCACGAGAGGGCCGGCGAGGCCCAGCGACTCGCAGGCTTCCACCGTCCAACCACTGCGTCCACGCGGTGCATCCAAGGCGAGGATCTGACCACCGAAGTCGAGCAGCGCGCGTTCGACTCCCATCGAACGCAACAAGGCGGCCGCTCGATCCAAGGCGTGGCCCTTGGCGAGGCCGCCGAAGTCCAGCCGCGCTTCGGGATGGGCGAGGCGCGCTGCACCGCCGTCTTTGGAGCGCAGCACCTGACGCAAGCCTGACGCCGCCAAGGCGACGCGCAACTCCGACTCCGCAGGTTCGCGCCCGGCAGCCTCGGCCGAGCGCCACAGGCGCACCAAGGGGGCCGCCCCGGCGTCGTGCGCACCGCCGCTGTGCTCATGCAGGCGCGCGGCGGCGACGATCATCTCGTCAAGTTCCTTGGACAGGGGAGCCTCTCCGACGCCGGCCGCCGCCGCCCAGCGGTTCAACTCGCTGTGCGGGTCGCGCTCGGAAAGGATCGCTTCGAGCCGGCGCGCTTCGGCGAACACTGCAGTCGAGGCTGCCTGCGCCACGGACTCGTCGTCGTGGTCGATGAGCACCGACAACGTAGTGCCCATGGCGACTTGGGTGCGCAGGTGGAAGCCCTCGGCGTCGCTGCGCAGGTGGTCGGCCACGCGCACGACGGCCGGCCGCGGCGAACTCGCGTCAACGAGGCCTGCGGGGACGCGTACCGAGTGGCGCTCGAGCATCCCGCTCGAGCGTGCTTGATCCAATGCGCACAGGCGGACGCGCACCCCATTGGTCAAATTGCGGCAGGAGATCGTGGCACCGGCGATGTTCGAGATGTCGCGGCCGGGCGAGAGCGGCAGGCCCGCCTGCTTGCCGCGGAACTGCGCGCGCCAGTCGCGGCGCTTGACTTCGCCACCGTGCGACTCGCGGTAGGCGAGGATCTCGATGCCGAGCACCTTGCACTCGGCGTCGAGCGCGAGGAGGAACGTGATGGGACGCGTCTTGCCGATCACGTCGTCCACCACGGCGTAGCCGAGCAGGTTGGCGCCTTGCCACACAGCGTGGCCGTGCAGGCGCGTCGGGGCGCTGCGCACGCTTGCGCGCGCGGCCACGCGTGCACGCTGCTCCTCGTCGAGCACGAGTTCGAACGGCGTGCGCGAAGTCATGGCGGGATAGTGGGCGCGCAGGACATCCTCGGCCACTTCAACGTGCGCGGCGGCTCCGGCGCCGGACGTGCTTGAAGACCAAGCAGGCGCCGAGAGCACGCCGCTCACCACGGCCCACAAGGCGAGGCAGGCGACGCAGCGCGTGGTGGCGGGGTTGGACGCCATGGCTTGTCTCAGAAGCTCCACCCAAGGCCCATGTTGAACCGCTCCGGCAGGCCGTCGCCGGTATCGTCGTCGCGCCACTGGTAATCGACCTTGAAGACCACGTCGGGTACTGGCCAGAAAGAGGCCCCGACGGTGAACTCGTCGCGCCGAGCTGCGGGATTCTCCGTGGCGCCAGCCGGCAACTCGGCTTGCGTGTCAACCCAGTCGTAGCGCACGAACAAGGCGGCGTCCGCCTCGGAGAGGCGGCCTTGGCGCCAACCATCGGGCATCACGCGATGCGCGACCTGCGCCATGAAGCCGTCGATGCGTTCGCCCACATCGCCGCCGATGGACTCGGCGCCGTCGATGAACTCCACCGCGCCCGCTGCGCGCAGTTCAAAGCGGCCGACGCGACCATCGACATCGAGGCAGGCGATGCTGAGGTCGGCGTCCACGCCGGGCAGGGTGCCCTCGTCGCCGTTGTTCAAGCCGCCATGGAAACCCGACACGCCGATGGCCCAATCGGCGTGCGCCTGCCACGCGAGCCGGCCCGAGACGGCGGGCGCGTTCATGCCGGGTCGTTCTTCCTGGCGGCCGGGACGAATGCCTCCGACGTCGTCAATGCGCGAGCCATCCAGACTCGAGCCGAGATACAGCTCCCAGTTGAGCGTCTCGGACAAGGCACCGAAAGCGCCGATGCCGTCGGAAAACCACGTCGTGGGGATGACGGTCGTGTCGAACAACGAACGTTCGACGCCGAAGAAGAGCGGCGGCTCGTGGCGTTGGTTGACGATGCCCAAGGGCTGCAGGTACCGACCGGCGCGCAGATTGAAAGAGTCGCTGAACAAGAAGTCGAAGTACCACTGCTCGACCTTGATCTCGCCATCCCCGACGTCGTCGCCGTCGATGTCCTTGATGAAGGCGTGCTCGAGCTCCGTCTCGGAGTGCATCACGATCCAATCGGCGAAGTCCCAGCCGAGATAGAAGACGAGTCGATGCAAGTCGAGTTGCTCGCCACCCGGGCCTTCCTGGGCATTGAAGTGCAGCTCGCCGTAGCCGCCGAAGTGCAGCTTGTCGGACCACGAGCCCTCGACCGCGTCGACGACGGGCGACGCGGCGAGCGCGGAGGCGAGCGGGTCGGCGCCCGGGTGGAAGCAGGGCGCGGCAAGCGGAGCAGTCAGCGCGGCGATCAGCAGGCACATGGCGCCAGCAAGGTGGGCTGTGGTGCCCGGTTGGACAAGTTAATTTTGAGATTGCGTCTCAAGATCAAAAAGGAGCCGAGCCTCCATCGCACTGCGTGCGCTTGCTTTATTTCGGGACAAGCGGTTCTGTGGCAGTGATTTATAAAATGCAAGCAGCCGGGCCATGCAGCCCGGCTGCCGAGTCGCAAGTCCGATTCACACGCCAGTGGCGACCACCGGGCGCACATTCCGCACCCGGAAGCGACCATCCAGCCGCGTCAGCCGTTCCTTGACGCCGGTGTACTCCAACTCGTCCATCGGCAGCATCGCCGCGCCGAAGAAGCCCTGGCGTCGCATGTCGAGCGCCTTCTTGGCCACGCGCTGGCGCACCTCGTCCCAAAAGGGCTGCGCGAAGGCGTCGACGGGCTCCGTCAGGCGTCCCTCGTGCAGGCAGTAGGCCGCGCAGCTGACGATCGGCGGTCCGTCGAACCAACTGACCTCGCCGCCTTGCTGGATCGGCATCAACGGCAGTTGGTGCGAGCCGCGCATGCCTCCGGCGACATGGTGTCCGATGGCGAAGGGGGAGAGGATCTCGCCCGTGGCGGGGAACTGCTTCTGGGTGCGCACGATCATCACGGGGTCGTCCTTGCCCGTGTACTTGCCGGCGATGTTGTGCAGCCGCGTGGTGGACACGACCGCGGCGAGTTCGCCCGTGGCGCGCGAGCGCACGGACTCGACCACGAAGCGCTCGGGGTCGCGCAGCAGCACGGCGAGTTCATGCAGATCGCCAGGAGTGTCCAGCTCGACGACGCGATCGCCGCTCGAGTGCGCCACGTCCATGACGGTGAAGCGGAAGCCCTTGCCGAGTTCCGCGGACAAGAGCAGGCCGCTCGAGTGCATGGGATCCGCGAAGGCCAGGTAGAGCGGCAAGTTGTACGCACCCGGGTCGGTCTTGTCGGCCGCGAACACCAGGAAGGGCTCGCCTTCGCGCTCGAGGACATCCATCTCGCACACCGCCGGGCCCATGCCGCGCACGTTGCCGGAGAAGGAGTCCTTCAGCAGGTCCTGGCCCGCGGCGTACAGCCCTTGCGAACGCGCGGCGGCGGCGCCCTTCAAGAAGGCGCGCCACGCCAGTTCATGCACGCGCGTGTCGCCCACGCCGTGCGCATGCGTCATCAGGATGGCGACATCGTCGCCGGTCGTGGAGATGTGGTGGTCGAGCAGCAGCTCGCGTCCGCCCGAGGCGAGCTCGAGCCGCACCGCGTCGAGCAGGCGCCGCGAGGGCCGCAGATGTCCGCCGATGGAACCGATGTCCGCCTTGATGACGCTGATGGTGGTCTTCATGCCTTGCTTCCTTCCTCTGTTGGAACGCCGTCGTGGCGACGAGCGCGCTCCACGCTGCACTATGCGGCGCGCGATGGATGTGGGACGAGTGGCGTACGCGCGGACGGAGAAAGAGCGTGGTTCCCAGCGATTCCGCGGATGTCCGCCTTCGCTCGCGCGAGGGAGCGCTACGCATTGTGGGTAGGTGTTTCGCGGTGGCCGCGAAGTCACCATGCGCGCATGAGCATCGAAATCGATTACGAACGATTGCGTCGCGAGATGGTCCGTCGGCAGATCGCGTCGCGCGGGATCCGCGACGAGGCCTTGCTGGAAGCGATGGCGCGCGTGCGCCGCGAGGGCTACATCCCGTCTTGGCTCGGCGAGTTCGCCTATGAAGATTCGCCCCTGCCCATCGAGGAAGAGCAGACGATCTCCCAACCCTACATCGTGGCAACGATGATCGACGCGCTGAAGATCGGGCGTTCGTCGCGCGTGCTGGAGGTTGGCACGGGATCGGGCTACGCGGCCGCGGTCCTGGCCGAACTGGCGAGCGAGGTCTACACCATCGAGCGGCACGCCAGCATGGCGCAGGCGGCGCACGATCGCTTGCGACGCGACGGCTACCACAACGTGCACGTCCAGCACGGCGACGGCTCGCTGGGTTGGCCGGAGAACTCGCCCTACGACGCCATCGTCGTGGCGGCTGGCGGCCCGCGCATACCGGAGACGCTCAAGCGGCAACTCAAGGTCGGCGGGCGCCTCGTCATGCCGGTGGGCAAGGAGCCCGGGTTGCAGCAACTCGTGCGCGTCGTGCGCACGCACGAGGATCGTTGGACGAGCGAGGATCTCGGCGCCGTGCGCTTATTGCCGCTGGTCGGCGAGCAGGGGTTGCGCGAGGAGCCGACGTCCGCGCCTGCCCCCCGACCCGCGCCCGTGGACGAGGACGCGCGCACGGCGATCATGCGTCGGTGGGGACAAGCCCGGGCATGACCGGGGCCCTCCTTGGTTGAG
>SXGT01142938.1_pt1 | contig 11468 bp, 9 predicted proteins | sample 3176221 | NCBI WGS metagenome assembly SXGT01 (sample SAMN11356862, study PRJNA531348) | freshwater metagenome | isolation source: freshwater sample F1-120 | place: China: Fuxian Lake, Yuxi | collected 2017-12-25
GTCGTACGACAACGCCAGCGTCACCACGTCGGCCTCAAGGCCGTCGATCACCTCGCGCGCCTGCTTTGCCGCGCCGCCGTGCGACTGGTTGACCGTGACCGTCTGGCCCGTCTTCGACTTCCAATCCTTTGCGAAGGCCTTGTTGAACTCGAAGTACAACTCGCGTGTCGGGTCATACGACACATTGAGCAGTTCAGCTTTCTTGGGTGCGCCCTCGGCCGCGTTTGCGGCGAAGGCCAGCGCGAAGAACGCCGCCACCACAGTGAGCAGCAGCGTTATCTGCAGGTAGTAACTTGATGCTTTCATGTCATGTTCCTTTTTCTCGTCATTCCTGACGTAGGGTTTGTTTTTTTTAATGCCTTGCCTAAGCACGCGCGCCATTGCGCCGTCTACATCGCCGGTTCATTGTCGTCGCGTTCATGTCTGTGCTCCCTTTTCTGCCCTTAGAACGCGATCTGAACGCGGCTCTGGAGGACGTCGAAGTCTCCGTCATAGAAGTCGTTGTCGATGTCGTTGTGGATGTAGTTCAAGGCCCAGCGGATGTTCGGGTTGGCGTACCAGTTCAAGCCGAAGGTGTAAGCCGTCTGCTTGCCTCCCTGCACCGGACCGTCGGTCATGTCCACAAAGGAATAGCGCCCAGCGACTTCCCAAGCGCCCCATCCCTGACCTTGTCCACGGAAGGGGCTGAAGTTTTTCTTCGGCACCGGCGGAGTGAAGGTACCGCGCGCATGGTTGTAGTTGCGTTTCTCACCCGTGATTACGTAACCCGTCTGGACGTAGTAACCGTCGAAGCCCAGCGTGCCTTCGTTATCGGTATCGAGCATGGAGTGCAGGTATTCCGCCTGCCACCACCAGGGACCGACCACGCCTGCGAGTTCGGCATCGAACAGGTCAATCGTCTGCACGTCGGTGGCGTTGAGACGAACGACGCCCGCCGGCAGATCCGCATTCGCGATCGCAGTCAGGTTCGGATCGATGTAGCGCGCCTCGACGATGCGCGACTCCGAGCGCACGCGATAGTCGACGTTGCCGCCATTCGGCGTGCGGTGGCTGTAGCCAAAGCCGAGATGAATCAGGCGCCGGCCGCCCTTGTCGTAATAGGGCAGACCGGAAAGGCGCGTCGAGACGGACCAGCCGCGGTACTCGTCGTTGTCCGAGGGACCTGGGTTTTCATCTGTTTCCTTGAAGACGCCAAGGGCCCAGGTCATGCGTTCCTTCGTCGGCTGGCCGATGACGGCGTCACTGACCATCAAGCCGACGTTCCGGCTGGGGACGAATATATCGAGCAAGGGTTTTTCAAGGAAGACGAGATCCGGTGTGGAGATCTGGTCTTCGAGGTTGATCGGCTCCTTGAAATGACCGACGCGCAGGCCGAAGGTGCGGCCGCCGCCGTACGGAATCTTGTCGTACTCGATGAAGACGTCCTTGAAGGTGGGTGACGTGGCACCGGTGTCCCCTGCAAAGTCAGTCTCAATCTGGTACTTGAAGTCCTTAAATACGAAGCCCTGGACGATCAGGCGCGCGTAGCGGAAATCCACACCGTCATCCTGCTCGCCGAAGGCGGGTGCCGTCGCGGAGGGCGACTGGAACTCGTTGAGTTCATCGTCTTCCCAGATGCCGCCGTAATCGACCGCCAGACGGACGCGGAGCTGCAACTGGTGTGCGCCGTCGGCGGAGGTGACGGACAAGCCTTTCGTGCCCACCTCCACCTTCGGGTTCACCTTGGCCGCTTCCTTGTCGGCTTCGACGCCCTCTTTGACCGTCTTCTTCAACGCGTTCAATTCCTTTTCTAATGTTTCAATGCGCTTAAGCGCATCGGTCTCACTCGGTGGCGGTTCCACCACCGCGTCCTGGGCCCAGATGGGTCCTGCCGTCACGAGAGCTGCGGCGAGCAGCCCCTGCGCGGCATATCGAATTGTGCCTCTCTTTCTTCGGGTGTCCATCGTGCACTTGCCTCCATTCGCACGAGGGATACCTCCGGCGATCCGGTCAGAATCCTCTCTTCAGATTTTGATTGTTGGGGTTGATAGATCTCCGCCTCCGGCGATCCGGACGGCATTGTTTGCGGGTTTAGTCGCGCGAGGACGAAATCCTCGTGCGTTCGCGGCGGTCGATTTGCACGACGCGGCCCTCATGCACCGTGACTTCGACGGCGCCGAAGTGAAGAGACTGAATCGCGTCGAGTATTCGGCGCGTGATCTCGGGATCGAGGGCAGTTCCGATCCCATTCTTGAGTGCTTGTGACGTGCTCATCATATAATTCCTATAGGCTTAATAGGTTATTGGATACAACAAAAATGAAGACTGACTACATCGCTGCATGGGTAACCGTCTCCACATTCAAGTAGCCATCGGCCAGATCTTGAACCGACCGCCGTTCCCAGACTTCAGCCATCACGTTTCGGACTTCACTCATGAAAGGACGCAACTGGCACGAGTCCAAGGTGGAACAGCCTTCACAAACTACGGGATTGCGGGTACGGGAGCAGGGCGTCGGCGCAAAGGGACCATCCAGCACACGAATGACGAGGGCCAAGCTGATCTCGCGCGGATCCTGCGCCAAGATATAACCGCCGGCTGGTCCGCGCCGACTCACGAGCAAACCGCTCTTCTTCAACTGGGTCAGAATTGCCTCGAGAAACTTGACTGGAATGTGTTCCTCATCGGCAATATGCTCGACCGGTGTGTGATGAGACTCGCCATAGCGCTTTGAAAGAGCGGCCATGGCCTTGAGTCCGTATCGTGCTTTTGAGGAGAGCATTTTGTCGATTATACCTACCGGATTTATAGGAATATACCCCAAGTCAAGATTAATGTCAAGAGGTTTTTCCACTGGCTTATCCGGTTTATGCCGAGATTCTATTTTTGAGGTCGCGCCCTCTCGAAAATGGGACGCTTTTGTTAGTTTTTAGTGGAATTTCTATCATTGACTGCTAATTTCTCCTTGCTCCGCGACCGTTGCTTCCTAAACTTCTGGTGTCTATCCAGCGCTTCCCCAGTGATTGGGGCGAATTGCCGTCAAAGCCAGCTGCGGTGCAGCAGATTGCACCTTAGATATATGGACTAGGCGAGGATGCTGAGGGCGGTATCGGAATGAGCCAGCTTCCTCGGTGCAAATATTTCGGGGGAAGTGCTGCCCTCGTCAGTATGTTTTTTGAGGTCTATAATAGGAACTCTTATGTAGCATTTAATGAAGTAGTACTTGTAGTATAGATGAAATCTACCCTGAGGTGTCTTTCATGAAACGAATTTTTTTCGTCGGCCTGATACTTCTTGTCGCGATACAAAGTTTCGCAGTCGAGCCACCGGGCTCGGTTCGAAATCACGATTCGGTGACTCTGGACTCGCAGACGTTACGAGTCCATTTTATCGATATCGGTGCAGGCCTGGCGGTCCTTGTGCAGACTCCGGGAAACAGGAAGGCGCTGTTCGTCGATGGTGGCGATCAGGGGTATGAGAAGCTTCGCGAGTACATGGATCATTTCGTTCCTGGAGACAGGATCGATTCGCTGATCGTGACGCATGCGGATCAGGATCATTTTTACAATGCATCTCGCCTTCTCGACAGGTATGACTTCGGCGAGTTTATTTATAGCGGATACACCAGTACAACGATCGAAGGGCTGCAGCGTTGGCCGGCATTTCTGGAAGCGATTGAAAATGTACCGGCAATCCAGAAGCACGTTCCGGCGGCTGATTCACTTCCGCTGGGTTTCGTCGAATTGTTCGATGACGGAGGTACATCGTCGAGCGCGGCCGACGATGTGTTGATCACTTATTTGAACGTCGACGCTTCGCCTCCGGAACGAGATCCGGTTTCCAATCGAGGATTCGACGAAGGGCAGCGTCGCAACAATGCTTCTCTCGTGTTCAAACTCAGCTATCGCGGCGTGTCGTTTCTGATCACCGGCGACATCAATGGCAGAGACAAGGAGCATTTTGGCGCTGGTTTCGACGCCGAGATCGATAGCGAGGAGGCGGAACTGCTTGCGCACCACCGGGAGAATAGCGGCTTGAATCTGAGCGCAACCGTGTTGCAGGTGCCACACCACGGCTCGAACGGGTCGTCGTCACTTGATTTTTTGAAGGCCGTCGATGCGGATTGGGCCGTAATCTCGGCGGGCCACAAGCACGATCACCCCACCAAGGACGCCCTGCGGCGCATCAAATTGTCCGGCGTTCAGTCCAGCCACATCCTGCGCACAGATCGCGGCGATTCCACTCCGGAGACAAATTCGCGCAGAGATCAGTCCGGAGATGATTCGTACATTTTTGTGGTCGGGAACAACGGGCTCGCGTCGATTCTTCGAGTCCGTGTTCGTTGAGTGCGGGTGGCTGAGGATTGGAGCCGGATACAGGCAGGAGGACGGGATGCCGAAGACGATCGCGTTGATCACGATACATGGAATGGGGGACACACCCGACGATTACTACACCGATATACGTGAAGCAATCAAGAAATCGGTAGGCAAGGCGACGTGGGAAAGAATCATCTTCAAGCCGCTCTATTACCAAGACATCATCCAGGGTCAGCAGCGCCTAATCTTTAATCGAATGCGCACTCAGATTGATTGGATGAAGCTGCGGAGGTTCTTGCTATTCGGCTTCTCAGACGCCGGGAGTCTCGAATACAAGAGAGAAGTACAAGGAAGCCCGTATTATCTCACTCAGGAGATGATCCTGAAGTCAATGGATGGGATTTTCAGCGATGCGGGAAACAAGCCGATCCCGGTCGTTTTGCTTGCGCAGTCTCTCGGTTGCCAGGTGATATCGAACTATATTTGGGACTCTCTGCAGAACAAGGCGACATCAGGCGTGTGGAGCGTTTCGCGCAATGATGGAGTAGCCGTGGGTTCACCTCAGGACCAGTTTCGGCGAATGCACTGGTTGTATCGCCTCTACACGACGGGCTGCAACATCCCGATTTTTGTCGCCGGCCACAAAAAGATCGAGGCCTTTACGCCCAAGGCGGCAGCATTTAAGTGGCATAATTTTTTTGACGAAGACGATGTGCTGGGCTGGCCGCTGCGACCCTTGAGTGACTCGTACGACAAACTGGTCGAGGATATTCCGGTGAACGCGGGTGGGGGAGTATTCGGAACAATAACGAGTTCGTGGAATCCCCTGAGCCACGGACACTATTGGTCCGATCGCGAAGTCACTGGTCACCTCTCGGCAACACTCAAGCAACTGGCTTGAAGCCAGTTGCTTGAGTGTTGCCAGTCAATGACAGGTCTGAGAGGCTATGCGCCACCAGGAGTCGAATGGCTGTATGGATTCAGGCAGATTACCCTCCGCTTTGCGCCTGGCTTCGGGAATACTCTCCCGTCAGGCGCGGGAGCGGGCTTTCGAGGTCACGATAATCATAGACAAGGTAGCCTCCGCCGGCGAACAAAGGAGTCACGTTTCGCGGACGCGAGTATTTGGCATTTCGGATCACATAGTCAAAACAATATCGTGCGTGCAGGGCTTCGATTTGAGTCTGCTCCAAGTCATGGTAGGCAGTATCTCGATTCGCCCTCATTTGGCGTGCGACTTCGGGAGTGAATTCAAGCGTATGCCCTTCAAGTGCGCAGACGCGATCAAAGTACTCCACTAAGTCAGCGTTCGCGCCGAGGGGTAGGCGTTTGAGATCTGCGACCACGCTGCGGCGCGCCCGGGCCGCGAAGTGCTTGAGCCGCCAATCGAGCGGAGCAAGGACGAGGCTATCTTTCGACGTGTTCGTGAGGAAGAACTGTTCCATGGCCGTGAGTTTCGGGGCCGCGACTTCGTGACGCCCGAGGAAAAACCCGCCTATTATGAGTGTGACGAAGGCGCCCGCAGGAACGACTCTGGAGCGCGATGGAATTCTGCGCGCGAAGTGGATGGGGATTTGTGCTATGAGGCGCGACAGGAACAGGAATGACGCGGCTTTTGTGAATAGTGTCATACGGGAGAGTTGCAGTTTAGCGACGAAGTCGATGGGCACAAGCTCGACGAACACATAACCTATAAATACAAAGGCGACGGGACACCACATCAACGCGAGCAGACGGTAGTCGAAAGTGTTCTTGTCCTGTTTTACCCACCATGCCGCTGAACCTGCCGCGAGAAGCACGGCGTATCGGAGATACATTTCCAAAGTCCACGAGGACGGGATCAAGTGATTCGGGTGCCGAAAGTACCCCGAGACGATGATGAAGGGATTTCTTACAGATGTCGGATCGGAGAAAAACACGATGTGAATCAGCGGCCAGAGAGTGGGCAAAGCCGTCAGAAACGCAACCACCAGTATCACCGCGTGCATCCGCAGGTGATTACGATCGAATAGCAACCAAGAGACCGCCACTACGATGAGGCAGTGCTGGCCGGTGTTTACGTGTAGATTCAGGGCCAGTCCGATCAGTACACCTGCGGCGATTGGTTGGAATTGCCACGCGGCATAGATACCCGCGAGGCCGAATACGAGAGCGAGTGTCTGGTGACGCATGAAAGGGTATATCAGGTCGTTGTCACCGAGGATGAAACCGCCCCACTGGTCCCAATAGTTGCTTAGGCCCATGCCAACCAGCACGGCCAGGCATCCGAGCATGGGGCTTGTGGAACGAAAATGCTTTACATGCACCCACAGGAACATCAATGCGTAACCGATCCAGCTCCATAGCCATAAAACGTACAGCCATACGTATAGTGTTCGTTCTGGCAAAAGGGCCAGCGCATTTGCGAAAAACGAATAGCTACCAAATTGTTTTTCCGATTGCATGACGAGATCGCGTGTGAACAGCGACGGGTCGCCTTTGGCGAGCACAACGGTGACGATTTGAGACTCGATGAGATCGGAGCTGTAAGGGATCAACAGACTTGGGAGCAGGCCGAGCGCCACGATGATGGCAGCACGCCCTGTGAATTCGGGGTGAGCCGTCCAGAAATTGGCAGACCATCGGATGGCTGTATACGCCACCAGGAATGTAAACGTGGCTCCGGCCAAAGCGCCACGGGTATCATCCACTGCGAAAAATAGAAGCCACAAGACGCAGGTCGCCGCTAATACGGCGAGTGCTGGTAGTTCGAGTGTGGCGCTGGATCGATGCTTTGCGCCGACGTGATAGTCCGAGAATACGGTATTCGAAGGTGACACTCGGTCTTCGAAGGCTTCGATGCTCAAGCCAGCTTCCTCACCGCGGCGACAATCTCGGAGTGGGCGCTTGCTCTACAGACTCTTCCCGGCGAAAACTGTCGCCGTAGTCCTTAATCTCCGACTTTTCCTCTCCTGTCAGCGGTTTGGCTGCTGTTTCCACCGGAGCCTGATCGCCGATGATCCACTCCTCCGTGCCGTCCAGGTCGACCGCTGAGACGCGGTAGAAGTACTTGACGCCGCACTCTACCTTTAGGTCGTAGTAGCGATAACGGGCGGGAGTAGTGGTTGTACCCGCAGCGTGTAGGGGCCGATCCGCATTGATGCAGACGAGATTGTCGGACGTGGTCCCGCGGTATACGAGATAGCCGAATGCATCAGTCTCCGTCTCCGTTTTCCAGGAGAGTTTCACGCGGCAGGACTCAGCGGAGTCTTTCTTCGAGGCGTCTGGATCCGCCGACGCGATCGGGCCCATCGAGACAAAAAGAATGCATCCGATCAGGAGTGAACCACGCACACGTGCACCAAGGGGCAGCCGGGCCATGGTTCAGGTGCCTCCCCGGTGAAAACGCTCTCCCACGTGGAGCGCGGGATCCCCGATCACGGCGATTCCCTTGAAGTAAGGATCCAATCGCAGCGTTGAATACTGCTTGACGTACAGATACGCGTCGCCAAGCCGAATGGTCTCGGGACGCGCGAGGACGTCCAGCATGTCGCGCGCAAAGAGGTCAGCCGCACCCACGGGAATCTTACTGACTTGGCCGATAATCGCGATCGCGCCGGCCTCGGACGCTTCGACGAGATGGATGCCGACACCGGAGTCTGAATAGGACTTGCTGTGGAGCGGAGCGTCAAAGAGTGTCGAGAAGCAGGTGGCCGCAAAAACGATGGGATACCGGCCAGCGTTGCGAAGCGCAGGGATCTGCTTGCTGGTGAACACATCGGTTGTGTGCTTCGAGGAGTTCGGCCCTGTGCGCCACATGAAGGAAGCGCCATGTCCCACGAAATAGAGCACATCGAGCCCTGTGCCGAACGCCGACGTAACCTGGTCGGGTATGGTCTGGTCTTCCTTGTGGACGCCACTTCCATGGATATACGCGCTCTGGAACGTTCCCGCAGAAGGCTCGCGGGAGAGGCGATCCAGGAAGGCTTCGAATCCGTGGGCGGCGATGAACAAGGCCCGCAGGCGTTGCGATTCGCATTGGGACTCATACGTGAGGACTTTTTGAACATAGGCTTCGACCGTCTCGACGGTATTGGCTGGCAGACGTCCTACCGCTGCGCGCGGAATTTGGTCTCCGGCGTCTGGGTAGACAAAAACGTCGTCGAGCGCGATGGTCGGTGCGTAATCTGGAAGCTGAATTTCATCCTCGAGTGTCGTGTGCCATGTCGGCACGAAGTTTTCGTCCTTTGCACGGATCGCGAAGTAGTCGTAAGACGCATCACCGACAAGAAAGACGTACTTGAGTGACGGCGGTCCTGAAGGCGAATGCTCCAGTAACCCATCGAGGAAAATTCGAATTGCGTTCGCCGAAAACATGCCATCAGTGAAAGCGTCGTAGAGATCTTCGATGTCGACGAGCGCGGTCCTGAGCCCCTGACTCTCGCGTTGCCGTATCAAGGGTGCGAGGGCATCCATGAACGCGGCATGCGCGATTACGAGGTACTCCACTCGATCATCGAGCACGGGCAACGCGGATACGTGTCTCGGCATGATGCGTTCGGGAGCCGTCATCGTATCGATTGATGCGACGCGAAGAGTAACCCCGGCGAGTTGCGAAGGAATACGTAGCGTGTGATTGTTGGTATCGAGATTGAGGATAAGGCCTTCATGGCTGTACACGTCGGAGTGTTCCGGAATATCTTTAAGTTGGATCGTTGCGCCGTGTTCAGGCGGTGCGATGAATTCCAGCTGCTTGGTTCCGACATCAAGCCGTGCGGTATAGGTCACGTCCAGCCAATCCAGCAGCCCGGCGTCGACTGTTTTACCGGTGTGGAGCGATACGAAGATGAGCTCATTGCTCTTGGAACGTAAGACGGTTTCTGGAAAAACCTGTGACTGAAAGTTGCAGGAAGTGTTCCCGTCCCATTCTGCAATTCCGATATCGCTGCCGTTCAGCACTACGTTCCAACGGTGATCTGGTGATTCGTCCAGCGTGCTCGTGCCCCACAAGAGGATGCGAAGGGATGCTTCGCCAGTCGCCTCCGTATCAAGATCAGGCAGATCGAAGTGGACGGTATTCTTGGGGTTCTGGCGCGGCGGGGCCATGAGCTTGGTCCACATGACCCGATCAGTGGGTGCGCCCGTGTAGTACTGATAATGAGCGAGATAGAGATCCCTCTCCACTCGACGTGTCCGCCGCCACGTACGGAGCACTGGTTGCGCGGAGTCGATTTCTTCCTTCGGCAATTCGCGATACCGGTTGGGCGGATCGCACGAATCCCAGCGCAGCACGTAGGCGTTCTCTCGAGTCACAGGATTTTTTGGCGTCGATATGCCGCGCGGGAACTCACCCCAGAAGACGATTCGTGAATCTGGAGTGAGCTCTCCTCGTGCGCCGACAGCTTCGATCGTGATCGGGATGGTTTTTCCGGCGTTGTAGAGATTTATGTGGGCCGATGCGAGGCCTGAAATGTCAGTCCCTTTTTCTGCGAGCAATCCGATCGACAACGCATACATGCGGTCTTCGCGCACGAGTAACTTGACGAACTCATCAACAGAGGCCGCGTGAAACGAAGCCGTAACGCTGATGAATATGAGAACTAAGGTGCGCAGCCGCATAGAGTGTCTAGACTTCCGCCAGTGCTTGCGGGAAAAGCGGCAATGTAGCGAAGCCATGTTTGGCAGGCGTTAGATTGCGGTGAGTAGAAAAAAAATTTAATTGTTACGGAGTTCTAACTTGAGGCTGATGCGTACCTATCAAACGTCGCTTAAATTCCGGCGGGTTGGGAGGGGCTTGTGCTGCGGAGATCGTTTTGTTGGGCGCATGGCGCGCTCCCGGAAGCCGATCTCGGCGAATTCACCCCCATTTATAACGTCAGGGAACTGACAAGGAGGACTCATGCGTAAGGCAGTCGGAATTTGTGTGGGTGTATTGGCGCTGGTGTTCGGCGCGGTGAACCAAGCGTCGGCGGTGCTCTTGCTCAATGAAGTGATGAACAACGTGCCGGGCGGTGCCGACAACGGTCACGAGTTCATCGAAATCAGCGGAAGCGCATCGGAAAGTGTGGCCAATGTCTGGATTCTTTGGGTTGATGCCGACAGTGGCGGCGACACGGGTTTCGGCCGCGTACTGAATGCGACCGATCTGACCTCGGCCGGTACAGTCGGGACGAACGGATTTCTTTTGGTTCGCGACTCGGCAACGGTGCTCAATCCTGCTCCGGCCGGCGCCACCACTGTTCTTGTGGTTGACTTCAATCCGGACTGGGACAACGACACCGGCACCTTCCTACTGGTGACGAACTTCACGGGGACGGCTGGCATCGGCACGGGCACGGACCTCGATACGGACGACAATGGTTCTGCTGAAACCGTTAGTTCGTTCGGAGTGGTGCTTGATTCACTGACGATCACCGATAGCAGCGGCGGCGATCAGTCTTACGCGGACGACTTCGGCGGGACGACACTTCCGCAGCAGATTGCGCCGGCCTATTCGCCGGACCTCGCTTTCCGCTCCACGCAGACGAGCCAGTGGGAATTCGGTGACGGGCTTGGCGCGAACCCCGGTCCGTACACGCTCGATCCGGCCAACGTCAGCAACGCTGGTTTCGCCGGCGCTACGATCAGCCCCGGCAACGACAACAGCAATACGCTGGATGTCGAAGTGAGCGAGACTTCGGTCGAGTAGCTCGATTACGCGATTCGTAAGGGACAATATCCGTCAAGGTAGCGCTTCGCCGCGCTACCTTGACGTTATTTTTTGTATGACATTCAGATGTGAGAACACGGTTGGCCGTTCCGAAGAGTTGAAGATAATTTGACTGCATGCAGTACCGCGCGTCAGGAATTCAGCGGCTTGTCGTAGGCGGCGAGGGCGGCTTCCTTGACGACTTCGGCGAGGCTGGGGTGGGCGTGGCTGGTGTGGGCGAGGTCCTCGGCGGAAGCACCGAAATTTATAGCGGCGGCGGCTTCGGCGATGAGGTCTCCTGCCTGCGCGCCGAGGATGTGGACGCCGAGGATGCGGTCGGTGTCTTTGTGTGCGAGGATTTTCACGAAGCCGTCGGTTTCGTTGAGGGCTTTCGCGCGGCCATTGGCGAAATAGATCGCCTTGCCGATTTTGTACGGAATGCCTGCGCCGGAGAGGTCTTCCTCGGTGCGGCCGACGGAGGCCGCTTCGGGGTGGGTGTAGAC
>SXGT01900379.1_pt1 | contig 11468 bp, 11 predicted proteins | sample 3176221 | NCBI WGS metagenome assembly SXGT01 (sample SAMN11356862, study PRJNA531348) | freshwater metagenome | isolation source: freshwater sample F1-120 | place: China: Fuxian Lake, Yuxi | collected 2017-12-25
CCCAAATATTTTTCTATCTACAATTCAAATCGGAATTACATTGATCGGGGTTTTTGCTGGCGCGGTCGGCGGCGCGACAATTTCAGAGTCATTGGCAATCACATTGCAGAATGTTCCCTATATTGGCGAATACAGCAATTCGATTGCATTGGGTATTGTAGTGTTATCCATTACGATATTAACCATCTGGCTGGGCGAACTGGTCCCCAAAAGGCTTGGCCTCAACAGCCCTGAAAAGATTGCCCAGATTGTGGCTGGTCCGATGCTTTTCATCTCAAAGGTTTTTGCACCATTCATCAAACTCATGAGTGGAGCAACAAATTTTGTCCTACGCCTGCTTGGGGTTAACCCTTCTGCTGAGCCACCTGTAACAGAGGAGGAAATCCATCTCTTAATTGATCAGGGCACGCAGGCGGGAGTTTTTCAGGAAGCTGAACAGGATATGGTCGAAGGAATTTTCAGCCTCGGCGATTCACGTGTGTATTCCTTGATGACCCCGCGCACTGAGTTGGTCTGGCTGGATATCACAGATACCATCGAAGAGATCAGGGTAAAAATTGCAGAATGCCCATATTCACGCTTTCCCGTCAGACAGGACAGCCTTGAAACAATACTGGGGATTGTCAAGTCACGCGACTTGCTGGTTGAAAGTTTATCAGGCAAAGAGATCGATCTAAAAACATTGCTCAAGCCTGCGTATTTTATTCCTGAAACCATGTTCGCCTCACGCGCCCTGGAATTATTCAAGGAAAAGAATACAGAACTTCTGCTGGTTGTCGATGAATTTGGCGGTCTGCAAGGGTTGCTTACGATCAACGATATTTTGGAAGAAATTGTCGGCGCCATGGAATTCGAAGAACCACAGGCAACTCAACGTCAGGATGGCTCGTGGCTGTTGGATGGCATGTTGGAAGTGGACGAATTCAAGGAATTATTCAACTTCAACTCACTTCCGCACGAAGATGAGTATGAAACACTAAGCGGCTTTATGATGACATCGCTTGGACGAGTTCCGCAAGCCGCTGACAACTTTGAATGGAGCGGTTATCGCTTTGAAGTGATGGATATGGATGGCCGCCGCGTGGACAAGGTGTTGGTTACCACGCTGCCAAAACTAGTTTCTGCATAATTCAACATATCAGATGCGGTAATAAGGATAAACCATGACTGCTTATGTAATTGTAGATATTGAAGTGACAGACCCCGAAGGATATAAGGAATATGCCAAACTAGCTCCAGAGGCAGTGAAGTTGTACGGCGGAAAATACATCGCACGCGGCGGTGCAAACGAAACTTTGGAAGGCGACTGGCAGGCTAAACGTCTCGTGATTCTTGAATTCCCCACTGCCGAACAAGCTAAAAACTGGCTCAACTCTCCCGAATATGCCCCGGCGCGTGCCATGCGCCATAAATACGCCCGTTCAAATATGGTAGTCGTTGAGGGAACGTAGATAAGACCTCGGAGCTTCAAGTTAAAAATCAAGGTATAATTTTTGTCGTATGAGCCTAGAAACCAATTCCAGTAAAACAAAAGTCTGCCCCACTTGCGGAACACGTCTAAGCGAAAGCGCAACACGCTGTCTTGTGTGCGGCACAGAATTCACCGCCAAGCCTGAACCGAAAGCCGCCAAAAAAGTGGAAAAATCGGTGCAAGCCAGCCGTATGCCTGTGGTCACTTTGAGTTTACCCGCGGCAGTGGGTATCCTCGCCGTGGTGATCATTATCGCCGCGTCCATAGCTTTCTTCTCGTTACGTGCAAGCGCACCAGAAGGAACGTTTGAAACTGTGGAGACCTCCACCCCAACCGAAACCCCCACGGCCACACTGCCAGCCACAGCCACGATCCCGCCGACCGATATCCCCACAGCTACGCTTCAACCCCCATTTGACTACACTGTCGCGGCCGGCGACGGGACCTGTTCACAACTGGCATTTACTTTTGGCGTCTCTGTTCAGAGTATTATCATCACCAACAACCTGCCATCTTCCTGTCCAATCAGCGTAGGGCAAAAACTCAAGATTCCGTATCCAACACCAACGATCCCACCCGCTGCGACCAGTACACCCCTGCCCGTGGATGCAACCAAGCAGGCATGTGAAACCGTTCCGATCACAGTGCAGGAAGGCGATACCCTTTCCACGATCGCAGCAAATTATGCCGTACCTCCAGAAGCGATAAAAGCATTTAATGGAAGGACGACTGATAACGTGTTCTTTGGAGAAAACTTGCTTGTGCCTTTGTGCATGCGAGCGGCTACGCCGGGACCGACCCCCACTGCGACAATTCCGCCGCCTTACCCCGCCCCGAACCTGCTTCTGCCTGCGGATGGAGCTGCCTTCACCCTGGCAAACGATGTCGTGACCTTGCAGTGGGCATCCGTCGGCACATTGCGTGACGCCGAAGCATATCAAATCACAGTCGAAGATATTACGGCCGACCAAACCCGCCGCTTGACAGACTTCGTGACTGACACCAAGTACATCGTACCCACATCCTACCGCCCGAAAGATAATGTGGCACACGTCCTACGCTGGTGGATCACCCCCGTTCGCCAGGCTGGGACAGATGACCAGGGCCAGCCTATCTGGGTAAATGCTGGCGCTGTCAGCGACAAGCACGTCTTCAGTTGGGTTGGAGTTGCTGTCGAAGGCACGCCCAATCCCTAAGTCCAGAAAAGAACGATTTATCACTCCCCTTCAAGAAATTGTCGGGGAGTTTTTATTTTTAACTTGACAAATCATTCAATATAATTATAATATTTGTATTATTCAATAATTTGCATAATTCAATAACAACGAGGAATACATGTCCCCTTTTGCGATAAATCTTGAAAAAACCCGCCATGAAACCCGACAAACAGTAACTGTCGAACCTGCAATCAATGCCTTTGGAAGCATGATCCTGGTCTCCAAACGCAAAGATGACCCGGGCATTCATGAGTGGGTTACAAAAACCCGCGAAGTAATGTCGTCGGAAGAATTAGCCCGTCACCACTTGGTAACAATCGGGCTGCACTACGCCATTCTTCCGCAAAGGAGCGGCATCTCGTTTGAAAAATATATGGATGAGATCGAGGCTACCCAGCCGTCAGCGCTTAGAGAACGACTATTGGGCGCATACAGTGAAATTTGTATAACTGACATATCCAAAAAAGAAAGAAAAGAGTCGGTTGAATGGAACGAAGTGCTTTCTTCAGCTGAAAATTATGTGGCATTCCTGAAATACCGTTTCGGCGAAGAATTGACCGATGTCGAAATGGAAACCCGAGCCTATCAATATGTGATCGACCCCGCCGCGCTCAAGCAGCTGGTCACGGGACATATCCGCTGGTTTTGGAAGAATCATCTGCAAGCTGAATGGAGCCGCGTGCGCCCAATGCTGGAAGAATCGGCAAAGGCATTCAACAAAGTTGATATGAGCGGCATGACGCGCGCAGAGATCGTCCAGTTCATAACCGGCAAGGAATTAAACGAATCTAAATGGATGCCTGAGATCGAATCTGCACGCGAGGTTTTCTTTATCCCAAATGCCCACATTGGACCCTACATCCATCTAACCAAAGTAAAGGAAGATTTTTATGTGCATTTTGGCGCCCACCTGCCCGAAGGATCTGATGTCCATGTGCCCGAGCTGGACCGCGCAGAGATCGTAAGCAAACTCTCTGCCCTTGCAGACGAAACAAGATTACAAATTTTACGGATGATCGCAGAGAATGGCGAGATGCGCTCAAACGAAATCATGGACGCCATCAAGCTCAGTCAGCCCAGCGTGTCGCGTTATCTGGGGCAGTTAACAGTAAATGGATATTTACAGGAAAGGAGAGCAAACGGAGCAAAAGTTTACACATTAAATCGTGACCGGATCGAAAAGACACTTAAGGCGATTTCAGCCTTTTTATTGGATCATTAATAGGTAGCCGTATCAGAAGGAGGCTCATATGAATCCGCTTTTGGAAGAAAATTTAGCAGAAGAACATCGCAGAAATATTACACGCGAATTAAACAGTATTCGCTTGCAGGAAGAGGCGTTGAAAGGCAGGGTCATTCGTCCAAGCTTGTTCACACACATCATGCAGAGACTCGGTCAATGGCTGATCGTACACGGTGAAAAGTTGGTCAAGCGCTATGAAGTACCCACAAACCGCACCTCAACCTCTTCAAAACAAAGGTACGCACACTAAACTCAAAACACTACAGATAAATTTTGAACTTTAATGTAGAGAATATCTGGAACGTCCCGAAGGTCTTGACAATTCAAATCTGTTTACAGTCAAACCCTTCGGGACGGTACGGAACATCAGGCCTTAACAGAGAGAGAAAAAATGTTAGCGAACTTTAAAAAGATATATCACGAATATCCAAAAGCCTTTTGGATCTACAATGTCATCGTGTTCATTGACCGCTTCGGCGGGTTCATGCTCTACCCTTTCTTCGCGCTGTACCTGACGAAGAAATTTGATATCGGCATGTCCACCGTGGGAATATTGTTCGCGGTATTCTCGGTCTCAGGGTTTGTGGGCAGCGCTCTCGGTGGCGCATTGACCGACCGCATGGGACGCAAAGGTGTAATCATCTTCAGTCTTGTGCTTTCCTCACTCAGTGCACTCGGCATGGGATTTGCGCCAACGCTTGGAATCTTCGTAGCTGTTTCTGTGATTGTCGGCACACTTTCCAATATTGGCGGACCCGCGCATGAAGCCGTGGTCGCAGACCTGCTGCCTGAGAACAAGCGCGCTGAAGGTTATGGCATTATCCGAGTGGTGTTCAACCTGGCAGTCATCATTGCGCCTGCAGTGGCAGGATTGCTCATCGCAAAATCCTACATCCTGCTCTTCATCGTGGACGCGGTCATCAGCCTGATCTCAGCCGCCATCGTTTTCCTTTTCCTGCCAGAGACCAAGCCAGCCGCTCACCCAGATGCCAAGCAGGAGACCGTCTCGCAAACATTTGCAGGCTATGGAAAAGTTTTCAAGGACATTCCATTTGTGGCATTTATTGTGATGAGTGTCATGACCGCCCTGATCTATATGAACTTCAATACCACCCTGGGCGTTTTCCTGCGTGACGTGCATAACGTTCCCGAGATCGGATATGGCTATCTAATCAGCATGAACGCGGTCATCGTTGTACTCTTCCAGTTTTGGGTGGCGCGCAAACTTGAAAAGTTTAAGCCCATGTTGATGGTTGCCTTGGGCACAGTCCTTTATGGCTTCGGCTTTGCCATGTACGGACTTACCTCCACCTACATCATGTTTGCAATTGCCATTATCGTGATCACCATTGGCGAAATGATCGTGTCACCCTTCCAGCAGGCATTGGTTGCAAGTTTTGCCCCCGAAGAAATGCGCGGACGATATATGGCGGTCTCGGGTTTATCGTGGGGCATGGCTTTCGCGATCGGTCCATATTTTGCAGGCGTGCTTCTGGACAGCACATCTCCAAATCTTTTGTGGATGGCATGCGGCATTCTCGGAGTTGTCACCATGTTTGGCTACATCATCCTCGACAAGATCCATCACTCCCCCGCGCCTAACTTAGCGGAGCCCGCCGCAACAGATTAGTTTTGTTCTCCTCAAAAAGAGAGCCGCATCATACGCAGATGCGGCTCTCGCAATTTAATTATGAATTTGGATGAAGTAAAAACGCCTCACACTAAACTGAAAGCTGGTCGCTGTTTCGACAGCACAAGTCCCCGCTGATAGTTCTCCGCCTCAACCGCAAACTTTAGTCATAAATTTTTATTTACTTGAATTAACCTCTTATAATATCAATTACAAATTTTGAAAGGAAAAACAAAATGGATATTCGCTCATTCAATCGTGATGCCTGGGATCGTCAGGTGCAGTCAGGCAAAAACCCGTGGACAGTTCCCGTCTCTCCCGAATTAATCGCACGTGCGCGTGCAGGTGACTGGTCCATCGTGCTGACAGAAAACAAGCCCGTGCCGTGTGAGTGGTTTCCGCCTTTGCGAGGACTCAAAATCCTTGGTCTGGCTTGCGGTGGCGGACAGCAGGGACCGATCCTCGCGGCGGCTGGCGCAGAGGTGACCATCTTCGACAACTCGCCTGCTCAACTAAGCCGCGACCGCGAAGTAGCAGAACGCGACGGCCTGAACATTCGCACAGTAGAAGGCGACATGCGCGATCTTTCTGTCTTTGCAGATGAAAGCTTTGACCTGGTGTTCCACCCTGTTTCCAATCTATTTATTCATGAGATCAGACCTGTCTGGAAAGAGGCGTATCGCGTGTTACGTCACGGCGGTACAATGCTGGCAGGGTTTATGAATCCAGTATTTTATATCTTCGATTGGGAGGATATGGAAAAAGGGATCATGACCGTGAAAAATAAAATCCCATTTTCAGATGTTGAAACATATGGAATGGAACGACTGCAACAGGAAGACCGTCCCGCAGAATTTGGCCACTCGCTCGCCGACCAACTTACAGGGCAGATGGATGCTGGGTTTGCAATCATCGGAATGTACGAAGACCACCACAATCAAGTAAAGCTAAGCGAGTATATCGAAACCTACATGGCTACACGGGCAGTGAAATTATAAAAGGAGCAATCATGAAAATTCTAATCGCCGCAGATATGGAAGGCATCACAGGAGTGGTGCATTGGGATCAGGTATATCCTGACCACCCCGAATATCCGCGTTTTTGCAAATTAATGACCGGGGATGTGAATGCTGCCATTCGTGGTGCATTTGCGGGCGGCGCAACCTCCGTCGTGGTGACAGACGGCCACAACAATGGAAGAAATATTTTGATCGAAGAATTGGATCCACGTGCAACCTTGTACTCTGGCTCACCTTCTCCCTTTTCGATGGTGCAGGGCATCGACGAAGATGTGGATGGTGTCATGTTCGTTGGTTATCACGGACGCATGGGAGCGGTCAAGGCGATACTCGACCACACCTGGTCCGATGAACGCGTATCTGGATTATGGATCAATGGTCAAGCATTTGGCGAAGCAGGACTGAATGGAGCAGTTTGCGGTCATTTCAATGTGCCTGTCATTATGGCGTCGGGAGACCAAACTCTGTGTGTGGAAGTTCAGGAATTGTTCGGCAACAAGATCGAGACCGCACAGGTAAAAAAGGCGGTCAGCCGCATGTCTGCGGAATGTTTACCTCCCATAGCAACCGCCAGCTTGATCGAAGAAGTTGCCAAGCGAGCCACGATCAACCTGAAAAGCAAGAAAGCACCGAAACCGCTCAAGGTAACCAAGCCGATCAACCTGACCGTGAAGTTTGAACAATCAGACATGGCTGATAAAGCCGCGCTGATGCCGCACGCAGTACGGACAATGGAACGCCGTGTTGAATATGTGGCAAATGACATGGTCACGATCTATCTTGCGTTCCGTACCATGCTGGCTTTGGCAAGATAGGCCATTATGCACGGTCCAATACCTGCAAGGCACACATAAAGGAGAACAATGAATTCAACTGTAAAAACCATTCTAAAAATTATTGGTGTTTTGTTCATGCTTGCGGGCGGAATTTGGGCATTGCAAGGGATGAACCTTTTGCCAGGCACATTTATGCGCGGTGACCCGCAATGGATCATCAACGGCGTGATCATCATATTGATCGGCATGGGATTGTTCTGGTCAGCAAATCGAAAAAGATAACCATGTCCGAAGCGATCTAGATCGGCGACAAGGTGAAGATTTATCTTGATTCAAAATTTGGGGACAAGGAAGGCTGGTACGAAGGAGTGGTCTTCAAAATTGAACCCTACTCCAATCATCGCAGTTTTTACTGGGTAGAGATAAAAGATGATAGACAAGCCATGCTCGGACTCAAATACATCTCAGTTTTCAACCCGAAGAATATTCAAAAATATTAACAACGAAAGGCGACAGACACTTTAGAAAAATGTCTGTCGCCTTTTTATTTTCCTTTACCTGCCCTATGCTGGTTTATAGGCTGAAATCTTGGCGCTGTAGACTGCTTTGTAGATATCGTCGCGTGGAATGGTTTGTAAATTAATCGCATCCCCCATGTCGGCAGAGCAGAGTCAACGGTTTCCTTGTCGAAGAAAACTGGCGTGATTGAAATATCTGTGAAGCCAACTGATTTCATCATGCCGATATAATCCTCGGCTTCAACCGCGCCCGCCACACAGCCAGCCCAGGCGCTTAGGCTTTGTTTGATCGCTTCAGGAAGCGGACCATCTGTGACAATATCAGAGACTGCAAGTTTGCCGCCCGCTGCAAGCACACGGAAGGCCTCGGTGAAAACCTTTTCCTTGTCAGGTGAAAGATTGATAACACAATTGGAAATGATCACATCGACAGTATTACTCTCGACTGGCAGGCTTTCCAAATAACCGAGGCGAAACTCGACGTTCTTCAAGTTGACCCGCTTCGCGTTGGCTTGGGCACGCTCAATCATTTCCGGCGTCATGTCCACGCCAATGACGTGACCTGTCTCGCCAACTTTTTGCGCGGCAAGAATGCAATCAAGTCCTGCGCCTGAACCAAGGTCGAGCACAGCTTGACCGGGTTTCAGGGAAGCGAGTGTGATCGGGTCGCCGCAGCCGTAACTAGTGCTGGCTACATCGGAAGGCACAGTTGTCAATAAATCTACAGGGTAGAGACTGCTTTCGGTGGAGCAACAGGAGTCAGAGCCGCAGCAGGAAGCGGAACTTTTAATCCGCTCCGCGTAATGCTCGCGAACGGTCTCATGGATGGGTGTGGGGGATTGAGTCATTTTTTCTCCTTATCTTATATAGAAGTTTGTCTATGTATTTTGCTAAAAAAACGGGACAATGTCTCGGCCGAAGACTTGTCCCGATTAAGCCTTAATGGTTTTCAACAGATTTTCAGCGGCGATGGTTTCAGGGGCAAACTTGATCATCAACTGTCCGCAGCAAATGGCGACGTTTTCCTGATTTAGCGAGTAAAAAGTTTGTTTGCCTTCTTCTCGGACAGTGACCAGATCTGCCTCGCGCAAAATGGCAAGGTGATGCGACACGGTGGGCTGCGAGACATCCAGTTTTTCCACGATCTCGCCAACCGAAAGCGAATCGCAACAGCACAGGTTCATGATCTTCTGACGGGTTTCGTCAGAAATGGCTTTGGCAAATAGGACAGGGTTAAATTTCATATTGATGAACTTCTATCCATATTATATAGACAAACGTCTATTTGTCAAGAGATTATACGATCTTAAGATGTAAGCTCATTTGACAACCGACGACGCGCCTGCAGAATTAAGCGGAACCTTGATCACTTGCCCAACGGACAAAATGTTTTTGTTGACCACCTGCAGAACAGTTGGGTCGGCATTGTATTTCAAAGCAATGGAAGCCCAGGTATCGCCTGCTTGAACAGTGTGCGTTGCCACACAGGGCGGTCCATAAATTTTGCCGGCGCTGCCAATGTTTGGCACGGTGACGATCATATTTGGTGAGATTTCAGCAAGGTCAGACAGCTGCGAATTTGCCTTAAACGTAGCTGTGGGATCGGCTCCATAACAGCGGGCGATCTGCCACAACCATTCCCCATTCACCACTTTATGTTGTATTGTTGAGCCTGCCGTCAGGGATGAATTGGCTGGGGTAGTTGGAACAACGACAGCACCTTTTGTGACCGTTGCGCTGGCAGTTTGAGACGTTGCTGCGCCGCCACCCGCTGCACTGGCTGCAGTCGAGACAGTGCCGGCATCCATATTCGCCTGGGTGATGGTATATGCGGCAGTGCAGGTCAGGGTGGCACCCGGAGTAAGGCTGGCAGTCGGTTCACCACAACTGACTGGTCCACTAAGCCCGGCGTCTGTCACAGTAAACTGAGCGGGACCAAGTGTCGTTGTGCCGTTGTTCATGATGACATAAGTATAGGTGATGATTTGTCCAACTTGGTCATAGGTGACAGGATTTGCAGTTTTACTCAAACCTAGAACTGCAGGCGTCGCTTTGGAAATGGTGGTGGTGACCGCATTGGAGTTGATCCCACTCACCATTGCGGTTGTAATCTTTGTGATCGAACCTTTATCAAGGTCTGCCTGAGTAACGGTGTACTCAGATGTGCATACGAACATCTCTCCCACGTCAAAAGCGCCGTCGAGATTTCCAACTGAGTTAATTTGCGGGCAGACTGCGCCTGTCACAGCAAGGGTGCCGGGTACACCGGATGCACCTGTGTTCTTTACGGCATATGTATATTTGATAAGCTGTCCAACAGAGGTAAGGGCTGCGGCATCTGCCTGCACAGAAAGTTCGATGGTTGTAACTGCCAGGGTTGGGGTCGCCAGCACAACTTCAGCTTGAGCAGCGCCAGATGAGCCCAGGGAACAGGAAGTCAGTGTCAATATTATCAGCGAAGAAACAAGGAGTGAACGGATCGGCTTTGTCATTTTGATTTCCTTTCTCAATCGGGACAGGCGAAATTCATGGAAGTAATTGAGTTTAAGCGAGTATAGCATTAATGGAAACACAAACAAAGACTTTGAACGTCGCTCATGCGGACAAGAACACTTCCTCCGAAATCTCTTTTCCAAATCAACCTTGGCCTGAGGATCAGTCACGCATATTTTATCTTGCTATAATAGGGAAATACTTTTCGCACTGGAGGTCACCATGCCACATCCGCTCGCAGGTCAACCCGCTCCACGTGAGCTATTAACGAATATTCCACGCCTTGTGTCTGCTTATTTCACCGAAGGACCCAACCCGCAGGACACCGCACAACAGGTCGCGTTTGGCACTTCGGGTCATCGCGGAACTTCGACTCGCGGCAGTTTCAACGAGGATCATATCCTCGCGGTATGCCAGGCGCTGGTGGAATATCGCCAGCAAAACGGCATCACCGGTCCGCTGTTCATAGGCAAGGATACCCACGCGCTTTCGGAACCTGCCGAGATGACCTCCATCGAAGCCTTCGCGGCGAACGGGATCGAAATTCGCATTTCAGATGGGTACACGCCCACGCCTGTGATCTCCCACGCCATCCTGACCTATAACCGCGGGCGCAACAGCGGACTCGCCGACGGTGTGGTCATCACCCCCTCACACAACCCACCGATGGACGGCGGCTTCAAATACAATCCGCCCAGTGGCGGACCCGCTGGACCAGAGATCACGAACGTCGTCCAGAAGCGCGCCAACGAAATTTTGCGCGACGGGTTGAAAGCAGTCAAACGCATCTCGTATAAAAACGCCCTCGCCGCCAGCTCCACGCAGAAGCACGAATATGCCCTGCCCTACATCCGTGACTTGGGCAACGTGATCGAGATGGACAAACTCAGCGGGCTGCGCATCGGCGTGGATCCGATGGGCGGTGCGGCTGTCCACATGTGGGACATCATCGCCGACGTTTACAAGCTCAATATCACCGTCGTCAATCGCGCGATTGACCCGACCTTCTCGTTCATGACCGTTGACCACGATGGTAAGATCCGCATGGACTGCTCATCGAAATTCGCGATGGCGAGCCTGATCCGCTTGAAGGACACTTTC
>SXGT01638937.1_pt1 | contig 11466 bp, 9 predicted proteins | sample 3176221 | NCBI WGS metagenome assembly SXGT01 (sample SAMN11356862, study PRJNA531348) | freshwater metagenome | isolation source: freshwater sample F1-120 | place: China: Fuxian Lake, Yuxi | collected 2017-12-25
AATCCGGCAAAATACCGGTGTACACCACCGGCAGGGTGGCGGGTCCATCGGTGACTGAAAAATGCACCGTCAGACTGTCAGGATCGCGCCTGACCGAACCGGCCACGACCAGGCCTCCCACCCGAAAGGGATAACCCGTGGGAGCCTCACCGCCACTGACCTGGGTCGGCGTATAAAAATACAGCAGGTTTTTCTGGAAGGCGGTCAGTCCCAGCCCGACTGCGGTAGCGACACCCGCCAGCAACAGGGCCACCACCGCCATGCGTTTTTGCCGGGGGGTCATGTTCCGACCTCCGCCGCAGACTTGCCGTCCTCGCGTTCAAGGCGGCTTTTGAGTTGCCGCATCACGGCCCGCTTGCGCTGGAGCGGAGCCAGCAAATTGTAGATAAGCAGGGCAGCCATCAGTCCATACGACGTCCAGACGTACAGGCCATAACCGCCCATGAAAAAAAATTCTTGCCAGTTCATAATGTGTTCCTGGGGGAGGTAAACCCGGATCGGGGTTTATTCGCAAAACCTGCGGGATGAAGCATACTACAAAACCTTTGACCGGATTCGGCAATGACACCGAACACCCTTCCGGTCGTCAATCGCCATATTTTCCGGAGAGATACGCACTTGATCATCAAAGACGTAAAGGGCATCAGCAAAACCAATCGTTCAATTCTGGCCGAACACGGCATATTCTCGGTGGAGGAGCTGGCTGCCACCGATGTGGATCAACTGGAGAAAATCCCGGGATTCAACCGAACCAAAGCCGCCCGCATGATCCGGGCCGCCCGCTACATGATCGGCGACCTGGCAACCAACCCGGATGCCCGGCAACTGTGGGAAAAGACACACGAGGAGGGTGAAATCACCAATCTGGCCGACCCGTATCTCTATATCAATCAGGAATTAAGTCTGCTGGAATTCAACCACCGCGTACTGGAACAGGCCAAGGATGTACACACCCCCCTGCTGGAGCGGTTAAACTTCCTCTGCATTTCCTGTTCCAATCTGGATGAATTTTTTGAAGTCCGGGTAGCCGGTCTGATTCAGCGTTCCGAACTCGGTTCCACCCGTATCGAAGCCGATCAATCCAGTCCGCAGGAAATTCTCCACAGCATCAGCCACAGAGCCCATCAACTGGTGGACGAACAATACCGGGTTCTAAACGAGAACATCATTCCCGACCTGGAACGGGAAGGCATCCGCTTCATTCGCCGCCAGGACTGGAACGACGCCCAGCAGGCCTGGTTACGCCGCTACTTTGAGGAACAGTTGCTGCCAATCCTTTCTCCCATGGGGCTGGATCCGGCTCACCCCTTCCCCAGGGTACTTAACAAAAGCCTTAATTTCATTGTCTCGATGGCTGGCAAGGATGCGTTCGGGCGGGACATACAACGGGCTATCCTGCAGGCACCCCGGGCACTGTCGCGCATCATCCAGTTGCCACCGACCGAAACCCAGGGCGGGCCGCATGATTTTGTATTCCTGTCCTCCATCATCCACGCCTTCGTCGATTTGCTGTTTCACGGCATGAAGGTCAAGGATTGCTACCAGTTCCGGGTAACCCGCAACAGTGAAATGTATCTGGACGGAGAAGAAATCGACGATCTGTTGCAGGCGGTGGAGGGAGAACTGAGCAGCCGCAATTATGGCGATGAGGTGCGTCTGGAAGTGGCCGACAATTGCCCGGACGACATTATTGCCTTTTTGATCGACCAGTTTCAGTTGACCGAAGACCGACTCTACAAGGTGGATGGCCCGGTCAACATGAGCCGCACCCGCGAAGTATATGACCTGATCGACCGGCCTGATTTGAAATATCCGGGATTTGCGGCCGGTTTTCCCAAAGGGCTGGCGGTCGGGCAGGACTTTTTTGCCGCCATCCGCAAGCACGACAGTTTGCTGCATCACCCCTACGAATCCTTCAATCCGGTTATTGAACTGATTCGCCAGGCGGCCGCTGATCCGCAGGTGGTCGCCATCAAGCAAACCCTTTACCGAACCGGACCCAATTCGCCGATTGTCGAAGCCCTGCTGCAAGCCGCCCATGCCGGCAAGGAAGTCACCGTGGTGGTGGAATTGCGGGCGCGATTCGATGAAAAGGCCAACATTTCACTGGCGACCCGCTTGCAGGAAGCCGGAGTGCAGGTGGTGTATGGCATCGTCGGTTACAAAACCCATGGCAAAATGCTGCTGATCCTGCGGCGCGAAGGCCGGAGTCTGCACTACTACACCCACCTGGGTACCGGCAATTACCATCCGCGTACGGCCCGCTGTTACACCGATTACTGCCTGCTGACCAGCGACCAGGAGTTGGGCGAGGATATCCGCAAGGTATTCATGCAGCTCACCAGTCTGGGCAAGGTCAGCAAACTGCACAAATTGCTGCAATCCCCGTTCAGCCTGCATCAGAACATCATCAAAAAAATCAGCCGGGAAATTGAACAGGCCCAGGCCGGCAAACCGGCCAAAATCATCATCAAGGTCAATGCAGTGGCCGAACCCCTGTTGATTCGCACCCTCTACCGGGCCTCAATGGCCGGTGTACAGGTCAAACTGATCGTACGCGGAATTTGCTCACTGCGTCCCGGTGTACCCGGCATTTCCGACCATATTGAAGTCCGCTCGGTGATTGGCCGCTTCCTGGAACACAGCCGGGTTTATTACTTTGAAAACGGTGGACACCCGGACGTATTTCTGGCCAGCGCGGATTTTCTCGCCAGAAACATGTTCCGCCGGGTAGAGGCCTGTTTTCCGGTGGAAAACCGCAAACTGACTGACCGGGTCATTGCCGACCTGGAACTGTACCTGAAAGACAACACCCAGGCCTGGCTGATGAATACGGACGGCAGCTACCACAAACCGGTCAATTCAGGCGAACTCAGCATCTCGGCCCAGTCGGCCCTGCTTGAGCAATACCGAAAGAGTTGAGCCTTCACCGTCAATAACACCTGACGCCGACAGCCAGGTCATTTGCCCGACACCGGCTTTTGGCAATACCCCGCAATCACCTCAAAACTGGCCCAGACCTCGCCGTTCCGGTCAGCCGGGTATGCTGCCACCATGCGTTGCCAGGCCGATTTACCCTGCAGATGGCGGGCACGGTTGCGGGTCAGGTTGTGGGCACCCAGGCCTTTCAATTCATGCATGAGGTCAAGTACACCGGCATACTGCAAGCGCGTCAGGGTTGAGTGCAACTCAACCCCGGCCCATCCGCAGCCGTCCAGCCCGGTTCGCAAGGTATCCGGTTCGGGAAAATGGCTCACATGGGTATGGTCATCCACCGAGGCCCAGGCTGTCCTGAGTTCATGCAGGGTGGCCGGGCCAAAGGTACTGAATGCCAGTTGACCGCCTGGCTTGAGGACACGGTAAAACTCGCTGAAGGCAGCCGTCACCGAGCTGCACCACTGCAAAGCCAGATTGGTAAACAGCATATCCACGCAGCCGTCCGCCACTGGCAGGGTTTCGGCATCGCCCACCACGCAGTGGAGCGGGTCAGCATCAGGCCAGTGCCGCCGGGCCACCCGCAGCATGCCCTCAGCCAGATCAAGTGCCAACACCCGGGCCTCCGGCCAGTGCTGATGCAGGTGGCGGGTCGGATAACCGGTACCGGCTCCCACGTCAAGGATCCAGTCAGGCCTGTGCCGGGTGGTTCGGGCAAACCAACCGGCCAGCACGGCATCGGCGGTGGTTCGCTGCAGACCCGCCAAACCATCATAACCGTCCGCCGCCCGGCCAAACGAACGCCCGACCCAGTGCTTCTCGGGCACGCCCCCTTCACCGCAGAATACTGCCGGGTGACTCATGGCTGACCTGACAAAAAACGGCGGATCAGGCTGAGGGTCTCGTCCTGGTGAGTCAGAAAAGGCAGATGACCGGCACTGTCCAGCAGGTGGACTTCACACCGCCCTCCCAACCGGCGCATGGCCGGGCCGAGTTCCCGTGGTGTTAGCCGATCCCGCCCCCCCAGAATCTGCAGAACCGGCTGGCTCAGACCGGCCAGCACCGCCCTCAGATCGGTTTCCCTCAAAATGCCAAGCCCTCCCGCCAGGGCACCCGGGTCTGGCCGGGGACAGTCCAGCAAGCGGGCTGCCAACTGCTTGTGAAAAACCCTGGCCTGATCCTGCCCCATATTCTGCAACAGCAAAAACCGCCGGAGACTGGCGGCATAATCACTGGCAAAGTCATCAGCGAAGCGTTCCAGCAAGCCGGGCTCCAGTCCTGGCCAGTCAGTATCCGCCAGAAAGCGGGGGCTACCCGCCAGCAAAATCAGCCGATTGACCCGGTCAGGATGGCAATGGGCGACGTTCAGGGCAATCAGGGCACCCAGCGACCAGCCCAGCCAGTGAGCCCGTCGGGGTACCGCTGCCAGCACGGCCCGGGTCACCGGTTCCAGCGAAAACGGCGTCAGGGCCGGACTACGGCCGTGACCGGGCAGATCCACCAGCGTCACCCGAAACTGACTGGCCAGGCGTTCGGCAAAATCCCCCCACACCGCACCGTGCATGCCCCAGCCATGCACCAGCACCAGATCCGTCCCCTGACCCAGGGTACGGGTATAAAGACCTGATTCCGGTTTCAGCATGCGATCCCTCCCGCCGGGTTGAAGCGATCTTCAGGCATCCACTGCGTGAGGAGGGCGTCCAAAGCCGCAACCAGAGCGTCAACCTGATCTTCGGTATGCAGGGCCGACAGGGCAATCCGCAAACGGGCGGTGCCCTCGGGCACCGTCGGCGGACGAATCACGCCGACCCAGAATCCGGCCCGGGCCAACTGCTGACCGGCCTCGGTTACCCGCTGGTTGCTGCCCAGAATCAAGGCCTGAATCGGCGTAATCGACGGCAACAGCAGACCGTGCCAGCCGCAGGCGGTCAATCCGGCCCGCAACCGCGTCACCTGTTGCAACAACCACGTCCTGCGCCAGGGTTCCTCCCGCACCAGCCTGAGACTGGTGAGGGTAGCCATCGCCAGAGCCGGTGGCAGGGCGGTGGTATAAACAAAGGTACGTGCGGTTTGCAGCAGACAATCAATCAGATCAACCGAACCAGCCACGAAGGCACCGAAGGTTCCCAGAGCCTTGCCCAGGGTTCCCATCAGCACCGGTACCGCCGCCGGGTCACTGACCCCGCCGTGTTGCAGGCTGCCCTCCCCGTTCGTTCCCAGCACCCCCAGGCCGTGAGCATCATCCACGATCAGGCAGGCCTCCCGACGGCGGGCCAGGCGGGCCAGTTCGGGCAACGGAGCCAGATCACCGTCCATGCTGAACACCCCGTCGGTAACCACCAGCCGGTTGGCTACCGGACACGCACACAGACGACGATCCAGGGCGACCACATCCAGGTGCGGATAACGGATCAGGCGGGCTCGTGACAACAGGGCACCGTCCAGCAGCGAGGCATGATTGAGCCGATCCTGCAAAATCCAGTCACCCCGCCCGGCCAGGGTAGACAAAATACCCAGATTGGCCATGTAACCGGTCGAAAACAGCAGAGCGCGCTCCCGCCCGGTAAAATCAGCCAACGCCTGTTCCAGAGCCTCATGGGCCGCTGAATGGCCCGACACCAGATGGGCAGCCCCGGCCCCGACCCCGTAACGGGTCGCGGCCTCACGCAAGGCCGCCACCACCTCGGGATGACTGGCCAGCCCCAGATAATCGTTACTGCTGAAATTGAGGAGGGCGTGTCCGTCCACCTGCACCATCACCTGCTGCGGGCCGGACAATACCCGACGAACCCGGCGCAGACCGGCCGCATCCACCGCCGCCAACCGATCCTGCAAGCGTTTTTGCCAGTAAGGCCCGGCCTGCGTCTGCATCAGCCGTCCAACCCGTGGCCTGACATTCTGAGCCCCAGCCGGGCAAACAACTGCCGGTCGCGCACTGCCTCCGGGTTGTCGGTGGTCAGCAACCGCTCGCCGTAAAAAATCGAATTGGCCCCGGCCAGAAAACACAAAGCCTGCATTTCGTCACTCATCCGGTCGCGACCGGCCGAGAGCCTGACCCGTGAGGCCGGCATGAGAATCCGTGCAACCGCAATGGTGCGCACGAACTCAAGGGGATCGAGGTCATCGGTGGTGGCCAGCGGTGTCCCCTCGACCCGCACCAGCAGATTGATGGGCACGCTCTCCGGATGCTTCGGCAGATTGGCCAGGGTCAGCAACAGGCTGGCCCGGTCACGGGCGGTTTCGCCCATGCCGACAATGCCGCCACAACAGACATTAATACCGGCCTCCCGAACCCGCGCCAGGGTTTCCAGCCGATCCTGGTAGGTACGGGTGGAAATAATGCTGGAATAAAACGCCTCGGAGGTATCCAGATTATGATTGTAGTAATCGAGTCCAGCCGACTTGAGCTGGCCGGTCTGGGCATCGGTCAGCATGCCCAGGGTCACACAGGTTTCCATACCCAGTGCCTTGACGCCCTCGACCATGGCACAAACCTGCTCAATATCGCTGTCGCGGGGGCTGCGCCAGGCCGCCCCCATACAGAAACGGCTGGCTCCCTGCTCACGGGCCTCACGCGCTGCCGCCAGCACCGCATCCAGCGGCATCAGGGCTTCGCGGCCCAGCCCGGTATCATAGTGGGCACTTTGGGGACAATAGGCACAATCCTCGGAACAGGCACCGGTCTTGATGCTGAGCAACCGGCTGATCTGGACATCTGCCGGATCGAAATGCTGACGGTGTACGCCCTGTGCCAGGAAGATGAGATCGTTGAACGGCAGGGCAAACAGAGCCTCCACCTCAGCCAGATGCCAGTCGTGACGTAACGCGGGCAGGGAACCGGAGGCGGATGCCGGGTGTTCGGCAAGGTACATGATGGAAAACTCCTGAAGGTTGACGGGAATGCGATTGGGTTCAGTTTGACCGGCAAAGATATAGCCTATCCCGTCCGGCGGTCAACCGGAAACACGGGATGGTAGCGAGGCCAGCCTGACCACCGGTCAGTCCCTTGAGCCAACTTTCCGCATTCGCGCCATTCGGCTCCCCTCACCCGGAATTGTCGTATGCAGACAGTGACGCCGATGACGATCAGCCGGTCATTCGTGTCACCCACGGGTACAGCCGCGACCATCGACCGGATTTGAAGGCGGCGACCACCCAGAAGCCACAGGCGGTGATCGACCGGCTGGCGTATTTTTACGCGCATGAAAACTCCAACATTCACCGGGCGGCGCATGAACTGGCTACCCGATCCACCGATGCCTGTGAGGCGACCCGCAATACGGTGGCCCGCTTCCTCAATGCCACTTCCAGCGAGGAGATCATCTTCGTGCGCGGCACCACGGAAGGCATCAATCTGGTGGCCCGGAGCTGGGGACGGCGTCATATCGGCTCCGGTGATGAAATCGTCATCACCGGGCTGGAGCATCACGCCAACATCGTACCCTGGCAGCAGTTATGTGCCGCGACCGGAGCGCGGTTACGGGTGACACCGGTGGATGAATCCGGCCAGATTCTGCTGGATGAATACGAACGCCTGTTCAATGACCGAACCTGGCTGGCAGCTTTCTCGCAGGTCTCGAATGCCCTGGGAACGGTGACACCGGCCCGGGAGATGATCGAGATTGCCCATCGCTACGGTGCGAAGGTACTGCTCGATGGCACCCAGCCGGTTTCCCATCTGCATACGAATGTACAGGCACTCAATTGCGGTGGATCGCTTCATAGAGAGCGCACGAGGGATGAATCGGAGCGATGTATTGCAATCTGCAGCGGGTTTGTGGCGTGATTCCTCGGGGCGACCGGATTTTACTGCCTTGCGTATCGAAGCCAACCGAATCAATCCGGATACGGCCCAATGAGTACGATGCTGATGCTGGATACGAGTCTAATAATTGACTTTCTGCTCGGTCGGCCGGAGGCAGTGCAGTTCATTGGTGCTGAGAACTCTGATTTTTGTGTGTCGGCGGTGACGGTGGCGGAACTGTACGTAGGTGTTCGTGACGGTGCGGAGCGCGATGTTCTGAACCGGTTTGTCGGCATGATGCATACGATCGAAATTAACCGGGCGATTGCAACACAGGCGGGGGTGTGGCATCGCGATTACGCCAAAAGCCATGGAACCGGGCTGATGGATGCCTTGATTGCTGCTTGTGCGGCATCTTCAGGTGCGCAACTGGCCACGCTCAATGCGGAACATTTTCCCATGCTCAGGGATGTGCAGGTGCCGTACCGCACCTTGTCGGCAATCCATTGAGTCTGAGATTGACGGTGGACATTCATGGCATTGAGAGACTCGAACGACTCATCGGCGAAATCGCTGACCTCAACAGCAAGCTGATCCTGCTGGTGGGCTCCAGCCGCAGTGGCAAAACCCAACTGCTCCGCCATCTTGGCACCCAGCTCAACATCGAGCCGCTCAACGTCGGCCTGGAGTTGGGCCGCCGGTTGACTGCGACACCGATCAACAAGCGCGGTTTCTCTGCGGGCGAACTGCTGCGGGAGATCGCCGACAAGGAACGCACCGACGATCCGCTGTTACTCGACAACCTTGAACTGCTGTTCGAGCCCAGCCTGCAAATCAACCCGCTGGATCTCGTCAAGCGACTGGCGCATTCCAGGCGGGTCGTGGCCGTCTGGCCAGGCGAGCTGTGCGGTGACCGGCTCATTTACGCCGACATGAGCCACCCGGAACATCGTGATTACCGCCGCGACGGCGTGGTCGTACTCGAACTGATGCGAAGCTAACCAGGAGAACCACATGGCAACAAACATGAAATACGGCGATCTGATCCAGTTCGAGCAGATCGAGTCAGTCATTCAGTTGCTCGATGCCGGGCGTCCGGACGAAGCCAGGAAGCTCGTCGCGACCTACGTCATCTCCGACGACATGGCCGAGCGGATCTCCAGGCTCATGGTACCCCAGCTCAGTTTCGACGAATCGGTCGATCACAAGGGCGTGCTGATCGTCGGCAACTACGGTACCGGTAAGTCGCACTTGATGTCGGTGCTGTCGCTGGTGGCAGAAGACGCGGCTTACGCACCGATGATCCGCCACCCCAAAGTCGCCGAGGCGGTTGCCCCGATCGCCGGTCGCTTCAAGGTGCTGCGTATCGAGGTGGGTGGTCTGGAAATGCCCCTTCGGCAGATCATCACTCGCAAGCTTGAGGGTTTTCTGGACAACCTTGGCATCAGTTTTGCATTTCCATCTGCGGCAGATGAGCTGGACAACAAAGCCTCCCTCGACGCCATGATGGCTACCTTTCATGAAGCCTACCCAGATCAAGGGCTGCTTTTGGTAGTCGATGAATTACTAGAGTACCTTCAATCACGCAAAGGTCACGAATTAGTTCTCGACTTGGCATTCATGCGTCAGATCGGTGAAGTCACCAAGCAGTTGCGATTCCGCTTCCTGGCTGGTGTGCAGGAGGCCATTTTTGACGGCGGCCGCTTTGAGCATGTTTCCGACAGCATGCGTCGAGTCAACGAGCGCTTCACCCAGATCCTGATCGACCGCCAGGACGTCAGCTTCGTCGTCTCCGCGCGTCTGCTCAAAAAGTCGGCTGACCAGCAGAACAAAGTCCGCGAATACCTCACACCGTTCGCCAAGTTCTACGGCTCCATGAACGAGCGTATGGACGAGTACGTGCGGTTGTTCCCCGTTCACCCGGACTATCTGAAGACCTTCGAGCAGATCCACTTCACCGAGAAGCGCGGCGCGCTCAAGACCATCGAGGCCGCCATGCTGGCCATCCTCGACCAGGACGTGCCCGACGATCGCCCTCAGCTCATCAGCTATGAGAGCTTCTGGGATACCGTCAAGGCAAACCCGACTTTGCGTGCGGATGCAAGCATCAAGGACGTCTATCGGGTAGCCGAAGTATTGGAATCGAAAGTCGAGCAATCCTTTAGCAAACCGGCCTACAAACCCATGGCGCGGAGAATTGTTAAAGCGCTGGCGGTTCGTCGTCTGACAACAGGTGATATCTACGTCGCGATCGGCCCCACCGTTGAAGAGCTGCGTGATTCGCTGTGCCTGTATCAGCCAGGGTTTGAGGATATGCCCGCACCGGCTGAAGATTTGCTCACCGCTGTGCAAATGGCACTCAACGAGTTAATCAAGACGGTCAATGGCCAGTTTATCTCCAAGTCTGAAGACAACCGACAGTATTTTTTCGACCTGAAAAAAGACGTTGACTACGATGCGCAAATCGACAATCGCGCGGGAACTCTAGATAACGACGCACTCGACCGCGCCTACTACAGCGCCATCAAGGCGCTGATGGAATGCAGCGACGATCTACGCTACCCCGGCTTCCAGATCTGGCAGTACCAGCTTGAATGGCAGGAGCGCCGCGTCGAACGCATGGGCTACCTGTTCTTCGGGGCGCCGAACGATCGGCCCACGGCCCAGCCAGAGCGCGACTTCTACGTCTACTTCATCCAACCCTTCGACAAGCCGAAGTTCGCCGACAACAACCTGTCGGACGAGGTCTTCTTCCGCCTCACCGGGCTGGACGACGATCTCAAGCGACACCTGTCGTCCTACGCGGCGGCACTTGATCTGGCCTCCACCGCCAGCGGCGGCGCCAAGGCCATCTACCTTTCCAAGGCACAGGACTTCCTGCGCGCCATGAGCAAGTGGCTGCAGGAAAAGCAGATGACCGCCTTCGAAGTCACCTACCAGGGCAAGAAAAAGAACCTGCAGGAGTGGGCCAAAGGCGTGTCGCTGCGTGACCGGGCGCGGCTGGGTGCGGACGAACGCATCAACTTCCGCGACGTGGTGAACGTCATCTCGGGTCTGGTGCTGGGCCAGCGTTTCGTCGATCTCTCGCCGGAATACCCCACCTTCTCGGTCTTGGTCACCGAGGCCAACCGCAAGCAACTGATCGGCAATGCGCTGCGCGCACTGGCCGGTGGTACTCGCACCAAGGATGCGCTCGCCGTGCTCGATGCGCTGGAGTTGCTCGATGGCGACCGCGTCGATCCGGCCAACTCCCGCTATGCGCAGGAAGTGCTGAACCGGCTCAAGGCCAAGGGCCACGGCCAAGTGCTCAACCGCAGCGAACTGCTGTCGGGCACGTCTGACGTTGAGTATTTCGCGCCGATCAAGTATCGGCTGGAACCCGACCTGCTGGTCACCGTGCTGGGCGGCCTCGTCTACTCCGGCGACATCGTGCTGTCGATCACCGGCGACAAGATCGACTCCGGCAAGCTGGTGCAACTTGCAGAACGCTCGCTGGAAGAGCTCAAGCAGTTCAAGCACGTCGAGGCACCCAAGGAGATCAACCTCGCGGTGCTGCGTGCCTTGTTCGAGTTGTTCGACCTGCCGTCCGGCCTGGCGCAGAAGGCCAGCCAGGGCGATACCGAGCCGGTTATCAAACTGCAGGAGAAAGTCAGCGCCCTGGTACCGCGCGTGCTCAAGGCTGGCTCCGACCTGCAGCAAGGCAAGCTCGGATTCTGGGGCCAGAACCTGCTGCGCGAAGAAGAAGCCAAAGACTGGCACGCACGGCTGGATTCGCTGAAGAAGTTCAC
>SXGT01736681.1_pt1 | contig 11466 bp, 10 predicted proteins | sample 3176221 | NCBI WGS metagenome assembly SXGT01 (sample SAMN11356862, study PRJNA531348) | freshwater metagenome | isolation source: freshwater sample F1-120 | place: China: Fuxian Lake, Yuxi | collected 2017-12-25
AGACGCTGGTCCTCATGGCGGGCGTGGACCTGCCCGTGCGCGCGATCCGCGAGCAGATCGCGAGCAGCGTCCACGTCATCGTCCAGCAGAGCCGCCTGTCCGACGGCTCGCGCAAGATCACGGCCATCACCGAGGTCACCGGCATCGATCGCGACAGCGCCGAGATTGAGATGACGCCCATCTTCCAGTTCGTCCGGACCGGGACGGGCCCTGGGGGCAAGGTCGTGGGCGAGTTCCGAGCGACGGGCTATCTTCCCTCCTTCCTCGATGTATTCATCATCATGGGGCTCGTTCGCCCCGGGGAGCCGTACGTATGATGAGCGGGCGTCTGGCGGACGTGGCACCCATGACCGAGGTGCTCAAGTGGGCGAGCGCCGGCGTGACCGGCCTCGCGCTCTTCTTCGCGACGTGGGCCGCGGCCTCCGACAGGGAGGGGCCGGCCTACAGGTACTGGGCGCGGTACACCTCGCTGCTCGAGCGCCGCCTGCGCCCCATGTTCATCTTCATCCCTGGCCAGAACATCGTGTTCGGGCAGCTGGGGGTCGCGTTCTTCCTCATCACGGCCAACGTGCTGTTCTCGATCCCCTTCTGGTGGGCGGGGATGCTCCTCATCGCCATCGTCCCTGTCGTTTATATCGAGGTGCTCCGCAGGCAGCGGGTGGAGGCCATCGAGGAGCAGCTCGACAACTTCATGCTCGCCTGCGCCAACGCCCTGAAGACCACCCCGAGCATAGGCGCCGCGCTAAACTCCGTGGCCTCGGTCATCACCGATCCCATGCGCCAGGAGCTCGATCTCGCCCTCAAGGAGATGAAGGTCGGCAGCACCCTCGAGCAGTCCCTGCTCCACATGGCCTCTCGCGTCGGCAGCCGCCAGCTCGACTCCGCGCTCTCCTCGATCCTCATCGGCCGGCAGGTCGGCGGTAACCTGCCTCGGGTCCTCGAGTCCACGGCCAACACGCTGCGCGAGATGAGGCGCCTCGAGGGCGTGGTCCGCACCAAGACGGCCGAGGGCAAGATGCAGCTCTGGGTCATAGGCTTGATGCCGTTCGGGCTGCTCTTCGGCCTGAACTCGCTCTGGCCCGGTTACTTCGATCCGCTCAGCAAGAGCCTGGTCGGCTACGCCATCTCGGCGGCGTGCTTCACCTGCTGGGCGGTGTCGATCGTCCTGGCTCGCAAGGTCCTGGCGGTGGACATCTGATGCAGACCCCCTTCTCCTGGCAGCTCCTCCTTCTCCGCTACTCCTGGCTCCTGGCCTGCGCGATCGCGATAGGGATCGTCGTCTACACCGTCGCCAGCGCGCCCACCCGGGTCGCCAACCGCTTCGGCCTCCGTGGCCTCAAGCGTCAGCGCGCCCTCGCCAACAACGAGATGTGGGCCAACGTCGAGCCGGTGGTCCGCTGGCTGGGCGTCCGCGTGAGCGGGATCCCGACCGACGACCAGCGCGCGGCCCTCGACAAGCAGATCGGTCTGGCCGGCGACTACATGGGCCTGACGGCCGACGAGTACATCGCGCTCACCATCTTCTCCACGTTCGCCGGCGCGCTGGGCGGGGCCCTCATCGGCTTCATGTTCGATCTGGGCGGCATCACCGTCGTGGCGGGGATCGCGCTGGGCATCTCGCTGCCCTACATGCAGATCAGCGGCGAGGCGCAGGAGCGGCTCAAGTCGGTGAGCCGAGGGCTCCCCTACGTGATCGATCTGATGGCGCTCTCGATGGGCGCCGGCCTCGACTTCCCCGGTGCCGTCCGCCAGGTGGTCGACAAGTCGAGCAACCCCGACGATCCGATCGTCGAGGAGTTCACGCTCATCCTCCAGACGATCAACCTGGGACGGAGCCGCAAGGAGGCCCTGCTCGAGCTGGCGACGCGCTGCCCGTGCGAGGCGGTCATCGAGTTCACCAACTCGCTCATCCAGGCCGAGGAGCGCGGCAACCCGGTGGCCGAGGTCCTCACCATCCAGGCGGGCGTGTCCAGGCAGCGGCGCTCCGTCCGCGCCGAGGAGTCGGCGGCCAAGGCGGGGGTCGCCATGGTCGGCCCGCTGATGCTCGTATTCTTCGCCATCATGGGACTTATCCTTGGGCCCGCGTTCATGAACATCATGGCGGGCCTCTAGCCCGGCCCGGCGAGGCGCTGTCATCATGTCACGCTGGCCGGGTCCCTCCCCGAGCGCCTGATAGAATCCTGGAAAGGTACGAACGTGCGCGTACTCCGCTTTCAAATCCGCCTTCCCACGGGCCAGATAGAGCAGCTCAACGTCGAGTCGGAGCGGGTGCTCATCGGCAGCGGCGCGCACTGCGAGATCCGGCTCCCGCTCGACCAGGCCGCGATCGAGCACGTGAGCATCGAGCTCGGCCCTGCGGGCGTCTTTGCTCGGGCGCTGAATTTCCAGCCCTCGCCCACCATCAACAACGTCCCCTTCATGCAGTCTCCGCTCCCTCCGGAGGCGGTGCTCGGCATCAACCACACCCAGATCGCCGTGGCTGTGGCCGACTCGGTGGGCATGGGCGCCCAGGCCCAGAAGCAGAAGAAGGGGAGCAGCCCGCTCCTGCTCGTGGGGCTCGCGCTCATCGTTCCTGCGGCGGGGTACCTGTTCTTCATGCCTGACGAGGGCGGCGGGACGAGCAGGGGGGGGGGAGGGGAGCCTCCTGCGCTCTGGGGGGCGCCGATCGCGGCCTGCCAGGTCGGAGGAGTGCAGGCGCTGGCCCGCGCCCGCGAGCGGATGAGCATCGCCGACTCCAAGCGAGAGCGCCGGCCTTTTCATGTGTCGGACGGAGTGCAAGCCGTACCTTTGTTCGAGGAGGCCGCCGCGTGTTACCGTACCGGCGGCGACAACGCGGCGGCGGCGGTGGCAGATCAGGCCGCACGGGCCATGCGTGCGGAGCTCAACGACGACTACCGGACACAGCAGGTCCGCCTCACCCACGCACTCTCCGTCGAGGATTGGGCACTTGCCCAGCGGCAGGTCCGCGTGCTTCAGCAGTTTACGGCAGGACAAAAGCCTGGGGAATACGTGACATGGCTCTCCAACCTCGACCGCAAGCTGAAGCTCAAGATAGGCGAGGGAAAGAAGCCCTGAAGTCGCTCTGTTCCGTCGGGGTCGGCGCCCTCGTCCTCGCAGCTTCGCTGTCTGCCCTGCTCACCTCCGGCTGCTCGCCCTCCATGTCGTCCGATCGCCTGAAGGCGGACGTGTCGACCTTCAACCGGGAGCACACCACCGAGAAGCTCGTCGACCGGGGGAGGGCCTTCGCGGCGGTGGGCGACTACACGCGCGCCGAGGAGTACCTCGCCGACGCGCTCTCCCAGGGGGCGGATCCCCGTAAGGTGATGCCGCTCCTTCTCGAGGTCTGCATCAAGGAGCAGCGCTACCGCCTGGCCGCGCAGTACGCTCGAGAGCACCTGGTCAAGCACCCGAACGACGTGCCTGTCCGCTTCCTCCTGGGCACCCTCTACGCGGCCATCGAGGAGCCGAAGGCCGCCCGCGCGGAGTTCGAGCGCGTGCTCGAGGCGCGCCCCAACGACGCCCAGGCCCACTACGCGCTGGGCACCTTGCTGCGCGACGTCGATCAGGACGTGATAGGTGCCGACGTCCATTTTCGCGAGTACCTCCGCCTCGATCCCAAGGGGAGCCACGTGGAGGAGGCGCGCGCCTCCGTCCTCCGCCGCGTCCAGGGTGAGCAGCCATGATCCCGCGCGAGATATTCGAAGAGACGCTCCTCCATTTCTTCCAGCCGATCCGGCCATTTCTCGAAGATCCAGGTGTGAGCGACATCATGATCAACGGCCCCAACCAGATCTATTACGAGAAGAAGGGGCAGCTCCACCTGGCCGACGCTCGCTTCGAGAACGTGGAGGCGCTCACCGCGGCCATCCGCAACGCGGCGCAGTACGTGGGCAAGCACGTCGACGAGGAGAAGCCCATCCTGGAGGGCCGCTTGCCCGACGGCTCTCGCATCGAGGCCATCCTCCCGCCCGCGGCGCCGGACGGGCCCTGCGTCTCCATCCGCCGCTTCTTCAAGGAGACCTTGACCGTCCAGAGGCTGATCGGCTTCGGCGCCATGACCGAGGAGGTGGCCCAGTCGCTCGAGGCCTTCGTCGCCTCCAAGCTCAACGTCCTCATCGCGGGCGGCACCGGCAGCGGGAAGACGTCCATGCTCAACGCCCTCTCCTCGTTCATCCCCGAGGGGGAGCGCGTGGTGATCATCGAGGACGCGAGGGAGCTCCAGCTCCAGCGCACCCACGTCTGCCAGCTCGAGGCCAGGCCTCCGGACCCCAAGGGTCGGGGCGAGGTCAAGATCCGCGATCTGTTCAGGGCCACCTTGCGCCTGCGCCCTGACCGGATCGTCGTGGGCGAGATCCGGGGCGGCGAGGCCCTCGACCTGCTCCAGGCGATGACCAGCGGCCACGGCGGGTGCCTCTCCACCCTGCACGCGACCTACCCTCGGGACACGGTCTCTCGCCTCGAGACCATGGCCATGATGAGCGACGTCCAGATGCCGCTCACGGCGCTACGGATCCAGCTCGCGTCCGCTGTGAACCTCATCGTTCAGGTGTCGCGCTTGCAGGACGGAAGCCGCAAGATCACGCACATCAGCGAGGTCTTGGGTTATGATATAACGACGAGCACTTACCAGATGCAGGACATATTCGTCCGCGAGTACCACGGCTTCGACCCCTCCGGAAAAATCGAGAGCGACATCCGGCCCACAGGGATCTTGCCCAGGTCGCTCGAGCAGCTCCACGAGCACGGGATGGACCTCCCTCCTTCGGTCTACGAGGCGGCCCAACGACGGCGATAGGCGATGGCTGAACCCACCCACGTCATCGAGATCGTCACCGGAATCGGCGAACCGAGCTTCGTGCCGCTGACGGTGGGGAAGGAGCAACCGCCGCTGAGCATAGGCCGGCGCGGGATGTGGCAGGTCAACGGGACCGGGATCCTGGACGTCCACGCGTACGTGTATTTCGACGGTCAGTCCCTCTTTCTCCAGAGCGCGGACGGGGGCAACACGGCCAACGTGGACGGCTTCCCGGTCGACACCTCGTGGACCGAGCTACGACCCCCGTGCATCATCACGCTGGGCGGCGCCCGCCTGGAGTACCGCGAGGAGGATAAAGACGAGCATACCCGGGCGATCCCGGCTCCGGCCCCCGTCGCCCCGCCCGACCCCGACTCCTCCGGTCCCCCTTCCCTGATCACCGCCCCACGGCCCCTCCCCGCTGCGGGTCGCCCTCCTCCACCCAGCCCTGGGCTCGCCGCGACGGGTCGTCCCTCGGCGCCCTCTGTCCCCGCGCCGGTCGCTCCTCGTGCGCCGTCCCGCCCGTTCGAGCCAGGGGCCTTCGCGAGCCGCCCCGACGACGGCGAGTCGACCCGCGTCGCCCCGCTCGATCTGTCCGGTTCCAGAGGGCGCGTCAGCGTAGGTCCAGCGCTCGGCTCGGGGGCGTTCCCTAACTTTCCCCAGCAAGGAGGCCCCTTTCCCACGCCCGGGCAGCTGCCGGGCGGCGGCTTCTCCCGGCCCAGCGCGAGCGGCAGCTTCCCCCAGCCCGGCGTGGGCTTTCCTCCGTCGAGCGGCGGCTTTCCGCAGCAAGGGGCTTTCCCCGGTGGCGCGTTCCCTGACCGGACGCCAGGCTTTCCTCCCGTGGGGCCCGCTGGCCCGGGCTTTCCTGGCGCGGGCTCGAGCGCCGGCCCGATGCCGCTCCATGATTTCAACCAGGGGGCGTCCCCCGAGGCGCCCGCCGCCCCCGTCGAGACCGACGCGCTCAAGAAGGCGCTCGCCGATTTCCGCGCGGCCTCTCCTGTCCGGAAGCTCACCCTGATCATCTTGCCCTTCGCGATGCTCGCGGCGGGTCTCATCCTGCTGGCCGACGATCCTCCACCTGCCCCAAGGACCGCGCGCCCGGATGCGGGGAGCGAGGCGGGCGCTCTCACGGCCGTCGCGGAGGGAGGCGCTCCCTCCGGCGCCGATCCTCTTACGCCGCCCGTGGTGCCCACGGGAGCCCTACCCGACGGCGGCTGGACGACGATGCCGACCACTCCGCCCGTGACTCCGCCCGTAGCTCCCACGGCCAGGCCGGTGGACGCAGGAGCGGACGCTGCAGGGCTGCTCAGCCTGGAGCGCCAGGCCGTCGATGCGGTCTTCGCCGGCAACACCCAGAGGGCCGCCGAGCTCTACGAGCAGCTCGCCAGGGAGCAGGCCAACAACCCCTCGTACTCCTACGCAGCGCGCATCCTCCGGGAGCGGCTGGACAGCGGCGCGCCGTGAGGTGGGGCTTCGTTGCCTGAGGGCCTCACCCCGCCGGCTCGAGGGGGCGAGCCCATCTGGGGCTAGCGAGATCCAGAGTGGCGCTGGAGGGTCCGCCCACCGGCTTCGAGGGGCGGCCGGAGGACTCCCGACCGGCTTCGCCCTGGTCCATTCCCCTGGGGAAAACAGGATCCAATCTGTCTGGTATACTATGTAGGATATGGATATCCCTTGTGATTACGCCGGTTCGTCGCCTGGTCCTGCGTATGCATCCTGCCCTTGACGAAGGTTCCTCATGCCGCACTTCACCTGGTCCACGCTGCAGGCTGTCCCCGCCCTCGTGCCTATCCTCGTGGGCGTGTCGGCGCTCGCCGCCTGCTCGGACGATCCTTTCCTCCCTTTTCCGGGGGAGACCAGCGGGGGCGATGGGGGAGCCACGGTGGGCGTGGAGGCGGGCTCTCCGGCCGATATCCAGGCCAAGCAAGCCTACGCGCTCAAGCTCTATCGGGAGATCGAGCCCAAGCTGAGGGAGTCCTGCGGCAAGCAGTGCCACGAGCTGGGTCTGTTCGTCCCGGAGCCGCCTAAATTTCTCGAAGGCCCGGATAGTTATATCTCGATCAAGAAGTACCCCGGGGTGGTCGTCAGGGACGCCTACCAGAGCACGCTCCTCACCATGGGCCCCCACGCTGGCCCGGCGCTGGGCGCCGAGCCGGCCCTCGAGGAGAAGACCCGCAAGTGGCTGGAGGCCGAGGCCGTCGCCATCCAGACCGAGAAGCTGCCAGGGACCGAGCCCTTCAGCGTCAAGCTGGGGCCCAACGAGGTGGACATCTCGAGGGCCGCCCAGGGCGGTATCTCCGGGATCAAGCTCAAGTTCGACGCCTCCGTGCTCGCCGGCATCCTTTCTCTCAAGAACCTCCGGCTCGTGGCTCCCGCGGGCACCGACGTCCACATCACCTCGCCTCGCTTCGTCCGCATCCTCTCCAAGGCCGATCCCAAGGCTCCCGAGATCATCGACGGGAGCTTCTCCAACGTGGATCAGACCTTCAAGGGGGGCACCGAGACGCTCCTCGGGCCAGGCGCGGTCTTCTTCTCGGGCCAGGGCTGGATCCCCTTCGATTTCGGGGCCGACAAGCTGCGCGTCGACGCGGTGAAGCTCGAGAAAGGCATCTACCAGGAGCCGCCCGTGATCAAGAAGTGCAAGAATCTCCCCACCTTCCAGAACACGATCTTGCCCGCGCTCCGGGGCAACGGGGTGGGCGCGGGCTCGAACTGCGCGAGCTGCCACGGGGCGGGGCTCGCCGGCCTCACCCTCAACGGCAACGACAATCAGCTGATCTGCGACTCCGTGCTGGGCAAGCTCAATGAGGCCAACTTCGCCCAGAGCATCCTCTTCCAGAAGGCCGCCACGGCCGGGGTGGCCCACAACGGAGGCAAGGTGTCAAACCCCCAGGGCTTCATCGACCTCCTGACCAACAACAAGGCCGTCTTCTTCTGAGAGCCGTGGAACCAGGCTGTTGCGGGGCAGCGAGGCTGTTCCCTCCTCGCCTCCCCATGGGTCGAACCACGCTCGCCCCCGCCGAAGGCTCAAACCTCGGCGGGACGCTCCAGAGGATGGCGCACAACTTGCGTCTATCGCGATTGAACGAGGAAAGGGAGGCACGATGCGTACGCTCCGAAACACCACCTGGATGCTCACCGGAATCGGCCTGATGGTCGGGCTCGTCGGGTGCTCTGGCGGCGAGGACCCCAACAAGCTGGGCAACGACAACTCCCTCGCCGGGGGCGATCCGTTCGTGCCGGGCCCCGGGGGAGTACCTGGCGGGGGCGGGGGCGGAGTGGGAGGACAACCCGCCGAGGAGGGGCCTCCGGTCCAGCTCGAGCAACGCAAGCGCGATTATGGCGAGTCGCTCAGGACCGCCAGCCTGAAGCTCGTCGGCGAGATACCCACCCTCACCGAGATCAACTCGATCGCCAACGCCCCTGGCGAGGCGGAGCAGAAGAGGGTCTACGAGGCCCACGTGGATCGCTTGATCGCCGATCCTCGCTTCGTCGGCAAGATGGTCGACTTCTGGCGGGACACGCTGCGCACGGCCCAGGTGGGCGCCGTGGCGACCCAGGGCAACGCCGCGGGGCTCAACAGGGATTTCGCGGCCAACTTCGCGGCCCTGGTGACGGTCCAGAACCGCCCTTACACCGACCTCTTCACGGCGGCCTCCGGCACCTGCCCGACCTTCGATCCCGCCACCAACACCCTCACCGTCGCCGACTGCGCGGCCAACGGCCCTGTCGCCGGCCTGATCACCGACCGAGGCCTGATGGCGCAGTACGCGGCGCCCATGGCCTTCCGGCGGGTCCGCTTCATCCAGGAGACCTTCGTCTGCGCCAAGTACCCCACCGAGTTCAACGCCAAGCCGACCTCGATGGGCGCGACGGTCTACACCAACACCTGGCCCTTCGACAGCATCACGGGCGGCTCGGGGGCCAAGATCGATTTCAAGGATACGGGCTCGGTCAACTGCGCCAACTGTCACGGCACGATCAACCACCAGGCGCCCCTCTTCGCCAACTACAACGACTTCGGGGTCTACGACGCGACCAGGATCGGCGTCCAGGTGCCGGTCGCCGGCAACCCGGTCGCCAAGCTGGAGGATTGGCTCCCCGCGGGCAAGCAGACCTTCGCGTGGCGCTTCGGCAAGGACGTCGCCGATCTGCCCGGCTTCGGCGCGGAGATGGCCAAGGATCAGGACGTGGCCGCGTGCGCGGTCACCCGCGCTTGGAACTTCGCCTTCTCGAGGGGCGACGTGGTCGGCGATCTGGCCACGGTGCCCGCGGTCGTCACCAAGAGCGAGGTGGCGGCCTTCAAGGCGGGCGGGATGAAGTTCAAGGACACGATCGCTCGTATCTTCAAGAGCGACGACTTCACGATGTGGTGAAAGGGAAGGAGCTTCGAAATGAAACGATTATCTCTCACCTTCGCCGCAGCGACGACCGCGCTCGCGCTCGCGGGCTGCGGCGAGGCCAGCGACACCCTCCAGGACGGCGCCCAGACCTCCTACAAGAACGATCCCAACATGACCGCGGGCGGCGAGGGGAATACCTGGAACCACTCCAATGATCCTGGCGGCGCCACCGAGGGGCCCCTCCCCGATCCTGGCCAGCGCGCCCTGGAGGTCCAGGCCGCCGGGGGCGCGGTGGCCTCGGCCCGCATGCATAGCTGCGGCAAGCTGAGCCTCCGGGGGATGCGCAGCCTGCTCACGACCCGGGGTGCCTCCGCGCCCAACGCCAACCTGGTCAACCAGAACGCGGCGGCGCTCGGGGCGGCCAACTACGGCGGTCGCATCCCGGAGGCGGCGTTCGCCTCGACGTCCAGCGCCAGCAAATCCTTCGATATCTACATGTCGGCCGCCAACGACATCGTGAACGCCAACTGGGCGCCGTCCGGCTGCGCCGGGGCCAAGCTCCTCGAGAACGGGAAGTTCACCAAGGATGGGGTCTCCTGCCTCATCGGCAAGCCTGCCAGGCCGGAGCACATGGCCCTTGCCGACGATCTGGTCGCGCAGGCCGACACCCCCGTCGATGGACAAAAAATTGCGATCGCTGCGCTGCTCGCGGCGGCTCACACGTGCGAGTGAAGGAGAAGCGCCATGTCCTCCAGGATCGATGAACGTCTCAAGGATCTCCGTGGCGCGAGCCGGCGCGATTTCATAAAGTGGTCCGGCGTGCTCGCCGCGGCCATCGGGCTGGAGAGGTCCAAGTACCTCGACGTGCTCAACGACACCGCGGGCTCCGCCCTGGCGGACACGGCGGGGCAGCGGGCCACGGCCTTCTCCATCTTCTGGATGGAGGGGAACGGCGGGCTCTCCAACCTGCAGCTGCTCTTCCCGCAGACCCGCGTCGCGACGGGGAACAACCCGGCGTACCCGTTCCACGCGATGGGCAAGGCCATCAAGGTGCAAGGGACCACCAAGGAGATGCACGTGGCGCCCGAGATGGCGCCGGTGCTCGCCTCGGCCAAGACCCCGTTCACCGCCTTCCTCTGCGGCCGTAACGAGACCCACACCGGCGCGCCGCAGAGCGCGGCCAACCTGGGCGGCGCGGGGAGCCTCCTGGCCAACGCCGCTGCCATCCAGCAGAAGGTCCCCACCTTGCTTCCGGTCATCACGGTCGGCAACATCGCCTTCGGGACCGCGGCGGGCGCGCCTGCTCCGGCCGTCGTCGCCAACGCCGGCGGCATGGTGGATCTCTTCAACAGCAACGCGTCCAAGACGCTGCTCTCCACGCCAAAGAACGCCGGCCTGTCGGAGGCCTACTACAAGGCGTTCTTGAACCTGAACGCGGCCGCGGGGAGGGCCACCATGACGCGCGGCCAGGACATCGGCAAGGTGTCGATGAACCTCCTCGGCAAGAACCTCTCTGACCAGCTCCGCCCCACCCAGGACGATCTCAAGCTGTTCGGCCTGGGCACTGGCGTCCCCAACGCGATCGTCAACATGGGTCAGGCCACGATCACCGCGCTCAAGGCCTTCCGCCTGGGACTGAGCTCCGGGGTCGTCATCTCCGGGCAGCGCAACGATCCTCACCAGATGTTCGCCAACGGCGACGCCCAGGCGACCCTGGTCGCCAAGAGCATGGCCGACGTCTTGAATGGCATGTTCACCATGGCCAAGAGCCTGTCCGATCCAGGCTCCACCAACAAGTCTATCCTGGATAGCCTCGTATGGGCCGTCTATGGCGATACGACCAAGTCCTTTACCAACCGCCAGGGCTGGCCCGACGGCACCGCGGGCGGCGCCAACATGCTCATCGCCTACGGCGCGGGCTACCTGAAGACGGGGTGGTTCGGCAACCTGAGCGCCACCGCCGACAACCAGGTCGACGGCTGGGATCCTGCCACGGGAAACACCGCCCCCTACAACGCCGACATGCAGGGCCAGACCGCCTCCGCCGCGGTCTGCTACGCCATTGCCAAGGGCGATCTCCGCGCCGTCCCGACCCGGAACGACATGGGCGGTATCACGAATACCGTGGTGATCTGAAGGCCTCACCGCTTCTTCGCGTCCCTCTTCGCCGGGGCCGGCCTGGCCGGCTTGCCCTTGAGGGCGCTGGCCCGGATGCTCGAGGGCGGACGCTCGCCCCGAGCTCGGGCCAGGAGAGGTGCCAGGTAGCGCCCCGTGTGGGAGGCATGCGCCCCGCAGATGTCCTCCGGGGTGCCGGAGGCGACGATCTCG
>SXGT01148507.1_pt1 | contig 11465 bp, 10 predicted proteins | sample 3176221 | NCBI WGS metagenome assembly SXGT01 (sample SAMN11356862, study PRJNA531348) | freshwater metagenome | isolation source: freshwater sample F1-120 | place: China: Fuxian Lake, Yuxi | collected 2017-12-25
ATGAACGAGGGCTGGGCCAGTTACTGGCACTCCACCATCATGACCACGTTTGGCTTGAACGACGGCGAGGTGATTGACTACGCCGATCATCACTCTGGCACAATGGCGATGAGTCCGAATCGACTGAATCCGTACAAGATCGGAATCGAGTTGTATCGTGACATCGAGGAACGCTGGGATAAGGGCCAGTTTGGCCATGGCTGGGAAACCTGCGACGACTTCCACGACAAGAACCATTGGAACAAGCAATTGGGCCTGGGTCGCGAGAAGATTTTCGAGGTCCGTCGAGTTCACAACGACGTGACCTTCGTCGATGCCTTTCTGACTCCGGAGTTCTGCTACAAGCACAAGCTCTTCAGCTTTGCATACAACGACGGGAACGATAACTACGAGATCGCCTCACGACAGTTTCAAGAAATCAAACAGCAGTTGCTGACGAGTTTGGCCAATCACGGTCGGCCGTTTATCTATGTCACCGACGGCAACTATCGAAACCGTGGCGAGCTGTATTTGAAGCATCAATATCAGGGTGCCGAATTGAAGCACGACTACGCGCGCGACACTCTGGCCAACCTGCAACGCATCTGGGGCCGACCGGTCCATATCGAGACTGTTATGGACGACAAACCTTCTGTGATCTCGTTCGATGGTACGAATCACGAGATCAAGCAAAAGTGAGCCGCTTGCATCGCACCGGGCTCCGTCAGCCGAAGTCCGGTCACGCGATTCGCGGTCACGATTGGGCGCAGGAACCAGACAATCTTTGCGCCAAAGAAGTGGTTGTCGGCGAAAAGTGCCGGAGACGGCCAAATTTCACTCGTTAAATCCAACGCAAACGCCGAAGCCTAGAATAGAGAGCCAGAATTTCTGTTGACGCAACGGGATCGACTCTGCCCAAATGATCGACGCTACTTCAACAACATGATTTGACCTTCCCAACAGTGGCTCACCAAACGTGAGCCGCCAATGATCTTTCTGAATTGATCGACAAAGGGCGAAATACCCACCTTATGGCCGTCCGGCCAGATGAGCGTTTCGCCCTTTGTCCGTCTCGCTCACGCAGCGGGAGGTGTGCCATGAGCCTTAGCCAAATTCTGTCGCAGGAACTGCCTCAGCTCGTCGGACTGAATTCGACGCAGCCGAAGACGTTGTCATTGCCCTCTACAAATGGAGTGGGAATGGCCGTAGATTTCACGATCGTCGATACGCTGAGCTGTGCGTTTCGTGAACTTCGAATGGACGTGCCACACCTCGCTGGAGCCTCTTTTGCCGTACTGAAACAGTGGGCCGACGACTTGTCTCAGCGGATCACTTATCTCTTGGAAAACATTGGCCCGCTGGAATTTGACCCGACGACACAACAGGTGCTGATCCGTTCCAAGTCCCCCGACCGCAGAACTGGTGGCGCCAAGTACTACGAAGTCTTGCTGCAATGCCAGTCCGCCGGCCGCTTCTTCCTGCGCCGGTTTCACTCCGACCCCGCTCAATCCGGGCGAGATCAGGTCGATCTGGCCATGACGCATGAGACGCTGTTGAAGCTGGTGGATGATCTTGTCGCGACCGTCCCGTAATTCCCACGAGAGATCGGCCTGAGTTTCGCGCATTGGTCAGCGCACCGCGACCTGCTGAAGTTTGGCGTTTGAATGTTGCCGCTGAATGCCTCCCGTTGGAACACGGCAAAGTCATCCCAGACCTCCTATTTTCACGCTTCCGGTCGTCGGGTTGTTCTAGTACTTTCCGGCGAATCAGCAGGCGATTGACCGCTGGAGTTGGCGGCATCCCGTGCTGGATCGCTTCAGATTCAGCCTCGCCTGCTATGCGTTACTCGTTCTGAAAGGAATTCAACATGAAGATGCGACTGTGGATCAGCATTGCGGTGCTCGGATTGATGGCAATCCCCGTCAGTCGCGCGTCCGCCGACAATTGTTGTCGGCCAGCATGTCCTCCCCCGTGTGCAGCCTCACCAACGTGCATGGTCGAAAAAACCGTGCTCGTACCCGTGATGACGACTGAGACAAGCAAGGTCTGTGTCACTGAGTGCAAGCCGGAAACTCGTACTCGCAAAGTCACGGTCTGCAAAATGATTCAAGAACAGAAGGTTGTGCCCTACGAGTACTGTGAATGGAAGCAAGAGACCAAGACTCGACAAGAGACGTTTCAAGTTTCGGTGCCGGAATGGAAAGACATCACGACTGAAGTCACCGTGATGGTCCCAACCACCGAAAAGCGACAGGGTGTTCGGCGAGTGACCAAGTGCGTGCCGACGACACAGAAACAAACCGTTTGTGAGTACGGCGGACATTGGGAAGATCGCCAAGTCCAAGTTCAGACGTTTGTTCAAGGCTGCGATGCTTGTGGCCGTCCGACCTGTTGTCCTCAGATGGCAACGTGTTCGCAGAAGGTTTGGATTCCCGAAGTCGTTCGCAAAGAAATCGACGTCACCGTCAATAAAATCGTTTGCGAAGATCAGCCGTATGAGTTCGAAGTCACCATCTGCAAGCCTGTGAAGCAAAACTGCACGAAAAAGGTTTGCACTTTCAAATGCGAGACTCGAACTCGCGACGTTCAGTACACGGTTTGTACCCCTGAAAAGAAGACCGGTACTCGCACTGTCACCTTTTGCAAACCAGTCATGGCAGAAAAAGAAGAGACCTGCACGGTCATGGTTCCGCACAAAGTCGAGAAAGAAGTCCAGGTCAACGTCTGCCGCATGGTGGAAAAGAAAATCCAAGTCGCAGCCTGTTGTCCGCAACCCGCACCGGCCTGCACGCCGGCTCCAAGATGTTGCACAGCTCAGGCTCCGAGTTGTTGCCAAGCTAAGCCAACCTGTTGTCAACCGGCTCCGACTTGTTGCCGCTGATTGATTCCCGAAAAATCGAGTGCAGAGTTTTTGACCCAGGCTTGAACCACAAGCCTGGGTTTTTTGTTTGCCCGGCGATCAAGTTGAGTTTCTCTGCCAGAAACTGGTTAAGCTCCTGGCCGTCTCGTCGAATGGCTTGGAAAACGGAAAACCATGAGTTCTGAAGATCTCAGTCCTGGCGGAGAAACGCTCGATTCCGCGATGCCGAAGGCTTCGCTTGTGCAACGCCTCCGCAAGTCGTTGGGACCGGCGTTGCCAGCCATTGTGCTCGACTTGGCGGATGCACTTTCTTTGACACGGTACGCGAGTCCGTTTGTCAGTTTTCCAGTTGGGTTTGGAATCGGTGTTTGGTTAAGCCTGTACTATCCATTCACCTGGAAATGGCGAGCGCTGATTGCACTCGGCTCCGGCCTCTACACGCTGACTCCCGGGACCGAGGCAATTCCATTGGCAACGATGCTGACTTGCCTCGGCCGATTCATTGAGTCCGCGCCGGTCGTGAAATCGGCCGTCACGAACACGGCCGAGCAAGCACCGAAGCCAGGACCTCCTGTCGCGCTGGAAACAACAATGGAAGAGATACCAGCGAAGTCACAGCCCGCTCGTCGCGGTCCATCGAGCGCAGCCATTTGCCCGGAGTGCGGATCGTCTTCATTGCAGTACGGCGAAGTGGCTCAGCGGTTTTATCCAGTGGGCAAGAGTCTTTGGTCGAAGGGACACGAACTGAACGCCTTCGTCTGCCTGGAATGCGGCTTCGTCGGCCATTACCTCGCCACGAACGATCTAGACCGGCTGCGGCAAACATCGGAATAGGCCGGTCCACGCAGATCACAAAAGGACTTTCGATTCACTTTCGATCGCACTGCGTTTGCGGACGATGTCCCAGTGAGCCTGAATGACGTCCGCCGCTTCTTCGGCGGTCGACTTGTTGGACATGAATAGTTTGACTCCCTTTTCCGAAGCCTTCTGTTGCGCCTTGGCGGCTTTGGGGTCATAAAACGCGGTCGAGTCCACGTCCCGGTTCTGGCCGACGAGTCGAAAGCTCATCTCGCCAACTTTCAACAGTCCGCCCGGTTCGAGCAGAGTTTCCACTTCGATCCGTTCATCATCGATAAATGTGCCCGTTTCGGTTCCCAAGTCTTGCACGAGAATCCCCATAGCGGTCGGCTTCAGTGTGCAATGTCTTGGAGCGATTCCCTCTTCATACTGTTTCAGCTCGCACGATCGATCTGAGCCGAGGGTGATTTTTCGGTCGGGAAGCATCAGCTTCTTCCCTTTGAGTGTTCCGGACAGAATTCGGAGCACTCGCAGCGAACTGGCCAACGCAGCCCGTGACAACGGGGCTCCCACGATTGAGAGCGCTCCAATCTGAACTTGTCGGCACATGGGGCAAGTACGAGCTTGTTCAACGTCTTTCGAGAACAACTTGTAAAAAGTCCGACAGTGCTGGCACTTCACCGAGAGAAATCGCATGGGATCGTTTGGAACGTTTTCATGAGCTTGATCGCTGGCTTTGATAATCATCTCGTGGTCGCTGCGTTCTGGAATATGCACTGACGCACCGCATTGCCAGCAGGTCACGACTCGACCACGATGTTCGAGCTTCTCTTTCAGCAGCTTGCCACACTTGCATCGAAAACGGATCTCACCCTTTTCTTTGCCATCCTTCTCCTCGGCTTGCCGTTCCCAGACCGCCTCTGCCACTTCGCGAATCGTGTTCGCCAAGACTTCGGGGCTGCATGGCTTGATCACATAACCATCCGCTCCCAATTTGGCGGCCAATTGCTGCGAGGCTTCGAGATCTATCTCGGTGTAAATCAAAACGGGCAAGAACCGGTCGAGTTTCTTCAACCGTTCACAAATCTCAAAACCGTTCTCGCCAGGCAGAATCAATTTGAGCAAGACTAGATCGGGCTTCTCCATCGTCATGGCGCCATGCACCTGACCACCGTCTTTGAAACATTTTGCTTCAAATCCGGCATTCCGAAGAATCTCTTTCGTCTGACGAGTCGCTTCGGGGTCGTCCTCGACAACCATAATCAGCCGAGCGGGAGCCCGCTCTTTGCCAACATCACCCTGTTGATGAATTCCGTGTGCCATGACTAAGCCAACCAGATAAAGAAATGGTCGGGCGTTTAAGGCGCCGAAACACCCGCACGTTACAGAACTGTAAGGCGAGCGTTGAAGCATCTCGCCGATGAATCAATGAACGGACGCGGAACCAATTATTCGAAGCGAAGACTGCAAGACGGGATACCGCATAGTTCACAAAAGGTCATCGCGGTAAACCGCAACATTATGAAGTTCGCCGAGCGGGTCTTCTAGTCCCCAGCTGGCAAAAAAACCTGACACGGCTGAATTGGATGGCCTCGCAAGAACTCGGAGACTGGCATCACACGCTTGCCGTCAGGTTGAAGTTGCTCAATCGAAAGACACCCTTTTCCGGTTTTGATTAACAGTTGACCAGATTGCGAAGGCATTACTGTGCCAGGAGTTGCGGCATCTTCATGGGCTACCGCACGAGCCTCCGAAACAATGATTCGCAACGGTGATCCTGACGGACATTGCCACACCGAAAAGGCTTTGGGCCAAGGTTGCATGGCTCGGACAAGACAGGCGATCTCCTCTGCTGACTGTCGCCAGTCGATCTGGCCATCGGATTTACTCAATCGGCGAGCGTACGTTGCCAGGGAATGATCCTGAGCTTCCGGCTTCGAGGTTCCCGAATCGAGTTCCTCAATCACTCGCAACAAAACCGGAACTGCCAGTTGGGACAGTCGAGATTCCAATTCACCGGAAGTCTCGTGAAGATCGATCGGCGTTCGCTCGATCGCCAAGACCGGGCCGGCATCCAGTTCGCGGACGATCTGAAAAATCGTGATTCCTGTTTCTGGCTCGCCATGCCAGACGGCGTGTTGAATCGGCGAAGCTCCGCGATACTTCGGCAGAATGGAAGCATGGACGTTGATCGCACCCAGCCGAGGTAGACCAAGCAGCTTGTTCGAAAGTATCTGGCCATACGCAGCCACGGCGTACAAATCCGCTTGCCACGTAGCCAGCACTTCGAGCGACCCAGGCGCGCTGGCTTTGTCCGGCTGGAAGACGGGCAGCTCGCGACTCAGTGCCAATTCCTTCAACGGATTCCGATGCTGGTGATGTCCAGCACCGATTTTCTCTGGCTGAGTCACCAAGCCAACGATCTCGTGCCGAGAGTCCAGCAATCCTTGAAATGTCGGCAGCGCGAACGACCCTGTTCCCAACATCGCGATCCGCAGCGTCATAAGTTTTCCCAATCGCGAGGTTACTGGCTTCCCGACTTGGCTTTCGTCGCTTGCTCCAGCGCTTTGAGCTGTCGTTTGATTTCTTCGTCCGAGGGAAACTCGCCCAGCGCCTGTCGTTTGCGGAAGTCGGATTCGAAGCTCAGCAGTTTGGGTTCTATTTTCATACGATCGTCGGGGTTCAGCCGATCGACGAAGAGCACTCCATCAAGATGGTCCGTCTCGTGCTGCACCACGCGAGCTGGCAAATCGTCGAGATCCATCTCGAACCCTTCGCCGTCCAGGTCAAACGCCTCGACGACAATTTCCTCGGCGCGTTCCACGTTGGCGTACAGGCCGGGCAAGCTGAGACAACCCTCTTCGCCCGTCATCGTCCCTTTACGGCGGCGAATGCGTGGATTCAAAAAAACGACCTCTTCGTCTTTTTCCGTAGGGTCAGCAGTGACGTTGACCACAAACAAACGCCACGGCAATCCAACTTGATTCGCCGCCAAGCCAACCCCTTTTGCCGAGTACATCAGCTCAAACATTTCGGCAACGGTCGAGCGAAGCTGATCGGTGATTGACAGCACTGGCTTCGACTTCCAGCGCAATACAGGATGGCCAAACTGAACGATCTGCATGAGGCGGCTCAACGACGACTGAAGACACGAACCACAACGGTCAACAGGCGGGGAGTATAGTGCCAGCGAGCCAGACTGGAACGCTCATGCCTGGCGACATCGTGAGCAGTGAAGGTTTCAATTCTGATGAATAGCACCAACGCAACCGCACGACGTCGTTTCTGCGATCCATGAATCGTCACGACTGAACGCGGCCACTTCCTCACGGTCACGGTACAGACGGAGTCACAATTCGCATTGAGCTACATGTCCAAGATCGGCTGAATGACTTGGCAGCCGATTTGTCCGAGGTCGTTCGTCAGCCTGGCGAACATCGCTTCGTCGGTAAACGTGCCGACGATTGCACCTCCCGATCCCGCGAATTTGGCACTGGCTCCAGCGTTGCGAGCCACTTCGACCATTTCGAGGTGCTTTGCGGACAGTTGGCAAATGGCCCGTCGTGTGTCGAAGTTCTCGTTCATCAGCCGCGCCAGCCGATCAGCGTCGTGTTGCAACAATGCTTCGTGAGCTTCCGCTGCCAGCGCAGCGAATTTCGTCATCGCACCGACCACGGCGAAGTCGCCAGCTTGATAACGGGCTCGCAACGGATTGTGCAGCACTTCCGTTGGTTCGCTGACATCGGCACTGAAGGCGATGTACGTCGGGGGCAGCAACCGAGGATCAAGCGGTTCGTACACTCCGCACTGAAAACCCATCTGCTCGGTCATTCGCTCTTTTGCGAAATCCATGTAGACCAGACCGCCATAGACCTGAATCACTCGGTCTTGCAGTCCGGCCGCGATTCCAAGCTCTCCCGATTCAACGCTCAAAACCAACGAGGGCTGTACCGATTTGGGAATCTCAACCTGATAGAAGGCCATCAGTGCTCGCAGAGTCGCAACGATGATCGCGCTCGATCCGGCCAGCCCGACTTGCCGAGGGATATTGCTTTGATAACGAACCGAGAAGTTTCGATCGTGCAACGGAAGTCCGTGTCGATCACAGAACTCAACAAACCGCTTGATGGTCGCCTTCAACAATCGGACACCACCGTAATAGCCGTGCAATCGAACGTCTTGAGCCAAGTCTCGGATCGAACTGAAGCGACTACGATCCTCTTGGCTTTGGACGATTTCAACATCTTCCCATTCGTACAAGATGACCTCGGCCCAGAAGTTTTTCAGGGTCAGCGAAATCGTCTTACCGTTGTAGCCGTCCGATGGATTGCCAATCAAACCGGCTCGCGCGTACGCGCGTCGTCGCAACAGTTCCATGAGTTGCCGTTCCCGTATCGGCCAGTGAATTAAAGCAGTTTCTTGAGGTACTCTTTCAAGGCCGTGCCGTATTGTGGATCTTCCAATGCGAACTCACAGAAGGCTTGAAAGTAACTTTCAAAGTTGCCGATATCGAATCGACGCTCTTGAGGTGCGAGCCTCACGCCAAGTCCCTTGCAGCCGCGTTTCAACAATATGCGGATGGCATCCGTGAGCTGAATCTCGCCCCCTTTGTCCGGTTTGGTTTCAGCCAGGGCATCGAAAATCGCCGGACTGAAGACATACCGCGCCGCAACAGCTAATCGACTGGGAGCCTCGTTGATGCTGGGCTTCTCGATCAAGTCCGCCAGTTCGAAGACATCATTGACAGCACCCTTTGGCTTGGCGATGCCGTAATGAACAACTTCCTCAGCCGGCACCTCTTCAAAGCAGACAACGACGTCCGCTTTCTGTTCTTCAAACACCAGCTTCATGCGGGACACGATGTCCGATTGCGCGTGGATGCCGATGATCGAATCGCCCAGCGCCACGACAAACGGCTGCTGTCCGATCATGGCTTTTCCACACAGGACCGCGTGTCCCAATCCCAACTGTCGCCGTTGCCGAGTGTAAAAATACTCGACGTCTTCGCGTTCGAACTGCAAGTCTTGAAGCTGCTCTTCGCGGCCAGTCTCGCGGAGATATGTGATGAGCGGTGCGTCGATGTCGAAATGATTTTCGATCGACGTCTTGCCTTGTCCGGTGATGAACAACAGACGCCGAATATCGGAATTCACCAGCTCTTCAACCACATATTGAACGACCGGCTTGCGACCCACAGGCAACATCTCTTTGGGCTGCGACTTCGTGGCGGGCAACATGCGAGTTCCCCAACCCGCGACGGGAACCAACGCGATGTCGATCATAGGAATCCTCATTTCCGAACTGGCAATCAAATCAATTGGACGTCAGTGACCAATGTAGCATGCACGAAAGATCGAACCGAGACGGATCTCACCATGCGGAATTCGCACAGTGATCAACAAACTCTCGCAATTGATTCTGACAAGCCAACCGAGTCAAAAATCGTCAAAGTCGCGTCGATCACGAAGACTAGGCAATTCAGGATAAATACGTCACGAGTTGCAGCAGTAAGACTCGCGGTGAAATCGTTATGACCGTTTCGGTTTAACAAACTGTGGGGTGATCCGTGATATTTGGAGGATCCGTTTCAGCTTCGCCAAAAGCCTCACGTTGACCCTCTTTTCCAAGAGGACTACAGTCCGAACCGCTTTTGCCTAAACGGTCAATATGTACAGTATTTCCGTCGGCCTCAAGCGATTCGTCTGGCATGTCTGTCAGCGACTTTTGCCTATGGCTGTCACGGAGGACGGCGTGCGAAAAATTGGTCAGTGGATGCTCTGTTTGACGGCGATTTTCTGGTTTAGCGTCGGGGGCTGCCAACGTCCTGTGGTCACCTCGCCGGAACCGGTATGGCATGGCAGTCGGCGTCTTGTCCCCCTGCCCGCCGAGATTATTCCACCAGTGGCGTCGATTCCGTCGCTCACGCCGTTTGGCAATCCGTGGAAGCCTGCCGCCGCGGTTCGCGACTGGAAGCACATTGTGATTCATCACACCGCCTCAGAATCGGGAAGCGTCGAAACCATTCACGCGGCGCATCTGAAAAACAAAGACAAAGACGGCAAGCCTTGGAAGGGAATTGGATACCACTTCGTGATCGGCAATGGCGATGGCATGGGAGATGGCGAGATTGAGCCGACGTTTCGCTGGAGACAACAGATGCAGGGTGCTCACGCTCGAAGTGTCGAATTCAATCAGCGTGGCATCGGAGTTTGTCTGGTTGGCAATTTTGAAAAACGCAGGCCAACGGTCGCGCAGCTTTCGGCCATCAAGAATCTCGTTGGCGTTCTGAAGCGAGAATATCAAATACCCAGCCGTGAAGTCGTAGGACATCGTGATGTCACCTCGACGGCCTGCCCTGGCAAACTGTTTCCGATGTCCGAAGTGGCCATCTCGGATGACGTGCCGCTGTTCGGTGCTCGTCCGGCGAACGGGATTCAACCGGTCGCTCATGTCGAAGGAGGGTCTGCCGAATGACTGCCCCTGAAAATGACCGTCCCACGCCACGTTGGATTTCCAAGCATTCGTCACCTTCGATTGACCTGCATCAGCGGAAGCCTTGGGACTTGATCACGTCTGCGGATCAAACCGAATCGTTGCAAGCGATTGGTGAACAGGCCGCGCAATCGTTGGAAGTCGCCGTCGCCGGGGCGGACTTTCCGCTGGGCCGCTTTACGTTGCCGGATGAATCGCCGGTATATCTGCCTCTGCATTACGAACCGAATTACGCGTATCCGCTAGTCGTTTGGTTGAGCGACTCCGAATGGACGTCGCGTGAGTTGCTTGATTTGATGCCGCGCATCAGCCCTCAAAACTATGTCGGCTTGTCGATTGAAGGGCTCACGGCCACGAACCGATTTGCACGAGGTCCAATGAGCTTGGCGGAAAGTCTCGATCCACTGGAATCGCTGCTTGAAACGCTGAAGGACATCGCGTGTCAAATGCGTCGTGAGTACCACGTTCACAGCGAACGCATCTTTCTGGCGGGCTTCGGTGAGCAAGCCTCGGTGGCGTTGCAGATGCTGATTCGCCGTCCCGAATGGTTCGCGGGTGTGTTGGGTTTTGGGTTACGAAAGACCAAGCTCGAATCCGTACGCAAGAATTACGATGACCTACGAGGCAAGCGAGTTTTTCTGAGCGCCGGAATTCGTGACAGCCACGTCAATTTGACGGAGCTGACGTCGCTGGGAAGGCTGCTCCGATCAACCGGCATGCAACCCGTGCTGAGAAGCTACGATTCCGGAGAAGAGCCTTCTCCAAAACTGCTGCGCGATGTTGATCACTGGTTGATGAACTGTGTCTTCGAATCGACGCTCGTGTAGTCGCGGCCTACATCAATTCGCTGACGCCGTCCTGGCTGATCAAAAGCAGTTTGTCCGTTAGCGGATGATCCATCTGCGAGTAATCTTCTCGCACGCGGTCTCGGATATTGCGCACCATGTCGGGTGCATCTGTACTCAAGGCCACGAAAAAATCTCGATTCGGCAATCCGACTGCGAACTCGCGGCCAAGCACATCACGCAACTTCTGGTGGAATGTTTGACTTAAAAGCCGCGAGGTGTTGTACGCATCCGGCTTGTGAGGCATCAGCAGTTTCGGACCCTCTTCCTGGCCGGTGAGCAGCATCTCGGCAGGATTGTCGTCGAAGTAGCGTTCCAAATTAGTCATCGCGATGTCATGCAGTTGCTCGGCCGAGATGTTCCACTTTGTGAGCAGTTCGCTGCGGATGTACCAATACGCTTGAGCCTCATCGACGACATACAGAATCATCAAGTTGCCGACCCACGGTTCGGCGACGAAGTTGGGAAAGTTCTTACGCCAGACATGCTCC
>SXGT01894091.1_pt1 | contig 11465 bp, 6 predicted proteins | sample 3176221 | NCBI WGS metagenome assembly SXGT01 (sample SAMN11356862, study PRJNA531348) | freshwater metagenome | isolation source: freshwater sample F1-120 | place: China: Fuxian Lake, Yuxi | collected 2017-12-25
CACAGCATCGCGCTCGCCGTGATCGTCGGCCTGATCGTGATGGTGTATGCGTATTGGCTTCCGGGCTGGATCCCGAAACCGCCTGGCTAGGTGGGCCGCGGTCTTCGCTCAGCGGCGGCCGATCGCGCCTTCGAGCGTCGATGCGGTGAGAAGGGACTGGCCCCAGCGTTCGATCTGGTCGCGGGTCGCTTTGCCCCATCGGAGCTCGGCCCACCTCGGCAACTCGCCGAACTTGCTCTCCAGAAGCCTGACCAGCAGACTGGACTCGCCCTTCGCCAAGCCCCTAGCTTCGCCCATCGCCAAGCCCTTCGCCTCGCCCTCCGCCAAGCCCATGGCGAACCCGGTGTCGCGGATCTCGCGCAACAGCACGTTGTCCTCGATGTTGACTCTCACGCCAGCCTCCTCGAACTCTATTTTGAGCCGTTCCGCGGTTCCACGCAACCCGGCCAGCACCGTCAGTTGCGCCAGGACGCGCTGCCGTTCGACGCCATCCAGCCTCGCCGCCCGCGACACGATCTCCCGGAGACGGTCCGCGCCACCCCGCGCCAGCATCGCGAGCACGAAGTCCGCCGGATTCCCCGTTGCCAGCAGCGCCTCCGCCTCGAACTCGCGAATGTCGATTTGGCGGTACTCGCACTGGATCCCGCCCAAATCTAGCTTGCACGGCATGTTCATCCGGGGTTTGCCGATGTAGAGAACCACCTGCACCACGTGGCTCCTCCCATGCTTCAGCGCGCCGAGCACTCCATAGACCACCATCCGGTGTGGCATTTTCCGGTGATTGGAACTCTGCACTTCGATGTGGAGCAGGCCAGTTCGTCCGAGTTCGAAGAACAGGTCCGCCACCCGGCTGTCCACCAGCGCCAGTTGCACCGCCAGAGGCCGGCCGATCCTCTGGCCGCCGGACAGCAACCCCAGAAAGCTGGAGCCGGTCGAAGTCAGCCGATCCCGGACCACCACCTCATACTGCAACCGCTTCATGAACGCCTCCCCTGCCAAGCGTCCCCGGCCAGGATCGCGCCACGGGTGGTGACTGCCCACCTCCCGCCGAAACTCCGATTCTACCTTGACGTGGCAACGGCCGCGTCGGAAAACAGCAAGCGGCGCGGAGCCTCTCAGACCCCGCGCCGCCATTCGGTCCGCTGGACCAGGCTAGAACGCCAGCTTCAATCCGAATTGCATGATGCGCATCGAGTTGCGCAGGCCGCGAACCTCACCCATGCGCGTTCCGTCCGGCGTGAGCTGATTCACATTGGTGAAGCCGATGCCGCCCGGATCGCCGAAGTAAGGCGTGTTGGTGGCGTTGATGCCCTCCACGCGGAACTGCACGTTGTACTTCTCCTTGAACGCGAAGTTCTTGAACATGGAGAAGTCCAGGTTGCGCTGGCCGGGTCCGGTGAGAACGTTGTAGCCGAACGTACCGAACCGGCACAGATCCGGGCGGAAGGTGCTGGTGTTGCAGGTGACGCGGGAGAAGGCAGTGGGGTCATACCAGAGCGCGCGGGTCGGCTTGTCGATCCGGGGGTCCCTGATCGCGTCCGGACGGACGGGGCCGCCCGTGTTGATGTCGCCGCCCTGGGTCACGTTGAAGGGGAAGCCGGTGCGGATCGACAGGATGCCGTTGGTCTGCCATCCGCCTATGACGAACTTGGCGGGGCCCTTCAGGTTCTTCCCCGGCAGTTCCCACACGAAGTTGGCCACCATGTTGTGGCGTTGATCGAACCGGTACCGGCCGCGGCTGCCGAGGCGGTTGAGCGGATCCTGGTAGGACACGCCTTCCTGGCCGCCGTTCTCGCCGTCGCCGTGCGATTTGGACCACGTGTAGGAAAGGCCGCCGGCCAGGCCCTTCATGAAGCGCCGGTCCACCTTGACTTGCAGTCCGTGGTGGAAGCTCTCGCCGTAGGAATCGATGTAGCGGATGGTGCTGAGCGTCTGGACGCCGCGTTCCGGCAGTGCGGGATCGAAGAACTGTTGGTAGGGACGGCGCGCCTGAATATTGGTGTCGCGCGACGCGGCGGGCTGGTTGAAGTTGCCGATCGAGTTGCCGGAGTGGGTTCCCTTGGAGCCGACATAGCCGACCGTCAAAGAGGTGTTGAACGGCAGTTCGCGCTGGATGTCGAAGCTCCACTTCCACACCGAGCCGTGCTTGTAGTCGGGCGGAACGTAGTTGAGCGCCACTGGATCGCGGCGGGCGGCGCCGCCCGTGGTCCGCAGGAACGGATCGTTCAAGGTGAGGATGGGCTGCCCGGCGCGGTACATGCGGGTTTGCAGATTCACGGGCGCGCCGTTACCGCCAATCACCGGAACCACCTGCGCGACGTCGGTCACCGAGTCGAAGATGAGCGACCCCGACTTGGGCGGCATCAGATTGAAGATGGTCCACGTATTGAGGTGATTGATGTTGTCGAACAGGCCCGAGCCAGCCCGGACCACCCACTTCTCGGTGGGACGGAACGTGATGCCCAGGCGTGGCATGAAGAAGTGCCGGGCCGGGAAAAGGTTGATGGCGCCGGTGCTGCCAAGGGCGTTGGGCGCGATCGCCGGGATCCTGGCGCCGCCGGGAATCTGATATCCCGCTCCGCGGCCGGCGATTCCGCCGCCGTCGCCGGGAAAGTCCAGTGTGCGCCACAAGCCCTTGGCGTCGAAGGGCCCGCCGATGAAGTCCCACCGCAGGCCGCCGCTGATCGTCATCCGCGGCGAGATCTTCCAGTCGTCGTGGAAGTATCCGCCCAGACGCGTGTTGCGGGGGAACGTCAGCGGCAGACCCTCGGGTGACACCGACTGGCTCGGCAGTCCGAGCAGGAACGAGGCCAGCCCGAAGCCGGATTCGTTGCCGCCGAAGCTCAGCGCGCCCTCTTCCACATTCGCCGCGCCGCGCTCCATCGTGATGTAGTAGAGCTCGCCGCCGAGCTTGAGGTTGTGCTTGCCGCGGAACCACGACAGGTGGTTTCCGATTTGCACGGTGTCCATGTTGTCGTAGCCGTTGCCGTTGGTGTTTTCACCGACCGGGAATGGCAGGCCGTTCAGCCTGGGCAGGCCATGCTCGCGCGGCGTCAGCTTGCGGGCGCCGTCGTTGAACACGCGGAACTGGCCGATTCCCAGCCCGTCCATGTCGAACGCGGCATTGTCGGTGCGGGGGTTGGACGTCAAGTCGTCGGAGACGTTGAAGCCGAACCGGAGTTCGTTGATCATGGTTGGGCTGAACGTGTGAATCCACTGGCTCGCCAGATTGGTCACCGACGATTTGACGAAGACGGGGAGGTTCGGATTGATGTTGTTGGCCGTGCGGTTGGAGCGGTCCCAAGCCAGGCGGGCGAAAACGCGATCGTTCGAATTGAAGGTGTGATCCACGCGGCTGAAGTAGGTGTGCGCGTTGACCGGCTGGGGAACGCCCAGGATGGCGTTGAAGTCGAGCGGATCGGCTTGGCGGAACTGGGGCTTCGGAACGAAGGTGTTGATGATGTTCCGCGCTCCGGGATGGATCCGCGACTGAGGCAGGACATTGTTCGGGATGGGAACGCCCGTGTACACGTCGAACAGGATCGTGGGGTTGCGGCGCTGGCCGGTCACATTGATCGGCGTGGGCTGCAGAAGTTCCGAGAAGTCGCCGTTGCGGAACTGGTCGAGCCCGAAGTTGGCGGTCTGCACGGACGTGACGCGGTCCAGCCGGTGTTCCATGTTGAACGCCCAGAACGTCCGGTTCTTGCCGCTGTAGATCTTCGGGATCGTCACCGGTCCGCTCATCACGAAGCCGAATTGGTTGCGGCGCAGCGAATTCTGCTTCAAGCGGCCCAGCGCCGGGGCGCGTTCGAAGTTGAGGAAGTAGTTCTCGGCGTCGAAGTAGTCGTTGCGCAGGAATTCGAAGAACGTGCCGTGCAGCGCGTTGGTGCCGCTCTTCATCGTGATTTGCACGTTGGCGCCGCCGCCGAATCCGAACTCGGCCGTAAACGCGTTGGTCTGGATCTTGAACTCTTCGATCGCCTCGATCGACGGCACGAAGTTGGTGATGTTGATGCGCGGGTCCTTGGCATCCACGCCGTCGAGCGAGACTACCTGGAACGTTTCGCGCTGGCCGTTGGCGGAGACGGAGAAGCCGGAGCCGGGAATCGGAAACCCGCCCATGCCGTCACCGCGCCCGGTTCGGTCGCCGAACTGCACGCCGGGAACCAGTACGGCCAAGCCCACCATGTTGCGACCGTTTACCGGAAGATCGATGATGCGCTTGTTCTCGATGATGCCGCCGGTGGTGGCGTTCTCCGTGTTGAGTTGCACTGTGTTCGCGGACACTTCGACGCTTTCGGCCACCGCGCCGACTTCCATCTTGAAGTCCTGGCGAACCTGCGCGGAGGTTTCCACGCGGATGTTGCGCACGGTTTCCGTCTTGAAGCCCTGCATCTCGACTTTGACTTCATAGTTGCCGACCTGCACGAGCACGAAGCTGTACAGGCCGGACGGGTTGGTCTCGGCGGTTCGCGCGATGCCAGTCCCAATGTTCGTTAGGATCACCTTGGCGCCGGCGATGACGGCGCCGGTGCCGTCTTCGACCAAGCCCTGGACCGCTTGTTGCGACTGCGCACTTGCCGCCGCCGCGATCAGCAACAGCAGCGCCGGCTGGACCAACTGTCTGGAAATGCTTCTGGACACGTCAGACCTCCCGTGAAGAGTTTGAATCTGCCTCAGAATATCATGGCGCGCGGACCGGTCCCCGCGACGGGTATAATCGGCCAACGATGCCGATCACCCGCCGCACCGCGCTCCAAGCCACGCTCGCGGCCGCCGCCGCATCCTCGTGTAACTGGCGGCGTGTCAGCCGGCCCAACATCCTCTTCGTCATGACCGACGATCACGCGGTGGGCCATTCGTCGTGCTACGGCAACAAGTTCGTCAAAACGCCGAACCTGGACCGTCTGGCGGCCGAAGGCACGCGCTTCGATTCGAGCTGCGTCACCAACTCGCTCTGTGCTCCCAGCCGCGCCTGCGTGCTCACCGGCGCCTATTCCCACGTCAACGGGATTCGCGGCAACTCGGAGGCGAAGAACGCCGTGGAGAACCTCGACCGGTCGATCGCCACGTATCCGCAACTGCTCCAAGCGGCTGGATATCGAACGGGAATCGTGGGCAAGTGGCACTTGTCGCACGATCCTGCGGGGTTCGATACGTGGCGCGTCCTGCCCGGCCAGGGCGAGTACTTCAACCCCACGTTCATCGACAACGGCGCGAAGAAGAGGTACGACGGCTACGCCACCGACGTCACCACGGACATGGCGCTCGAATTCCTGAAGGCTCGCGACCCCAAGCCGTGGTGTCTGGTGTACCAGCACAAAGCGCCGCATCGCCCGTTCCTGCCTCCGCCTCGGTTTGCCAAGGTTTTCGACAAGGTGGAGATCCCGGAGCCGCTCACGTTCAACGACGACTACGCCACCCGAAAGGTCGCGCGCGAGGCCGAAGACATGCGCTTCGACGTCAGCCTCGAGGGCGACTACAAGGATCTGCCGAAGGGTCTCTCTCCCCGCGACAAGAAGAAGTGGATCTATCAGCGGTTCGTCAAGGATTACTACGGCGCGATCATGGCGGTGGACGAAGGATTGGGGCGCGTGCTGAAGCACCTGGACGACGAGAGGATGACGAACGACACTCTGATCGTCTATACGTCGGACAATGGCTTCTTCGTCGGCGACCACGGCTGGTACGACAAGCGCTTCATGTACGAACCGTCGTTGCGGGTGCCGATGGTGGTGCGAGCGCCGGGCGCGCGGCGCGGCGCCACCCACGACCTGACGACGCTCAATATCGACGTCGCGCCGACGATCCTCGACTACGCCGACATCCCCGCGCCGCCCTCGATGCAGGGCCGCAGCATGCGTCCGCTGCTGGCCGGAGCCGCGCCGGTCGATTGGCGCAAGTCGATGTATTACACCTACTATGAGAATTCATGGGTGTTGGCGGGCAAAGGCAAGGAAGCGATGGCCGACCCGAGCTTTCAGTTCTTCACGCCGCATCGTATCGGCCCGCATCGCGGCGTCCGGACGGCGACGCACAAGTTGATCCAATACTACGCCGAGGGCGACTATCACGAACTGTTCGACCTGGAGCGCGATCCGAACGAACTGAACAATCTGCATGGGACGGCGGGCAGCGAGACGATCGCCGCCGAACTGAAGAGGGAACTCGAGCGGCTTCGCGTCCAGTATCGCGACACCGACTGATGCGCACCGCCCTCCTGCTTGCGCTTACGGCGCCGGCGTGGTGCCAGAACTGGCCGCAGTTCCGGGGCGAGCACGCGGGCGGCGCGGGCGGATCGCAGCGGCTGCCCTTGCAGTGGGACGGCTCCACTGGCCGCGGCATCCGGTGGAAGACGCGCATCCCCGGTTTAGCGCATTCCAGCCCGGTGGTGTGGCGCGGCCAGGTGTTCGTGACTACGGCCGTCAGTTCGCGTCCGGACGCGACGTTCAAGCACGGCCTATTCGGCGATGGAGACGCTTCGCCGGATCTGTCGGTACACTCGTTTCAACTGTTGTGCCTGGATAAGCGCACGGGCGCGATTCTGTGGAAACGCGTGGCCTACGAAGGCGCGCCGAAGGAGAAGAGGCACATCAAATCGACCTACGCCAACGCGACGCCGGCCACCGATGGCAAACGGGTGATCGCGTTCTTCGGGTCGCACGGCATCCACGCGTATTCGCTCGATGGGAAGCCGGTCTGGAAGCGGGATCTCGGTGTGCTGCGCCTTGGCGCCTACGACGCGCCGGACTACGAGTGGGGGACGGCGAGTTCCCCCGTGATCGAGGGCGATCGCGTGATTGTCCAGTGCGACACGCAGGGAACGGAGTCGTTCCTCATGGCGCTGGACGCTCGCACGGGCGAGACTTTGTGGAAAACGCCGCGGGTGGAACTGCCGTCCTGGGGCACGCCTTCGGTGTTCGGAAACGAGGTCGTAACGAATGGTTCGAACGGCATTCGCGGCTATGACCTCGAGACCGGCCGCGAGTTGTGGAGTTTCGGCGGAAGCTCGAAGATCACCGCGCCGACGCCCGTGGCCGCCGACGGTATCGCGATCGTGGCGAGCGGCCGGCGGCCCGAGGCTCCCATCTTCGCCGTGAAACTAGGCTCGGGCGGCAAGATCCTGTGGAGCAAGCGGCAGCGTGGACCCTACATGCCGACGCCACTCATCCACCAAGGGCTGCTGTACATGCTCGGCAACACGGGCGTGTTCGACTGCTACGAACTCGCCACCGGCGCGGAAGTCTACCGCCAACGTCTGGATCACGTGGGCGGCGGATTCAGCGCGTCGCCGGTGGCGGCCGACGGCAACCTCTATCTGGCGGGCGAGGACGGCGAGGTGTTCGTGGTGAAGGCGGGCCGCGTCCCCGAACTTTCCAGCCGGAACTCCATGGGCGAGCGCGTGATGGCGACTCCGGCGGTTTCCGGCGGAATGCTGTTGATTCGGGGTGAACGAAATCTATTCGCGGTGGGGAGGCGTTGATGAACTGGCGTCGCGAGATTCAGGCGGCGGGAGAACGGATTCGCGGTTGGGTGCGGGAGACTCCGGCGATGCCGCCGGGGCGGGAGGCGTTCGGCCTCGGGATGAATCTCGTCTTGAAGCTCGAGTCGCTGCAGGTGGCCGGGTCGTTCAAGCCGCGCGGCGCGTTCAACCGGATGCTGAGCGCACGCCTGCCGGGGGCCGGGGTCGTCGCCGCGAGTGGAGGCAATCATGGCGCGGCGGTCGCGTATGCCGCGCGCCGTCTCGGCGTTCCGGCTGAGATCTTCGTCCCCGAGATTTCGAGCCCCGCCAAGCGGGTCCGCATCGAACGCGAGGGAGCGGTTCTCCGGGTTGGCGGCGCGATTTACGTGGAGGCTTTCGCGGCCTGTGTCCGTCGCGCGGAAGAAACCGGCGCGCTGCTGGTGCACGCCTACGATCAACCGGAAACGGTCGCCGGCCAGGGGACGCTCGCGCTCGAATGGGAGCGGCAGTCGCCGGATCTGGACACGGTGCTCGTGGCGGTGGGGGGCGGCGGGTTGATCGCCGGGATCGCGGCGTGGTTCGAGGATCGCGTGCGCGTGGTAGCGGTGGAGCCGGAGGAGTGCCCGACTCTGCATCACGCCATTGGACACGGATCGCCGGTGGCCGTCCCGGTGGGCGGTCTGGCCGCCGATTCGCTCGGCGCGCGGGAGATCGGGGGGATCGCGTTCGACATCGCGCGGCGTCATGTGGAACGTTGCGTCCTGGTTCCGGAATCGGCGATCGTCCGCGCGCAAGCCGCCTTGTGGAACGAGGTCCAGGTTGCGGCCGAACCCGGTGGCGCCGTGGCGTTGGCGGCGCTGCTCTGCGGCGCCTACGTTCCCGGGCCGGACGAACGGGTGGGAGTCTTGGTATGCGGAGGCAACGTCGCGCTGGACGCCTTGCGCGCGGCGGCGGCGACGCCGGCATGATGGGGCAGCCGGGCTGCCAGCGGCTCGAGGATGCCGCGAGCTTCGCGCCGTAGCGCATCCGCCGGCGCGCCGCGGCAGCCGGCCCAATCGAGCAGAATCCAGGAGAGCCGGAGGGGAGGATCGATGCGGCTGGGGACCTGTTTCACGGTCTCGCGCATTCCTTCGGCTGCGGCCGCGAACAGCGGTTGGGCTTCCGCGCAACGCCCCAATGCCGATAGGCAGTAGGCTCTCGTGCCGCGGCACAGGTGAAGCGCTTCGCGGTTCCTCAGATCTCCACTGGCGGCCTTCTCGATCACCGCCTCCGCGGCGCGGAGGTCCTCCTCGAGCGGAGTCAGTTGGGCTCAATCCGTGGCGGCGAACACGGGAGCAATAAGCCTCGCCATTTCCGGCAAGTCCATTCGCGCGTTGACATCGGCGGTGTCCCCCGCGAGTTGCCGCCTGGATATCGCGGCGGCTTCTCGCGCGAGGGAAATCGCCTCGGACGGTAGGCCAAGGGAAGGCGGTCTGCCGGCGAGCAAGGCCGCGTGAACGGCCAGGGCGTCCCGGTAAACGATCGTCCGGTAGTTCGAATTGGGGCGCTGTTTCCAGTACGCCAGTCCGGCCCTCTCCGACTCCTGGATGTGCGCCAACGCCTCATCCAGGCGGCCCTGCGCCGCGGCGAACTCCGCCAACCGCGAGTACATGTTGGCGGTGAGCCCCTCGGGGAGCCGGCGTTCGGCGGCGATCCGGAGCGCGTCCCGCACGAACCCGGCCGCCTTGGCGGGCTCTCCGCGGGAGGACCAGATGTCGGCGATTCGCAAAAAGGCCGAGGTCGCATGCCGCGGGGCTCCGGCCTCGAGCCCCTGCTCACGAGCTTCCGTGAGAAGGCGAAGCGCCCCTTCGTCGTCGCCCCGCGAACGAACGGCGTCGGCGAGGTCGATCTTGACGGATGAGATGGTCTCGAGCGCTCTCTTCCGGTCGATGCCCGCCGCCAGGGCGGAATCCGCCAGTTGCAGCGAGCGCCGGTAGTTTTCCAGCGCCGCGCCCGAGTCGGCGAGGTTGCTGGTGTCGCTGGCGCCCTGCAGATCGCCGATCTTGCGGAAGCCGACCGCGAGATCGAACTGAAGCTCGGGATCGCCTTCCGATTCCTTGGCGAGCTTGTTCAGGTACGCCACGGTTTCGCGCATCAGGATGCCACGCGCCCGGGTGGCGCCGGGTAACTGCTGGATCTGGGTGTAGAATTCGCCGAGCAGCGCGTTCGCGTAGAGCCGCGCCTCGTTGAAGCGCCGCTGCGCCCGGTTCGCTTCCACCCGCGTGGTGACGATGCCGGCGGTCAGCGATCCCAACACCACCACGAGCCCGGCCGCGAACGCCCAATTGCGGCGCAGAAATTTGGACGTCCGGTAGATCGCGGTGTCCGGGCGCGCGCGAACCGGCAGGTTTTCGAGCGACCTCCGGATGTCGTCCGCGAACTCGTCCACCGACGCGTAGCGCCGTTCGGGCTCCTTGCGAAGCGCCATCATCAGAATGTTGTCGAGGTCCTCCGAGATCTCCGGCCGGGGGATTGGCGCCTCGCACACGGTTCGATCCACTTCGATCGGAGTCAGGGTCTTGAAGGCGTAAGGCGGCCGGCCGGAGAGTAGTTCGAACAGGATCACGCCGAGCGAGTACACGTCGCTCCCGGTGGTGACGGGTAGGCCGCGGACCTGCTCGGGGCTGGCGTATTGGGGCGTCAACGCGAACATGCCCGTGGCGGTGCGCTTCGCGTCTTCATGGAGCAGTTTCGCGATGCCGAAATCCAGCAGCTTGGGCACGCCCGCGGCCGTCACAAGGATGTTCGATGGTTTCAGATCGCGGTGCACCACCAGATTTCGATGCAGGTACGACACGGCGCCGCAGACGTCGAGAAACAGGCGAAGCCGGGCGTTCCTGTCGAGCTTCGCCTTCGCGGCGTAATCGAGCAGAGTCTTCCCTTCGACGAACTCCATCACGAGGTACGATCCATGGGCGGTCTCGCCGCCGTCGAGCAGCCTCGCGATGTTGGGATGTTCCAGGCGCGCCAAGATGTGGCGCTCGTGCCGGAAGCGGGCCTGGGTCTCCGGCGAGTCCATATGCAGGATCTTGAGCGCGGCGTCCTTTTCGAACGCGCCATCGGCCCGCACCGCGCGATACACGATGCCCATGCCACCGGCGCCCAGCTTTTCGGCGACCTTCCACGGGCCGAAGCTCGACTGCGCCACCATCGACGTGAACGGGTCCATCGTGTCCATGGCGCGGTCGACGGCTTCGCTCAGTCCGTTGGCCGGCGTGTCGTGCGCGAGCATCGCGTCGACCTCGGCGCGCAGTTCCGTGTCGCCGGCGCAGGCCAGTTCGAGATAGCCGCGGCGCTCTTCCCCGTGTAGCTCCGCCGCGCTATCGAATACCTCCGCGATTCGAGCCCATCGCTCGGGGGTCATTCGCCTCCTGGTTCATTCAGTTTGCGCTCTGCCGGGGCGGCCGGTCAAGGTAGAATCGGAGTTTCGGGCGGGAGGCGGGCAGTCCGCCACCCGTGGCGCGATCCTGGCCGGGGACGCTTGGCAGGGGAGGCGTCCATGAAGCGGTTGCAGTATGAGGTGGTGGTCCGGGATCTGCTGACTTCGACGGGATCCAGCTTACTGGGGTTGCTGTCCGGCGGCCAGATGATCGGCCGGCCTCTGGCGGTACAACTGGCGCTGGTGGACAGCCGGATGGCGGACCTGTTATTCGAACTCGGACGAGCCGGCCTGCTGCACATCGAAGTGCAGAGTTCCAATCACCGGAAGATGCCACACCGGATGGTGGTCTATGGAGTGCTCGGCGCGCTGAAGCATGGGAGGAGCCACGTGGTGCAGGTGGTTCTTTACATCGGCAAACCCCGGATGAACATGCCGTGCAAGCTAGATTTGGGCGGGATCCAGTGCGAGTACCGCCAGATCGATATTCGCGAGTTCGAGGCGGAGGCGCTGCTGGCAACGGGGAATCCGGCGGACTTCGTGCTCGCGATGCTGGCGCGGGGCGGCGCGGACCGTCTCCGCGAG
>SXGT01867230.1_pt1 | contig 11464 bp, 7 predicted proteins | sample 3176221 | NCBI WGS metagenome assembly SXGT01 (sample SAMN11356862, study PRJNA531348) | freshwater metagenome | isolation source: freshwater sample F1-120 | place: China: Fuxian Lake, Yuxi | collected 2017-12-25
GCCCATTACAGGCCAACACGACCTCATGCCCCTCCTTTTCTAACATCCGCAGCATCAACTGCTGATTGACGGAGTTGTCCTCGGCCACCAGAATCCGCAGGGCATGCGGCAATTGATAGCACTTCGTACCCGACGATTCGGCATGACCACCACCTCCCGTGCTACCGGGGGACACGGAATGGCGCTGGAGGCCAGCTACGACACCTGCCAACAATTCCGAGTGCTTGATGGGTTTCGTCAGATGGCCCGACAGATCCAGGCTGGCAGCCGTTGGGCCGGTAGACGATGCGTCGCATGAACTGAGCATTAGTATTTTGGTGTGTGCAACACAGGGATTGCAACGGACCCGCTGCGCGACCTCGTAACCGTCCATCTCCGGCATCTGCACGTCCAATAGAACTAGATCATAGGGGGCCCCAGCACGGTGGGCTCGCTCCAGCTCGGCCACCACACCCTGCCCTTCTGCAAGGACCGTGGAGTCCACATGCCAGCTGGAAAGGATCTCACCCACGATTAGTCGATTGGTCACGTTATCGTCCACCACAAGGATCCGTGCGTTGTCGAGAACCACTTGGCCATGGCCGAAAGTGGCTTCCTCCTCTGCGCTGGGCAGCGTGCATTCCGCTGAAAATACAACGGTAGTCCCCTCGCCTACGGCACTCTCCATCTGCAGGGTCCCACCCATAAGAGTGACGAGCCGTTGGCAAATCGTCAGACCCAAACCCGTGCCGCCGTATTGGCGAGTCGTCGAAGTGTCGGCCTGACTGAACGGCTCGAACACCTGCTGCAGCTTCTCGGCGGGAATTCCGACACCCGTGTCACGTACGGTGAACTCCAAAGTCAGCCGGCCTGAGGCCCCAGCGGCAGATTTCACATGGACCACCACTTCTCCCTGCGGCGTGAACTTGACCGCATTGCCCACTAGGTTCACCAAGACCTGACGAATCCGATCCGCGTCGGCAACCAAGACATTGGGGACGCTGGCGGGAATGTGGAACGCCAATTCAAGCTGCTTCTGATGCGCTCGAATCCCCAGCAACTTGAGTGAGTCCCCCAATAGCTCTCGCAGTTCGAAGGGCCGCGGATCGAGCACCAATTTATTGGCTTCGATCTTGGAAAAATCCAAGATGTCATTGAGCACGGTCATCAGCGAGTCCGCCGACGTGCGGATCAACTCCAGGTGATGACGCTGTTCCGGTTGCACGTCCGTCATGAGCAGCAGCTCGGTCAACCCCATGACACCGTTCATAGGAGTGCGCAGCTCGTGGCTCATGTGTGCGAGAAACTCGCTCTTTGCCTGACTGGCCCGATGCGCCACATCGCGGGCTTCACTCAGGGAAGCATTGGCCGTTTGCAAATCCAGCGTTTGTTGCTGCAGTTGACCCGCGATGGCGATTCTGGCTCGCAAATGCCAACGGAGGACCATCGCAAAGCATGTGAATCCAATCGCGCCGCCGAAACCGATGAAGCCAATGCATAAGACGGCAGCGCGTGATAATAATATCGCTTCTATGAAGTCCTGGGCCGAAAAATCAACGCCAACGATCCCATCAGGCGAACCGTCTTCGTTCTTGATCAGCGAATAGCTGCTGACCCAGACACCCCAGCGGTCGGTACAGGGCTCAAAATCAAAGGTAGCACAAGAACCCCGAAGGACTTGCAACATCTTCTCGGGCGGATCCTCGTAAACCTCGCCAATCGCCGTACGTTGCTCGCGATCTTCCAGATATTGCCCATCGCGGTCGTAGTCCGTCTCCGAGTCGACCATCAGCAACACCTGCCCCTGATCATCCAAACGCATGGTGTAGATATCATGAACTGATGGGTTGAGAGATAGCCACTGAGTTTGCCGCTCGACCATCTCCAAGTAAATCGGGTCGTCGTCGGCCGTGGCAGATGTGATCTTGTGGTGCCCCATCGCGGATAATTCCAGCGCGTACGTCGGCGCCAGGCCCTCGATGCCGGCTTTCAACTGGTCTTGCTGGTGCCGCCCGACCCACCAACTGCCCCACAAGACAGCAGCGGTAAACAGCGACGCGCAACCTGCCACGACCCATTGCGACCCTGGAACTCGTACCGACCGCAGATAACGGCGGTCGGCGATCAGCAGCACCAAAGCGCACACACATAGGTACAGGACGAAGTCCAGATTGTGTCGCAGGATGAAATTCAGCATCGTCACTCGGTCCGCAGGGCATTCGAGCCGGGGGGTTCTTACCGAAATCTACGGCGCAATTGCCAGCCTCGAACGGCACGCATTTAAGATGCGCACCGTTGCACACTATGAAACGGACCGATTGCTACAAAGACCCCGCACGCGCGGATTATGCGGCCTAGCGCGATTGCGATAGGCAGCCACCTGCGGAGTCCGGCTGTGACGCCGGCGACGTCAGCGGCCGAGAATCGGGGCCGACTCGCCCTCAGTCCCCACACGGCCTCTAGCCCGCCTTGGATGCAACTCGGCCGTCATCACCCCTGCAGCCCTACGATCCTGCACATAAACCGTGACAGACGGGCCACCCATTTCCTGCGCCGAATGGACGGCCAATTCCAGCTGCTGCAAGGCCTCGGCTTCACAGAGGACGCGACGAAAGCTGCCCATGGTCGTGCCCGCGATCAGATCACCGGCCTCCAGGCCCGCCCGATCCGCAGCGCCACCGGGAGCGACATGCAACACCCGAAGCCCTTGGAACGGTCGCAGTTCCAACTGCATGCCGAAATCCCAGTTCAAGCGACGCCATCCTAGCCGCAGCCATTCGACGGTCGAGTGACACCACACCTGGCGGGCAACCAGAGCCAGCATGTGCCCGGATGACTTACGCAGCAGCCTCATCGTTGGAACCTTCCTCGCTAAAATGTCCACTACGCCGATCGTGCGGGTCATGCAACATCTGCGGGCAAGGCCGATCGATCGGCGGTTGAAGGCCTCACCGTTAAGTAGTGCATCCGGATCGCCGGAAAAGAGCGGACATCCGGCTTTCGGCTCCTGCGAATCGCTCTTGCCGGCGCCAATTACCGCCCGATATCGCTCGCAAAAGAGCCTAGCCGGTCCTATGCATTTAGGATTAAGATGTCCGCATGGCAACACCGACACCACCCCCTACTAGTGCCTCCCAAACAATTTCCTCGCCCCCAGGAGAAGCGCAGCGGGATCGCGAGCGGTTGCTTGAGTTTGAATTCTTGCGGGCGACTGAGTTTGCGGCACTGCATACCCTCAGCTGGATCGGCAAGGGTCAGAAGGAGCTGGCAGATGCCGCAGCCTGCGATGCGATTCGTGGGATGTTCGACATCATGGACATTCGCGGCGAAATCGTGATCGGTGAAGGGATCAAGGACGAGGCACCGGGACTGTTCAAGGGGGAGAAGGTCGGGTTGTGGCGCAGTGATTCGCCTCGGTTCGATATTGCCATCGACCCAATTGACGGCACGACCAACCTCAGCAAGGGTCTGCCCAACGCAATCAGCTGCATCGCGGCGGCGTCCCGCGACGAGGGGGACCTCAATTCACTGCAAGAGATCCCCGCGTTTTACATGACGAAGCTGGCCTATCCCCCGGAGGTCCGCTTAGCTTTCATGAATGACCCTAAGCTGCCGATCAGCGTCGACGCACCGATCGACGAAGTGATCAAGATCACGGCGTCCATTCTGAATAAAGGAGTGCGCGATGTGGTGGTCATGGTGTTGGATCGCCCGCGCAATCAGCCGTTTGTGGATGCCATCCGTCGGGTGGGCGCATCACTCCGCATGATCGGTGATGGGGATATTGCGGCAGCACTGGCCCCAGCCCTCCGCCGATCCCATGTGGACCTGTACGTCGGCATTGGCGGGGCACCCGAAGGGGTCATTTCGGCGGCAGCACTTAGGTGCCTCGGAGGGGGAATGCAGGCCAAGATTTGGCCGCGTGACGATGCGGAACGCCAATCTTTGATCGAGTCCGGTTGGGGCGATAGACTCAACGACATCTTCCTGTCGCGCGATCTAGCGCGGGGCAAGGGAATCCTGTTTTGTGCCACGGGCATCAGCGAGAGTCCACTCCTCAAGGGAATCGAAGTTCAAGGGACCACGGCCATCACACACTCGATGATGATGCGTGCTCGTAGCGGGACGGTTCGATTTGTCTCCGCCCACCATAATCTTTCTCAGAAAACCATTCGACTCCGGTCCACGCGTAGTGAAGTCGGCATCTAATGGAACGCCCCCCCCCAGCTCCACGGAGATCACGATGACCCCTCCCCATCGCCCCGGCACCTCGCGCCGTCAATTTTTGCAGACCAGTGCAGGCCTGGCCCTCGCCCCCTATTTTGTTTCATCGCGCGTGCTCGGGGCCAAGGTCGTACCCCCCAGTGATCGGATTGTGATGGGGGCTATCGGCACGGGTGGCCAGGGAACGAGCATTATGGAAAACCTGCTCGAATTCGAGGACGTGCAGTTCGTAGCCGTTTGCGACGTGGATGCCAAGCATCGCCAAGCCGCCCGCGAAATCGTCAACAAAAAGTACGGCCAACAGGATTGTCAAGAATACGCCGACTTCCGAGAATTGGTAGCCCGCAACGATATCGACGCGGTAACGGTCACCACCCCAGATCATTGGCACGCACTCTGCTCGATCGCCGCAGCCAAGAGCGGCAAGGATGTGTATTGCGAGAAGCCCCTCGTCAATTCGATCGGCGAAGGGCGAGCTGTCGCGGACGCCGTTCGAAAGCACGGACGTATTCTGCAAACGGGGAGCCACGAACGATCCGGGAGCAACGCCCGCTTTGCGGCCGAATTGGTACGCAACGGACGCCTGGGAAAACTCCATACGATTCGCGTCAATCTCCCTTGCACCGACGGACATCATAAAGAAGCCCGAGCGATCACGGAAATGCCCCCAGCGGAATCCGTGCCGGAGGGATTCGATTATGATTTTTGGCTCGGACACACACAAAAAGCCCCCTACCAAGCCCGCCGCTGTCATTTTTGGTGGCGTTTCAACCTAGCCTACGGGGGGGGTGAGATGACCGATCGTGGAGCCCATGTGATTGACCTGGCCCAATTGGGAGGCGGCTTCGACGATACAGGCCCCATCAAGATCACGGCCAGCGGCGTGCGCAATGAACACAGTCTCTACAATACGTTCTGGGATTACTCGTTCGAGAACGAATACGCCAACGGCGTACGCATGCTGGGAGAATCCGATCCCAAAAAGCCTCGCGGTGTCAAGTTTGAAGGGGATCGCGGCTCGATCTTCATCCGCGTACATGGGGGCAACCTCACGGCCGACCCCGTCTCCTTGCTGGAGGAGAAAATAGGCGATAACGAGATCCACCTGGGGCGCAGCCCAGGACACGTGCGCAATTTCGTAGACTGCGTGAAGAGCCGTCAACAACCCGTGGCATCGGCTGAGATTGGTCACCGAACAGCCTCCGTCTGCCACCTCAACAATATCGCCATGTTGCTGGGACGGACCCTAACTTGGGATCCTCAGGCAGAGAAATTCGCCCACGATGAGGAAGCTAACCGACTCATCACGCCCCCCATGCGCAGCCCCTGGTCACTCTAAAGTGGCGTAGGCTTCTAGCCTGTGAGATCACTCCAGTCCCCTCCCAACGGGCTTCGCCGTGAGGGATTTTTTTCTCGGGGAAAATGTGGAGGCTGCTCGCCAGCCGACCGGTCTTGCTCCCGCCGGGATAAGCCCGGTTAATCGGCTTAATCGGCCCGGCGACCGGGGGCCCGGCGATCGAAGGGAACCGCCAAGTCGCCAAGGCCGCTAAGGTGTTTTTACATAAGCACTTACACGGCACGTTGCGCCTCGCTACCGCCCAACAGTCTACGGCTATAAAAATTGACAATCTGCGGGATCTGATTAGTCTGGATAATATTGGTCCCTTCGACTCCGCCTCGAACCGCACAGCGGGCAGGATAATCCAAACATGGCAACGGCACCCCCATCCCAACAGGCAGCCCTGCGGGCTGAGACCCGATCCGAGCAGATTTTAGCCTGGGCTCGTCAGCATTTGGCGGGCGGGGACAGCAGCACGATGCGTGTGGTGCCGTATCATCTTCCCTTGGTAGCGGTGCGGGGGGAGGGCCCGTTGGTCTGGGATGCCGATGGGAATGAGATCCTCGATATGAACATGGCCTACGGGCCCTTGATTCTGGGACATTGCCCGCCGGCTGTGATAGCGGCCGTGTGTCGGCAGGTTTCGGAGAGTGGCAGTCAGTTGGGATTTCCGACGGAGATCGCAGCGCGGGTGGCGGAGAAACTCAAACGGCTCTATCCGCACATGGAGCTGCTGCGATTTGCCAATTCCGGGACGGAAGCCATGATGTTTGCCGCACGACTGGCGCGAACGGCCACCAAGCGAACCCATTTGGTGGTTATGGAGGGGGGGTACCATGGGTGGAGCGACGCGCTTTTTCATCGCTACCATGCCCCTCTCGACCAAATGTCCACCGGACCATACGGGCCTGCGATACCTGGCACATTGGGCATGAACGGCGCTCCGCGCGATTTGTTAACCGTTCCCTACAACAACCTGGACGCGCTGGAAGCCTGCCTGAACGACCATGCCGACCAGATTGCGGCCGTGATCATGGAGCCGGTGATGGGGAATGCGGGGGTCATACCGCCGGCCCCGGGGTATTTGGAGGGGGTTCGGTATCTGACGCGCGAGCATGAGTCGCTGTTGATCTTTGACGAGGTGATCTCCGGCTTGCGTGTGGCGGCGGGTGGGGCGCAGGAAATCTACGGCGTCACGCCCGACGTCACGGTGGTATCCAAGGCCTTGGGGGGTGGGTATCCCGTGGCCGCGTGTGGCGCGTCACGCGAGCTGATGGGTTTGGTGGTGCGAGGCGAGTTATTTCACGGCGGCGTCTACGCTGGTAATGCGGTTGTCATGGCCGCGGCCGAGGCCGTCTTGGATGAGATTCTGGCCAATCCCGTGCAGCTCTACGAAAAATTAAATCAAGCCAGCGATGCGTTGGCACACGGCCTGCACGACGTGATGCAGCGATTGGGCATTCCGCATGTGGTGCAACATGTCGGGGCCATGTGTTCTCTTTTCCTGACCGATGCACCCGTCCCGGGCGGATTGCGGGATTATCGGGCCGTGCGTCGTCATTGCGATTTGGAGAAGTACATCAACTTCCAGCACCATGCCCAACGATTGGGAGTCTATTTCCATCCCAATCAGTTTGAGCCGATGTATCTATCGACGACACACGAGCCGCACCACATTGCGTCCGCTTTGGAGCGGATCGAGGAGGCGGCCAAGCAGTGTCTGGCGGATTAGTGGCTTCGACTAGCCGAGCCGAGCCGATGCTGTCTGCCGTGACCGACTTTCGCGGCAGTTGGGTCGATCTCGATACGGGGACAACCGTCTCCCGTGACGACTTTGCCAGGGGCTGGTCGGCCTTATCGCAATTGCTTCGTAGCCAAGGTCTATCTCCAGCGGACCGCGTGCTGCTTTGCGTCGCCAATGGTCCCCTGTTTCCGGCCGCGCTCGCAGCAATCGTGGACAACGGCGGCTCCCCCATTCTCATGCATGGTGAGAGCCCCCCAGCGGAATTAGAGCGGATGGCCCGGCGCCATGGCGCGAGATTTCTCTTGGCGGATGGTCATCGGCGGGACGAATTGCAATCAACGCTCTCCGGCACACCCTTCGAACTGGGCGTCGACTTGCCCTGGGCGACGGGGTTATGGGGGCGCTGGCCCGAGAATACCGATTGGCAGCCGTTGACTCCCGAGGCGTTGGCGGGCGTTCCGCTCCATCCCACCTCGGGTACCACGGGCGAGCCACGGCTGGCAGCGAGACCGGCCGCATGTGCCCTGGCTGAAGCGGATCACTACCAGCGCGCGGTAGGGGTGGACGCGTCGGATGTCATTCTGGCCCTGACCCCCATGAGTCATGCCTACGCCTATGGTGGCTGTGTGATGACCGCCCTGCGGTCGCACGCGCGCGTGTTGTCCATGAAAAAATTTCGACCTAAGGTTGTCTTTCGTGCTTTGGAGGAGTATCGCATCACCCTGATGCCCGCAGTACCCGTGATGCTGGAGATGTTGGCCTTCGGCGCGGGGGACCGGTTGCGTCGTCCAGAATTGCGTGTGTTGTCGGCGGGAACACTCTTGCCGTCGCGCACCGCACAACATTTTCAAGAACTATCCGGAGGGCCAGTCCGAGTGCTCTATGGAACGACGGAGACCGGCGCCATTTCTGTGATCCCTGCGAACGACGTGGCAACCGATCCAGGCTTGCATGCCGGCCACGTCGGTCTGCCGATGCCTGAGGTTGCCGTGCAAGTGCGTTGTGAGACAGCGGACGCGAGTTGGGACCGTGGCGTGGGGCGCGTGTTTGTGCGTTCCACATCCATGATGGCCGGGTACGCAACGCCCAAGGGACTCGATACGTCAGCCATTGAACCGGGCGGGTGGTTCGCCACGGGGGATTTGGGCGTGTACGATGGTCGAGGTCTATTATCGCTCAAGGGCCGTGAGACCGATGTGATCAACGTCTTTGGCATGAAGGTCGTACCCGCCGAGGTGGAAGAGGTGATTCGCGCGTTGCCAAGCGTCCTGGAGGTCGCAGTCTACGCGAGGGTCAAGGCCGATTCGCAACATGTCTGTGCTGCAATCGTCCCCGCGCCGGGCTTCCTTTTGGACCGGGCCGCGGTACGCGCCCATTGCCAAGAACAGCTGATTTACTACAAGCGACCGGATTCCATTGTGTTCATGGACGCTTTGCCCAAGACGCCGTCAGGCAAAGTCCTTCGCCACCAACTCCCCCAAGTGTGATCCGCCATGCATCTTGGTAATTGGCAACTTGATACGATCCGCGGGGGCGACTTCTGGATCGATGGCGGTGTCATGTTCGGAGTCGTCCCGAAATCGCTATGGAGCCCTCTTGTGCCCCCTGACGATCAGAACCGGGTCCACTGCGCGAACCACTGCGTCTTAGCGCGGGACGGCCAGCACACGGTATTGATCGATACGGGATATGGTGGTCCGTGGGCCCCCCTCGATCGCCGGTTCTACAGCATGGAGGAGGGGCATCCGTTACTAACCAGCCTTTCCGAGCAGGGCATCGATCCAGCGGACATCGATACCGTCGTATTCAGCCACTTGCATTTCGATCACGTGGGAGGCGCTAGCCATAACGGGCCAAATCAACATGTGGCCCTCGCGTGCCCCACCGCACGCCATGTCGTGGGGCGATTGGAATGGCAAGACGCGACGTCTCAGTCGAACGAATTGCGCACCGCCTATCATCCGCGTCAATTGGCACCTTTGCAGGCTTGTCCTCGGATCGAGCTGGTTGATGACGACGACGAGATCGTGCCTGGGCTGAGGGCACGCATCACGGGCGGACACACACGCGGACACATGGCATTGCTCTTCGAATCGCAGGGGCAAACCGCCGTCTATTTGGGGGACATCTGCCCCTCCACGGCCCACTTGCGCACGATGTGGCACACGGCCTACGACCTGTATCCGTTGGATACACGGCGGCGCAAGCCCGCTTGGCTGGGCGAAGCGTCGGACCAAGGATGGTGGATTCTATGGAACCATGATCCCGGGACCGCCGTGTCGCGCGTGGTTCGCGACCCGAAACGTGAATTCATCGCCGTGGACGGCCGGCCGCGATTGTGAACCAGGCAAGTGTCATGACCACTCCATTATTTCCGCTGCCGCTAACAACGCTCGAGTACTATTATTGGTGCGACGACAGCGATGCGTATCCCATGACCTTTCCCCTGGAATTGCGTTTCGCGCCCGGCATGCGCCGGCAACAGCTCGAAGATGCCCTGCGGCTCACGCTCGTGCGGCATCCCTTGCTGACCAGCCTGATCGCGGGGGATGCGAAACACGGCCCCGTTTGGATACCCCACGACAACGACCTGCCCTCCATCGATTGGGACCACGCCCAGGCACCCTTGGGGGCCACCCGCGGAGACCGGATGGATCTCACCCGCAAACCGGGACTGCGGGTTTGGGCGCGCGGCGATGAGCAGCAAACGCGAGTGTTGCTGCAATTCCACCACGCCTGTTGTGATGGCTTGGCCTCACTGCAATTCGCGGAAGATCTGATGACCCACTACGCCCGCCTTGGGGGCGGGGACCTGCGCGAGGTCCCTTTACGGCCGCTTGATGCAACGCGTCTCTTCAAACGGGGCAGTCAGGCCGCGCCCCCAATGTCTTGGTGGACGATCCTACGGGATTGGGCCGTCGGCGCTGGACTGTGGACACGATTTGCCTGGCAGTCTCCGATGGTCTTGGCGGCTCCCAGCACGCCACCCGCGCAACCCAGCACGAATTCGCTCGACTTCAGTTCTCAAACGCTGCCGGCAGGCGTTCTTTCATCGTTGCGGCGGATGATGTCACACACGGATTGCACGCTCAACGACTTGCTCTTGCGAGACCTGCTCTTGACCATGCGGACCTGGAATGCGTCCCAAGGTTTTCCAGGCGGTTTATTCCGCATCAATGTTCCGGTGAGTCTACGTGGTCGCACGGATGCCGACCTGCCCGCTGCAAATGCCCTCTCGTTCGTCTTTCTGACGCGCCGAGCAAGCGGCGGCATGGCAACGGACTCATTCTTACAGGGAATCCACCGAGAGACAGAGACCTGGAAGCGTTGGAATCTTGGCCTCTATTTTCTGGGCGGCTTGGATTTGGCCCGCGGCATACCGGGGCTCATCCCACGATTCCTGCGACGGCGGGCCTCGTTGGCCACGGTCGTATTGAGCAACGTCGGCCGGGTATTCGCCCGCTCCCCCCTCCCGCGACAACAAGGGCGAGTGCGCTGTGGCGAACCGGTGCTGCAATCTGTTGCCGGCGTGCCCCCCATTCGAAGAAACACCCGTGCCTCGATTGTGGCCTTGAACTACGCCGGCCAGCTCAGCCTGCACATGCGCTGCGATGCCTCACTGTTCGAGCGATCCCAACGAGATCGACTCCTCCGCCGTTACGTCGACCAATTGGCCCAGTCGGCACGTGAGTCCGAGTCCGTTCCCGCTCGGCCCCAAGTGGCCACGGAAGGACTTTAGCTCTTTATGTCTAGTGGTACAGGCATCTTGCCTGTGCTTCTCTCGTTCCCAGGCTCCCGCCCTTGTCGTTACCCGCATTTTCTGGCTGATAGCCCGGGATTTTCTGCCTGGGCTATGTAAACGGATGGGCCGTTGGCCCGGAAAAAACCGATTCGGTCGCACTGATGCCGACAGCGCAACCCGCTCACGCATGCACGCCAGTACCGCCATCGACGGTAAGCGTCTCGCCTTGCACCATATCAGCCATCGGGCTCGACAGGAACAACACGGCATCGGCCACATCCTCGGGGGTGAGCATCCGATCGCCGGTCATGCTTTTGTATTTTTTCGTCGCTTCGAAGATCATGTCGGCACCCGGTAGGCGGCGCGACGAATCAGTATCCACCAAGCCTGCCTTAACGACATTCACGTTCACTCCCTGTGGCCCCAATTCCAACGC
>SXGT01021827.1_pt1 | contig 11461 bp, 6 predicted proteins | sample 3176221 | NCBI WGS metagenome assembly SXGT01 (sample SAMN11356862, study PRJNA531348) | freshwater metagenome | isolation source: freshwater sample F1-120 | place: China: Fuxian Lake, Yuxi | collected 2017-12-25
GCGCACCGCTTCGCGATCGAGTTTCATCGACGGCTGCGGCGGCGGCGCACGCTGACGTCGGCGCTGGATGCGATCCCGGGGATTGGGCCCGCGCGACGCAAGGCGCTGCTGACGCATTTCGGATCGGTCGCGAAGGTCCGGGCGGCCACCATCGACGAGCTGATGGCGGTGCCGGGGATGGCGAATGCCGTGGCCGAGCGGCTGGTCGCGTTCTTCGCGGCGTCGACGCCAGGGTGAGGCGCGCGCCCCGCGCGGCGAGAATGCGTGTGAATGCGGGACGGGCTCGCGCGTTCGAGCCGCGCCCACTATGATCGGTCCACGATGATCGGCCCACTATGACTCGGACCGGTCGCACGCGATCCGTTGTTCGTTCGTTCCTCTGCTCCGGAGCCATCTATGCTGCACGTCCTCGCGCTCATGTTCTCGCTCGCGCTGCCCGCCATCACGACCGAGCCGACGATGGGCGATCGGCCGGACATCAAGAAGGTCGGGTTTCGGTACTGGAACGGGTCGGATTGCAGGGCGATCCTGCGCGGCAGCGACAGCTACTGCAAGACGGGCGATTGCAAGGCGATCCTGCGCAAGAGCGACAGCTACTGCGACACCGACGACTGCAAGGCCGTCCTGCGCGGCAGCGACAGCTACTGTAAGACGGGCGATTGCAAGGCGATCTTGCGCGGCAGCGACAGCTACTGCGACAGCGGGGATTGCAAGGCGTACCTGCGCGGCAGCGACTCGTACTGCGACACGAGCTCGTGCAAGGCGTTCTTGCGTGGCAGCGACAGCTACTGCGATTGACGACGCGGTGCATGCGCGTGCGGACATCGAACTCGTAGGAAACCTGTGCGAGGCGCAGGTCGTGACGGGCGTGCCGCGCGGGCCGTTCGGCCTCTGCCAGAGGCGGGTGCGCGCACGGGTTTTCGGTGAGCCACCCTTCGCGTGCGAGCTGGTGCCAACCGACATCGCACCGGCCCGGCCGCACGTCTTCGCGTATGCGGCGTGGCGGCCGATGCGCGAGGCGGCGGTCGCGGGCGGCGTCGATCCGGCCGATCTGGCGATCCACTCGGCCTATCGCTCGGTGGCTTTGCAGGCTGAGGTGTGGGCCTATCGCCTCGCCGAGCGGCGACGAATGCGCGAGGCGGCCGGACTGCCGCCCCTGGCGGAACGGGACCTCGCGCGTCTTCAGATGAAGTGGACCGCCAAGCCCGGGCAGAGCGCGCATCATACGGGATTCGCTCTGGATCTTGGACTCTATCGGCACGGGAAGCGCGGCGCGAAAGAGGCGCCGGCCTATCGGTGGCTGGCCGCGCACGCGCGCCGCTTCGGGTTCTATCCGTATCTGCCCGAGGGCTGGCATTGGGAGTACAACCCGCCGGGCCTCGTGCCGCAGCTCGCGGCGCTACGGGCGGCCTTGGAAGCGGGTCGCGAGCCCGGTGACCTGTGGAAGATCCCCGAGCCCATGCCCGTCGCGTAGAAGGTCGGGTACACTGGCGCGATGGGCCTGACGGGTGGTCTCCTGGCGATGACGTGCGTGGCGCTGCTCGGCCAGGGCGCCTGCGGGGACGCGGGCTCGGACGCGGACTCCAGCTCGGACTCGACCTCGACTTCGGACTCGACTTCGGAGGACACAATCGAGCCCGAGACCGTTCTCGAGCCCGATACCGCGCTTGATCTCGCTCCCGAGACCGAGACCGATCTCGCGCCCGAGTCCGAGTCCGAGACCGAGTCCGAGACCGAGTCCGAGTCCGAGACCGAGACCGAGACCGAGACCGAGACCGAGTCCGAGTCCGAGACCGAGACCGAGTCCGAGTCCGAGACCGAGACCGAGACCGAGACCGAGACCGAGTCCGAGACCGAGACCGAGACCGCGACCGATACCCCCGAATCCACGCGCGACTGCTCGGACCTCCCGACCGCATCGACAGCCGATCAGATCGCAATCGTCCGCGCCGATCCCACCGGCTGCGCCCCCGTTCTCGTCGCGGCACTCGAGGCCGACCCGAGCCCCCACCTCGACGCGTTCTTCGCGCTCGTTGCGGACCCCACCACCACCGATGCGCTCTTCGGCGCCCTCTACGACGAGATCCGCTTCCACCGTTTTCGCTTCGAGCGCCCCGCCGTCGACGTGCTCTGGACTGGCCTTCCAAGCGCGGTTGCGCAATGCAGCGGCTCCTTTCGTTGCCCCGGCGACTGGACCACGTTCGTCCTCGGTCCGCTCGCGCGCGGCGAGATGTTCGCGTGCCCATCGCTTGACTCGGCAACCCTCGACACGCTCCTCGCGACGCTCCCCTACGGCGACTATGCGTGCACCGAGCTGCTCGCCGCCGCTCTCGTCCCGATCGCCTCCGACGCGGCTCTCGACCAGATCCTCGCAACCATCGCCACGCATCCTTGGGACTGGTCGCGTCGCAACGCCCTGCGCGTCGTCGGCCGTTTCACCGAGGCGTCCCCCGAGAGTCCGGCCCATCCGCTCGTCATGACTCTGCGCAGCGGCGACGTACAGGCGGCGGTCCACGATCGCGTCGCGCACGACCTCGCCGAGGACGTCTTGCAGGACGCGATCTGGATCCTCGACGCCCGCTACTACCCATACCCCGCGATGGTGTCGGACCTCGCGCGCATCGCGGCCGACCCGCAATTCAGTTCGTCGCTCCGCTTTCGCGCCATGACGGCCTACGCCCGTCTTCTCTATCTCGGCGCGACGCTCCTCTCTGCCGCCGAGCGCGACTTCCTCCTCGCCTCGCTCGCCTCCGACGACCCCTGGGTCCGCGCCGAAGCCGCCTACATCGTCATGTCACTCCACGACAGCCAGCTCGACGATGCGCTGCGTGCCACGTTGGTAGCGGCCCTCGAGACCGCCTACGACGTCGAAACCGACCTCGCGCCCCGTCTCTACCTGGCCAAGGCCCTCGACCACTTCCACGGCGACACCGCGCTCGCGGACGCGATCCAGGCCGACTTCGAGGCGATGCACCTGCCGCACACCGGCACGTCCGGCGCGTTTGTCGTGCGCTCGGGCCTCACCCTGCCCGAGATCGACGCGATCCTTGCGCTCCTCCTTGCCGAAGCGGACGCCTTCGCCGACCTCATGGGCCCGCCCTTCGCGACCCCGGTGCCAGGCGACACCAACGACGGCATGACGCTCGTCCTCTTCGCCACGCGCGCCGAGTACATCGACTACATGGGCAGCTTCGTCGGCTACGGCGCGGCCGCCGGCGGCCTCTACCTCGAGGGCGACGGGATCCTCTACACCTACCAACGCACCGCCGCCGAGAGCGTCTTCACGGTCGAGCAGCTCATTCAGCACGAGTTCGGGCACTACCTGCAGGGACGCTTCGTCTACCCGGGTCTCTGGCAGGAGGCGGCCACCCAAATTCAGCCGCGCGCCTGGGCCGACGAGGGCTTCGCCGAGCTTCTCGGCGGCCTCGCGTTTCACGCCCCCGATGCCGGCGGCAAGGCCTACACCATCGCGCTTCGCCCCGAGCACCTCGCCACGCTCTGCCCGGTGACCCCCTACCGAGAGCTCGGCGCGCTCATCTCGCAGCGCGTCGGCTACACCGAGTCCGGCGTCTTCGATTACCCCAACGGCTGGGCGCTCTCGCATTACCTCTTCACGACGCGCCGCGCCGATGCGTTGCGCCTCTACCTCGCCTTGCGCGACGCGACCTACACGACCGACACCTTTGCCGCGATCCTCGGCGACGCGTCGCTCGACGGGACCCAGAGGGCCTGGCATGCCTCGCTCGCGTCCTGGTGCGCGCCCGCGCCGTTCGCGGCCCCGAGCCTCATGCCGCTCCCGCGCGGCTCGGTCTGCGAGACCGTCGCGCGCCTTCGCGACGTCGCTGTGGCGCCTCCCGCGGGTCCCATCCCGCCCACGCGCTGAGCCACGCACCCACAAACAGAAAAGGGATGCGGCGCCGCATCCCTGCGCTGGGTCGCACGAGCGCCTCGCAGGCGCCCCGCAGACGTCAGTACGTGAACTCGATCTTGAACGCGTTGATGTTGCCGGTGTCGGCCTCGCGGTCGGTGTCGCGCACGACCAGCGTCCAGGTGCCCTTGGTCGAGCCGCCGTTGAACTCGCCGACGTCATAGGTGCGCTGGATGGTCGTGCCGCTGCCGCCTTCCTTGTTGTGCAGCGTCTTCTTGAGCGCGCCGTTCTTGAACTCGACCTGCAGCGCCCCGATGTACGTGTGCGTCACGTCGACGGTGACCTTGACGCCCTTGATCGTCTTGGTGTCGGCCACCGTGATGGTGCTCACGCCGCCCGTCGTCTTGTTGTTCGGGATCTTGATCACCTTGACGTTCTCGACCTTGAGAACGGTCGGCGCCGGCGTCGTCCCGCCGCTCGCGACCGTGCCGATCTTGAGGCCCCACGACACGATCGTGCCGCTGTCCGCCGACGCCGTGTCCGTGACCGTCAGCTTCCAGGTGCCCTTGGTCGAGACCCCCTCGAGCCCCGTCACGTTGAACGTCTTCTTGAGGTCGTGGTCCCCGCCGCCCGCCTTGTCGTGCACCGTGATGGCGGGCGAGCCGACCTTCTCGAGCTTCACGACGAGGTCGCCAACGTACGTGTGTGTGATGTTCACATCGAGTTGGAGCGTCGCGACCTTCGCGTCGTTGGTCACCTCGATCGTGCTGCTCACCCCCGCCGCGCTATTGTCCGGGATCGCCGCGCCGGGCGTCGCCGAGAACGCGATGGTCTCGCCGACCGCGACCGGCGCCGGGCGCGACTTGTCGAGCAGCATGCGGACGCTGGCAGCCGAGATGCTGGGGTTGCTGCCGATCGCCTTGGTCGGGAGCCACAGGAAGTCGGGGTGGTTCGCGTTCGACTCGCCGATCCACTCGCCGCCGGTGATCTTGCCATCCTTGTCGACCTCGAGGATGTAGTGGTAGGCGTCCGAGGCCGTCTGGAGCTCGATACGATCGGTATACGGCAGGGTCCCCGGGCTGCTCTCGGTGATGTAGTAGCTGGTCGCCCGCACGTCGAACCACTTCACTGCGGTCGTGTTGTACGGGTACTTCGCGGTCGTCGCCGGGAGCCCGAGTGCCGCGATGGCTTCCTTCTCGGTCACTTCCTTCATCGCGTCGACCTTCCACTCGATGATCGGCTGGTTCCACACCTGGTAGTCGAAGGTGCGGTCCTCGGCGACCGAGCGCTTCATCGTGCCCAGCAGGTTGGCCATAACGACGTGCCACGTGCCGGCGTTCGTGTCGCGGCACTCCTCGTCCATGATGCGTCCGGTCGTCGGGTCGCGCTTGGCCTCCTTCTCGTTGCAGCGGCCGCCGATCATCATGGCGCTCGCCGGATCGTAGAGCGCGATGAGCAGCGCCTTGATGTCGGAGATCTCGAAGCGCACGCCGTTGTAGTCGACGGCCGTGAGCGGCTCCTCCTCGAGCATCGCGGCTGGTACCCACGCGTGGCAGAGGCCCCACCATGTCTCGATGCCGTCGTGGTCATCGCACTCGTCGGTCTTGCCGTCGCCGTCCGAGTCCTTGCCGTCGTGCGACTTCCAGTGCCCCTTGTTCTTGGTCGTGTACTTGGCCGCCGGGCCGAGCTTGTCGTAGTAGGAGGCGTCCCACGCCTTGGACTCGCAGGTTTCCTTCGTGAAGGGGCGCAGCTTGAAGAAGGCCTCATCGGGCGCCCAGCCATTGAACGCGAGGTCGTACTTTTCGGCCGGCGAGAGCCTGTTCTTGTCGGCCGCGCTGGCGACCGTCCCGTCCTGCCATCGCACGTTGTAGCTGTCCTCGTACGTCGGCCAGTACGTGTCGGGCCACGGGATGTGCGTCGAGCGTCCACCCGTCGGCAGCAAGCTCAGCTTGTACTCGAGCGCGACCCCGAACAATGCAGGATTATTGGCGTAATTCCACTGGTCGGCCTTGCCGTCGATCTTGCCATCCCCGATCGGGCGGTTGTCGACGGGCTCTGCGTCCGTGCAGGCCGCGGAGCCAAGGGCAAAGGTCACGCACGATAAGATTGCGGCACGCGAAAGAACCATGTGCTTCCTCCTGCGACGGGCTAGGCCCGCGCCGGGTGGCGACGACAAAACTGTTGGGAATGCCAGGCTGACGAACCAGGCGGCGGGAACCTAGCCCAGGGCGGGTGCTTCGTCAACGAAGTAGCGCTTACGGGGCCTCGGCCGCGCGGCAGGCTGTTCGAACTTGCACAGAAGGGCGGAGCCCGCGATGGTGGGCGCCGGAGGAACCATGCTCGTCACCCATCGGCTCGACGCGTTCGCGTGCGCGTCCAAGGCTCTCATCGCTGTGTGCATCCTGGCCGTCGGGGGGCAGGCGCGAGCCGTCGCCCCTGCGACCGGCGACGATTTTGCGACGGATCTCGAGGGATGGAAGCAGGGGCAGGCGGCGGCGGGCGGGTTCGGCCTCTTCTGGCGCTCGGGCGGTGGGCCGGCCGGGGCGGCTGATGGCTACGCCGAAATCGTCTCCGACGGCGCGTCCTCGTTCGGCAAGATCGTCATGTTCAACGATGGCGCGACCTGGGCCGGCGACTGGACGGGGGCCGGCATCATCAAGGTCACGGCGCACCTCAAGAACACCGCCGCGGTCGGCCTGCAGGTGCGCCTCAAGCTCGAGGACGGCACCAGCTCGGGCGCCCAGTACGCGACCACCACGACCGCGGTCGCGATCGCCGCGGGTAGCGGCTGGGTCACCGCCGAATGGAGCGTCGCTGCGAGCGCGCTCACCACGCCCAACGGCCAAGCCAAGAGCGCTGCGCAGGTTCTTGCCAGCATCAAGCGGGTGCGTGTCCAGCACGACACCGACGCGCTCGATCCAGTCGCGGCGCAGGTCGGAACGCTCGGAATCGACGACCTGCATTTGGTCGGCGCGGCATGCGGCGATGGCGCATGTGATCCCGGCGAGAGCGCCGCGACGTGCGCGAGCGATTGCCCGGTGGTTTGCGGCGACGGCGCCATCACCCATGGCGAGACCTGCGAGGGAAACGACTTCGCGGGAGCCACCTGCGCGACGCTCACCGACAAGAGCGACGGCGCGCTCGCGTGCGTGAGCTGCGCTGTCGTCACGAGCGGGTGCCGTCAATGCGGCAACGCGATCTGTGAGAGCGGCGAATCGATCGCAACGTGCGCCGTGGATTGCCCGTCGATCTGCCAGGACGGCGTCGCGACCCACAGCGAGGCCTGCGACGGCAGCGATCTCCGCGACAAGACGTGCGCGAGCGAGGGCTTCGCGGGCGGGACGCTCGGCTGCAACGACGCGTGCACGGCGCTCGTCACGACGGGCTGCTTTAAGTGCGGCGATGGCGCGTGCAACGGCGGCGAGACGAGCTTGACGTGCGTCGGCGACTGCGGCAGCACGTGCCAGGACGCGGTCGCCAACGGGCTCGAGGCGTGCGACGGGGGCGACTTGCGCGCGGCGACCTGCGTGACCGAGGGCTTCGAGGGCGGGGCGCTCGCTTGCCGGGCGGACTGCGCGGGCTTTGTCACCAGCGGTTGCTTCAAGTGTGGCGATGGTGCGAAGAACGGCGCGGAGGCGTGCGACGGCGCGGATGTGGGCGGCGCGACGTGTGTGTCGGCGGGGTTCGATGGCGGCACGCTGACGTGCGGCGCAGCTTGCGGTCTCGACACGGCCGGCTGCTTCAAGTGTGGCGACGGCGCGAAGAACGGCGCGGAGGCGTGCGACGGCGCGGATGTGGGCGGCGCGACGTGTGTGTCGGCGGGGTTCGACGGCGGCACGCTCGCGTGCACGGCCGGCTGCGGCCTGGACACGAGCGGCTGCGACGATTGCGGCGACGCGCGCTGCGGCGCGTCCGAGACCTCGGCGAGCTGCCCGGCGGACTGCCCGTTGGCGTGCGGCAATGGGACGATCGACGTGGACGAGGTCTGCGACGGGGTCGCGCTCGGCGGCCAGGACTGCGCGAGCGAGGGCTTCGACAGCGGCACGCTCGCGTGCGCGAGCGACTGCGCCGAGGTCGATACGGCCGGCTGTGGCACGTGCGGGGACGGGACGCGCGCCGCCGCCGAGGCGTGCGACGACGACAACGACGCGGCGGACGACGGCTGCAACGATTGCATCATCGAGCAAGGATGGTCGTGCGCGGGCGGGGTCGGCGCGGCGAGTCTCTGCACGCCCGACGAGGTGTGCGGCGACGCGGCGCTTGGGGGCAGCGAGGCTTGCGATGATGGGGACCTCGACCCCGGCGACGGCTGCGACGCGGGGTGCGTCGTCGAGGCCGGCTGGCGCTGCGACGGCAGTGGGTGCACGCGTCTCGATGGCGACGGAGACGGCGTCGCCGACCTCGCCGACAACTGCCCGAGCACCGCGAACGCGAACCAGGCCGATGGCGATGGGGACGGCCTCGGGACTGCCTGCGACGGCGACGAGTCCGCGCCGAAACCGCCCGCCGAGGGGGGCGACGAGGGCTGCGCGGGCGGGCGCGACCTCGGGGCACTGGCGGGGCTCCTGGCGTTCCTGCTCTGGGTGGCCCGGCGGCGCTGAGGAGCGGGGGCTTCCCGCGGCCGCGTGACGCGCGGAGTGGCGTTCGCCGTGCGCGGACGGGTCTTACTCCAACGCGGCGCGTCGCGTGGCGGCGGGGGCTGCGGGGAACGTGGCCTGCGCGTGAGCGCGACACGTGGCATGCGCGCTGCACCAAGCGCCGCGTCTCTGAACGCGAGGGTGACATGCGGCGCAGGCTCGGTCGTACGTGGATGGTTGGCTTGTGCATGGTTGTGGGCAGCGCCTCTGGGTGCGGCTGGCAGGACGATTCGCCGTTCGGCACCGATGCCCGAACGGACGACCCGACCGGCCTCGACACGCGCGTGCCGCCGATCGACGGCGACGCGCCTCCCGACCCCGACGTCGACATCGAAGTCCGCTGGGCGCCGCTCCAGGTCGACCCGTACCTGGCCTTGTTGGTCACCACACCGAGCGCCCCGCAGCGCTTCACGGTGCGCCTGGAGCTCGAAGCGCGCCGCACGCACGCCATCGTCGGGGTGACGCGCGAGGGGGTCGACGGCGAACCGGAGGCGCTGGTGACGGACCCCTGCGAAATCGGCGATTCGGAGTCATGCGTGAGCCTCCCGGCGCGCGCCGTACACCCGGGCGAGTTGCTGGCCGTGCGCGTCGCGGGGACAACCGAGGCGCACACCGAAGAGGTCCGCGTTCCGAGCGCAAGCGACTTCCGTCACCACGCGATCGCGCTGGCCCAGACGTCCGACGGCACGCTCTGGACCGGGACGCCGCACAACGGGCTGGTCGGCGTGACGGCCGCGGGACGGTCGGTGCGCTACGTCGGGGTCGACACGCGCGACCCGTGGGATCCGTTTGCGCGCGGGCCGCAGTCGGGCCTCGTGCTTGCCGTCGAGCCCGCGCGGGCCGCCGCGCCAGGCGAGGTCGCGCCCGGCGACGTCGCGCGGAGTGAGGCGCTGTGGATCGGCTCTGCGACCACCGGCGTGTCCTATTTCGATCCGGGCCCCGACGTGGTCGCGAGCAGCGACGACCTCTGGATCCACGGCACCCCCGGCACCAGCGCCGCCGGCACCGCGGTCGAGCTGGCGGAGACGCCGGTCGTCCTGCGCGCGACGCGGGCCGGCGACGGCGTCTGGGTCGGGACGCTGAACGGCCTCTTTCACGTCGCGCGCGACGGCTTCGCCCTGCGCTGGACGCTCCTCGCGGAGGGCCCGGTGTTGGCCGTCGCCGAAAGCGCGGACGGCGTCGTGTGGGTTGGGTCGACGACCGAGGTCACCTCCGAGTCGCGCGTCGCAGGCTGGCCGTCGCCGGGGGGCGCGCTGCTCGCCGTCGACCCGGCTGCGGGTGCGTCGCCCCCGATTCGGTCCTACTTGGCCGACACGACCGCGGTCCTCGCGATCCTGCCGCGTGCTCCGGTCGTGCCCGTTGACGGCGACGACGGTGACGGCACGCTGTGGCTCGGGACGCCGCGTGGTCTCTACCGCTTCCACCCCGCGAGCGATGCCGGGCTTCCGGTGACCGAGCGCATGAACGCCGCCGTCGGACTGCGCGACGGTCTCGCGGTCGTCCAGCTCGCGGCCGACGGCGAGGACGCGTTCTGGATTGCGGCCCGCTCGGAGTGCGCCTCAGACGAGGGCCAGCTGATCAAGGTCGCGCTCGGCGACAATGGCGCGATCGCGTGGGCCACCGACTACTCCGACGCCGGCTTCGGTGAGCGCGCCTTCAACGTGGTCCGCGTGCTCGCGGGCGGGGAGGTCGCCGTCTCGACGCTGGTGCCGCGTCTCCGCCTCTTCGCCGCCTCCGAGATGGTGTCGGGCGACGCGCCGTGCGACGCGCCCATCGCGGACCAGGCCGCGACCGCCGACACCTACCTGCTCGCGCCGAGTTCCGGCGCGCTCGCCCGGCGCCTCGGCGAGTAGGGGAACGGGGCGCGCGCGCGTGAATGCCGCTTGACCGGCGCGTCCGGGCCTCTATGCTGCCGCTCCCCAACGCCTCTGCCTTCGTATCGCAGACGCGCGCAAAAAAAACCGGAGCGCGATCATGTCCATCGAAGTCGAAGTCTCGCTCGAGTCCGAGCAGTTCCAGCCCCGCGAGCTCTCGCCGGTCGAGACCATCCGTCACTCCACCGCACACCTCATGGCGTCCGCGATAGCCGAGCTCTTCCCGGGCACCAAGTTCGCGATCGGGCCGCACATCGACCACGGCTTCTACTACGACATGGAATTGCCGACGCCGATCTCGGACACCGATCTGCCGCGCATCGAGGAGAAGATGAAGGAGATTGCCAAGGGCAATCACCGCTTCGAGCGCTCGGTCATGTCGCGAGCCGACGCGCTGGCGTGGGCCGAGCAAAACGGCCAAAGCTACAAGACCGACCTCATCAACGGCTTTGCCGGCGACGCGTTCGGCTTCTACAAGCATGGCACATTCGTCGACATGTGCGCCGGGCCGCATGTCAATTACACGTCCAAACTGAAGCACTTCAAGTTGACACACGTCGCCGGGGCCTACTGGCGCGGCGACGAGAAGAACGCGATGCTGACCCGGATCTACGGGCTCGCGTTCGAGTCGAAAGAGGAGCTCGAGAACCACCTCAAGCTGCTCGAGGAAGCCGCACGCCGCGACCATCGGCGCCTCGGCAAGGAACTCGAGCTCTTCTCGATCACCCAAGAGTACGGCGGTGGGCTCGTCCTGTGGCTGCCGAACGGCGCGATCATCCGCAAGCAGATCGAGGACTTCTGGCGCGCCGAGCACATGAAGGGCGGTTACGAGATCCTGTTCACGCCGCACGTGGCGCCGCTGTCGCTCTGGAACCGCTCGGGTCACACCTCTCATTACAAAGACTCGATGTTCGCGCCGATGGAGGTCGAGGGACAGCCGCATCAGCTCAAGCCGATGAACTGCCCGTTCCATATCGGCGTGTACAAGAACAAGCAGCGCAGCTACCGCGACCTGCCGGTGCGCTACGCCGAGCTCGGGACCGTCTATCGCTTCGAGCGCTCGGGGACCCTACACGGCCTCA
>SXGT01838907.1_pt1 | contig 11461 bp, 22 predicted proteins | sample 3176221 | NCBI WGS metagenome assembly SXGT01 (sample SAMN11356862, study PRJNA531348) | freshwater metagenome | isolation source: freshwater sample F1-120 | place: China: Fuxian Lake, Yuxi | collected 2017-12-25
GGGCGCCCATCGGACCAACCGCACCATCCGCGCCTGCCGGACCCACGGGACCCTGCGCTCCATCCGTGCCGGCGGGGCCGGCCGGACCGACGGGGCCCAGTGCCCCAACCGCGCCTGCACTGTTTTCACATCGACCCCGGCCCGCAACAGGGCACTGGCATAGGTGTGGCGCAGGCAGTAGAGCGTCAGATCCCCAGGCAAACCCTCGCCGGCAACCAGCACGGCAAAGGCGTGGGTCAGCGCTTCTGAGCCAATAGGCCGGCCCCGATACTGGGGTTGCTTCTCATGCCCGGCCACGACCATGTAGGGCCCCAGCAGGCCGGCGCGCTGCTGCCGCACCCGCTCTGCCCCCAACCACTCCACCAGTCCCTCCTTCACATCGAGCCGGCGCGCCTGGTCATCATCCTTGGGCGACCACGCCTCCTCACCCTCCTCGCTGCCCACCGCCCGCACCGTCAGGATCCGCCGCTTGGAATCCAGCCATTCCCACCGAGCCTGGGCCATCTCCTCGTTGCGCAGGCCGGCATAAAGCCCCAGGCGCACCACCGTGGGCAGACACCCCGAGATCCTGGACGCATACTCCGGCTTGAGGCTGGCACCGAGGACGAGCTGGGCTTCCTCTGTAGACAGCGACCGCCTCTCGGCCTGGGCCCTGGGCGGTGGCAGGGGCACCTCGCGGGCGACGTTGGCACGCAGCATCCCCAACTCCACGGCCCGGTCCAGGAGCAGGCGTAGGTAGGTGCCGTAGTGGTAGACCGTCCAGGGGGCATAGTCCCGCCGCAGCCCGCGCAGCCAGGCCTCGACGTCGAGCGCCTTTAGATCAAGGGCGGGGTGCTCAGCCTGCAGCCAGGCCACCACGCGCGCCGAGAGCGACTGGTGGGTACGGTGGCTCTTGCGATACGGGGAGCCGGCCTTGGAGTGGCTCAGGGCGTACTCCTCATAGGCGGCCTGGATGCGCTCGAAATCGACCCGGGCCGGCGCAGCACCACCCCCTGACTGGCGCCAATCCCGAAACGCGGCCATCGCCTCCTCTGGTTTCAGCCAGCCGCGGCCCAGCCAATCCTCGATTTGATCGACCGGCGCCAGGCCCGTGCGCGCAGCGGTCTCCACGGCTTCGAGCTGCCGGCGCAGCTGATCCGCCTCAGCCCTGGTGGTGGCGTAGCGCGACCGATAAATCGGACCTGCCGGCAGCCGAATCGAGTACGAAACCCGGAATCGGCGGTGCTTCTTCTCGTGTTTGAGGGAGGCCATCGGGTTCCTCGGGTGGGGGGTGGAGAGGCCCATCACAAGAAAATCACAAGAAAAGCCCTGCCCGCCTGTGTATGATCGCCGCCACTTGTCGTAACGTGTCGGTGTTTGGTCGGGCAGCCCAAGGTAAAAAACCCCCTTCCACAAGTCAAGCAGGGAAGAGGGCTTAAAAGAAAACCCCCTGAGTTTCCAGGGGGTTAGAAGGTGGTGGGCAATACTGGGCTCGAACCAGTGACCTCCTGCTTGTAAGGCAGGGGGGGTGACTCAAATAAACAGGTGTTTAGGGCGAGAGTAACAAGGGATTCTCATGGGGGCTGCGACTGTAATTCGTGGTCCGGGGCGGTCCTCCGCTGCGCCGGAGCCGGCTGACCTCAAAGGCGACGATGTCGGCGACGCGGAATCGGAGTTGTCCTGGCAGGTCGATGGGGGAGAGTAGGCCGGCCTTGATCCACCGCTCCACCGTGCGGGTGGAAACATCGAAGCGCATGGCCACGGACTTCAAGGGCAGGAGGCGCTCGCCTCTCAGGATCGCCTCAGCCTCGCGGGCCTGTTGTTTGGTGCTGGTGGTCGTGGTCATCTGTCAGGGCTCCTCGGGTTGCGCTGCCAGGGCGCGGATCTCATCTTGCACTCGTTGTAGAACCTCGTCATCCTCCGGCTTGTTGCTGGCATCCACGACCACCCGCGCTACCTCCTCCAGCACCTTCCGGCGCTCGCCTGCTCTCACAGCGGCATCGTGATCGCCGGCAAGCTGGGCGGTGTCCTTCAGTGAGCTTGGCTCATTGGGCCAAGTGGTGGTGTAAGAGATGAGCTTGTCATCCCGATAGTTTTTCTCGGTCTTGCAGATGCCGATTTCCTCGGCAATCTGGAAAATCCGGCTCCCCTCGACATTGCCAACCCACTCGCCGCATTCCTCGCAAATCACATGGCGACCCACCTCAGACAACACATACTTCTTCAATTCCAGCCCAAACTCTGCCAGCGGAAGCATCTCCGCGATTGCCGCGCCCTGCTCTGCGATGGTGCCATGTGCTGCGGCAAGCTCTCCATCGCGCTGGAGGGCCGCGATGGCTGCGGTGAGAGCGTCCACGTCACCTTGGGCTATTCGTTGGTGTGTTTGCTCGGTATCTTCGTGGTTGGCCGTAAACTCAGCCTCGTCCAGCATCCTCTCCAGTTGCTCGATATACCGCTGCCGTTCGTTGGTCATCTGTTGCCCGCCTCCTCCTTCGGCATCTCGGGCGTTTCGGGCCAGGGCATCCAGTGCGTGATGGGATTGTCTGTGAAATAGTGTTGCCACACCTCATGGTCCCATACATAAGTTTTGGGAACCATAGCGGAACCAGAACGCATACGGCCTTTGTGTTTATCCATGTATGCTACAATTACCACCTTCCCCTCCCACTTCTTGCCTGGGTGCCTCGTCGTGACCTTGCGCCATCTCGGATCTGCGTCCATGCTCAGTCCTCCTCGTTGTGTGTGCGGGAGTTCATGCGGCATCCTCCATCCAATCGCTAAACGCCTCATAGACCAAGGCGTTGAAGTCCTTTCGTGCCCCTTGATCCTTCCTCGATAGTGTGAATGGTAACAGGTGCGACGCCGCCCCCGCCGCCGTCCACGCCGCCGTCCACGCCGCATTCCCCACTATATCCCTCGACGCATCCTTCGTCGCCGCCCACGCTTTCCCCCGCAGTTTTCCATTCCCGGTCATAAGGTATTCCAGTACTACATCTGGAATGTCCCAGAGATGCGCTACGGAAAGGGCTTGCATCCTGGCATAGTACCGCAGCATCTTCGTGGCATCCATACGGCAGATGATGGTGCGCTCGGTAGCGACGAGTTTGTCGCCACCGTGGATAATCCTGCCTCCCATCTCCACCAGACACAAGATGTCGCCCGGCGCGTATCGCAGGGCATCGAAGGGTAGGAGAGAGGCGTGTAGCCCCTGTTCGCACAGGATGGGTTCATCGGGGAAGATCAACTTCTCCCCATCCTTGGGTACTGGATCTCCATTACGCAGGGTGCTTCCGACAAAGTGCCAGGCTCTCATGGTTCACTCACTCTCCTTCTTTTGCGTTACGCCCAACCCCAACTCGCTCACTGGGATTTCGCTCACCACCTGACACCTGTGCAGCCGGTATTTGCCATCGCTACCTACCGGGATCGCGGCGATATCCTCACGGTTATGTGTGACCTTGAGGACACGGTAGCCCGGTTTCCACTCGCGGCAGACCCAATCCAACGAGGCGATATTGATGCCCTTGCCGCAGTGTGTGTACTCGTCGGTGTTGGCATCGTCCACGGTATACGACTTGCCCACCTCGTAGGTGATGCCGCCATTGAACGGACCAGTTCCCTCGGCGTTGACCAGTTTGAAAGCGGTGATCGGGCCGTCGGCGTAGAGAAGCGAGTATAGCGGGGTAGTGAAGTTTTTGTTGATGCTCTTGGTGCCCCGGAGGTCAGCGTCCCGGAGGTAAGCGTCCTGGAGGTAAGCGTCCCGGAGGTCAGCGTCCCGGAGGTCAGCGTCCTGGAGGTAAGCGTCCCGGAGGTTAGCGCCCCGGAGGTCAGCGTCCCGGAGGTCAGCGCCCCGGAGGTAAGCGTGTTTTGCTACTGCCTCAAGTACCACCTCCAGCGTATTCGTCGCTATGTCACTGCTGTACAGCGCGGTCCCGGTATATCGGTTCTTAATTTCGATCATGGTAGTTCCTCCGCTCTTCTTGCGGTGACGCGGCACAGCCCCGCCTTAATCATGCCTAACTTGCGGGCCACAGCCAGTGAAACATCAAAATCCCTGCCTGATATGTATGGCCCTCGATCAAGGATGGTCACTTGAACGCAGACCAGGGGCCGATCCGCTCGGCATAGGGTCAGGCGGGTTCCCAAGGGCAGGGTTTTATTCGCAGCCATCAACTGTGATGGCATATAACGCCCACCAGAAGCCATCAGCCCTCCAGACAGGTCTGGATGGTAGTAGGACGCGATTGACGTTCTGGGGGCGCGTATGGCTCTCACGGGGCATGGATAGGACAACCACCCGAGGTCACTGCTGCCGAGCAGGGAGGGAATCAGCAGCAGCAGGAGGAGGATCTTCACTCGCCAATCTCCATGCAGCGGTTCTCCAACCACATCCACGCCGGGAGGTTCCGTGCGAGGTAGTCACTGATATCCAGCCCGTTCTCGTCCTCGATCCACATATCTTCGACCCAAGGAGGTTCTGCGGGTGAAAAGCGGGTTTCGGGGATACCAGGAGAGATGTTGGCGCGAACGGTGATCCCCTCGTAGCAACAGCCAAACTTGTCGGGGAGGTCACACTCAAACTTGATGGTGCGGCTGCGGGTGCGACTGAAATAGGAGGTAGTCACTTTACCATCCTTCCGGCGCGTTTCCACGCCCGATAGCAGATCGTTGGGATCTTGCTGACGAGGGCTAGGTATCCCTTGCCTTTGATCTGGCGTATGCGCCAGCAGATGCGCCAGTGGGCATTGGCGAGGTCGTAGGTATCGATCAACCGTTTAGAGAAGTTCATGGGATCAGCCCTTCCCAGTGCGGGTGTATTTGCTGACGCGGAAGCTGCGGGGCTTGCCGAGGACGGCACAGATGAAACGGGCATCCTCGCGGCTCTGGATCGGGCCATGTAGGGGATTGGTCAACCGGCACGGCACCCAATCGCCCAAGATCGTCTTACGTTCCACGACCCAGATGTATGCGTTGGTTTTCATCTCTACCCTCCCTAGGTATGAGTTAATAATACTAAGATAACGCCGCTAATGCAAATCTCTTTTCAACTTTCTGCGCGTGTAAACACGCATTTTCGATAAAACGCATAATTGCGTTACATAACCGGGCGATTATCGACGCAAATATCCTCAGTGTATTCCTTGGCATAGGCCAGATCTGCATCTGCCTCGGCCTGGTAGATCTTCTCTGCGATCTTCCGATACCTCGCCTTCACTTCTCCGGTTCTCTGGTTGAGATGTTTGCAGCAGTCATCGGCCCATGCCCGACAGATCGGGCAGCGATAGTTCCCCTGAGCGGGACCGCAAGACGGGCATTGGATATCACCGCACATACAGGTCATCTCGTCCACTCCTCGTTTGCCTTCGCCAGATGCTCCATCACCTTCGCCAGGGCCAAGGTTGCTACGGAAAGATCCACCTGGGCGATCTTGCAGCCATCCTCGTCCTGGTCGGTGGCGCACTCCTCGATCCGATTGATAGCGATCTCCTTCTGAGCTTGCCAGGAGAGTTTCAGATTATCCAAGTGGTTGCACAGCGCAGGGGTGTAGGTGATCAGTTTGGGTTTAGTGGTCATCTCGATCCCTTGTCCAATGGGTTATCGGCTCTTGACGATATTGCGGGGCCGGATCGGTGAAGTGGAAGAAAGAAGGGAAGTATCCCAAGGAAAAACAGCCTTTGGGTCCGTTGCGGGACTTGGCAATCGACAGTTCGATCTGGTTTTCCATCTTGTCGGTAGGCTCAGAGAGGAAAATCACCGCATCGGCATCCTGTTCCAAGGATCCAGACTCCCGCAAATCAGACAACTGGGGCATCTTGGATACCCGGTTTTCAATTGCTCGGTTCATCTGGCTTAGGGCCAACACCGGGGCTTGCACCTCTTTCGCTACCGCTTTCAACCCTCGACTGATGGAACTAATTTCCTGTTCCCGGTTATCTCCTTTCCCTGACATCAGTTGAAGGTAGTCCACCACCACCAGGCTGATCTTCTGCTTTCGCGCCAACAGTCTCAGCCTGGCGCGACATTCCAAGATCGACAACCCTGCCGTATCATCGATCAGCAGGGGCAGTTTTGACAGGGGAGTGATCTGCCGGGAGAGTTCCACCCATTCCCGGTCTTCCAGTTTCCCCGAGCGGAGGCGATTGTATTCGATGCGGGTAAGGGAGCAGACCATGCGGGTGACGATGGACTTGCGGGGCATTTCCACCGAGAAAAAGACCACCGCTCCTTTCTCCGGGTGGGCATGGGCGGCATGGTAAGCAACCTGTAGGGCTAAGGCCGTCTTGCCCACCGAGGGCCGTGCCGCCAGGATGATCAGTTCAGCGGGTTGTAGCCCAAACAGGCGACTATCGATCTCGGTCAGTCCGGTAGGCACTCCTGGCATTGAGTTGGGATTCTTCGCCGCCTCTTCCAACTCGGCGTAAAAATCGAGCAGGATCTGATCCACCGGCACCAGACCATCGGTGTTGCTGGATACCAGACTGCTGATACCGGCATCTATCTCAGTGGCAATTTCGGCGGTTTCCTTCCCCAGATCGGCAGCATCCTGTTGCAGGGTCTTGCCCATCTCCTGCCACTTCCGGCGCACAAACCGATCCTGCACGATACGGGCATGGTAGGCAATATTGGCCCCACTGCTGATCTCGGATAGCAGGGTTGCCAGGTATGCCGATCCTCCCGCCTGTTCCAGGTATCCCACTGACCTGAGCTTTTCGGTGACCGTCACCAGGTCAATCGGGACTCCCTTTTCAAACAACAGCACCATAGCGCGGAAGATCATCTTGTGACCGGCATGGCAGAAGACTTCTGTTTTCAGCATATCCAAGGCGATCTCTGCCGCCTTGGGGTATCCCAGCATGGCCCCGAGGATTTGCTGCTCTACCTCGATTGCTTGCGGGATCTCGGGATTCATCTCAGCAATCATCACCATGCCCTCCGGGGCATTATAGGCCGGGGCTTATGGGCTTCTAGGTATTCGGCGTGTTTGTTCGCCAGGATGGTTCCCACATAGGCAGCGGGTTTGCCCTCCAGGTTTTCCCGTTTCAGGTATAGCGCGGTTAACTCCCGCAAGACCAACTCATCCCCATATGCCTTGCGCCATCGACCAAACAGGCTATAGGGGGGATCACCGGGGATATCCAAGGTGGCCCAGATCTCAGCCAGCCGATCCATGTAGTCATCCCTTTTCCGGCCATTTTTCGATGCCGGAACGGCAATGTCTTTTGTAGTTTCTTCCTTTAACGTTTCTCTTTTATCATTTGGTTTGTTGTTAGTTACTTGTTGGTCATTTGTTAGTTGCTTGTTAGTTTCAAATCCATCAATAATGTAAATATCTACCCGTAAAAGAGTTACAAGAGTCCCTTGATTGTTAGTTTTTTGACTTATCTCTGTTAGTTTTTCGAGGGTTTTTTCGATGGTTCTAATGGTCTGTTCAGAGATGCCAAGTTCAATGGAGAGGTTCTTCCGGCCATAATAAAATTGCCCTCTCTGCAAGCCGTTTTCGGAGTTGGTCCGGCGGCAATGCAGGAGGGCATGGAACCAGTAGATCCTAACTGCTGGGCGAATTTTGGCCCTGAACTTGGAGAACAAAAGCAGGGTATTGTCTTTGTGGATCGGGGTAAAACCGGAGGTGGGTACTAGGTCGGTGGGCATTGCTAGTCCTCTCTAAGGCGGGTTGCCCCGATGCCGCTTAGAGTCGGCATCGGGACCATCCCAGGCTTTGTTGCACCTTCCTCCCTGGCCGGGGAGGAAGTCGTGATGCAGTATTCGTAAAGCCCGACAGGTGTTAGCAGCACCTTACTGGGCAAGTACAACGGGTTGATATAATATATAACTCGGGTGTTCCTATTGTCAAATAAATTCCCGGTCTGGAGGTTCTCCCCCTGGAGCTGGTCCTCCAGACCGGGGTACGCGGCCTATCTGTTTGTCTGATAAAATCCCCTGTTAAAGCGATTTTATCGCGCTTGCCGGGATCTTCCCCAGATGGCGGCAAGGTAGTTGTATTTGTATCTACCGCATAGACTTACCTCCATCACTTGAGCTTCCCCAGTGGGGCCAGAGTAGTGGTAGGGGTAGTCAGATCATATCGCGGCCTCGGTTTCGGGTTTCGTTGACGTATTTCCCATCCCATCACTTGGTCTCTCCCCCCGTAATGCTATCTCTATACGCTTTCATGGCCTTGCCCCTAACAAATTGTGTTACCGTCCCCGGTTTTTTGTTTTTTCTCCACACAGAAGAATCTGTCTTTCCAAATGCTGGGGGTATGCAGTCTTGAACAAAAAGAGCGGGGGATAGTTGCTTTCTCCAAATATTGATTTTTCTCATTCTTCTGACTCCGCCATCAACAACGGCAATGCAAGAATACCCCATAGACAGCCAAAAATTATTGGCCTCTAAGTCAAACCCGCACCTAAGCGTAACGGAACACCCACCATTTGACAGGGCATAATCCTCCATCGCCACCACAAGGGATGCTCCATAAAGCCTTTTCCTTGCGTCATACTCTATGCACACTTGGTGGATTTTCACATCAACATTGGGCGCACCAACATACAGGTATCCGCACGGCATACCGTTAAGGAGGCCAAGGAATATGCGCCCATTCTTACTCTCTCGCTCAAAAACGCATTTTGGGTAGAAACTAAGCGCCTCCGCGTTTTTTTTCTGGAGGCTATCTACATATAAAACCAAGTCTTGGTGGGCTGTGACTATGGAAAAATCAGGTGATATTACGGTGATATCTTTATGTAGTCTCATCACTTGGTCCCTCCCAGCATATCGCGGTCTAGGTTTCGGTTTTCGGCCTGGAGGCGTTTTTTCCGCGCCCCTGGTTGTTCGATGCCATTTTCTCGGCAAGCTCGGGCGAACGAGGCGGGGTAAATTCCCATAGCCCGCGCTGCCTCGGTGTTGCTGTGATACATGGCAGCGGCTTTCCGCACCCGATCGATATCCAGTTTGTTCCACGCTTTCGGCACGGGCTATTTCTCCGTCTTATAGGTGTGGAGTAACTGCTGGTAGATCTTTTCCAGGTAGTCGAGGGCATCGGTGGCCCGGTGGTCCTCGAAGTACATCTTCACCGAGAAGCTGTACTCGCCCTTAGCATTGCGCGAGACTTCGATACTATGGGGTTTTTCGGGCGAGGTGCGGGTTGCCAGTGGATTTTCGGCCATGGTATTCCTCCTAAGGGTGTAGAATCGCGTTAAATGGCCCTATCGCGGCCCAGGATCAACGCTAACCTTTCGGACTGGTTTGGATACCAGTTAGGGTTCTCGTTGATTGTAGGGCGTTTTAGCGGGATTCCGTAAGAACCCAGCATTTATCCTCATTGGGCAAAGTGCCGCCGATCAGGAAGTACTGCCAGTGGAGCGCCGTCATCAAGGCATATGCCGCGCATTTGTGGTTTTCTTCAATATCTAGGGCATAGTCATAGGGCCGGAAGATTTTCTTTGCGGCACTCTGGGCAGAAATTCTTGCCCCTTTGGTATTGGTGGGGCCATGGAATTTGGTGAGAATGGCTTGCATGGGGTACCCTCCCTAGGGTTATTGGCGATATAGTACGCCAGGTTGCCGAGGTTTACGATATTTCGTAACTGCTCGACGGTGTGGCAGTGAGCATAATTTCCTGACATGGCTAGTAGCGGGCGGCAAACAACAACCGCAGGGCGTTGGCGCGGATTTTCCGGTACGCGACTCTCTTGTCGGTAGTCCGGGCGCTGAACTGCCCGGTTCCCAGGATCTGGAGGTCGGTACAGGGCAGATTTTCGGGATTGTCTTCAAAGAGTCCCTCGCCCGAGGCGTTGGTCCGGTAGGATCGGTATTCGGCCTCGTATTCGGCCTTTTCCTCCCAGCACCAACCTAACCCACTGTAGTTTTTCAGGTTGCGGATGGACACTATGGGTGCCATGGGGTATCCTCCTATCGGGTGAGGTGCCGGAGCATGGGGATCAAGGCAGCGCCGATCAGGTACCCGGTTATCAGGGCCAGGAATACGGCCTCCGTATCCCAGTGGGTTTTCGGCCTATCGTCCACTTCCAGGATCTGGTCTTCGATCCTGGCCCGTTTGAGGGCATCCTGCCCGACGATGATGGATTTTCGGTAGACTAGTGCCATATAACCTCCATCTATAAGAGTTTAAGGTGCCTAGGCTAGGATAACTCATCCTATCTTTGTGGCGCATTATCCCGGCCCTATAGACTGCCCGGATATTGTCTATAGGACGCTAGCCTAGGCGAAAATTTGTTTAGTTGGCGTTTTCGGTTTCGGCCTGTACGTCTTCGTACAGGAAGTCTATTTCTGAGGAGAGTTGGGTAAAGAGTAGATCCATCTCCTCCGGGTCACTGGTGCCCCAGTATTCCCGGAGCTTGGCCTGTATCGACCTCAGTCTATCGCGGATCTCGGTTAACTGCACGGGGTATAGACCTTTGCCTGAGGATTGCCGTATAGCTTATAGCATTTGGGGCAATGGCTATAGCGCAAATTGGCGTACCTAGTTACATGGACGATATCGCCGGACTTGATGAGACAGCCACAATCGACCATGGTTTGGTATTTTGCCGTGTAGGTCCAGGTATCGACGGCAATAGGCGCTTTTACGGGTACCATGTCGGGTTATCCTTTGGTGAAGGTGCCGATGAGGGTTTCGTTTACCGTCAGGGTGTATTTTTCGCCATCGGGGATATTCCTGGATGCCAACCAAATGGCGGTGCGCTTTGAGGCGACGATAGTACTGCCAAACCCGCCGCCCTGAGGATTTTCGGTAAAATAATACCAAGTGGAGCGGGTTTTATGCGCCCTGATATGCCACATATGATCCTCCCGAGTTAGGTGTAAGCTAGCGACTAGGGGCAATGCCCCTAGTTTCGGCCTATAGGGCCATCGTCAGGCTAGCGGGTGATAGCGTCGATAATCGGCATAACGCCGAATTTGCAATGGTTTACTTCGACGGTGGGGTGTTCTTTAGCGGCGGCGATAACCTCATCGTCGGTTTTGAGCGTGTCCCAGCAGGATAGGCATAAGATGCGCCTATCGCCTACTAGGACGGCATTTTTGCGGTAGTCCAGGACATCGCCACAAGAGCAAAGCATAGCCCGCTGTACAGCATAGCGCAAAAGCTTGCTATGCATGGATTTGACCATAGGGTCAAAAAACGTATCTACTGCCATAGCTAAACCTCCTAGGTTTGGTGGTGCGCTAGTGGATGCCGATAACGATATCGATACCGATAAAATCGTCATTGCCGCATGCGTGTTTGCCATTGGCGCAAGTACCACATTTACCGGGACAAAGGAATATCTTGTCTAGGCCTTGAGCTTTGGCAGATTCGCGTACAGCTGCTTTGTAGGTTGGATGGCTGTACTTGACGCTATTGGGCATTTTGGGGATCGAAATTGGCAGGGCCAGAAAATTGCCTCGGGTAATAGGCAGCGCCAGTACTTTGGCAAGCATATCAGCGCCGTATTTACTGCCCGACGATGCATTGAAGAGA
>SXGT01373101.1_pt1 | contig 11460 bp, 13 predicted proteins | sample 3176221 | NCBI WGS metagenome assembly SXGT01 (sample SAMN11356862, study PRJNA531348) | freshwater metagenome | isolation source: freshwater sample F1-120 | place: China: Fuxian Lake, Yuxi | collected 2017-12-25
GCGGTTGGCTATAAGGACCTTACCGAACATCATGCCTCCGCCGGGCCGCCCCAAGGAGGCATGCGTTGTCGAGTCGGACGCAGCAAAGCTGCGGAACCATCGTTACCCCTTTCCTCGGGAAAGGGGGGAGGGGATAGGTCTTCATATTCAGCCGATCACGAACATCGGCTGGCCGTATTCCACCGCCTGCCCGTTCTCCACCTGAATGGCCTTGATCACCCCGGAAATATCGGCCTCGATCTCGTTCATGAGCTTCATGGCCTCGATGATGCAGATGGTTTCGCCAGCCTTGACCGTTTGCCCGACCTCGACGAAGGGGGAGGCATCGGGGCCACTCGAGCGGTAGAAGGTGCCGACCATGGGCGCCTTCATTACATGCCCTTCGGCCTGCACCGGGACGGCTACCGGAGTCGGCGCAGGCGCCACGGCGGCCGGAGCTTCTGGAGCCGCCATCGGCATGCTGACCATTGTTGTCGCCGGTGCAGCCGTCAGATGCTTGGCGATGCGGATCTTTTCTTCGCCCTCGCTGATCTCAAGTTCCGAAATTCCGGAGTTCTGCACGAGATCAATCAGGGTCTTGAGTTTTCTCAGGTCCATGGGGACTCCTCAAACAGTCAAACAGCGGCCGCCGCCGCCAAAATGGAAGACTCAGGCGACCCGCAGGCGTGCGAGCGCAGCTTCCAGCGCGAGTTCGTAGCCCTGCGCTCCAAGACCGGAGATCAGACCAACGGCAATGTCCGAAAAGTAGGAATGCTTGCGGAAGGGTTCCCGCGCATAGACATTGGACAAATGCACTTCAATGAAAGGGATGGCAACCGCCGCCAGTGCGTCGCGCAGGGCAACGCTGGTGTGGGTATAGCCGGCCGGGTTGATGATGATGAACCGAACGCCCTGGTCGCGAGCTGACTGAACGCGGTCGATCAACTCGCCCTCATGGTTGCTCTGAAAGCTTTCGAGCTGGATACCCGCCACCATTGCTCGCGCCGACATCGCGCTGTGGACAGTGGCCAGCGTGGTTCGCCCGTAGATCTCCGGTTCCCGGCTGCCCAGGAGGTTCAGATTGGGTCCGTGAAGCACCAGAATGCTTCCGCTTCCATCTGTTGGTGATTTTGCTTTGGTGCGAGTTTGCTTCGTCATGGGTGCAAGTTTGCCGCAAATACCTACAGGTTGTCCAGTTAGTGCGAAATTAGGTCGGCAACTTTGGGTTCCAGATCGGCTTCGTTCCAGCGTCCCAGTTTGCTCGTGACAAAGGCGCCCTGGCGATCGAAAATGGCGGTAAACGGCAGCGCCTGCCGGTCATTGCCCAGTTCGGCACTTTTTGTCATGGTAGACATGTCGCCAATCAGCAGGGGGTAGTTAACCGGCGTTTGTTTCTGGAATTCGATGATTTTGTTGGCGTCATCGACACTGATGCCAACAAATTGCACGCCTTTGTCTTTGTACTTGTCCTGCAGGCGGGCAAAGCCGGGCATCTCCTCGCGACACGGGAAACACCAGGTTGCCCAGTAGTTCACTACCAGCACTTTGCCGCGCCATTGATCCATGCGCTGGGTTTGACCTTTGGCATCAACCAGCACGAGCCCCATGATTGTGCTTTTTGCAGTTGTTGATGGGCGCGGGCTATCAGCGCTCTTTCCCGTTCCACCGACCTGATACCCGATTGCCGCCGCGAGCAGTGCAATTCCACCGAGAACCAGCCAGAGTGCGCCCCGTCTCATTTCTCGGTCGCTCGCAGCAGCTCTTCCACCGCTGAGGCACGAGCACGGTGTCGGCCGCGACTGCCGGCCACGCCTTTGGACAGATGACGCTCCGCGACCAGCGGGAATACATTGATCAGCACCGGCAGGTCATTCCAGTCCAGGCGCAGCTGGGCATCGATATCAGGACGGCGATTCGGCATCGTTTCGTAGGAGATACCGTGAGATAGAAGCGCAATCTCTACATCTTTGCTGCTGTCTGCGAAAAGATCAATCTCGATTGCGGAATAGCGTCCGGCCGTGCCATCGAGTGCGGCGCCGGTCAGATAGGGGCGGAAGTCGGCAAGCGCCTGCATCACTTCGAGTGCCGTGCTGCGCAAATCATGCAGGCGTTCGCGCTGCTCGTCTTCCTGGTAGAGCGACTGCCAGGCCCGCAGCTCGACTTCGATTTCCTCGTTGGTCGGCAAGGCCTCGCCCTCGCCAACGCCAAGGCCACGCGCCGCCTTGCGCTTGGCCATGCCGTAATCGCCGATGCCGTGCTCGGCCATCAGGCGCGCCGCAGCGCTGGCGATGGCGCGGCGCATATGGCTGGAAGCAGTGGCGGCGGGTTTGCGGCGCGGCATGGCGAGGCTTGGCGTTTGGCGGCGGGCGGTAGAATCCGATCGATTATTTCACGGAACCGCTTCATGCATATCCACATCCTCGGCATTTGCGGCACTTTCATGGGTGGTATCGCCCTGTTGGCGCGTGCGGCCGGCCATCGCGTGACCGGCTGCGATGCCAATGTTTACCCGCCCATGAGTACGCAGCTTGAGGAGCAGGGCATCGAACTGGTCTCGGGATACGATGCCGCCCAGATTTCCCTGGCACCGGATCTGTTTGTGGTCGGGAATGCGATTTCGCGCGGGAACCCGCTGCTAGAAGCCATTCTTGATCGCAATCTCCCGTATGTGTCGGGGCCGCAATGGCTTGCCCAGAACATTCTTCAGGGGCGCTGGGTGTTGGGGGTGGCTGGTACCCATGGCAAGACCACCACGACTGCGCTGCTGACCTGGATTCTCGAAGAGGCTGGTCTACATCCCTCCTTCCTGGTCGGTGGCGTTCCGCAAGGCTTCGGTGTCTCGGCCCGCCTAACGGATTCCCCATTCTTCGTCATCGAAGCCGACGAGTACGACACGGCATTTTGCGACAAGCGTTCGAAGTTCGTGCATTACCAGCCCCGGACCGTGATTCTGAATAATCTTGAGTTTGATCATGCAGACATCTTCGCTAATCTTGCTGCTATCGAGATGCAATTCCATCATTTGGTGCGTACTTTGCCGGGGAATGGGTTGATTGTCGCAAATGCGGACGAAGCTTCCCTTGAGCGCGTTTTGGCGCGAGGCTGCTGGACACCTGTCGAGTGGTTCAATGGCAAGGATGGCTGGCTGGCCGGCGCCCAAGATGCCGGCAGCGGATTTGAGGTTGGCTTGAGCGGTAAATCTCTGGGGCGGGTGGAGCACTTTTCCCTGCCCGGCCACCACAATCGCGCGAATGCCCTCGCCGCGCTTGCCGCCGCACGCCACGCCGGGGTGCCGGTGGACCTCGGTTTGAAGGCCCTGGCGGGTTTTCAAGGGGTCAAGCGGCGCCTGGAAGTCCGTGGCGAGGTGCGAGGCATCACGGTGATCGATGACTTTGCCCACCATCCGACTGCGATTCGCGTCACGATTGAAGGCTTGCGGCAAAAAGTGGGTAACGCCCGGATTCTGGCCATACTGGAACCGCGCTCGAATACCATGAAGCTTGGCACGATGAAGTCGCAATTGCCCGGCAGTCTTGCTGCTGCCGATGCGACCTTTTGCTATGGGGCCAATCTGGGCTGGGATGCCGGCGAAGCGCTTGCGCCTTTGGGGGCCAAGGCCAAGAGTTTTGATGATCTGGGGGCGTTGGTGGCAGCCGTCGTTGCCGAGGCCCGTGCCGGAGACCAGATTCTGGTGATGAGGAACGGCGGTTTCGGCGGGGTACACGAAAAGCTGCTCAGTGCGCTCGCCACCTGATCCGGAAAAGGCGTTCCGCACCATGCAAAAGGCCCGCCACTCGGCGGGCCTTTTGCCGATCTGCAGGAGTTCAGCGACCGAGCGTCGAGATGTACTCCGAGACGGCGGCAATATCCTTGTCGTTCATCCGGCCGGTAATGTCGCGCATGACTTTGGCCGGGTCGGTAGAGCGCTTGCCTGTTTTGTAAGCCTTGAGCTGGTCACTGATATAGCCGGCGTGTTGGCCGCCGATTGCCGGTGCCAGCACGGCGGGGGGATTCGACATCAGCTTGGACCAGTTTTTGTTGCCCACGCCGTTGGGTGCATGGCAGCCGATGCAGGCGGCGACCACATCCGGGCGACCGATGCCCTTCATGTAGATCTTTTCCCCTTGAGCCAGCAGATCCTTGTTCTGGGGCGGGTTCGGCAGCACCTTCTGGCTGCCGAACCAGGCGGCGATGTCGGCCATGTCGTTCTCGGCCACGGCCTGCGCCTGCGGGCTCATCACTTCATTGATGCGGCGTGCCGACTTGAAGTCATGCAAAGACTTGACGATGTATTCCGGCACCTGTCCCGCGAGTTTCGGGGCCTTTACCGCCGCGTACATTTCCGGTGCGTTGTTGCCATCGGGGCCATGGCATCCCCCGCAGGCGGCTGATTTTCCTTGCCCCGCCGTGGCATTGCCTGCGGGTTTCGTCGCGGCAACGGACGTGGCCGCTACGGTCGCGCAGGCAAGCGCGGCAAGCAGTTGCGTGATACTCATTTTTTTGATTCCCCCCCAATTCGGGTTGCGAAAATGGACGAAGCTTGAAATAATCCAACCAAGTTGATTTAGGTCAATTATGTTTTAACATTGCTCAACTGGCAACCGCCGCAGTGAAATTTGTGCGGCGGCCACGATGAGAATAAAGCGAGAACAAAGGGAGAAGCAATGGCGCACGACGCCCATCACGCCGAAGCACATGGTCACGCCCATTGGGATACGAGCATCTATCCCTTCATCATCAGCTTCGGCATCCTTGCCCTGGCGGTAGCGTTTTCCTTCAAGTTTGTGTATCACAATAGCTTTGCCGCGATCCTGTCGATGGGCATCGGTTTTCCGCTGATCATCGCCGGCATCGCCGGCTGGACCAGCGAGGCCATGGGCAAGGGCGAGGGGCTGTCCTACGGCGCGATGGGCTGGTTCATCCTCGCCGAGGCGATGATCTTTGTCTCCTTCTTCGTCAGCTACTGGTACACCAAGCTGCACGTGGATGTCTGGCCTCCGGCGGGCAACATCGAGTTGCCCCGGATCATGCCGCTGGTAATGACCTTCATCCTCGTGGCATCGTCATTGACCATCCATTACGCCGAGCATTTGCTCCATCTCGGCAACAAGGGCGGCTTCAAGACCTGGTACCTGATCACCATCGTCCTCGGTGCCTGCTTCCTCGGCATGTCGGTGTATGAGTGGTCGCACTTGATCCACCAGGGCTTTACTATCAGTACCAACGCCTTCAGTACAATCTTCTTCTCGGTGACGGGCCTGCACGGTTCGCACGTGGTGGTCGGCCTGGCGATTTTCCTTGCCGGCCTGCCTTCGGTGTTGCGTGGCGACGTGGACGAAGGTTTCATGCGCACAGCCGGTCTTTACTGGCATTTTGTGGACATCATTTGGTTCTTCGTCGTTTCGCAGGTTTATTACTGGTAGTCATTGCTGCGCTGCTGGCGCCTGCGGCGAACGCCGTGACGGCGCCGACACAGAACAGCATCCCCGACGGATCGGTGATGCAGATCGACGAACCGAGTTTTCTCGGCAACCGGATGATCGGCGGCACCGTGCTGACGGATGGGGAAGGAAAAGATTTTCAGGTCGCCGACCTGCTGGGCAAGCCGGTGATCCTGTTGTTGTCGTACTACGGATGTGATGGGACCTGCCCGACGATGAACGCGGAACTGGCCAAGGTGCTGGCCAAGGTGACGCGTTTTTCGCTGGGAAAGGACTACCGGGTATTGACGGTGTCCTTCGACAAGCGGGATTCTCCGGCTACGGCGCGGGATTTCCTGGTCAAGTCGGGGGCGATGGCCGGTGGCGAAGGTTTGAGCCCCGACGCAGTGAAGGCTGGCTGGCGCCATGCCGTGGTAAAGAGCGGCGAGGTGGAAAGGTTTGCCGGGGAAGTGGGGTTCCGCTTCTTCTGGTCGGATGCGGCAAAGGCGTTCCTGCATCCGAACGTGGTGGTTTTTTTGACGCCGGAAGGACGTGTTGCCCGCTACATTTATGGCACGCGGATGGATGCACGAACGGTGGAACTGGCGATCACCGACGCCGATTGGGAGCGCATCTCCAATTCGACGGCGGTATTCGACATGCTGACGGGGGCCTGCTTCAGCTACAACTATGCAGAAGGCAGGTACCAATTGAATTATTCGCTGTTGGCGGGCGTCGGGTCCCTGATCATGGGGCTGTCATTGATGCTGCTGGGAGCGTGGGCTTACCGCCGGCGCATGGCGCGGCGGAGTACAGGATTGTCAGGGAATGAAGGGGAAACGCATGCATGACACCATAAAGCGCGCCGCCGCAGGATTGGCCGCGCTCTTCTTGACGGTTCCGGCCTGGGCCGCCGGTGGGGCGAAGGCCTCAGCGGCAACGCCGGACCCGGCGCGTGACTGGGATCTCCTCTGGAACGAGGTGATTTTTGATATCACCATCATCGGTATCCTCTTTGCCATCGTTACCGCCTGGTTCATCTGGAAGGCGCGCCGACGCCCGGGCAATGAGGTCGGCGCATCGGTGCCGCTGTCGGCAGCATCTGCGGTCGGTTGGGTGGTGATCCCGATCTTTGTATTCCTTTCCATTGACCTCTATACGGCTGCCAATGGCTGGGTGCTTTGGAACACGTTCCGCGACGTTCCCGCCAACCGCATGGAGATCAAGCTAGAGGCCGGTATGTACAGCTGGGACTACACCTATCCCAACGGTGTGCGCACGCAAAACGAACTGATTGTTCCGGCCGGCACCCCGATCGTCCTGCGCATGACCAGTCGTGACACCCTGCACAGCCACTACATCCCCGATTTCCGGGTCAAGGAAGACTCGATGCCGGGTCGCATTACTTACCTCTGGTTCAATCCGACCAAGCCGGGCGAGCACATCGTCACATGTGCGGAATACTGCGGGGTGATGCACGGCTACATGGCGGGACGGATCATCGTCAAGGCTCCCGAGGAATACGCCGCCTGGATGAAGGGCGAAGAAACGAGGCTCGCCGCCCTCACCGCTCCCGAACCGGCGCCTGCCACCACCACGCCCGCCAAGCCGGCGGCGAAAAAGACCTGAAGCAAGGACGCATGCGATGAATCTCAAGGAATGGATCTTCACCACCGACCACAAGCGTGTCGGGGTGCTTTACCTGATTGGCTCGATTGCCGCTTTTGCCGTGGCTGGCGTTATGGCCCTGCTGATGCGCGCCGAGCTTTCAACCATCGGCCCGACCATTACCGCCAACCCGACGCAGTACAACGTCTGGCTCTACACCCACGGCGCGGTAATGATCCTCGGCTTCCAGATCCCGGCGCTGACCGGCTTCTTTGCCAACTATTGCATCCCGCTGATGATCGGCGCCAAGGACGTGGCCTTCCCGCGCGTCAATGCGCTGTCGGTGTGGCTGTTTTATGTCGGCGTGATCCTGGCGCTGCTGACCTTCTTCATCCCGGATCCTCCGGATGTGATGTGGACCGGCTACCCGCCCTATTCGACGATTACCACCGGCAACACGGCGATGTACTCGTTCACCGTGCTGATCCTCGGCTTTGCCTCGATCATCGGCGGCGTCAACTTCCTCACCACGGTGGCCTACATGCGCGCCCCGGGGATGACGCTGAACAAGCTCAACATCTTCGTCTGGTGCACCCTGGCCGCCTTCGTCCTGCAGCTGATCTTCGTGCCGGTGCTGGGTACCGCAGTGTCGCTGATCTCCATGGACAAGTATCTGGGCACCAACTTCTTCGATCCGACCAAGGGCGGTGATGTGCTGACCTACCAGAACCTGTTCTGGTTCTACTCCCATCCGGCCGTGTACGTGATCTTCCTGCCCTTCATCGGCGTGGTGTACGAAATCATCGCGGCGCATGCCAAGAACATGGTTTTCAACTACAAGATGGTCGTCTACGGCGGAGTCGGCGGCATAGTGCTGCTGGCCGGTGAGGTATGGGTGCATCACCTCTACGTTTCCGGCATGGCCGACTGGCTGCGTATCGGCCAGATGGTGACCACGCTGATGATCTCGATTCCCGTCGGCCTGATGATGATCGGCCTGATCGGTACGCTCTACAAGGGATCGATCGCCTTCACTACGCCGATGCTGTATGCGCTCGGGGTGGTCTTCCTGTTCCTCATCGGCGGCCTTACCGGCATCCCGCTGGCGGTGCCTTCGCTGACCATCGGCGTTTCTGACACGTACTACGTGGTCGGCCACTTCCACTACGTCATGGCCGTGGCCGGTACTTTTGCGATCTTCGGCGGCGTCTATCACTGGTTCCCCAAAATGACCGGCAAGATGTACAACGAGTTCTGGGGCAAGCTTGGTTTCTGGATCACCTTCGTCGGCGTCAATATCGTCTTCTGGATCATGATGGATGTCGGGGTCAAGGGCATGCCGCGTCGTTACTACGACTATGCGCATTTCCCGCAGTTCGAAGGTGCCCACCAGTGGATGACGGTCGGCGCGGCGATTCTCGCCGTAGGATTCACGATTGCGATTCTCAACTGGATTCTTGGTGCCATCAACGGCAAGCCGGCGGGCGACAATCCCTGGGGTTCACCATCGCTGGAATGGACCACTGTCTCGCCGCCACCCCACGGCAACTGGCCGTCTCCCCCGTCGGTGTCCGAAGATTGGCACCCGTATGGATTCAAGAAGGGCTAGACATGCAAGGTCCCTGAAAAGGCGCCCCGTCCGGGGCGTTTTTTCATTCCGCCCATGAAGAGTTCGGCAAAAGGGCTATGGCTACTCGGCGTCGGTGCGGTACTGGTTGCGGGTGGCGGCTATCTGGTGTGGCGCAGCTTCCCTGGAAGCCCGTTGCCGGCCGGCGAGATTCCGCGCGTACTCGAGGTTCGCGAAGACGCCATGCTTCCCTCGTTTCGCCTGCAAGGCACTGGCGGTGAATTTACCAACGACAAGTTGCTTGGCCGCTGGACCTTCATGTTTTTCGGATATACCCAATGCCCAGACATTTGCCCTACCGCCTTGAGCCTGATGAAGGACCTCAAACGACAAGTGGAACTGAATGTTGGCGCAATGCCAGCGCCGACTTTCCAGGTTGTCTTCGTTTCCGTCGATTCACGCCGCGATACGCGTGAGCTGCTTTCGCAGTATCTCGCTGCCTTCGATCCCCTCTTCATCGGTGCCAGTGGCGACGACGCGGCGCTGGCCCCCCTCGTAGCAAAGCTGGGCATCCAGTACCAACGCCATGACGAAACCGACCGGAAAAACTACACGGTGGACCACTCGGCAGGGATCCATCTGATTGATCCGCGGGGGCATCTGGCGGCCGTCTTTCCGCCGCCGCAGGAGGCGCTGCGAATGGCTGCCGAGTTTCGGCGCATCGCTGCGCGCTGAGCCGCTCGCAAAGGCCCTCTGCCGATTTCACGCGTGCTAAACTCGATGCTTCTTCGCGGCCTCAATGATTGATTCCTCAAGCGTGAAATCCACCGCTCTCGGCCTGCAGGCCCATTCCCATAAGCTGCGCAACTACTTCCAGCTGACCAAGCCGCGGGTGGTGTCGCTGATCGTGTTCTGCGCCGTGATCGGCATGTTTCTCGCCGTTCCAGGCATGGTGCCCTGGCGCATCCTCATCGCCGGTACAGTCGGTATCGCTTTGGTCGCCGGTGCCGCCGCTGCGGTGAACTGTCTGATCGAACAAAAAATTGACGCCCGCATGGCGCGTACCCGTGGCCGGCCCTTGCCGCTGGGTGAGGTGAATTCCCTGGAGACCATGGTGGTGTCCGGGCTCCTTGGCGGCCTCGGCCTGTTCCTGCTGTATCGCTGGGTCAATCCCTACACCATGTGGCTGACGCTGGCGACCTTCGTTGGCTACGCCGTGGTTTACACCGTTTTCCTCAAGCCGAACACATCGCAGAACATCGTCATTGGCGGCGCCTCGGGAGCCATGCCGCCGGTACTTGGCTGGGCGGCGGTCACCGGCGATGCACCGGGTGAGGCCTGGCTGTTGTTCCTCATTATCTTCGTCTGGACCCCGCCACATTTCTGGTCGCTGGCTCTTTACCGTACCAAGGAATACGCTGCCGCTGGACTGCCGATGCTGCCGGTGACGCATGGCGCGGAATACACCCGTCGCCACGTCTTCCTCTATACCGTGGGTTTGACGCTGGTGACGTTCGTCCCCTATCTGATTGGCATGTCAAGCCTGTTCTATCTGGCTGCTGCGGTCGTGCTTGATGCGATTTTTCTCGGCTACGCCTGGCTGGTCTGGCGTGAGTATTCCGACGATGTGGCGCGTGCGAGTTTCCGCTGGTCGATCGTCTATCTGGCCCTGCTGTTCGCTGCCCTGCTGGTCGACCACTACCTGCCGTTCTGATGCGTGCGTTGCTGTTCTGCATGGCGCTGCTGCTGGGCGCGTGCAGTCCGCCAGCCAGATTCAACGGTTCGGACCTGAAAGATGTCGGCTGGGGCCGTGAATTCGCGCTCGCCGGTCATGACGGCAAACCCTATAGCCTGGACAGCTTCAAGGGCCGCGCGGTCATACTCTTCTTCGGTTACACCCAATGTCCTGACGTTTGCCCCATCACCATGGGCAGCATGCGTGAGTTGATGACCATCCTGGGATCCGATGCGCAACGCCTGCAGGTGCTTTTTGTCACCGTCGATCCGGAGCGCGATACGCCGCAACTTCTCGCGCAGTACGTGCCATCGTTCCATCCGTCGTTCGTCGGCTTGTATGGCGATTCGGCGGCGACGGCGAAGGTGGCGGCTGAGTTCAAGATTTTCTATCGCAAGCAGCCCGGGAGCAATCCGACGACATACACCGTGGACCATACGGCGGGCAGCTATGTGTTCGATCCTTCCGGACGTTTGCGCCTCTATTTCCGGCACGGCGAAACCCCGGAGCGCATGGCTCAGGACCTGAAGCGCCTGCTGGTCGGCGAATAATAGCCGCTACAAAAACAAAGGGCAGCCGCGAGGCTGCCCTTTATGCCGCGCGTAAAGATCAGGCGGCGAGAAGCTTGGTCTTCATCTTCTGCATGGCCTTGACTTCGATCTGGCGGATCCGTTCGGCCGAAACGCCGTACTCGGCTGCAAGTTCATGCAGGGTCGCCGCCTCTTCGCCGTCCGCAACCAGCCAGCGGCGTTGAACGATGGCGCGGCTGCGCTCGTCCAGGCTGGCCAAGGCGGTGCTCAGTCCCTCATCCTGCAACCGGTCGTACTCCTTGCGCTCGAGAATGGACGCAGGTTCGATACTGCGATCTGCCGCGAGATAGGCGATCGGCGCGTAACTGTCCTCGTCGTCGTCATTCAGTGGCTCGAGTGAAACATCGGCACCGGTCAGCCGGGTTTCCATCTCGACCACTTCCTCGGGCTTGACGCCGAGCTGTTTGGCAACGGCGATGACCTCTTCAGCCCCGAGCGTATTGAATCCCTGGCGAGAATCGGCGTCCTGGGCCAGCGCAGCCTTGATGCTGCGAAGGTTGAAAAACAGCTTCCGTTGTGCCTTGGTTGTTGCGATCTTGACCAGGCGCCAGTTCTTCAGGA
>SXGT01525913.1_pt1 | contig 11460 bp, 12 predicted proteins | sample 3176221 | NCBI WGS metagenome assembly SXGT01 (sample SAMN11356862, study PRJNA531348) | freshwater metagenome | isolation source: freshwater sample F1-120 | place: China: Fuxian Lake, Yuxi | collected 2017-12-25
GCAACCCAACAGGTGCGTCCGGGTTGCTGAGCCATTACTTGATCCACCGCCGCTCTAGCCCTTTGGGCACCAGCGACGTTTAATTCGTAACCCAGAGATTCCATGCCGTAATCAGCGAGCGAGATGGATTGTGAATTAAACGTGTTGGTTTCGATGATATCCGCTCCAGCTTCAAGATACTGACGGTGGATTTCTTCAATCACCTGTGGGCGTGTGATATTGAGTAAATCGTTATTCCCCTTGAGGTCTTTCTGCCATTCTTGGAATCGATTACCACGAAAATCGCTCTCGTCCATCTGATACCGCTGAATCATGGTCCCCATCGCACCATCGAGGATCAGAATTCGTTCCTGAAGCGATTGGTGTAGGACTCGGGTTCGTTGCTCACGGAATGAGGACGTCATTGGGTAACCCTACCAGATCAAAGTCTCAAAACAAGGTTAAATCAACGCATCCAGATACGTTGATTTGAATAATAATCCACACAATGGCCAGCCACTTAAAAATTGTTAGTTCTTCGCGAGTGTTCGGGTTCGATTCCCGTTGAACCTGATCCATCGCATTCTGTAGATTGGAGTCATGGGAAAAACACGGCGAGTGGGAGCCACCAAACCGATGGAGCCCGACGGTGTCCAAGAACATGAAAATGTGATCGCGACGCAGCAAGGGAGTAGCCGGTTTTATTGGGGGGTTCTCTTATTGGTGGGATTGGCTTTTTCAGTTTCGGTTTATCTGGGATGGGCTTCGTGGAAGGGTGGGGGGATTGCGGGGTGTGGTCCAGATTCTCCCTGCGACAAAGTTTTAAGCAGTCGTTGGGCATACGTAGGGCCATTTCCAGTCAGTTGGGGTGCGATTTTTGTGGATGGGCTCTGGATCTTAGGATTATTGAGGCTTGTCTTGGGTTTCCGCGATTCCATTTCCCCAAGGATTGTTGTTTTCTGTGCGACCTTGGTGGCGGCCTGTGCGTTTTGGTTTATCTTTTTGCAATTGTTCATCGTCAAGGCGATCTGCCCGTATTGCATGGCTGCACATTTATTTGGACTGACTGCAGCCGTGTTAACGTTTAGGCAACTTTTCAAAACTCCCAACCGGCCAACGAGGCTCGTGGTCTGCGGGTTGTTAATTGGGGTAGGTTTGGGATTTGCTCAAGTTTACGTCCCTCAAGTCTCTCACGAATCGAGTGTCGTCCCACAGGCTCAGAATCGAACTGCAAATGCACCGATCGAGCGGGTGCTTTCCCTCTACGACGGGGCGTTCAAATTGCGGCCTTCGGAACTCCCCATGATGGGACCAACCAACGCCAAGAACTTCATCGTGAGCCTGTTCGACTACAGTTGCCACCATTGCCGCCAAATGCACGGATTTCTGAAGCAACAATTGACCAATTACGGTGGACAGTTTGGGGTCATCAACCTGCCGATGCCACTTGATGGGGCATGCAATTGGATCGTGAAGCGAACTGCGAAGGCTCACATCAACTCATGCAGTTACGCTCAACTGGGATTGGCAGTTTTTTTGGCAGCACCTCAGAGAGCACACGAGTTTGATGAGTGGCTATGGAACGGAGAAAATCCGCCTCCGATCGAACAGGCTCGATCAAAAGCGTCTGAAATCCTCGGTGCAGAACGACTTCGAAGCACATTGACCAATGAGTGGATCAAACTCCGAATCCAAGAAGATATTTCCCTGTATGCCTCGAATTACGCCAAAGTGCGTAAAGGACAAATGCCACAACTGATTATCGGCGATTTGGTTTCGGTGGGTGTGATTGATAAGCAATCGGTATTTGACCAGATGGTGAACCAGCAATGGGGGATTACCAATAATACGGCCCGAATCCGATCCCAATGAAGGCTCCCACCGGCCAGTTTAAGGGTGGGTTTTCGGAAGATTTATTCGAATTCGAAAAGAACTTAAGCCGAGAGGGTTGTATTCATATTGCTGGGGTTGATGAGGCCGGGCGTGGCCCTCTGGCTGGGCCAGTTGCTGCGGCTGCTGTGATCCTACCGTCGGCCTGGTTTATTCAGGGTTTACCCGGCTCACTGTTCGGATTGACCGACTCCAAACAACTGACTGAGGGTCAGCGCGAGCGGTTCTTCGAAACGCTCACAACGATCCCCGATGTTGAATTTGCGATTTCGTTGGTGGAGGCCGAAGAAATTGATCAGATCAACATCCTGAGAGCTAGTTTGGTGGCAATGAAGCGGGCGATAGAACAACTCTGTTTAGTGCCGGATCATGTGCTTGTGGATGGGAACCAAAAGACCTCGGGCGAGTGGACTCAAACCGCTGTGGTGAAAGGAGATGCTCGCAGTTACTCTATTGCAGCGGCGAGTGTGCTGGCGAAAGTCACCCGTGACAGAATCATGCTTCATTATGACCGTGAGTATCCGTTGTACGGATTTGCAAGCCACAAAGGTTATGGTACGCCGCAACATCTAGCCGCATTAGCGATCCACGGACCCTGTCCCATTCATCGACGGAGCTTTGCACCGTTGCGACCCACGACCCTCGAACTTTTTTGAGCCATGTTTTTGCGATGGTTGAAAGAATGGCGATGGCGACATTTACCCGAACATTTGCTTACAGGAAAACGCGGGGAAGATGCAGCCCGACGGTTTTTGAAAAAGCAAGGTTTGCGGTTTGTTTTCGCAAATTTTAAGGCAAACCGTGGAGAAATTGACTTAGTTTTTCGAGATCAACTCTCTCTGGTGTTCGTAGAGGTTAAAACAAGATCATCGGAAACTTGGACAAGACCTGCGGACGCTGTGGACGCGCAGAAGAAACGTCTCCTCTCCGAGGCCGCATTGCAGTATCTACGAATGCTGGATCAGCCTCTCATCAGTTTCCGTTTCGATATTGTCGAGGTGTTGATCCGGGATGGTCACATTGATGAGATTCGCCATTTACCGAACGCGTTCCCGCTTTCTCCTCCGCTGAGATATCTTCCATGAAAAGGCGCGAAACTGAAGTTCCACACCTCGATGATGGTCTGGGGTTACTTTGCGAATTTCTTGAGGTGTTGGGCGTTTGGAGCCTTGCCTTTGAATGGAAGAATGTCAGGAATGACCTGCACATCCGTTGTTGTCTTGAAGGGCACAGGTTGATCATCAAATGCCAACTCCACGAAAAATGCAGTCCAGCCTTTGGTTGGAGTAGGAACGGTTCCTACCCAACGATTGTCGGCGGTGAGTTCAAAATCTGTGCTGGTCCAAGTTTTACCAATGGTATCAACCCGGAAATCCCGGGCGGTCGGGTTGGTCGCCTGCCAAAGTTTTGCGGTCTTAGGCCGCTTCGAGCTGGTGACGCTGTAAGCGCCATTTCCTTTCACCCGCCAACCAATTTCGGGGAGCGGTTTGTTGTAAATGATGGCTGCGTAGTTAGAGATTAAACTCTCCGGAGCATCTGAACCTTGCAGCGAGTGGTCAGCGTTAGGGACGTAACGTTGATACTTCACACCGTGGAGATGGTGGAAATAGAACTGTGAAGAATCCGGGAGGAAAAATTGATCTCCAGAAGCGTTGATCATGAATTTCGGCATTTTGAGACGGTCGAGATACTGAAAGGGTTCCTCGATTTTCATGAGGTCCTGATATCGTTGAGTGTGGAAACGATCCATGATCCCCATTTGAACGTAATCACCGACAGCAGGAGCCCAGAAGCCGTATGCTTCATAATGGTGGATGAACGAGGGCATGATATTCAGCATATCGATCACGATAGGGATGATGCCGATCACTCGCTTGTCTACACAGGCAGTGGTCCAAGTGGTCCAGCCTCTTTTAGAACCGCCGGCAACCACGAAACCATCGATTTTGAGATTGCCCCCATCGGCTTTGCTGCAGAAATCCACGACAGTATCCATCGCACGCACAGCACTCTTGGTCATCGGCAGTCGAGCGGGCCATCTCTCGTCTCCCGTGCGAATAAATTTATCCCAAGTGTAAGCAATCAACGAGTCTTCCTCGCGCCGTTCGCTGTCACCCCTAAAGGTAAGCGGTTGATTTGGAACCATTCTAAGTTCAGTCACAACTGATCCTGTCAACAGGGCCGCCTGAACCAGCATCTCATCGACCTTTTGGGATGGCTCACTCGTGTTCCGCCCACCGGTTATCATGAGCAGGCTCTTGGAGGATTTGACCACAGAGGGAATGACGATCGTCATCCGATGTTTCCAGATCGGGCGATCCACCTCATTCGTGGTGAGCCAAGTTTGCGAAGTCATCTCGATGATATGCGCCTTAGCCCCTTTCACATCGATCCTGTTGATCAGGTGATAACTATACGACGGGTCTGGTTGAGCAATATAACGATCGAGCGCGGTTTCCGCCGCAAACACGGCCATGTAACCCTGGAAAATCGAGACAGCAACGACGAGTCTTAGAAAAAGTAGTTTCATGTGGTTCGCCCTACATTCTAGAGATTTGTCGCGAACCGTCAACCTTCCCGGATTTTTTAAACTGACCCTACATTGACGATCTAGGCGATCGTCGGAGGTGGTTCACTAAACCAAATGAATGAGGATTAAAGTGGGTTAGGGAATTTTACCCGTGCAAATTCCTCCTTTTTGGTTTCTTCTTGGCCAGTGCTTTGCTATTCAGGATCAAATTATGCGTAGGTTTTTGCAATTCGTAATTGTTGTGGGGGCGTGGTCTCTATTCACAGTGGCCGGGTGGGGAGCGGAATTTAAACTGACGAATGGCGATTTTTATTCAGGGTATCCCGCTTCAATTACGGATGACGGGTTGGTCGTTCGACTGGAGAAAGGGGGGTTTTCTCCAAGGGTCGGTTGGGGGCGGTTGACCCAAGAAACGTTGAAGGAGATTGCTAATGGCACGAATGCGCTAGGAGCAAAATTCGCAATCCCATTTATCGATAAAACTCCCGAGGAAAGGCAAAGTGAGCGTGCTGAAAAAAAACAGGTAACGGTGAAAGAGGTTCCTCGCGTTGACCTTCCCACCGGCAAACTGAAGTTTCTGCCGGCTCTGGGCACTCAACTCGGTTTACTGATTTTGATCGCACTTTATTTGGCGAATTTATACGCGGCGGTGGAGATTGCTAAGTTTCGATCACGGCCGATTCCCATTGTGTTGGGAGTTTCGATGCTTTTCCCGGTCCTCGGGCCGATCTTGTATCTATTGGTTCCAGATGATTCTTCGGGTGGGGATTCCTCAGAAGGGAGTGGTTCATCTGCTTCCGCTGTGTCCAGTACGGCTGAGGAAAAGAAACCTGCTCCGGGAGCGTTGGGTGTAGTTGGACATGGCAAGGCGGTTCATGTCGATCAAGGTCCTCAAGTTTTCAAACGTGGAGAGACCACGTTCGACCGTCGGTTCTTTGAGACAAAGTTGTCAGGGTTTTTCCGAATGGTTCCCACCGATGGGGATCGCGATAAAGTGCTGGTGTTTCGCACCCCAAAAGCAGACTACGTTGCTCGACGCATCAGTCGCATTACTGCAACTGAAATCCATTTACAAATGCTGCAAGGTTCTACCGAAGTTGGTGTCCAATTTGATTCCATCATTGAGCTCACCGTTCGGCACAAAGACGCGAAATAAGGAGGCATCATGGAGACACGCTACCGTTCTGTTTTGCTGTTCGGTGCACCGGGGTCCGGTAAAGGGACCCAAGGGAAAATCTTGGGAACTATTCCCAATTTCTACCACTGTGCTTGCGGGGATATGTTCCGTAATCTCACCATCGATCACGAGTTGGGTCGCATTTTTATTGAGTATTCCAGCCGTGGAGAGCTAGTTCCGGATGAACTCACGATTCGGTTGTGGCGTGATAATATTCGCTATGCTGAGCAAAGTGGTCGGTTTGCGAAGGAACGCGACACGTTGGTTTTGGACGGGATCCCGCGTAACCCTCGTCAAGCAGTCATTCTTGCTGAGACCCTTGATGTGAAAGCACTGATCAATCTTACATGCCCTGATCTTAACAAGATGATTGAGCGATTACAGCGGCGTGCGTTGCGTGAGAACCGGCTTGATGATGCGAATCTAGATGTCATTCGGAAGCGTTTGGAAATATACGAAAGTGAAACCAAACCGGTTCTCGATCACTACGGTGCATCGTTGGTTCACACGGTAGATTCAACCCAAAGTCCAATGTTCGTCCTGCGGAATATTCTCGATATTCTCGCTCGGATTTAAGGCCTTAACATGGCTCGTATCCGGACACTTTTTTTTGGCACCCCGGAGATCACGTTGCCAACATTACAAGCGTTGTTGAATTCCACTTTTGTTGACCTACTAGGGGTTGTGACTCAGCCGGATAAACCTAAAGGTCGTAATCTAAAACCAGAACCCTCGGCCGCCAAAAATTTCGCGCTCCAACATCAGATCCCTGTTTGGCAACCGATCAAGGTTCGTCAGCCGGATTTTTTAGAACAGGTCCGTGCGCTTGCTCCGGATGTCATCGTTGTATTTGCATACGGGCAAATTTTTCCTCAAGTGCTTCTCGACCTGCCTCGTCGGCATTGTATCAACCTTCATACCTCGCTGTTGCCTAAATACCGAGGGGCAGCACCGATTCAATGGGCGATCCTCAATGGAGATGCAGAAACGGGTGTCACGCTCATGCAAATGGAGGCAGGGATGGACACGGGTCCGATCGTTGGGATGGTTAGGACTCCGATCGCACCAGATGACGATGCTCAGAGCGTTCATGATCGCCTTGCTCGACTGGGTGCGGAGCTTTTGTTACGCAATCTTTCGGATTGGAACGCGGGACTTTTGCTCCCATCGGTCCAACCTGAAGGTGCGACCCACGCTCGAAAAATAACGAAAGAGGATGGTTCTCTTGATTTTTTGTTACCGGCAATCGAGGTTTGCAACCGGATTAAAGCTTTAACGCCTTGGCCGGGGACATTCGCATTTTTGGAAAGTTCTTCGAGCCGGCAATTGATTAAGATTTGGCGCGCTGAAATCGTCCAAGGGGAAGGACTCCCCGGAACACTATTCAAGAGTGATCGAGAAAACTTGGTTGTCGCCTGTGGTAAAGGCGCACTCCGGTTGTTGGAAATACAACGCGAAGGGGGACGTCGTTTACCGGCGAAACAATTCCTTGCGGGTTTTCCTGTAGCCGAAGGTTCGAAGTTTTCAACTGGAACGGTGGTCGGTTGAAAACTCGAGGTTCCAGATGGTGGTGGGTCGCTTAAAATGCATAGAAAACGGGTCCACCTCCTCAAGTGAGGAATGAACAAATGTATTCACAGATTCCTTGTGTCACCTCGATGTCGAAGCCTGAATCTGCCGGCACTTCAAAAGCCTCGCCTTGTTGAAAAGAATGGAGTTGAGCGGAACCGTCAAATTTGACGATGCAATTACCAGAAACGATTTCCATTCGTTCAGCCGCCTTGGTTCCAAAATGGAACTTACCTACGTAAATTAACCCCAGAGTTTTCTTCGATTCATCTGGGAAAAGGAGCGTGTGACTCACAACCTTCCCATCAAAATAGACGTTGGCTTTCGTCAGGACTGTCACGTTGGAAAATCGTTCTGCAATTGTTGCGTTCATAAGTAGGCAAAGTTTTTGCAACGAAACCCTTTTGTCAAGTAGTCACAGAATAAAGCGGATAATTTTTTCCTTTAGATTCAGTCGCTTCGCTTTATAGGTTTTGGTGTGGGTTGGAATAAACAATTGGAGATCGAGAGGTTTGACGGGATCTACCGCAATAGCTGCGCGGAAATGATCCTTCTAATCTGCATCAAGGTCGCACGAGGAACGGTTTACTCTTGTGCCGATCGATTGAGATGCGGTCGTGATTCCACCTCTGGCAGCAGGGTGTAGTTGGGTATTATTGAATTCGGTATGGCAAAGTCTCCTAAATTGATTGTTTTAACCGGTGCAACCCGGGGCCTCGGGCGTGCGTTGCTTCAGGGATTTATAAAATCAGGTGCAAAAGTCGCAGGTTGTGGTCGGGATATTTCTCAGATCAACGAGTTGCGTGAAACTTATGGCGATCGCCACCATTTCAGTTCCGTTGATGTTTCCGATAGTTCCGCTGTAGAAGTTTGGGCAAAGGAGGTTCTGGCTAATTTTGGAACCCCTGATCTACTCATCAACAACGCTGGAATCATTGGTAAAAACGCGCCCCTCTGGGAGGTGCCTGTGGAAGAGTTTGGCCGGATCATGGATATAAACATCAAGGGAGTGCATTCCGTTTTGCATCATTTCCTTCCCGCGATGGTAAAAAGGAAAAAGGGTGTAGTGATTAACTTTTCTTCAGGATGGGGGCGCTCTTCCGCGCCTCAGGTTGCACCGTATTGTGCTACGAAGTTCGCGATCGAAGGTCTCACGCTGGCCTTGGCCCAAGAACTCCCCGTCGGAATGGCAGCAATCCCTTTTAACCCGGGGATTGTGGATACAGACATGCTCCGGAGTTGTTTCGGAGCTTCCGCCATGAGTTACCCTTCCCCAGCGCGATGGGCTGAGCGTGCCGTGCCATTCCTGCTTGGCCTTTCTCCAAAGGATAATGGTCATTCAGTCTCGCTGGATTGATGCGAGGAACCAAATCCGATGCGTGATTTATTGCCAACCGCTAGGGAGATTACTCAACTTTTTCCCGGTGTTTGGCAATGGTCAGCTTACTCATCCCATCACAAAGTGGAACTCACCTCCCATGCGGTGAACACTTCTGAGGGAGTCGTCATTGTTGATCCAATCCCGCTTGATGAGGAGCAAAGGATAAAGTTCGAACCAATCGTTGCACCTCAGGCAGTCATCCTCACGAATGCAAACCACCTCAGGTCGGCAACACAGTGGGTTGATCGCAAGAGCATTTACGCCTTCCCCAGCAGTTTGACTCGAGAGCATGGCCTTGTAGTCATAGAACGCCAACCATCGCAATTATTTGGGCTCACCATTATTCCATTGGAGGGTGGACCCGCCGGCGAGATTGCGTTGTTCGATTCAGATAAAAAACTCCTGATCGTTGGCGATGCGCTCGTGAATCTTCCGAACCGTGGACTTGAGATTCTCCCGGCGAAGTATTGTAATGACGATGGAATGCTTCGGAATAGCCTATGCCGTTTGTTGGCATTCAATTTCGACGTATTGTTATGCTCCCACGGGAATCCAATCCTAACAGCAGCAAAAACTCGACTCAAAGAACTGCTCGCCTAGGTCCGTCTCCTGAGTTACTGCGACCGATTGCTTCATGAACACATCGACTGGAACAGACTGGGAGTCGTTGTACCAAAAAAACGAAACCCATTGGGACAAGGGGGAAGCATCGCCCGGGCTCGTAGATTTTTTACGAGAAGAGTCATTGGATAGCACGGGTCAAGTTCTCGTCCCCGGTTGTGGCATGGGGCACGATGCGCGGGCTTGGGCGAATGCTGGTTTCGTGACCCTTGGGTTGGACATTTCTCCCACGGCAATTTCACGTGCACAAGCCCTAGTAACCGTTGAGGCAACCCTCAATTTTCGTCAGGGAGATTTCTTAAACGATGTAGAACATCAAGGCTACGACTGGCTTTTTGAGCACACGTTGTTTTGTGCTATTCAACCTGAGTTAAGAGGGGCCTACGTAAAGGCTGCCGCGCGCTGTGTGCGCCGAGGTGGAAATTTCTTGGCGGTCCATTATCTGATCCCAGACGAGGACGGGCCACCCTTTGGCACCACTCGAGAAGAAGTTTGTGAACGATTTGCCAACGATTTCGAATTGCTCAGAGATTGGATCCCACGCTCCTATCCAAACCGGACTGGGCTGGAGCGGATGTTTTACTGGAGGAAAAAATAAGACTTGGACCTGCAAGAACAATCCAGAGATGAATGCTTCCCTCAGAATTGAATCATGATTGAACGACTCAAAACCTCTCCACTTTTAGTCAGGGTCATTCCGTTTTTAGTTTTCCTAGCTCTAACTGTGTTACAGGGACAGGTGGGTGCCATAGGGCAATTCTGGGTTTACTTGCTTAAGTGCATTGTGGGTGTGTGGATGTTGTGGATTACATGGAAGTCGGTCCCTGAGATGCGGTGGGAGCTGACACCACGAGCAATCGGAGTTGGCGTTTTAGTCTGCTCTCTATGGGTTTTTCTAGATCCATATTATCCGAAACTTGGAAGTGTTGCAGGTCCCTCATGGAATCCATTCACCACATTCACCGAAAGTGCTGCCCTTGCTTGGTTCTTTTTTGCGGTTCGATTATTAGGTTCCACCTTAATCGTTCCGCCATTGGAGGAAGCGTTCTACCGTTCATTCCTCTATCGAGCGATCCTAGAGAAAGATTTCCTCAATGTTTCGTTGAGAGGGGTTAAGTGGATGCCGTTTTTGGTGACTGCATGTGTCTTCGGGTTTGCGCATACACAGTGGCTAGCGGGTGTTCTATGCGGGGTTTTCTTTCAAGCGTTGGTATGTCGTTCGGGACGATTAGGCGAGGCAATGGTAGCTCATGCCATCACGAATGCTTTGCTGGCTGTCTGGATCGTGGTTAAAGGAGCATGGCAATTCTGGTGAATCAACAACCGCAATGTGTGTTGTATGAAGACGACCACCTGCTGGTCGTCAACAAACCAGCGGGTCTAAATACTCACGCCCCATCCCCTTTTGCCGGTGAGGGAATATACGAATGGCTGCGTCATCGGCTGCCAGCATGGGCACATCTCGCCACCATACAACGTCTCGACAAGGAGACCTCCGGAATTATTCTTTTTAGTAAATCCACGCTCGCGAACAAATCCCTTACACAACAATTCGAATCGAGAAAAGTTGAGAAAGAATACGTCTTGCTCACGGATCGTGCCCCTACCACCTTGGCTGGACGCGTTCACACGGGGATCAGCCGAGTAGGGGATAAATATGTCACGGGCCCCATTGAATCAGCAGACACGGAAGCCGAGACTTGGTTTACCCCTGCAGGAAAAACGAGTCTGGGTTGGTTGATCAGGGCTCGCCCACTCACGGGCAGAACGCATCAAATCAGGGTCCACGCTGCGTCACGCGGATGCCCATTACTTGGAGACGTCATCTATGGAGGGACCACATTCCGTCGGGTTTGTTTGCACGCCGAACGGTTGAGGTTCCAGCATCCTGCGTCTCGACAATTAATGGAGTTTCACGCGCCTGTCGATTTTAGTGCGGATACCTCCGACATTTTGCGGGCTGCGGTTATTGATCCCGAAGCAACTAACGCATGGCGAGTCTGGCATGGCGTTCCGGATCGGCGTCCGGGCTGGTTTGTCGAACGATGGGGGGATTGGTTGTTATCGCAATCCGAGCGAGATCTGACCCGTTCTCAGATCGAAGAACTGAGGAAATTGGTTGAGAAATGGAATCTCAAAGGTGCCTATCACAAGCGTTTACTCAAATCGTTACGCACTCAGTCGAACACAGAAGCTTCGCCATCGCTGATTTTCCGCAGGGAGGCGGAGTCGACTAACCTGACGGGTCCGTTCAATATCTCCGAGGAAAACGTGAAGTTCGAAGTAAGTTTTGACGAGGGCTATTCGGTGGGC